>Ga0114931_10006432_pt1 | contig 14451 bp, 10 predicted proteins | sample 2SBtaG_FD_89579 | JGI IMG/M metagenome (GOLD analysis project Ga0114931, IMG submission 89579) | Deep subsurface microbial communities from Kolumbo volcano to uncover new lineages of life (NeLLi) - 2SBTROV14_V59a metaG | ecosystem: Environmental > Aquatic > Marine > Volcanic | place: Kolumbo...
GCCTAGAGCCCCGCGCGAAGCGCCCATCGGGGCTCAGCTTGGGGAGACGATCGGCCGATGGCGACCCTCGGAGGGGCCCGCATGAACTGCAAATCCTGCAATACGCCGATGGGAGGCTCGGGCCGCTGTCCCAACTGTGGCCGCGCCGGCGCCCGGGGCGTTCCTCGTGCCGAGCAGGTGGTCGTGGAAGCGGAAGACACCGTTGTCGAGGAGATCGACGTGGAGGAAGAGATCGATGTCGATCTCGAACTCGAGACCACGGCGGAGGTGGATGCACTGGAAGAGGTCGCTCGGGTCGAGCCTCCTTTGCAGGAGCAAGAGCCGCCTCCTGCCCCCCCCAACTCGTCCCGCCGTATCGACAGGAAGCGAAAGCCTCGGTCTGCCACCCGCGCCGCGCGCAGGCCCCGCCCCGGCCATGCCCCCAAGCCCGGCCCGCCTGCCCCGGGCGGTAAGGCCGGGGCGCCGCCTGCGGGTGTCCCCCTCAGGCTCGACGCCAGCCAGCTGCGGGCCCTCCTGGAGGAAGACGCCGCATTGGTGGAGCCCGGCCTGTGCATCTATGAAGACGACACCGGGATGCCTGTGGGCATCGACTACGAAACCGAGGTGGGCAGCATCGACCTGCTCGCCGAGGACGCCAACGGCGACCTCGTCGTACTGATGATCGCCATGGAGGGCGCCACCCAGGCCACGGTCACGGCCATCCTCGAGCGAGTCGGCTGGGTGGTGCGCCACCTGATCAAGAAGGGCGAGGGCGTTCGCGCCATCGCCCTGATCGACCCGGACAGCGCAGAGCTCGGCTATGCGGCGGCCGCCGTCACCGGCACGATCTCCTTCAAGACGTGTCACCTCTCGCTGCGGGTGGAGGACCTGGGGGGCTAGGCCGCCTCGCCTTCGGACTGCGCGAAGGGGCCGTAGCCCTTGCGGCGGAGCTCCAGGCTTGCCCACTTCTGGAAGCGGGCATTGCGCAGGACGCAGAGCGGGATCATGCCGATGTAGCCGAAGGGCAAGAGCGGCGGCTCTTCGAAGACCCGGAGGGCCTGATAGGGGCGCGCCGGGTGGGCATGGTGGTCCGCGTGTCGCGAGAGGCCGATCAGCGCGTAGTAGGTGAACCAGGAATGGGTGTCCCAGGAGTGCCGCGGGTGGACGCGATGGCCCTGCCGCACGAGGCCCCAATGCTCGAAGTAGTTCACCACTTCGAGGGCCCGACTCGCAAACACACTCTGCAGGACGAAGGCCAGGAAGGGCACCAGGCCGCCCAGCAGCAGGACCCCGAGGCCGAAGCCCCAGCCCACCACCAGGCCATGCAGGCAGCGGTGCGAGAGCATGCGCGGATCGAAGTTCGACATCGACTCATCGCCAAGGCGACGCTTCTCGAGGCGCCAGGCGTTCTTGAACTGTGCGGGCACGGTACGCAAGTAGAAATGCCTGAAGGTCTCGCCGTAGCGGGCGGTTGCGGGATCGTCGGAAAACCCCACCCGGACGTGATGCCCGCGGAGATGCTCGGTGTAGAAGTGCTCGTAGAGCACGCCGCAGAGCAGGAGGCGGCCAAAGTGCTGAGCGAAGGCCCCCCGGCGATGGATCAGCTCGTGCGCGGTGATGATCGAATAGCCCGAGCTCGCGCCGACCACGAGCACTCCGATCCAGAAATCGAACGACACCACGCTACCGCCGGAGAGCAAGCGCACGAACAGCACCACGTTGACCAGGTGCAGGATGCCGAGCAGATAGACGAGCCCGTCGAAGGGCCACGCCGGTAGCTTCTCGTTGGGCTGCCTGACTTCCCGGAACCCTCGCGTATCGAGGTGATGGGCCACGGCGATGGGAACGACAAAGAGCAGCGCGCCCCACCAGACATGGGGTCCAGTCAGTAGAAACACCAGGGCGGTGCCCGGGAACCAGAGCGACAGCAGATGCGGAGACCACGCGCGGAAGACCTGCAAGGCGGTGGGCATCGGCGCAGGGCTCGGCTGAGCGACAGGATTGGGCATGGGTCGGGCCTCGGCTCCCGGGGCGTGTACTCGTGAGCCCATCCTGGGTTCCTGGATTCTGTCCCAGGCATCGACTCGCGGCAGTCGTTCACATACGGATTCGTATGTGCCATTGATTATCCACATACGAAGCTGTATGTCAATTGAGGAATCGCCTTCCCCGGAGATCCTCGCCATGAGCGCCACGGAAGAGCCCACCAGGTCGGGCCGGCAGCGACAGGTCGGAAAGGAGGAGACCCGCGCGGCACTGGTCCAGGCAGCCCTCGCCGAGTTCGCCTTGAAGGGCTTCGACAACCCCAGCCTGGATGCGATCTGCGCCCGAGCCGGGTACACCCGAGGGGCCTTCTATGTCCATTTCGACAGTCGCGACGGGCTCGTCGCCGCGGCCATGGAGTGGGTACTCGGCCGGGTTCTCGACGCGGTGATCGGGGCGGAGGGCCGTGAGCTCGGGCTGCGGGAAACTGTGGCCCGCTACGTCGCCCTGTCGACCCTGGGACGCGGTGATCGCGATGCGGACAACCGGGTTGGGCCTGGCCGCCAGAAGCTCCTTCCCGAGCTCCACTTCCACCACCTCCTCGAAGCCTGTGAGCGCAGTCCGGACCTCGCCCGCCGCTTCCAGGCGATCCTCTCCCAGGCACGCGAGCGCGTCGCCGGAGTCGTTCTTCGCGAGCAGGCCGCTGGACGCGCCAACCCGGCGATCGGGCCCGAAGGGATGTCTACGCTCTTGATCCTGCTGGCCCTCGGCCTCCGCATTGCCGTAGACACCGACCTGCCCCTTGGCGTCGAAAGCGCTCAGGAGGCGCTACTCGCCCTGATCATGCCCTTCGACGTCGACAAGGAGAGTGAGGAGTGACGCGCCCCCGGCATCAGCACGCGGATTGCGCCGATCGCGGCGCCCTTCAGGCCAGCGCCCGTTGCGCTTCGCGCAGATCCGGGGTGTCGAAGCCCTCGGTGAAGCTCTCCAGCAGGGTTGCCAGCCGCTCGCGGACTGCGGATGGGCGGCCCGTCCCGCCGGCCTGGCCAGCCAGGCGCGCCAGGCCCACGGTGGCACGCAGCTCCAGCAGCCGGGCACCCTGACGCCGGGCCAGGCCAGCCGCCTCTTCAAAGAGCTGCGCCACCTCCTCGTCGAGCGCACCATCCTGGAGGAGCAGCTCGCCTCGCAGCCTCAGCATCTCCGCATCGTAGAAGTGGTCGAAGCGCGTTCGTGCGGCCTTCAACGCCTCATCGATCGTCGCGATCCCCTCCCGGCTGCGCCCCGCCAGCAGCTGCGCCTCGACGAGGTACGACGTGCGGTAGACCAGCGGCACCCTCGCGCCCGTCAGCCGGAAGAGTGCGAGCCCCTTCTCGATCTCCTGGATGCCAGACTCGACCTCGCCGAGATGGCATCGCGCCCAGCCGCGGGCAGACTTCCCGATCGCGAGCCAGAAGGGGAAGCCCAGCTCCTCGGAGATCCCGATGATGCGGTCGGAGATCTCCAGGGTCCGCTCCGGCTCCCGCCGGTCGTGGAGCAGCGCCACCACGTGAGTCATCGCCTCGACGTGGACGTAGGAATCGCCGCTCCGTTCTGCGCGGGCCAGGCCCCGCATCTGCTCCGCCAGGCCCTGCTCCGGTCGGCCCATCAGGTGCAGGCACCAGCCCAGGTACATCGCCGCGCTGGTGGCGGTATGACGGCCGCGCATTTCGCCGCGCTCCTCCACCTCCTTCTCGAAGAGGGCGGCGGCATCGCGGAGATGGGGAAGTGCCTGCGCGAACTCCCCGGAGTAGAAGGCTGTGGTCCCGCTGGCATGCCGGGCCAACAGGAGCTGGCCACGGCTGCCCGAAGCTCTCGCGCGGGCCTCCATGCGCGCCACTAAAGCGTTGGTGGGCTGTGGAACTCCTCGCACCAGGTGGTAGCCCCACAGGCCGTTCACCGCCGCGAAGCGCGGCGGCACGCCCTCGGCCTTGTGACACAGGTCCGTCGCACGACGGAACTGCCGCTCCACCTCGTCCGACGCATAGCCCCGGGTGGTGATGCAGACGTTGCCCACCGAGAGACGAAGCCGCAGCTCTTCGGCATCGCGAGCCTCCGAGGCAGGCTGGGAGAGCAACTGCTCGAGGGCGTGCCGGTAATGCTGCACCGCCTCCCTCGCCGAGGAATGTTCGCTGGCGCGGTCGCCGGCCTGCTCCCAGAAGGCGGTCGCCTGGGCGAAGCGCCCTGCCTCGGTGTAGTGGCGGGCCACGACCTCGGGCTGAGAGAGGCAGAGCTCCGGATAGCTTTTCTCGAGCACGTCGGCGATGCGCTGATGCACCCGCACGCGCTGGCGGCGAAGCATCGAGCCGTAGGCCACGTCCTGGATGAGCGCGTGCCGGAAGGAGAAGACTCCCTCGCGATCCGCCGGATTGACCAGGTCGGCGCGAGAGAGCTGTTCGAGGCCAATCCGCAGAGCGTCCGGATCGAGCTCCGCGACACGCTCCATGATCTCCAGCGAGAAGCTGCGGCCGATGCTGGCCGCTACCTGCGCCACCGGCTTTCCCTGGGGCAGTCGGTCGAGGCGCGCCATCAGCGAGCCCTGGAGGGTGCTGGGAATCCCGAGGCCGGCGACGGAGCGGAGCTCCTCGTAGCGGTCTCCATGCCGCTCGAGGAGGTCGGACTCCACGATCATCTTCGTGAGCTCCTCGGCAAAGAGCGGCACGCCGTCTGCCTTGGAGACGATGTGCTCCAGAACCTCGTGAGGCAGCGCACGGCCCCCGGTGTGCAGGCCCACCAGGGCGGTCAACTCGCTGCGGCTCAGGTGCGCGAGCTCCAGCCGAGTCGCTTCCGCACCCGAACGCCATGAGAGGTCCAGCCCGGGCCGGCAAGAAAACAGCAGCAGCAGCCGCGCGCGGCCCCCTCGCTCTACCAGGTGCTGGAGCAGCTCCAGCGTGGAGGGATCCGCCCAGTGGAGGTCCTCCATCACGAGCACGACCGGGCGCAGCTGGGCCATGTTCAGCAGGATCCGGCAGAGGGCGCGGATCGTCTCGCTGCGCATCCGCTGCGGACTGTAGGCGGGCAGCGCCAGCCGCTCGGGAACCTCGATGGAGAACAGCTCGGCAAGCAGGGCAATGGCCCCGTCTCCCGCCTCCATGGCGGGGGCCAGGCGCTCCTCGAGACGTGCGATCCGCTCCGGGTCGTTGGCGAGGCCGGAGAGACCCAGCTCCTTGTCGATCAGACGGATGATCGGGAACAGCGCGCTGGCGCCACGAAAGTGGGAGCCGCGCGCCTCCAGCCAGGAATGGTCTTCGCTACCGAGCTCCTCCCGCAGGGCGTGGGCCAGACGAGTCTTGCCGATACCCGCCTCCCCCGACAGGATCACGAGCTGCGGCTCTCCACCCCGAGCGCGTTGGAAACGCTCCAGCAGCAGCGCCAGCTCCGCGGCGCGCCCGATCAGCCGTGGTACCGCCTCGAGCCCTGGCACGGCCTCCTTCTCGCGCAGCACCCGGTGCGTCACCACCGGTTCCGAGACACCCTTCAGTGAGACGGCACCCAGGGTCTGACACTCGAAGTGAGGGTCCGTAAGACGGCGCGTCGCCTCGCTGATCAACAGGGTGTCCGGCTCTGCAGAGTCGCCCAGGCGCGCAGCGACGTTCACAGCCATGCCGATGGCCAGGCGCTCCTGGCGATCACCGACACCCACATCGCCCATGACAACCTGTCCAGTGTGAATTCCGATGCGCTGCTGCAGCTCCACGCCAAAGCTCTGCTGGAGACGGCTGTTGAGCTCTCTCTGTCCTGCGAGCACCTCGAGGCCTGCGAGCACCGCGGCCCGTGCATCTTCTTCGTGGGCGCGTGGGAAGCCGAAGTAGACCAGCATGCCGTCGCCCAGGTACTGCGCCACGTTCCCGCCGCGGTTCTCCACCCGCGTGGCCACCTGCTCCTGGTAGGCCCGGGTAACCTCCCGCAGCGCCTCGGGATCGAGCCGCTCCGAGAGCGGCGTCGAATCCACCAGGTCGAGGAACATCACGGTGAGCTGACGGTGCTCACCCTCCTGCCCGGCCGCCGAGTGCTGCCGGGCGCCGCACTGGGAACAGAACTTCGCCCCCGCGGGAATGTGACATCCACACTGCCGGCAGCTCATTGCCACGGATCATACACCGAGAAGATGCGAGAGAGGGCTGGCTCTTGAACAGTCCCTGTGGCACGCCCACCTCCACCTGGCGGTCCGCTCCGCCGCTCAAGCACGCTCGATCACCCAGCGAGGCAGGCTCTCGAGGAAGTGCAGGTCCCTCCCATCTGGCAGGTCGCCAAAGAGCAGCTCGAACTCATGCACGGCGGCACCGGCCAGGCCGTGGGCAAGGGCGCGGGCGTATTCGATGCAGCCATACACATCCATGAGCTTGCGAAGCCACTGCACGGAGGCGCTCGTACGCTGCTCTCGCGGCGGGGCCAGGACCTCGCGGATGCGCTCGCGCTCGTCCGGGTTGGCCCGCTCAAAGAGCCGGATCAGCATCAGGGTTCGCTTCCCCTCCCAGAGGTCGCCAGAGAGCTCCTTGCCGTAGTGTTGGTGGTCGCCCACCAGGTTCAGCAGGTCGTCCTGGATCTGGAATGCCGCGCCCAGGAAGAAGCCGAAGCGCACGAAATGCTCCAGGTCCAGCGGGTCGCGCCCCCCGACGAGTGCGCCGAGACGGAGAGGAAGGATGGTCGCGAGCCAGCAGGTCTTCTTGAGAACCATCTCGAGATAATCCGTCTCCCGGAGCTGGATCAGATTGTCGCGCCGCCATCCCAGGTCGAGGGCCTGACCCTCGGCCGTTTCCTGCGCCATGCGGTCGAGCTCCTCGAACATGCGCAGCACCATCCGCGCACCGAGGCGCTCGCGTGCCTGAAGCAGAGGGCGCAGACTCAGGAAGGCGAGGAAATCGCCCGCGTTGATCGCCAAGGGAGCGCCCGCGAGACGCTGCAGGGTGGGACGCCCACGACGTTCCTGGCTCTCGTCCTCGATGTCGTCATGGATCAGCAGCGCATTGTGCAGAAGCTCGATGCCGCAGGCTGCGGGGAGCACGTCGTCGTTCGCCGCTCCGAAGATCTTTGCGGTGGCAATGCAGATGCTCGGCCTCATCATCCGGCCCCCGCGAAAAGGGTAATCTGCAGCGAGATCGTAGAGGTAGCTGCGGGGCTGTTGCTGCGGGAGCCAACGCCGCAGCGCGCTACGGGTGAGGGCTCCGTACTCATCGAGGAGCTCCCGGACCAGGATCCCACCGCGCGTCACAGTCACGCGGTCTCGCTCTCGGCGTCTACCCGTACCTCGACGGTTCCTTGTACCGAGCCATCGTCGCGGTCGAAGATGATGCCGCTGTAGCGCCCGGGCGCCAGGGCGTCCGGAATGCGCAGGCAGAGCTCGAAGCCACCGTCTTCTCGCCGCCCCATGGCAGGCGCGCCGAGGGTCGGAGCAGTCGGGTCCGTGCCGCGCAGCGGGTGCACGCCAAGCTCTCGACCCTCGCGGCCCGGCCGGAGCTCGACCTGGACCTCGGCGAGGGCGCGAGAGGCCAGCTTGACCCGGACCTCCGGGCCCGCCGTAGTGGCCTCGGGAGCGCCCTCCGGCGGATCGAGGCTGGCCCACAGCTTTGCCACGGTCTCCATCCAGACGAGCCCATCGCGCAGCAGCCGCTCACTCAGCTCTGGCAGAGAGCCGCCGGCCCCGAAGCCCGCCAGCCCTTTGGCCAGCTTCCGGGCGCTCTCCTGGCCCTGGCGCAGGTAATCCTCGATCACGCGATAGCCGAGGGTTGCGCCCGCGGGCGCGGTACCGACGGGCGCCTCCGGCTCACCCGGTTCACCCTGCTCGCCGCGGGCTTCCTCCTCCGCCTCGGAGCTGGGGTGCCTGGCCTCCTCCGGAGTCGCAAGGCAGCGGATGTTGCGGATGGGACCCGTGCGCGAGGGTACCGGCCGGCGGGGTCGTTCGATCTCAGCCACTATCGGCGCTCCTCCTAGGGGTGGTCGTAGCCCGTGATCTCACTGAGGGCCGGCGCACCCGAAAGGGCGTGGGCGGCGAGACGCCCGGACATGACCGCCGCCTCGACACATCCCACATTGAGGCCACACGCGGTCCAGTCCCCGGCGATCGTGAGGTTGTCCACCGCGTGATCCAGCGGCGAGATCCGGTGCCGGGCGCTTCCAGGCAGACACAGCGTGTAGCGCGCCGAGGGGCTCACGTTGGCCGTCCAGAACTGGCTCTCGAGGCGAAGCGCACCGCGCGCCTCCGCGTTGCCACCGTCCGGCCCCTGGCCCGGAATCAGCAGATCCCAGCGGAACTCGCCTCCCGGATTCGCCCGCGGCCAGACGCGGCCGATCTCCCGGTCGAGGTACTGGACGATGTGGCGTCGGACGCGCTCGCGCTGGGCAGCCGGGTAGCCGGTCTCTTCGGGGCCGGGAGGATCCGAAGACGTGGGGAGCGAAGCACAGAAGTACGCCACGGATTTGGGCGTCTCCGCCATGCGCTCCTCGGGGATCAGGTGACTCATGTCCGCCCATGTCTCGAAGGCGCCGTCGATCCCGGTGACGTTGACTGCCGCCTCGGGCCAGCCCAACGCGCCAGCGGGCTCGCGGAGCCAGAGCTGGAAGGCCTGGGTCGCCGTGGTCTTCACCTCGCGGACCATTTCGGCCCAGCGTGGATCCCGCGCGACCAGCTCCGAGGCGACGTGGGGAATCGCACCGATCCCGACGCCGAGGACCACCATGTCGAAGTCCTCACCGACCCGAATGCTCCGGCGCGCCACGTGGCGGCGATCCCAGAAGCACTCGAAGGCACGACCCTCCCGGCGCATGCGCTCCCCATCCCACAGCTGAGACCAGTCGGGCTCCGAAGGCCAGCAGTGGACGCCGTCCACCTCGAGGAGGGGCTGGTACTCCCCCCCGCTGCGGGTCTCGGCCTGCACCTCGAAGTCGAGGGATTCCACGAAGGTCGGCTCGCCAAGAGGGCTTCGTCCGGGGTCTGCCAGGGAAACATGGGTCAGACGATGGAAGAAGCGGAAGTGCACGCCGCGCTGCTTCAGAACGGCATAGAAGGGCTCGAAGACCGCATCTCCCATGCCTGTGCGCATCTTCCAGAAGAAGGATCCCCGGTAGGTCAGGAATGCGCGCACGCAGCAACGCAAGGCATCGCCGGCAGCAGCACGGGGGCGCGCGGGATCCCCACCTTCGTAGGCGAAGGGAAGATTGTAGAGCGAGAGCACGAAGGAGGAGTTCAGGGAGCTCTCCTGCGCCCCATTCATCCGCAGCCACTCACGCCACTCATAGTCATTGATGGCGTCGAAACCCTCGGGATGGGAGACGAGCTCGAAGCGGACCGCGCCGCGCACGACAGCGAGAATGAGATCGACCAGCTCGTGGATTCGGCGAAGCTCGTCGTCCCGCTCCACGAGGGCGGCGAGCTGGCTCTCTGCGGCGCGGCCGATGAGATCGAGGAGGCCGAGAAGCGGAGAGCGCGGAATCCTGCCGGCCTGACGAAGCGCGATCTGCAGGATCTGGCTCGCGTGCAAGGCACTCGAGAGCGTCGCCAGCTGCCCATAGCGAAGCAGCCTGGCGATCCTCTCCAGGAGGGCCCCGGGCTCGAGGGACTCGCTCGCCGACTGCGCCTGCTCGAAAGAGGCGCCCTCCGCAGACGGCACCTGCTCGAAAGACGCACCCTCCGCACGTCCGGCGGAGAGCAGCAACGCCTGCACCAGCTGGACGAGGCGCACCAGGTAGTCGCCGACGCTGAAGGCGCGCGCCGGCTGGTCCGGGTCGCCTGGTGTACCCGCCCCGGGAGGAAAGTAGCCGAGCCAGTTCGCGGCACCGGCATCGCTTCTGCGGTCGACCACACCGATCACCGGATCCGGGAAGAACAGATCCTCGAAGCGCGCGAAGCGGTGCGTCGTCGGGTCGCGATCCAGCTCCGCCAGGCACTCGCGCAGCAGGAGGAAGGCATTCTCGTAGAAGCCCATCCAGATGTGGAGGCCGTGCTCCTCGATGCGCCGGCCGGGGCCGCGGCCGGAGGCGCCCTTGCCACCGAAGCGCCATCCTTCCTGGTAGATCGTGACGCGGTAGCGGCCACGCTGCTCGGGCCGGGTGAGCTCGAAGGCTGCCGAGACCGCAGCGCAGCCGCTGCCGATGATCGCAACCTCGATGGGAGGGTCCGGGGCAGGGGTCATGGGGGCTCCGCAGGATCGGGGCGACGAGCTACCATACCGCGAGACCCCTGGCGGGGTCACGATGGAATCTCCGTCCGTTCCACGCCCTCGAGGCCGAGCACGAAGTCCGCGCCGAAGAGGCTCCCCGGCGTCTGGAAGCCCGGCGGAGGGTTGTCGCGCATCACGCTGCGGACGGCGGCCACCGCAGAGGCGGCGGAAAAGCTGTAGGCCTCGGGCGTGGTGAGCCGGGCCGAGACCGAACGTCCCTTCTCGTCCGTGGCCCGCGCCACCACCACCGCGCGACGGGCAGCGCGCTGCTGGGGCAGGGGACCCGGCGGCAGCAACGCCAGCTGCGCCCGCGCCAGACCCCCCAGCAGCTTCGTGCGAGCCAGCCAACCGAAGCTGCGATTGGCCAGGGCCAGAGCGGCAACGGCGGGCGTGGCCTCGAAGAAGACCGCGATGTCCGGAATGCCGGTGGTGTGGTGGGCGCTGCTCACGTCGGCCCAGGAGACGCCATAGGCGGGGCGGGGACCGGCGCCGAAGTCGAAGTGGGCCTCGCGCAGCTGCGCCTCCGGAACGATCTCTCCGCCCCGGCGCACGCGCACGGGCTCGCCCGCCAGCTCGAAGATCGTGCGAGCGGACCCCCGCGAGACCAGCTCCAGGCCGGAAATGCCGATTTCCAGGCGCTGTGCGCCCGGGAGCCGCGCCGCAACGTGGGCCGCGAGGCAGTCCGTCGCGACCACGTCGAACCCGACTCCCGGCAGGAGCAGCACGCCCCGCTCGCGCGCAGCCGCATCGCGCCGCCGCATGGCCTCGAACACCGCCCACTCGGCACACAGGTCGAGGTAGTGCGTCCCGGTGTCGAGGCACGCTTCGACGAGAGGCTCCCATGTGTGGGCGAATGGACCCGCACAGTTGAGCACTGCCGGGACCCGCGACAGCGCCGCCCGGAGCGCGCCTGCGTCCATCAGCTCGAGGGGCAGGAAATCCTCGAAGGCCCCGGGCGGCGCACGGCGGCCGGCCGCCAGCACCTCCAGATGCTTTCGCGCCTGCGCGCAGATGAGCTTGCCAGTGAAGCCCGCGGCACCGTAAATTAGCAGTGTCGTCATCGCCGTTCGCCGCAGAAATGCCGGGGACGTGACCCGGCGCACCAGGACAGGAGGTCCGGATGTCGTCGCAAGTCCTCATCACTGCGCTCCAGACCGCGGCCACGAACAAGCTCACCGCCCATCACGCCGCCAACGACAAGCCGGAGTTCAAGCAGGAGCTCCAAGACCTGTTCGGGCTCAAGGCCAACGGGCTCCACCTCTTCGAGAAGGGCACGGAGCAGCTGCAGGATTTCGCTGAGGTGATCGAGACCCACAAGGGCGAGCTCTACCCCTGGGTCACGGTCTATGGCGCGGCCACGGGCTTCATGGGGGTCTGGTCGCGGGTCCTGGCTGCGTGGGTCCAGGGGAGCGCCGGCCCGGCCGACCCCGTCGATCCCGAGGCGCTGGGCGTGATCGACAACTGGGTGCCGAACTACGTGCGCATGATTGCGGGCTAGCCCAGCGTCCATACCTTGGTCCGCTGGGGGCGGGCGAAGTAGTAGCGCCCGTGCTGGTAGGCGATGCGATCGACACCAATATGGATCTTCCGATCTCCGTCCGGGTCCTCTAGGCCGAAGGTCGAGATCAGGTCCACGCGGTTCAGCGGCGGAAAGAGGATCTCGTGATCGTCGCTGCTCGAGTTCGGGGGTGGCAGCTTATGGAGCGGATGCTCCTCCAGCGGGGTCTCCACGATGGCCTGGTAGCACGCTCCCATCGACTGGCCGCTGGTATAGGGCGTCGTCGGGTCGGGGAACTGCTTCAGACCTACGAGCTGCGCATGGAAGAGGAGGTCGTCCCAGACCACGGCTTCCATCTCTCCCCACGCATCCGGCATCGTGAGCAGGCGGGCCTTGTCCGAGAGCCTCACTGAGCGCGGAGGCTTCCGGAGCCTATTCACCAGCGCCTCCGGACGCAGCCCCAGCTGGGAGGCGAGGATCCCCCAGCGCGCGGGATCGTCAGGCTCCGCGGCCGAGACCTCCGGCGGAAGGACCGTCACTTCCTGCGGATCGACGCGAGCGTACTCTGGCATGTCGGGGTCTACGACGATGGCGTCCTTCAGGACGAAACGGGCGTCTGGACGTGGGTCCCAGACCTGGAGCTTGGCCCCGTTTGGATCATGGATTGTGGGCCGGTAGAAGATCTGGCCCGGATTTTTCGGAAGCCCATAGGACTCCCTCCCGAGGAGAATGGCCATCGACGCAGGATCCTTCTGCTGGCCTGTGTAGTAGGAGTCGTCGATGTTGACCGTCGCCACGTACAAGAAGACCTCACTAGGGTGGTCGGAATCCACGGCCTTTCTCGTGACGTAGAAGCTGATCAAGGTCTCCGTATAGGCCATCCACCCCTTGCCAGGCTCGGAGTCGGATTGGGCGCGCCAGTAGCGAACGAAGGAGAGCAACACATTCGAGGAGGCGGTCGAATAGTGAAGGTGCAGCTTCGTACCGTTCTCGTCCGTCGCGGGCGGACTCGTCGCGGGCGGATTCAGATGGTCATCCAGGATCTGGTTGAGCTTCGCCGTGTTCGCAGGCACGGTGAAACGATGGGCCTCGAAGCGGAAGCCTTGGTTGTCCATGCCCAGCCAGTAGGGCGGCGCGGCCAGCAGCTCATCGACGCGACGGACGTACTTCATCGGGTTCCCACCGAAGCAGAGGACGCGATGATAAGCGGATCACGGCAGCGCCGCCGGTGGCTGAGGTGGCGGGAGCGCGTCGATCGCGAAATGGGGTTGCGCCGGGTCGCTCCCCTCTCCCTCCCGAGGGTGGCACGGACGTAGGCGACCTGGATGCTGGACACCAGCCCCACAGGGGCATCTCATCGAGTATCTGCTGCCGAAGCACACTCCTGCGGATGGGGCCCGCGCCCCCCAACGGCAGCGTCAGAAGGTGTAGCGAACCTTGATGAACATCTCGTCGCGCTCGCGCACCGCTGCCAGGCCATTCTGGACGTACGTGTATTTGGCGTTTCTGCCAATCAGTCTCGAGTCCAAAGGATCGTTGATGCCCCCCTTCTTTCGCTGCCAGGTACCCCAGAAGGCGCTGACGCCGAAGGTGGCGGAGAAGTTCTCGGTGAAGCGATAGACGATCTGCGGCAGGAAGGCCCCCGAGTGAGACATCACGTCGTTGACAAACACCAGAGACGGCAACAGCCGGTCCTGGAAGTAACCGGTGGAGACCGCCGCGGTCCACAGGACGTTGAAGGGACCGTTGTCCGTCATCCCTTTCGTATAGCCATCGGTGAAGCCGACGAAGAGCTGCGAATTGAAGAAGAATGTCCGGTTCTGGTTCAGGAAGTTGACGAACGTCGGCCGGTCCACCGAGATCGTCATGCGGTGGAAGTCCACCTGCTTGATCCCGCTGAACTCGAAGTTGTCCGTGACTGGGGCGCCCTGCTCCCAGGTGTACTCGATGCTCCAGTTCGACTTCGTCCGGTCCTCGGCGAAGTCCGTGGAGAAGCCCACCACGTTGGTGCGCTGGTACTTGAGCACGCTCTGGAAGCTCGACTGCCAGACGAAGTCCGCCCGTCCGTACTTGCTGTTCCCGCCTGCGCGCCGGCTGGGACGCTGGACCGCAAGCTGGTCGAGCAGGCCTTTGAAGGCTGCACAGAACTGCGGCATGCGGAACGAGCAGGCGCCCTTGCGGAAGGGCTGTCTGGAATCGAACAGGTCCGCGGCTACGGGAGCTCCCAAGGCGGAGCTGGTGTTCTGGATTCCCGCCAGCAGCATCATGAAGTTCCAGGAGAGGATGGCACCCTCACTCTTGAACTGCTGACGGGTAAACGGCTGGACCCGGCCAGAAGCGGTGCCGTCCGGCGTCGTCGGATCTCCATCGATCAGCGGGTTGTAGCCCGGATCGCCCGGCCCGCGGCAGCCCGGCAGGATGACGTTCGCTTTGCTTGCGCCGTCGCTCAGATTCCGGCTACACACCGCCATGCCGTTGAAGCCCACCGTCCCCGGTTGAGCCACGGTGTTGTCGAGCGTATCCCAGAACGGATTGCTCTCGGTCCCTCCGATCCCCACCCAGGACTGGGTGATGAAGCTGGCCTCCGCATTCAGCAGGTCGACGCCGCCGGCAGGACCCGCGGCCGTCACGTCGCAGCTCGTCCCGTAGAAGGGACCGCAGCCCAGCAACGCCTCCTGCTGGTCGCTCAGGACCGCCGCGACGCCGAAGGGACTGTCGCCCGGCTTGTTGTCGTTCGCCTCCTGGGAGAGCGGAACAAAGACCGTGGGTGCGTTCAGCGCATCCCGCCGAAAATTACCC
>Ga0114931_10006433_pt1 | contig 14451 bp, 15 predicted proteins | sample 2SBtaG_FD_89579 | JGI IMG/M metagenome (GOLD analysis project Ga0114931, IMG submission 89579) | Deep subsurface microbial communities from Kolumbo volcano to uncover new lineages of life (NeLLi) - 2SBTROV14_V59a metaG | ecosystem: Environmental > Aquatic > Marine > Volcanic | place: Kolumbo...
ACGGCGCCGCGCGCCTCCCAGTGCGGGCGGCCGGCGGTGGGGACGGCGACGAAGAAACCGGGGCCGACCATGCGCCGGGTCGGTCCTTCGTTGTAGCCGAACAGTCGATCGCTGCCGTCGTCGGGGCGACTGAACCGCTTCTGGAACCGGCGCAGCGGCGGCGGCAGCGGCAACGTGTTGACGCCGTCGTGAATTACCTCGGTGCGCGGCGGCGCGTCGCCGGCGAACTGTGCCAGATCGATCGGCGCCGACTCGGACGCCTTCTCGTAGAGCATCCGCTGGCGCGCGCGAGACAGTCGGCTGATCTGTTCCCATTGACCGGCCGGGTCCAGCGGGTCGAGGAACGCGGCGATGGCGCCGATGCGCGCGGAGGGGTCGTCGATCAGGAGGTCGAGCTGCACGCCGCGATGGTAGCTGCGGGGGCCGAGCACGTCAGGCGCGACGTTAGTTCATGCCGAATTCGCAGGAGGGGGGATCCCTCTGCCACCTGTTGTTAGCTGTGCCACGTTCGCCCTGCGCCGGCCCGAGCGTAGGCTTTTGCCGTCGATATGCAGAGCAGTGAGCCATTTGCCAAGATCGACCTCGCCGAGTTGGGCGACGAGGTCGTCATGCCGCCGGGCGCGCGGCGCCGTCGCGCCGGCACCGAGCCGGTGGAAAAGGTCGACCTCAACCGCGCCTCCGTCGAAGAGCTCGAGCTGTTGCCCGGTCTGGGCCCGCTGCGCGCCCGCCGCATCATCGCCTGGCGCAACCAGAGCGGCCCGTTCGAGAGCCTCGAAGATCTGCGCTTCATCCGCGGCCTGGGCGAGCGCTCGGTCGCCGACCTGGCGCCCTACGTCATCGTCCGCCCGAGCTGCCGCTGACGTGCGTCGCGCCGGCGGGCGGTAGCCCGGGGCGGACGCGGAGCAGGTGGCCTTCGGGCTCGAGGCGGAAGGTTCCGCTACTCAGCAGCGTGACCGGGTAGAAGACGTAAACCGGTCGACCGCTCTCGACCATTCTTCCCAGTAGCGGCGCCGGCGGCCAGGCAAAGACGGTGACGTCCGGCCGCTTGCCTTTGATGATCTGGAAGTAGTCGTGGAAGACGGCGTATCGCGCCCACTCCGGCGGCGTGGTGAAGTGGACGATCACCGCGCCCTTCGGCAGCTCGCGGACCAGCGCCTCGCCATAGTCACGTGCTCCGGTGAAGTCGGACAGATCGTTCAGCTTGTACGAGCCGACCGCGTTCGCCAGCGGCAGCGCGAACAGTACAACGGCCAACGTCCAGGTCCGGTTGGGTCGCAGCGCCTTCGACAGCTCATGGGCGCCGATGCCAGCCAGGAGGCACAGCATTGCGGTCGTCGGCAGGAAGAAGACCTCGAAGTCGTGCACCAGGTAGTCGAAGAAGAAGGCGATGTTGCCAGCCGCAGCCAGCAGCAACACCAGGACGACGAGCGGACGGCGCCGCATGCCGAGCACGGCACCGACCACGGCGAGGCCCAGGCCGACCCAGCCGAGCTGTTCGCCCAGGGTCGCGCCGATGTCCAGCACTCGGGGGCCGACCGCTGTCTCCCCGAAGAAGTGGCCGTAGCCGCCGCCGGTCACCATCTTGAGCAGGCCGTGCAAGGTCTCCGGGTCGCTGAAGTTGAGGCGCGGGTGCATCGAGGCGCGGATCAGCATCCACCCGAACACCAGCGCCGCCCCGGCGGCGGCGGCGCCCAGGCAGGCCGCCGCCCACAGCAGGTTCGAGCGCAGGTTGTCGCGCGACACCAGGCGCTTCAGATCGCGGAGATGCCCGCCGTCGAGATTCAGTCCCCCTGGGCTGGCCAGCGCCAACAGCCCCAATCCCAGGCCGGTGGTCGCCATCGACATGTGCACGCCCATCGTGACGCCGGCCAGGGCACTGGCGACCACGGCCAGCCACGGTCGACGTTCGCGTACCGCGCGGACCAGTAGCCACAGCACGCAGAAGAAGAACGCGAGTGCCGTCGTGTAGACCTCGGCGACCACGGTGTTGGACCAGAACACGGAACCGGCGCCGAGCAGCGCGGCGGCGAACGCCGCCGACGGCCGATTCAGACCGAGCGCGCGCCCGGTGCCGAACGCCAGTCCGACCGAGACCGCGCCGAACACGGCGCTCATCCCGTTGACCGCAACGGCCGGGCTGACCGGCAAGTAGGTGAAGAGGTGCGCGATCAGCGTGTACAGCGGATAGCCCGGCGGGTGCGGGATGCCGTCGATGACGGCCACACTCACGAACTCGGCGCTGTCATACCAGTAGACTTCGCGACAAAAGGTCGCCAGGTAGAGCGCGCCAAAGGCTATCGCCAGCCCGATGCCGAGCCACAGATCGAGATGCCGCGGTCGCTTCACGCAATGCTCTCGACGGGGCGGTCACGGCCGGCGGCCGCCTCCAGGGCTGCGAACGACGCCTTCAGGTCGTCGACGAACTCGTACAGGTCCGGCATCGACTGCCAGTCGCCGACGATGCCCCAGCACAGGCTGCCGGCGTAGCTGAACAGGGCGATGCCCAGCGCCTGGTTCTCGAGTAGTGGCACCAGTGGGTAGACCTCTTGAATGGGCGCGCCCAGCAGATAGAGCGGAAACGGCGGGCCGGGCACGTTGGTGATGACCACGTTGTAGGCGCGCTGGCGGCCGGCGGTGCGCAGCACTTGCTTGACCAGCGACGTTGCGGTCAGATCGCTGAGCTCTTCGATCAGCGCGGTGCTCTCGACCTGCCGCGACTGGGTCTTGAGGTGGGTCATCACCTCGTGCACCCGCTCCAGGCACAGCTGCGGATCGGCCACTTCGATCGGCAGGTGCGCGAGCATCATCGCCACGCGGTTGCCGCCGCTGCCGTGCTCGCCCTGTTTGCGGATGCTCACCGGCACCAGCGCGCGGAAGTCGGACAGGTTGCGCACGTCGGCGCCGCGGCGCTCGAGGAAGCGAGCCAGCGCGCCGGTGGCGGTGGCAAGCACCACGTCGTTGAGCTTGGCGCCGAGCGCGCTCTTCACCGCCTTGACCCGCTCGAGGTCGACGCGCCAGACGTCGAAGCGCCGGTGCGGTCCGATCTTGCGCGGGTTGATCGGCGTGGGCGAGGCCGGGACGATGCCGGCGGCCAGCGAGTCGGCCAGCCCCATGGCCGTGTCCTTGGTCTCCTCCCACCAACCGCGCGGATCGCGGGCGGCGGCGCGCAGTCGATCGAAGACGGTGCGCGAGCCGCGCGCGCGGTGCTCGAGCTCGGCGGCGAGCATCTCGGCCGACGACGGCGGTGGCGCCGGCTCCCACGGCTCGGGCGCCGGCGGCAGCGTCCGGTCGGGCGTGCCGCGCAGCAGCGCGGCCATCAGATCGACGCCGGCCACGCCGTCGATCATCGCGTGGTGGATCTTGGAGATCAGCGCGAAGCGCCCGCCGGTCAGTCCTTCGACGATCCAGACTTCCCACAGCGGCCGCGTGCGATCGAGTCGGTGGGAGAAGATGCGGCCGGCCAACCGCTTGAGCCCGCGCTCGTCACCCGGCCGCGGCAGCGCGGTGTGGCGCACGTGATAGTTGATGTTGAAGTCCTCGTCGTCGACCCACACCGGGTGGCGCAGGCCGGGCACCCACGCCAGCTTCTGCCGGTAGCGTGGCAGCTTGGCGATGACCGCCTCGAAGTAGCGATTCAGTGTGGCGAAGTCGACGCCGCCGTCGGCGGTGGCCAGGGGGCCGGCTTCGAGCACCACCAGCGCACCCACGTGCATGTGCGCTCGTTCGGTCTCGATCCCGAGAAAGGATGCATCCAACGCGGAAAGCCGCTGCCACCTCGCCACGAGGTCACCATAACCGGCACCGGATTCAGTGGGCAAGGAGCGGGAATCATTCGGATCGCGGGGGGCTCCCGGGCCCTGCGGGCCGCCCGGGTCGGTGCGCACTTTACTGCTCCCGACCGGCAGCATAATGTGCCGCCCATGATCATCGGCGTCATTGGTTCTGGATCGATCGGACCGGACCTGGCCTACGGCTTTGTGTCGGCTCTGGCCCGGGAGCCCGGGTCGAAGGTCTACCTCGTGGACATCAAAAAGGAAGCGCTCGACTCAGGTGTCGAGCGGATCCGCGGCTACGCCAAGAAGGGCGTCGCTCGCGGCAAGTTGTCGGCCGAGCTGGCGCGGACCATGGACGCGATGCTGGTGCCGACCATGTCGCTGGCGGATCTGGCCGACTGCGAGTACGTGCTCGAGGCTGCCTCCGAGGATTTGCCGGTCAAGCAGAAGATCCTGTCCGGCCTCGAACAGGTCGTGAAGCCCGACTGCCTGGTCGGCTTTGCCACCTCGGGCCTGCCGCGCGCGCGCATCGCCGCCGAGGCGAAACACCCCCAGCGCTGCTTCGTCAACCATCCGTTCTTCCCCGCCTGGCGCTCGCTGCCGGTCGAGGTGGTGCTGTCGGGTGACAGCGCGATGGGCCAGCGGATGATGGCGACGATGAAGAAGCTCGGCAAGGTGCCGATCATCACCGCCGACGCGCCGTGCTTCGCCGCCGACGACGTCTTCTGCAACTACATCTCGGAGGCGGTGCGCATCGTCGCCGAGGGCATCGCCACGCCGGCGCAGGTCGACGCCATCGTCAACGACGCGATCGGCGGCGGCGGTCCGTTCAACGTAATGGACCTGACCCGCGGCAACCTGCTGACCGTGCACTGCCAGGAGCTGATGCGCGAGGCGCCGACCGGCTCGGACTGGTTCGCCCCGCCGGCGTTGCTGTCCGAGCAGGGCAACCAGGCGTGGCACGACCGCAAGAACCCGGGCGACGCCCGTTACGACGAGAAGCTCGGCCAGGTGGTCCTCGATCGCATCCTGGCGGTGCTGATCGGCCGTACCTATTTCATCTACGATCACGAGATCTGCGCGCCGACCGAGCTCGACTGGCTGTTGCGCATGTCGCTGGGCTTCTCCAAGGGGCTCCTGTCGCTGACCGCCGACCTGGGCGCGGACCGCGCCCACGAGCTGTGCACCGGGTATGCCGCCGCGCATCCGTGCTTCGAGGTGCCGGCCAGCATCGCGCAGAAGAAGCTGGTCGACTTCCGCCGCAACGTGCTGGTCGAGAAGGACGGCGGCATCGGCGTCGTCCGCGTCTTCCGCCCCGAGGTCAAGAACGCGCTGTCGGCGGCGACCATCGCCGAAATCGACAGCGCGCTGGACGAGCTGTCCGCCGACGCATCGGTGACCGGCGTCATCTTCACCAGCTACGACGGCGCCCTGGCCGGCGCCGACATCGTCGAGCTGGCCGCGCTGCCGACGCCGGACGCCTGCCGCGACATCTGCCTTTCGACCCACCCGGTGCAGGCCAGGATGGAGGCCTATCCCGTGCCGCTGGTCGCCGCGGTCGACGGCGCGGTGATGGGCGGCGGCGCCGAGTTCTGCATGGCTTGCCACGCTCGTGTGGTCGGTCCGTCGCTGCAGCTGGCGCAGCCCGAGGTCAACCTGGGCATCATCCCCGGCTACGGCGGTACGCAGCGGCTGCCGCGGCTGATCGGTCTCGAGCGAGCCAACGATCTGCTGCGCACCGGCCGCGCGGTCCGCGCCGCCGACGCCTGCGCGTGGGGTTGGGCCAACGGCGAGCCGACCGCCGACGTCATGGCCGCGGCGCGCGCGATGATCGCCGCGCACAACAGCGGCGCGGTGAAGCTGGGTCCGGTCGACCCGGCGCCGATGACGCTGCCCGAGAGCTGGCCGCACGTCGACATCGGCCACCGCTCGCTGGCCATCGACGCCATCATCATCGCGGTCATGCGCGGTGGCCTGTCGCGTCCGCTGTCCGAGGGGCTCACGATCGAAGCCGAGGGCTTCGGTCGTTGCAAGCAGACCGTCGACATGGACATCGGCATGAAGAACTTCATCCAGAACGGCCCCCGGGTTCCGGCGGCGTTCATGCACGAATAGGCACGAGTAGGAGCCCGACATGGCCAAGGACAGCATCGTCATCCTCGACGGCGCGCGCCGTACCCCGCGCGCCGACATCCTGATCAAGAACCGCGAGCCGGGACTGTTCTCGCGCTTCTCGACCACCCAGCTGGGCGGCTTCGCCATCGGCGCCACTCTCGAGCACACCAAGGTCGACAAGGGCCTGGTCGGCCACGTGGTCATGGGCATGGCCCAGCACAGCCACCGCGACTCGATCTACGCCGCCAAGGGCATGGCCTGGCGCGGCGGCCTGGGCAAGGACGTGCCGGCGCTGACCGTCGCCCGCATCTGCGGCAGTGGAGCCGAGGCCGTCGCCGTCGGCGCGGAGATGATCCTGGCCGGCGTGCGCCACGATCGCGAGCGGCCGTTCCTCGTCGTCGGCGGCGCCGAGAGCATGCAGTACCCGCTGGCGCTGTACAACGTGCGCGGCAAGGCGCTGGGCGGCGCGGTGCAGAAGTACGGCCCGGCCGCGGCGTCGTCGCTGCCCAAGGGCACCTACCTGCAGGACATGCTGCTGATGAGCCTGTACGACCCGTCGGCGGGGATGGCGATGGCCAACACCGCCGAGGAGCTGGGCCGCCGCTACGAGATCTCGCGCGACGAGGCCGACGACTTCGGCTTCCGCTCGCAGACCCTGGCCAAGAAGGCGCGCGATGCCGGCTGGTTCGCCGAGGAGATCGAGCCGGTGCGCACGCAGCTCGACAACGCCGGCGAGCCGATGACGGTCGAGCACGACACCCACATCTTCGACGACGTGTCGCGGGCCAAGATGGGCCGGCTTCCCGCGGCGTTCGAGCCGGTCGGCATCGTCACCGCGGGCAACGCGTCGGCCGTCGTCGACGCCGCCGCCGCCATGGTCATCGGCCGCGAGAGTGACGCCGCCGAGCACGGTGCCACGCCGCTGGCGCGCATCGCCGGCATGGGCGTGGCCGCCTGCGACCCGAAGATCATGGGCTGGGGCCCGGTGCCGTCGACCAAGAAGGCGCTGGCCAGCGCCGGCATCCGGGGCGATCAGATCGACCAGGTCGAGCTCAACGAGGCGTTCGCGCCCCAGGCGCTGGCGGTCATCCGCGACTTCGGCGACATGGGCATCGACCCGGACAAGGTCAACCCGATGGGTGGTGCCATCGCAGTGGGGCACCCACTGGGCGCGACCGGCGCGATCTTGACGCTGACCTGCGCCTACAGCCTGCGCCGCACCAAGGATCGCTACGGCCTGGTGACCATGTGCATCGGTGGAGGTCAGGGCATCTCGCTGGTGATCGAGTCGCTTTCGTAGCGGCGTCGCCTCGGGTAGCCTTCGCGCTGCCGATGACCAAGAAACCGAAACGCCCGCGCGTGCCGCGGCGCGTGGGCGAGCGCCGCCTGCGCAAGGAGGTTCGCGAACGCGAGGTCCTGGCCGCGCAGTTGCCCGGCGGCGCGCCCGAGCACCCGATCGCGGTGCCGACGCCGTCGGTGATCGAGGGGCGCGCGCGGCGCACGCCGTGCCCGCAGTGCGGCGGTCGCCTGCGGATCGAGGATCAGGCGGCAGTGCCGCAAGAAGACGGCAGCATCCTGCGCGACATCCAGCTGGTCTGCACGCGTTGCCACGTGCACCGCAGCCTGTGGTTCCGCGTGGTGCGGCCGACGATCAATTAGAGCTCATGCGGTAGCGCTACATGCGGATGTGGCCGGACGACAGACCGTCGCTCACGACCCACATTCCGTAGACCAGGGCGATGATCACGACCAGCGCTCCCATCGCGCCCAGCGCGAGGAGCCAGTGGCGCGTCCACATGCCTTCGGTCATGTCCTCAGGCGGCTTGCCGAACACTTTGTCGACCATGGCCATCGCATACCATGCCCGGCCCGCCGATGGCGAGCCCCGGAGGCCCTGCAACCGCGATTTTGCGGCGGTATCAGCCGGTTCCGGCCCGCCCGCGCCCGGTGCTGACGGCTGTTCGTTGATTCGCGTTCCGGCCCCGGATACCGTCGACAGAGCAGCCGAGGAGGGGCACGTGGCGCTGACCTGGATCCGAGAGAAGTTACCGGTGTGGGATGAGGGGAAGCAGGGGATCGTCGGGGAGGCTCCGGCGGGCGTGTTCGACCGCCGGTTTCGCGAGCTGGCCCCGGGCGCGATCGTGCCCGGCGAGTGGTGGCGGGTGGAGGAGGACGGCCGGGTGGTCGGTTACGGCTGGCTGGACGTCGTCTGGGGAGACGCCGAGATCCTCCTGGCGGTGGCGCCGGGCGCCCAGCGCCACGGTGTCGGCTCGTTCGTGCTGGAGAAGCTCGAAGACGAGTCGCGGGCGCACGGGCTGGCCTACCTCTACAACGTCGTGCGGTCGACTCACCCCGACGCGGCACACGTGATCGCGTGGCTGGTCGAGCGCGGGTTCCAGCCGTCGGAGGACGGCTGCCTGCTCCGCGCGGCGCTGGGTCGTCGCGAATGATCGTCCGCGCGGCTTGGGTCGGGGTCGCGATGGCGTTGGCCGCCTGCCGCTTCGATCCGTCGGGCGTCGGCTTTGGCGACGATGGCGGCGGTTCGTCGATCGACGCGCGGCCGGGCAGCGCCGACGCCGCGCAGGGTACGCCCGACGCCAACCCCAACAGCCCCGACGCCAACCCCAACAGCCCCGACGCCAACCCCAACAGTCCCGACGCCAACTGCGCGTGGGACTACGACCCGCTCTACTACGATCCGTGCAGCGGCGCCGAGCCGTCGCCCGGCTCGTCGCTGGATCTGAATGCCAGCGGGTTCTACTTCTACGACACCGACACCGGCGCGTTGCAGCCGCCGTTCGGCCCGACGCTGATGCCGTCGAGCACCATCGTCGGTGGCGCGCGGCGGATTCTGACCAGCGGCTTCTCGGTCGGTTCCAACACCACCCTGCGGGTGACCGGCGGCCGTCCGCTGATCATCGTGTCGACCAACGACGCGACCATCAGCGGAACCATCGACGCCAGCAGCTCGTGGGTCGAGATCCCCGGCTTTTACTCGGACGGCGCCGGTGCGGATCCCTCCGCCTGTCCGACGTCGCCGCCGGATCCGGGCGCGACCTGCGCGCAGCACGGTGCCAGCGGTGGTGGCGCCGGCGCCTTTGGCGGTGACGGCGGTGCCGGTGGCGAGGGCGGCGACGGCCACGACTGCGGCGACGGTGTCAACACCAGCGGCATCCCCGGCGGCGCCGGTGGCGTGCACCTGAACGCCGCGCCAACCGCGATCCGCGGCGGCTGTGGCGGCCGCGACGGCGCGCCCAACCGGGACGCCGATCTGCACGGCCCCGGCGGGCCCGGCGGCGGCGCCGTCCACGTGGCCGCACGTGCCAACCTCACCGTCCAGCGGCGCGGTGCACGCCGGCGGCGCCGGCGGTCGCCCCGGCGGTGGCAGCCGCGCTGGCGGCGGAGGCGGCGGCAGCGGTGGCATGATCGGACTGGAAGCCGGCACTCTCTCGATCGAGAACGACGGCGTGCTGGCCGCCAACGGCGGTGGTGGCGGCGGCGGCAGCGAGCAGTCGGCCGCGACCGCGGGCGAGGACGGCAAGTCCAGCGCGCAGGCCGCCGCGGGTGGGACCGAGCAGGGCAACGGCAGCGCCGGCGGCGACGGCTCCGCGGCCGGCACGTTGTTCGGCGCCAGCGCAGCGATCGCTTCGCGCGGTGGTGGCGGTGGCGGCGGTGGCGCCGGCTTCATCGTCCTGTACTCGCCCAAGCCCCCGACGGTGGGCACGACCTCGATCATCTCGCCGGCGGCGACCATTCCGTAGCGATCACTGGCAGTAGTAGCCAATGGTGTCGCCCGCCCACTGGCAGGTCAGGCCGTCGGCGGCGCAGTCGCGGGTGCGCTCCTGTCCGGCCTCGCACCAGTGCGCCACCTGGCCGTCGCAGCGGCCGAAGAAGTCCAGCCCCGGGCACGGGTCGTCGACACAGTAGACGCCCAGGCGAGCTTCGACGAGGTCGCAGCGCTGGTCGCAGGCGGCGCAGTCGCGGCTGCGCGACTGGCCCTGTTCGCACCAGCGGGCGACGTTGCCGTCGCAGCTGCCGTAGCCATCGACGCCGCCGCACGGATCCGGTCCGGAGATGCAGCGGTAGCCGCCGGCGGTCGGGTCCCAGCCGCAGCGTTCGCCGGCGGTGCACGGGTCGGCGCGGACGGCATCGCCGGCGCAGTAGATGGCGGTGCCGTCGAAGCAGCGCCCGACCGGGTCGACCGCGTCGCAGCCGGCGCCGTCGACGATGGTCGGTCCGGTGTAGCCCTCGATCCAGATGCGGTTGGCGTCGGTGCGGGTGAAGTGGTCGACGCCCAGGCAGCTCTCGGCGCCGGTGCTCAGCGCGCCGGCCACGCGGATGGTGCCGTCGCCGGCCATCACCAGCAGCGGCCCGCCGGAGTCGCCCAAGCAGGTGCCGCGGGCGCCCTCGCCGTCGATGGAGATGCTGGTGTCGTCGACCGCGACGATCGGCTCGGCGGTGAACAGCCGCGTGCCGGTGGTGCCGGTCTCTGTGCGGCCGTAGCCCGAGGCCTCGGCAGTGCGTCCGATCCAGGTCGAATCGATCGCCGCGGTTGCGATCGGCAGCGGCTCGAGCGACGGCAGCAGCTGGCGCGGGTCGCTGGCCAGCTCGACCAGCTCCAGGTCGGCGTCCGGCGCATCGACCACGCGGGTCGCGGCCACGCACTGATCGGGTGTGTCGGGCTGGGCGCCGACACAGAACTCCGTTCCCACGGGAACACCGCAGTGGGCCGCCGTCAGCACCCAGGCCGGCGCGACCAGCGTGCCGCTGCACGGACCGAAGGTGCCGATGGCCTCGATCTGTCCCGCCGACAGCGGCACGTACTGCGGCGCCGCGGTGCCGTTGTAGATGGCCAGGATCGATCGAACGTCGCCGCAGGTGTCGGCGCCCGGGTCGCCGTCGCCGCAGCCGCCGGCGCAGGCCGCGACCCAACCCGCGAGCGCAAGCGCTGCCCCTAGCCGCTGTCGCCCACCCACTCCATTCCCAACGCCACCGACAGCACCCGCGACACCTGGTGGGACGACCAGGTCTACGACCTCGACGATCCCAACGGCATGGTCCACACCAACCTGATGGTCGCGCCGTATGTCCAGCACTACCGCACGGTGCCGGTGGACGGACAGGCCGAAGTGGAGAAGTGCAACCTCCACTGCAAGTGGTACGACCTCTGCTGCCAACACGACGAGGCGTGCGTCAACTGCGACCACTGGTACTGCGGCTGGGACTGCTGTGTGGGCTGCTTCGGCGGCGACTGCGGCGGCTGCCAGTGAGCTGAGTCAACCCGCAGTCTAGCGCCGGCGCCGGAGCAGCACGTACAGCGCTCCGGCGCCGCCGTCTTTCGGCTGCGCGGGACAGAACGCCAGCACGTGGGCGGCCGCGCGCCCGCCCATCAGCTCGTCGGCGGCCAGCCGGGGAAGCACTCCCTTGCCGCCGGAGTGGGCGCCGCGGCCGTGGATCACCAGCAGGCAGCCGGCACCGCGCTCGGCGGCGGTGCGAACGCGGTCGGCCAGCACCGCGCGGGCGTCGTCGGCGCGCAGGCCGTGCATGTCGAGGCGCTCGTCGGGCGCGATCTGCCCGCCGCGCAGGTCGGCCATGCGCCGGTCGTTGACACCGGCGACCCGGCCGCCGTCGTCACCGTCGGGGGTCAGGCGCGGCGCGGCCGCCACCTTCGGGGCTTTGGCGCGCTTGCGACCCGGGCCGACGCGGTCCCGATCGGCGATGCGCTCGACGTCGCGCATCGCCTGGTTGAACAGATCGTCGTCCTTCGCGCCGGACACCCCCCGAGCATAGCCCGAGCCGGGAGTGACGGCTCAGCGGTACAGGACCAGCAGCGCCGAAACCCGGTAGTGCGGCTCGGTGTGGGAGTTGCCGTCGTAGTCGCGCGTGCCGGCGATGCAGCCGGTGCACGACGTTGCGTCGGGGCGGCAGGTGTTCTCGTACGTTGCGACGTCGTAGGTGACGCCGCCGCCGCCGGCGTCGGGTAGGGCCACCTCGGTGTCGACGGTGCCTCGATCCGGATCACCGAAGTAGATGTGCTCGCCGGTGAAGAGATCGATCTGGCGGTCCGCGCCGATCTGGCCAACCCCGCCGCCATCGCCACCCGCGTCGCCGCCGTTGCCACACGCCGATATCGCCAGGGCCAGCAGCGTGATCGATGGGATGCGCGGCGACATCGGGCCGGGCACCTTGGCAGAAGCGGGAGGGGCCGGTCAACGGTGCGGGGCCGGCCACCGGGGTTATCCCCGACGGAACCTTGGCAAGCCGTACCCATGTCGAAGGTTGTCGTGGAACCTGCTACATTGGGCGCAGTGGGCAAAGGCGGACTGCTGGGGGTTGCTGCCGTCGCTGTCTTCTCCATCGCGGCCGATGATGCTCGCTTGGAGAGGCGGCCCGTGGTCGTGTTCGGCGGCAACAGCGACTTTCCGCCCTACTCGTGGAAGGACCCGGACGGCCGCCCCCGCGGGTTCACCGTCGACCTGATGCGCGCGATCGACGACGCCGCCGGGTGGGACGTTCGGGTCCAGTTGGGCCCGTGGCCGACCATCCGCGACCGCCTCGACAACGGCGATGGGATCGACGTTTCCAACATGTGCGTGTCGGCCAAGCGCGCCGAGGTGGTCGACTTCGCCGCGACCTTTGGCATGGCCCACGATCAGATCTTCGTGCGCCAGGGCGAGAACAACGCCTGCATACCCGGGCACATGCGCGGCAAGAAGGTGCTGTTCCAGGCCAGCTCGTACACCGGCGAGCACCTGCAGAGAGGGGTCATTCCGCTGCCGGCGATCAGTCAGCCGGAGGCGCTGACGCGGTTGTCGGGTGGAGAGGGTGACTGCGCCCTGGTGTCGGAGGTCACCGGGCGTACAGCCCTACGACGGCTCAGCATCGACAACGTGATCGGCGTGGGCGCGCCGCTCAACCCGCGGCCGCACGCCTTCGCGGTGCGCGCGGGTCGTCACGAGTTGACGGTCGGGCTCGAGCACGGGTTGGCCACGATCAAGGACAACGGCGAGTACGAGGTGATCTACGATCGCTGGTTCGGCGAGCCACGCGACTCGACCTCGCTGCCGCGGTATCTGTTGTTCGCAGGCGCCATGCTGGCGGCTGCCGCGGGGCTGGCGCTGGCCTGGTCGTGGTCATTGCGGCGCAAGGTGCGGCTGGCCACCTCGCGGATCGAGGCCGAGCATGCCGAGCGCGAGCGGGCGCAGGCAGCGCTCTTGCGCAGTGAGGCGCAGCTGCAACGGGCGCGCAGATTGGAGAGCATCGGCCGGTTGGCCGGTGGCATCGCCCACGACTTCAACAACCTGCTGACGATCATCCTCATGCTCGGCACGCGGGCCCGGCGCCGCGCCACCGACGCGGCGCTGGCCGGCGATCTGGACGACGTCTGTGCCGCCGGTGAGCGCGCGGCGACGCTGACCCGCCAGCTGCTGGCGTTCAGCCGTCGGCAGGTGCTCGAGCCGCGCGAGCTCGACGTCAACGACATCGTCTCCGAGCTGCAGACGCTGCTCAGCCGGCTGCTCGGCGACGACATTCAGCTCGAGGTCTCGCTGTCCCACGACCGCTGTATGGTGGTCGCCGACCCGGCCCAGCTCGAGCAGGTGATCGTCAACCTGGTGGTCAACGCGCGCGACGCCATGCCGCGGGGCGGGCGGCTCGAGGTGCGCACCTCCCTGGTCGAGTTGTCGGACGACGAGGCTCGCGAGGTGCCGGCCGGGCGGTATGTTTCGGTCGAGGTAACCGACCAGGGCGAAGGCATCGCCGAGGAGGTGCGCCCGCACATTTTCGAGCCGTTCTTCACCACCAAGGAGCCGGGCCAGGGGACCGGGCTCGGTCTGTCCACAGTCTACGGCATCGTCCGGCAGAGCGGCGGGTTCATCGATGTCGAGCCGGCGCCGTCGGGTGGCTCTCGGTTCACCGTCTACTTGCCGTGCCTCGAGGGCGAGGGAGCCAGCGTGGCGGAGGTGCCGGTCACCCGCCGCTCGCTCGATGGTACCGAGCGGATCCTGGTGGTCGAAGACGAGCGGATTCTGCGCCGCGTGGTCTCCGAGGGGTTGCGGGCGCGCGGCTACGAGGTGGTCGTCGCCGGACACGGCGACGAGGCCCTGGCAGTGATGGATGGCGGCGATCCCGCGGTTGCATTGCTCATCACCGACGTCGCCATGCCGGGCATGCGCGGCGACGAGCTCGCGCGTCGCATGCGCGCGCAGGATCCGGAGCTGCGGGTCATCTTCGTCTCCGGCTACGCGCCGGCTGAATCGGTGGCGGCCGAGGACCTGAGGCGCGGCGTCGCTTTCGTCGCCAAGCCGTTCACTATCGACGACCTGGCCGGGCGCGTGCGCGACCTGCTCGATCAGTCGGACACGGCGTCGGCGTAGGCGTCGCGGCGGCAGCAGGCGGCCAGCCACTCGTCTTCGAAGCAGAGTCGCTTCTGCCGCGCGGTGCACCACGCCTCGGCCTCGTGAAACGAGTACATCACCAGTGGCAGGGCGCCGGGCAGGTTGGGCGCCTCGTAGTAGTCCATGCAGGTGTCGCCGACCAGCGTCATGTCGGCGGGGCAGGGACC
>Ga0114931_10006434_pt1 | contig 14451 bp, 11 predicted proteins | sample 2SBtaG_FD_89579 | JGI IMG/M metagenome (GOLD analysis project Ga0114931, IMG submission 89579) | Deep subsurface microbial communities from Kolumbo volcano to uncover new lineages of life (NeLLi) - 2SBTROV14_V59a metaG | ecosystem: Environmental > Aquatic > Marine > Volcanic | place: Kolumbo...
AGATTGATAAGCTTATTGATCAAGGGCCGCCTCGTAATTTCATCCGGCATAAACACTATAACAAACCGCCACTGCCGCAGAGTAAGCTTAATGAACTCTTGCAGATGAGCATGTATAACGGTCGTCCAGATCGTTATGGTAATTTAATCATGCGGGATAAAAAATCGATGAAAGGTCTTGGACCGGTAAAATTTTCCCACCGCATTCATCGGGTAAAATATACTTGTCGGGTCTGTCATATTGAGTTGGAATTCAGCATGAAGAAGGGCGAAAGCGGGATTACCAGAGAGGATAATCTTGATGGTCGTTATTGCGGTGCTTGTCATAATGGCAAGATTGCTTTTTCTACCGAATTTGCCTGTGATTTATGCCATATCAGTGAAAAAAAACTTAAATCCGCTTATGTTGACCCAACCTATGAAGATTTGACCGCAATATTGCCGCCCAGTGATTCTGGTGATCGGATAGATTGGGATCGTGCCATTGCCGATGGCGATATCCATCCCAAATCTTCACTTTATAAGGGACAGGCCGCAACCTCTATGCCTCTGCCGCCGGAGCTGGAAAAACCTTTGCAATGGTACACCAATGTATCCGGAGTTTATGTCTCTTTCCCGCACAAGGAACATATTGCCTGGCTGGATTGTTCTAATTGTCACCCCGATATATTTATGAGCGAGAAGTTTGGGACGGTGGAGTTTGATAAGGAGAAAAATCTATACGGTATGTATTGCGGTGTTTGTCATATGACTGTGGCTTTTCCCTTTAATGACTGTACCCGTTGCCATCCCGGTAATAATAAGAGATATAGGGGGAGCAATGCTGGCCAGTCAAAAATGTAAGCGAGCCATGAACACCACCCTGCACATTGTGGCGTCCCTGGATCGCTTACTCTAATTCTTCTTCCAGCAACATACCTTTGATCTGCCACTCTCTTTCGCTTTATAAAGTGCAGCATCGGCATATTGCATCCACTGTTTTTGGGTGAATTCGGGTTGCCATTCAACGAGACCGATACTAATACCGAGTTTACATGAACCAGCGGCTGGCAATTTGAGCTGATCAACGGCTTGGCATAACCTCTCTGCTAATATCCTGGAGTCTTGAAGCGTGGTGTCGGGCAGGAGCAGGACAAATTCATCGCCACCTATTCGAGCCAAAACGTCACAACTCCTAGTCATACTTTTCATAACCGCAGATATCTTTTGTAACACCATATCACCTACGGCGTGCCCGTGAGTATCATTTATTTGCTTAAATTTATCAAGATCGAGACAGGCCAGGGAAATGGGGTGACCATGTCGTTTAGCCTGGGCCATTAAGGTTGTGATGCGCTCGTCAAAGACTCGGCGGTTGGCCAGGCCAGTGAGAGAGTCGCGGCTGGCCTGATGATAGAGATCCTCGTATTCCTGGGCACGTTGAAGTGGCTCGGCAAGGATCTTAAGACCCTTGGTCAGCAGCTGTTCCTGGTATTTACTGATTTTTTTATCCTTTTTCATGACCAGTAGAATGCCGCTGCCCTGAAACTCATGTAAATGCCAGTTCTGAATATAGAACTCATCTTTGGACCAGCAACAGGAATCGGTACACTCTGGCTGCGCAAAGGCGTTTTGGGCAATTTGCATGATTCGGCTGCGCTCAGGGCCATGACATGAGCAGATCATATGCTGGCGCACACGTTCGAGATTTTGATAGGCCATCAACTCGTGGTTTATTAAGGGGGTCAGCCATACAGAGAATGCCTCCAACATGGCGGGTAAATCAACAGCGCCAGCCAAACGGGCGTGTAATTCATTTACCATAGCCAACCACTCTGATTGTCGCCGATAATGCTCCAGCTCAACTACCAGGCTGTTTATATTGTGGATATCGTTATCTGGGTTGTTGTGTTGTGCGCTGCTTAATGTGTTCATAATCATGCTCCCAAAAGATTGGTTCCAATAAAATCTGTTATAGGTCGTATCGGTTGTTTTGCAATCTTACTTAATGCTAATTTTGTGCCAATTATCAATTAAATAGGGGTATTAGGGAGGAGTAAAACCGCTGAGATGGGAGGAACGACAATGATAGCGGGGGATAATGCATATCTGCCTTTAATGATTTAAGAGCAGATACATGTAAGAAGAGTGAGAAAAAAATTCCGGGTTCTGGCAAAAGAGAATATTGGTACCGGAATCAAAGTCAATTTATTGACAGTGCCGCAGGGTGTTCATGGGGCACTTATTAATAATGTAGGCCGATTCGTTCCCGTACCAGATTAAGGGTGGTAGAGGCCTTGGTGCGGGCCTGTTCAGCACCTCTTTTGAGAATCTCTCTGACATGGGCAGGGTCTTCCGCCAGCCTGTCTCTTTCATCACGAGCCGCCCGGAAAAACTCCCAGAGAATGTCAACTAACTCAAGTTTAATTAGGCCATAGGCGGCTCCGCCATTGATATATAGATCTTTGACCTCTTGCAGGCGGCCTGCCGGAGCGAAAAACTTGTAAATATTGAAGAGATTGCATTTTGCAGGATCTTTAGGGGCATCGACAGCAGCGGAATCGGTCTTGATAGCCATGACCGACTTCTTCAGTGATTTCGCATCCTGGAATATATTAATTGTATTGCCATATGACTTGGACATTTTCTGACCGTCTACACCTGGAATAGTGGCAACATTATCGTCAATCACAGGCTCGGGCAGCACAAAGGTCTCACCAAAGGTGTTATTAAATTTGATGGCAATGTCGCGGGTTACTTCAAGGTGTTGTTTCTGATCTTTACCAACGGGCACCTGGTCAGCTTGATATATGAGGATGTCCGCCGCCATTAACATAGGGTATGCGAAGAGTCCGTGACTGGCCGCTATCCCTTTGGCTACCTTGTCCTTATAGGAATGGCATCGTTCTAAAAGCCCCATTGGAGTGACGGTGGAGAGAATCCAGCTAAGTTCAACTACCTCCGGCACGTCAGACTGAACCCAAAAGATGCAGTTCTCAGGTTCAAGCCCCAGAGCCATAAAATCCATGGCCGCATTCATGGTATCTTGTTCCAGGCGCTCCCGATCGTGAACGGTGGTCAGGGCATGCAGATTAACGATAAATGCGTAAAGATCGCTATTATGCATGCGGCGGATCATGGGCAGCATCATACCTAAATAATTACCGATATGAAGCTGCCCGGAGGGTTGTATTCCTGATAGTATTTTCAATTGTTGAATCCTTACTTTACTTCTTCAAAGTCGGCATCAACAACGTCATCATCATCGTTTTTGTCTCCACCTGTACCAGCGTCGCCGGCAGCCGGCCCCTCGGGACCTGCGCCAGGTTGACCGCTTGCGGCCTGCGAATACATGATCTCTGCCAATTTATGCGAGGCTTGAGTCAATGCTTCGATATCGGCTTTAATGGCTGCCGTGTCATCAGTTTCGACACTCTTTTTGAGCTTGGCTATGGCATCATCCACCTTCTTCCTGGTATCGTCATCAACCTTATCGCCAACTTCCTTCAAACTCTTTTCGGTTGAGTAAATCATGGAATCAGCCTGGTTTTTGGCTTCAATTAACTCTTTGCGGCTCTTGTCTTCATCGGCATGAGCGTCGGCATCACGTTTCATCTTCTCAATATCATCTTCGGATAAACCACTGGAAGCGGTAATCCGGATAGATTGCTCTTTGCCAGTGCACAGATCTTTGGCGGAAACATGCAGGATACCGTTGGCATCCAGGTCAAAGGTTACCTCGATCTGAGGTACGCCTCTGGGGGCAGGTGGAATTTCGGAAAGTTCGAAGCGGCCAATACTCTTGTTGTCAGAGGCCATCTCTCTTTCACCTTGTAAAACATGGATGGAAACGGCCGGCTGATTATCAGCGGCAGTTGAGAATGTCTGGCTCTTTTTGGTTGGAATAGTAGTGTTTTTCTCAATTAATTTGGTGGTTACGCCGCCCAGTGTCTCAATGCCCAGCGACAAAGGAGTTACGTCCAGGAGGAGGACATCTTTCACGTCTCCCCTCAACACACCGCCCTGAATGGCGGCACCAATGGCCACTACCTCATCAGGATTAACGCCCTTATGGGGTTCTTTACCAAAAATTTTATGAACCTTTTCCTGTACCAATGGCATTCTCGTCATGCCGCCGACCAGAATAACTTCATCTATATCGGATGCGGACAGGCCGGCATCCTTGATAGCTGTTTTACATGGTTCAACAGTACGGTCAACCAGATCAGATACCAGCGATTCCAGTTTGGCCCGGCTCATCTTAATATTTAAGTGTTTTGGACCAGAGGAATCTGCCGTAATAAAAGGCAGATTAATGTCTGTTTCCATTGTAGTTGATAGCTCTTTTTTGGCTTTTTCCGCTTCTTCTTTCAGGCGTTGGAGGGCCATATTGTCGCTACGAAGGTCGATACCGTTCTCACGTTTAAATTCATCGGCCAGCCAATTAACAATGCGCTGATCAAAATCTTCGCCACCCAGAAAGGTGTCGCCGTTGGTTGATTTTACCTCAAAGACGCCATCACCTATTTCCAGAACGGAGATGTCAAAGGTGCCGCCGCCAAGGTCAAAGACGGCAATTTTTTCTTCATTCTTTTTGTCCAGGCCGTAGGCAAGTGCTGCTGCGGTTGGCTCGTTGATGATTCTTTGCACTTCCAGACCGGCTATCTTGCCGGCGTCTTTGGTGGCCTGGCGCTGGCTGTCGTTGAAGTAGGCCGGCACGGTAATTACGGCATCGCTTACTGATTCGCCAAGATATTCTTCCGCAGTCTGTTTCATCTTGGAGAGAATCATAGCGGAAATCTCGGCTGGGCCGTAAGACTTGCCATCTACCTCTATCATAGGTGAGGCATCTTTGCTCTTCACGATTTTAAAGGGGCTGACATCGATGCTCTTGGTTACCTCTGCGTCTGTGAACTTGCGGCCAATTAAGCGCTTAATCGCAAAGAGAGTGTCGGTGGGGTTGGTGACTGCCTGGCGTTTGGCAACTTGGCCAACCAGCCTTTCGCCGTTTTTGGAAAATGCGACGATCGAAGGGGTCGTCCGGTTGCCTTCGGCGTTAGTGATAACTTGCGGGTCGCCGCCGTCCATAATTGCCACACATGAGTTTGTGGTACCTAAGTCAATACCTATTATCTTTCCCATAATTTAATTCTCCTTATTTTTATAACGTAGCTGGAGTTTTGCCCTCCTGCCATCTGTAATTTGTTTTTGTGTTAGTGATTCGGCTCGAAATAATCATCCACTCTTGCCGAACTTTCCGAGCCCTTTTATTCCTTGCCTTTGGATACGACGACTTTAGCGGCTCGCAACAGTCTATCTTTGTATTGATAGCCCTTCTCGAACTCTTTTATAATGTGCTGATCCGGAATATCGTCACTGTTCTCCATTACCAAAGCCTCGTGAAAATTTGGGTCGAATGGCTTGCCCACGCTGTCAATGGGCTCCAAACCGAATTTGTTGATTGTCGATAGTAACCCTTTTAAGGTTAGCTCAACACCTTGTTGTATAACGGATAAGTCTCCTGCTTCTGTCTCTGGAGCAAGGGCTCTTTCTAAATTATCAACACAGGGAAGTAGTTCTTTAAGAATATTCTCTTCGGCATATTTGAGATATGCTTCACGTTCTCTGACTTGGCGTTTTTTGTAGTTTTCAAATTCGGCTGCCAGCCGCATCAGCTTGTCCTGGCAATCACTATTTTTTTGCTCCAAATCTTTAATCGTATCGGCTTCGCTTGCCTGCTCTTCCTCTACGCCTTCAGAACTGGCATCTACGACATTGTCTTGATCCAGTATCTCTGCATGTGGTTCTGAGTCTGTTTGTTGCTTCTTTTTTTTCTTTGTCACCAGGGTCTCCTTTTGCGATCCGGTCTGGTTGAAAACTTAATGGAAATGACGTAATTATATGCCTTATTACCTAACCCCCTTCGGGGATCGGAGTCTGCGCTTACCTAGTGCCTTGACGGTAGATACAGCTTCGTTAATTCTAAATAACTTCTGTATTTCTTGTTATTTTAAACATGAAATTTAATTTTAAGGCACTAATATTGCTATCGTTATCCGTCAATTGAGAGCAACAATAAGTATGCTGATTATGCTTGTCAAGGAACGTAACTAAAATTGATGATCTCGCAAAAAGATAAGATTTAAGGTATGAAATATGGTAAAAACGTTTTTTGTGGAATTCGCTAATAGGGGGCTTTGGATGAAAAAAATTATTATTATTTTTATGGTTTTTTCTTTGTGTCTCGCCGCTCAGGCAGAGGCGCAGATGCACAGAGTCAAGAAAGTACGGGCCGGGACGCCGCCATATGAAGTGATTAAGATGATTTTGTCGGCCAATAACCGGGCCCTGAAACAGGGGGTAACTGTTAAAAAATCTGGTTTTGCGCCCTATTTAACGTGGTTGACTGATCCTGATCCTCGGATAAATTCCAACTTGATTATCGATAAGGCAGGACAGGTTTATGCGGTCAGAAATTTTGGTGATCAACTCTCTCTAGCCACAGGAGCCATTGACTATGGAGTTCGGCATTTATTGACTCCAGTTTTGATGATTACCTCAAATTCTGATAATAAGGCGGTAAAATTTTTTATGGATGGTTATGAAGACTTGTCTCCAGCTATAAGGCAGGACTTGGATCATCTTTATCTGGCCCTGGTACATGATGATAAGAAAGCCTTACCCGCAGAACGTTTAAGGCTAAATATTGAGGCAAATGTCGATTATCAGGTGGCCTTAGCCGTTTCCAGATATCATGATCGGGTGCGCAGCGGTCGGTTGGTTGTGGTGGGTAGTGTGCTGGATTTTGATAATACCTATAAACATGGTTCGGGGCGCTTAGTAATCATTAATATCAATGGTGAGCAGAATTCGCTTAAACTGAAAAAGATGCCTATGTTGAAATATGTGGGGCCTAAATTTATAAACCTTGCCATTGGCCGCACTGTAAAGGGCAAGGCAAAGGTCGTCGTGGATAAAGGTGGTAAGGCGGCCTCGACCACTGGCCAAAAATAAGGAATATATAAAAAATGGCCTTAAGCCAGGCATTAACTGTGATTGTTCCCGTCTATAACGAGGAGGAAAGTCTCCCCAAATTTCAGGCGGAGATAGGTACGTTTCTCGAAGGACTCAGCCCCGGCACGGGGCGTGTCTTATTTGTCGACGATGGTTCCAGCGATGGAAGTCTGGAGATAATTGAGGAAATTTGTCGTAAAGATGGGCGGTATTCCTTTCTCTCTTTGGACAAAAACTGTGGCCTGAGTGCCGCCATTAAGGCGGGGATTGATCATTGTTATACCACGTTGGTGGGTTATATTGATTCTGATCTACAGACTAGCCCGGCCGACTTTGTTAAATATATGGAGTTTTTCCCGGAATATGACATGGTGAATGGTATTCGGGCGAAACGGCAGGATTCTATGGTTAAGAAAGTGTCATCGAAAATTGCCAATAGCTTTCGGCGCCTGATGATTAATGATCAGATTGTTGACACATGCTGTCCTTTGAAGATTATTAAAATTACCTATGCTCGGAAAATTCCATTTTTCACAGGTATGCACCGTTTTTTGCCTGCGCTGGTGCAACTCCAGGGTGGTCGGGTCAAGCAGGTGCCTGTTGCCCATTTCCCACGTTATGCGGGAACCGCAAAGTATAATCTCTGGAATCGTTTACTCGGCCCTTTTTTTGATACCCTGGCTTTTATCTGGATGAAACGTCGTTATATAAATTATAGTATCACCAAACAGTCCAAATGAGTAAATGTCCGGGGTTAGCGTAACTTTTTTCTACAAGACGAATATTTACTCAAATGACTCAAAATGTTATTTTTGCTGTTGGTTTTACGGCTCAGGCACTATTTTCTGCACGTTTGCTGGTTCAGTGGTTTCGTTCAGAAAAGGCTGGCCGGGTATTGTCGCCTCTGCTCTTTTGGCAATTAAGTGTAATTGCCTCCTTTCTGCTCATGATCTACGGTATATTACGCCATGATTTGGCGATAATTGCCGGCCAAAGTATCACTTATTGTATTTATATCCGGAATTTACATTATCAGGGGAGCTGGCAGCGTTTCCCACGGCCTTTTAGGGTGCTGGGCTGGTTGTTTCCGTTGGCCGCCATAATTTGGATAACTCTGGACGGCAATTACAGTTTCAGGACAATTGTTTTCAATGAACATATTTCTCTACCTTTGATGCTTTGGGGGGTGGCTGGACAAATAGTCTTTACCTGTCGGTTTATTTATCAGTGGCTGTACATGGAGAAGGCCAAAGAGTCAATTTTACCGCTGGGTTTTTGGGTGATAAGTATTGCGGGATCCCTAATGGTGGTAAGTTACGCTATTTTTCGGCGTGATCCGGTGCTCTTTGTTGGGCAAATATTCGGGTTTATTGTTTATGGTCGAAATATAAGGATTTATTTGCGCTAGTTTCAGAAACGCCTGCACAGTAAGTGCTTACCTTCCTTGTGGAGCAGGTCTTTCAAGGTGTGCATTTACTTAACGCTGCCTTTAAAACTTCGCCCGGCGAGATTTGTCGCATACAGGCATTGTCGCCGCGTGTGCAGGATTTTTTGAAACATGGGCTGCAGGGGATATTAGAGCGGATAACTTTATGTTGCTTGCCGTAGGGACCTGTGCGCCACGGAGCGGTGGGGCCAAAGAGGGCGATTGTCGGCGTACCGATAGCGGCGGCGATGTGCATCGGGCCAGTATCGGTGCTGATTACTACATCGGCTAGGGCATAGAGAGCCGCCAGGGCCTTCAGGGAGGTTTGGCCAGCCAGATTTGTCGCTGTGGTGCGCATTAGCTTGATAATTTCAGTAATGGCGGGGACATCACTACGACCGCCGGTAAATACAACCTGAATTTTCTGGTCAATCAAGCGGTCGGCAAGTTCGGCGAAGCCTTCCTTGTACCAATGCTTGGTCTGCCAGGTGGTCATCGGATTAATGGCTATTAATGGCCTTAGGGGGTCTATGTTGGCACCTGTCAGGATGATCTTGGCCTCTTTTTTGTCCGCCGGAGTGATTGGCATCTGGTAAATCTCTTTGCCTGGCGGGATGCTAAGGGCCTTTAATAATAGCAATTCGCGTTCTATGGCATGGATATCCATATCTACTGGCGGAACCCGTTCATTCAGGAATAGATGGCTGCATTCCGAGTGCTCCATGCCCTTGCCAAAACCAGCTTTACGTTTTGCGTGACAGAGTGCGATAAAAACACTGCTCTTTAATAGACCTTGGAAGTCGATTAGCAGGTCGTAATGAGTATCCCTTATTTCTTTTAGAAATCGGAAGACCTGGCAGATTACCGACCAGCGTTTGCCAGCTTTAAGGCCTTTTATCCAACTCTTTCTTTTGGAAATGAGAACACGGTCAAGGGCTGGATTATTGCGGATAATATCCACCGCCTCTTCCTCTATTAACCAGGTAATGTGAGCCTTCGGAAACTCTTGCCGGATGGAGTTCAGGCTTGGCAGGGTATGGGTAACATCGCCAATGGCGCTGGTTTTAACTATTAGAATATTCACGTAATACTTAATGTCCGTTAGAGTGAGCAAATAATTCTTCATTCTAAAACAATATGACAGTTGATGCACTTTATAAATTTTTCTTGCCTTACGATTAGTTTTTGCTTGTAATGTCCGTTCTGAAAATGTTATGGGTGGCCTGAATCTGGAGCTAAACGTAGATCGTGAGCTTGTATCTTAATTTTAATGTATCGGGAGGTTTTCGGAGTTTACGCTTAGCAGTTTTTTGCAGCTAGATAAGCGCAGACTTTGACCGTCTGTGGATCCCTGTGGTCTCAAAAATCAGTTCGCTCATCACGTATTTATTGATTGTTTAATACCTGCCAAATAATAAATTTTAGAGGTGTGCTTCCTGCTGCCTGCGCCCCTTTTGTTTGTTCTTTCGGGGAATACCTTGTCCATTCTTATTCGTAAATCTTTTTATTCTATCTTGTTGCTAGCCATAATTATTATGTTGTCTGCCTGCCAAGGCGGTGGTGGCGGCTCTACCTCCGCCGGTGCTGTTGTCGGCGGTGCCGATGGTGTTGTTGGTATTCAATTGGGTGGCGGCGGTGCCGATGGCCCCGTCGTTGGCGGCATGGTAGAATTTTTTGACGCAGATAATAATAGTTGTGGTGATGTTGTTCAAACCAATGATAGTGGCAAATATACCGCAGTAATTCCTCTGGATTGTAAATTCCCCCTTCGTATAAGTTTAACAGATGGTTATGATCTGGTGGGCAAGCACGATAATCACACCGAAATGCTATCGTTTGTCTCGGATGAGGGGATGGATACGGCCAACATTACTCCACTGACCTCAATTATATACTATGCCTTATTAGCTCGGGCTGAATCCTTGGGGATACCTATAACATCACCCCGGAATCTTGATTTTGTCAGCAAAATTGCTATGCGTTATTTTAATTTTGGGATTGATAATGCGGCTCAAGGTTTAGATGTGGCCTACAATCCCATCACCTCAGAAATAAATGCTGACAACGCCTGTGCCTTTGTGAAGTCTAATGAGGGACTTATTGAGACCATAAGGCGGACGGCCATTTATTGGCAGAATGCGCCGGCCAGCATGCCGCTTAGTGAGGCAATTACTCTGGTAATGCAGGCCTTGGGCGGTGATATTGCTGATGGTGTTTTGGACGGTCATGATATCATTGGTGTGTCTGTGGATGGGGGACATTTGGCGGCGTTGTGGAATTTGAATGCCGCCACCGTTAGTATGGAGTTGATGCAAAACCAATTTTCCATAACACAGGAAGATGGTACGATTTTACCGCCGGACAACAGCCGCCTGTTGAGTGCTGCGGAGCAGGTGTCTAATACGGCCTTTGTTGATGCCGATATAGATAATACCAATCTGCCTCTAGGTTTTATTACGCAGGCTAGGGCCGCCGCAGTAGTCGCTGACGCACTGACCAGTAACAGTGGTACCTCGCCCTACGCTACTTTTGCTAATCTGCTGACAGAGATGAAGGCCGAAGCTGAAAGAGGGATGAACGCTCAGGCTTTAACCGCGGTCAGAGCGCAGCAATTATTTACCTTGAATCCGGTGATTATCCCGACTCCTGCAACAGTTACGACAATAGCTGCCGACATTGGGGCGGGAGATAGCACTGGTGGAACTTTTGATTTGCCCCTGAAAAAATCGTCTACCGTTATTATGGAGTCGACATCGGTGCCGAATCCGGCTGGTTCCAGGTATATGAATATTAAGTGGTCTTATCCAAATTCAACTCCAAACCTTAACGGCTTTAAGATATACATTACGGTTAATGGGCAGGCCCCACAGATCTGTGTTGTTGCAAGTGCCGGGGCCACCGAGGCTGCATGCCCGGTAGATGCGGGGCCGGGTGATCATATTGAGGTTTCCATGACTGCGACAACGTCAACGGCGCAGGAAAGCGCTCACTCTACGTCCTATAGCAATATTATACCTACGGCGAAATTTACAGCTGACAATATTGTGGGTAAATGCGGGGAGTTGACGACAAACTTTGATGCTTCAGGAACCGGAAGCCCGGTACTGGGAGCCAATAGACGCTATGATTGGGGATACGATGGTGCTGGCACTCATGATTACGGCATTACTGTTAACAAGATATTTGATTATAGTTCTAATGTCTTGTTAGCGGTAACTGATACAACTGATGGGGTGTTTAGCACTACCGGTAAAGCTTCTTTGGACGTTGACTGCTGGTAGGAAGGGTTGCGTGAGCATGAACAGCAAAGTTCTTCGGACAGCCGTGTCCTTCCCCAGTGATTTTTAATGTTATTTTCTTTGTAGCTATTTCATTATAAATCTTGTTATATTTGAGTCTGCTTATTTTAGCCCTGCCACTCTGTTGCCGCAATATTTCTCGTTCCCACGCTCCTGCGTGGTAACGCATATCTGTGTGGCGAACATTTTATTACAAGCAGTTTTTGAGAAGTTACTATTTTTTATATTAACCCCCTAATATTATACATGATTGTCTAAAAATGAGCAAAAAAATCCCTTTAAACGAGCGAATTATTTTCGCACTTGATGTTTCTTCACACGAAGAAGCAATGGCTTTAGTCGAAAAACTGGATGGTGAAATTAAATTTTTCAAAGTTGGCTTACAACTTTTTTTGGCTGGCTGGTTCAAGACTATTGATGCCATTATTAAGCGTGGCAATAAGGTAATGGTTGACCTTAAATTTTTTGATATTCCAGAAACCGTAAGACTCGCTGTTGACCAACTAAAAAATAGAGGCGTTACATTCGCCACGGTTCATGGCAATGATCCAATTCTCAGGGCTGCAATCCAAGACAGAAGCGGTCTTAAAATCCTCGCAGTTACAGTCCTCACAAGTTTTGGCGAAGATGATATGCAAGAAATGGGTATGACTGGGAGTGTTCAAGACCTTGTTCTTCTCCGTTCCAGAAAAGCACTGGAAATTGGCTGCGACGGGGTTGTTTCTTCAGCCTTGGAAGCAAAACCATTACGTGATGAACTCGGTAGTAATTTTTTAATCGTCACGCCAGGTATCAGGCCTGGAGCAAATATTGAAAATGATGACGATGACCAGAAACGAATTGCCACAGCAAAAGAAGCAATCATAAACGGGGCAGACCATGTCGTCATTGGTCGCCCAATACGCAACAGTAACGATCCTATAGCGCTTATAAAAGAGCTGCACCGGGAAATTGCAGAGGGCCTCGCTGAAAAATAACGTAAGTGCCCGGAATACCCTGACCTTCCGAGATGTTATGTGGAGATGCAATGCATTGTGTCTCTACCGCTGCTAATAACATGTTCGTCACCCGGATATGCGTTCCCACGCGGGAGCGTGGGAACGAGGAACTTTTTGGAGTTTACGCTTACCTGTTTTTTGCAGTTATTCTGTGTACCCCTCAAGGGGGTATTGAACTGAATGTGTCCGGAGTCTCGCAGGCTCGCTTACCTGCGGCTAAAAAAAGCAGTTTTCCCCCCCCTATAATCAATAATAGAATTTATCTCCGTATTTCTCTGATGCGAAGCCGATTTCTGCGAATCGGGCAGTCAGCAGCGATTCATTCAAAATATTCCTCACCTTGGTTCTAAATAAATCCCAGGTTCCAGCATTTATTTGAAATTTACTATGCCATCTCTCGGTGAGCCACTCGACAAGCCAGGCCCTGTAGGTGTCGTTAAGTGGGGCGTTATTTTCAAAAAACAAGATTGGATTTTCCTGTGGGCCGGGGAAGGTTTCAGGTAGAAAGTCAATCAGATTTTCCTTGACGCTTACCATATCTTGCAATTTGGTAATTGCCGGCATGGGGGCCAGCAAACAATTCGTGCACACCCATTTTGAGACATCATATCCATACGCCGTGTAGTGTTGGCCGACTGAGTCTATTCGGCCAATTATCTTGTTTTCGTTCAGCGACCTTCTTAGCAGGGAAATGTCGGCATAATCCCTTAAAAAAGATTCGCCTGGCTTTAGAAACATATCGTTAACAAGGAGTGCCAAGTCGAAGCTCTGGTTCATGAAATTAGTGGCATCGATTCCCTGTTGCCAGCCGGAAAACTCCCGGTAGGTATTATTGCCGCCTACTGTATAAATATTGCCGTTTTTATTTAGTCTCTTCTGCTCATTCTTGTTATTCACCCGGAGATAGGTTATTCGGCAACTATGAAGCTTGGCCAGGTAGCCTTGCAGAGTTTTAAAAACCTTGTCGGAACCGCCACATTCATGGCGATCGTACTCTACAAAAATCACGATCAGGGAGAGCTTCTTCTTGAAGGAGTTGATGAGTTTTTTTAGGACTGGCATGGTTGATCTTGCCTTAATTTATGGCATTTGCGATTAGCAAGGATGCCAATCTCGATTTTAATCGTTTCATCTGTTATCGTATAGAAAACATAATATACTATAAATGCTTTTTGTTGGCTATTTATAGGTTTTACGATCCTTTTTGAGACTGTTAATAATTAGGTAGCCAGGATGGGAAGGAAACCAGAACCATAAAAAGACCATCTGGAAGTGCACTTTAAAAGTGCTTTTGTCTGGCGCATACATTCTTTATTATTTATAATAAAATCCTCAAAAAGGTTCTTTAATAGGTCTACTCATAGCACAAGAAGTCGAATGGCTATTACACATCCGTAAGCGCTCAACAAACACACTCTCGACTTTACATTCTTAACCGCAATAATGAAAAAAACTCTTACCTCTAATCAGTGTAAAGACACCGCTCTGGCCATTGTGCTTATTATGCTTATTGTCCTGAGAACCACTGGCAATGCAGCTATTATTATGCCCACGGTGCTTGTACTTGTTATGGCCATGATCTGGCCTGTTTCTTTTAAGCCAGTGGCTGTTGTGTGGTTTGGTTTTGCTGATTTTCTCAGCGCCATTTCTTCTAAGATATTACTTACGGTGATTTTTTTTCTGATTGTAACTCCGGTTGGGTTATTTCGGAGATTGACGGGGAAAGATTCTATGGC
>Ga0114931_10006435_pt1 | contig 14449 bp, 12 predicted proteins | sample 2SBtaG_FD_89579 | JGI IMG/M metagenome (GOLD analysis project Ga0114931, IMG submission 89579) | Deep subsurface microbial communities from Kolumbo volcano to uncover new lineages of life (NeLLi) - 2SBTROV14_V59a metaG | ecosystem: Environmental > Aquatic > Marine > Volcanic | place: Kolumbo...
TCACAACTGCTGAGAGTCAGAAAAGAGAAAGTGAAACCCACGGAAAGAAAAAAGCAGGGGCGGATTTGCATGATCAAAGAAAAAGTGGCGGCTGTGGGCTTCCCGGACTATATACGGAAAGCCGGGCAAAGAAATCAGGAATTCCGGCAATAATGCCGATTTGCGAAAGGCGCATGATTGGGGTAGGTATGTCGGGAACAAACTTATTGAGACGATGGCAACAAATCAAGACATAGAAATTACCGCGTATTTGAAAACCTTTTGTGGCTGGAGTGAAGGGGTTCGCGCCGTGTTCCGCAAGTACGGATTGGACTACGAGGAAAAAGACATCATCAAGAACCCCGCTTACCGCTGGGAGATGGAGCAGAAAAGTGGACAACCGCTCTCACCCTGCGTCATTGTGAATGGGGAAATGCTTGCCGACGTAAGTGGCGAAGATGTTGAGAAATGGATGGTAGACAACGGATTGGTCAAAAGTTCTGAAACGGCGCCGGATGCACCGATTGGTTCGGCCTGCACGGACGAGGAACATGCCGCCATGGAAGCGGCTGCCCGGCGGAATACCGGGGTCAACGTGCGTTTGATCGACTAAAAACCGCAAGCGCATGCCGGTGAAGAACGGACCCAAAAGAGGCCTTGGGAAGGGGCTCAACGCGCTGATTCGGACTCCATCCGAGGTTCCCGTCAAAGATGGCAGCGGGGGCACGCCTTCCGGTCAGGTTGATCAGAACACGGGGGAAGCGGTCAGACGAGTCGGGTTGAACGAGGTGGTTGCCTCTCCTTTGCAGCCGAGGAAGCGTTTCCGTGATGAGCAACTGGACGAGTTGGTGGAGTCAATCCGTGAACACGGAGTGATTCAGCCACTCATCGTCCGGGAGGTCAAAGGTCAATATGAATTAATCGCGGGGGAACGTCGCTGGCGGGCCTGCGCTCGTCTGGAACTGGATGTTGTCCCGGTGATTGTCCGGGACGCTTCGGACCGCGATGTCCTGGAAATGGCTCTGATTGAGAATCTTCAGAGGGAAGACCTCGATCCTCTGGAAGAGGCGCGGGCCTACTCCCGGCTGTCCAAAGACTTCGGCCTGAAACAGGAGGAAATCGCCCATCGGGTGGGAAAAAGCCGGGCTGCCGTGGCCAACGCCATCCGCTTGCTCGATCTGGACAAAGAGGTCCAGACCTTCGTTTCCCAACGAATTCTCACCAGCGGTCACGCCAAGGCGATTTTGGGGGTCAAATCCAAATCCGAGCAGCGTCTGCTGGCTGAATTGGTGGTTCGAAAAAAATGGAATGTCCGGGCCACTGAAAAATTGGTCACTGAGCACCTTCACGGGAAGACCACGAGGAAAAGGAAGCCGGGACGCTCAAAATTGTCTGATCAGGAGGAAAGTTATGTCCGACAGATCCAGGATCAGTTGCGGGGCAGATACTCCACCAATATCGCCATCAGGCATGGAAAGAAAAAGGGCAAAATCGAGATTGAATATTACGGAAATGAGGATCTGGGCCGGATCCTGGAACTGATGGGCGTTTCGCTGGATTGAAACAGAAGATGCAATCGTCCGGCAGACAGCATTTCAGTTTTTCGGATGTTCTCGGCCTGGCATCGTTGCCGGTTTTTCTGCTGCTGATGACTGGCTGTGGCGATCACCATACCTTCAATGCGGAGAAGGCACTGTTTCCTCTGGTGTCCGGCGAAAATGCCTTTTCCCATGTGGAACAATTGACAGCGCTCGGACCTCGGCCCGTCGGGTCTGATGCTCTGGAAAAGTCCCGGGTTTACATCGAAACCACATTAAAAAAATTCGGGTGGCGGGTGGAGCGACAGACGTTTCAAACCAGAACCCCGGATGGACCTCGCAAGTTCACCAATCTGATCTGCCGGTTCGGAGAAGATTCGGATGCCAAACTGTTTGCCACGCCGGGGAAAGGACTGATCTGCTCCCATTACGACACCAAACAGTTTCAGGGATTTCCGTTTGTCGGCGCCAACGATGGGGGATCGAGCAGCGGCCTGCTGATTGAACTGGCCCGGGTAATGAAAAATCGCCCGGAAATGGCCCGCGATGTGGAACTGGTGTTTTTTGACGGCGAAGAGGCTTTCGGAACGAACATCACGAAAACGGATGGCCTCTATGGAAGTAAGTATTATGCCAAAGAGATGGTGCTTGTTTCCGAAAGGAAGAGACCGCGCTGGGGTGTGCTGCTGGATATGATAGGGGATCAGAGTTTAAAGATCCGCGCCGGAGTCAGAATCCCCAGGAGGAATCAGGGCGAAGTTCCGGGGACAAGGCCACCCAAACATTCGGTGGATCTGGACGTGATCGGGTCCTCTCTGGACCGGATGTCCCGCTGGCTTCTCAACTCCGCAAAGGAGCTGGGATACCGGGACAAAATCGGGATCAGCCCGGATTACATTACCGATGATCATATTCCACTGAATGTCGCCGCGGGGATCCCGGTGATTGACTTGATTGATTTCGATTTTGACTACTGGCACACACCGGGTGATACCATTGACAAGATCAGTCCGGAGAGTTTGGAGATTACCGGAAAGGTGACGATGCTTCTCGTCGAAAAATATCTCCTGCCGAAAATGCGATAACGTTAAAACCGCGGTTGGACGCGATTTGTCCTTTGCCAGTTTGCGTAAGCCAGATATCCGAACAGGAGAGCCATCCAGATGCTCCCCAGCCCGACCAGACCGAAAACAGCAATCACAGCTGCGGTCAGCATGCCGACTTTCGGAACCAGGGACGGTTTCCGGTTGGCCATGAACGCTTCGAAGATCCGCCCGCCGTCCAGCGGAAAAATGGGTAGCAGATTGAGGATGGCCCAACCGATGTTGACCCACAGCATTTGCCCGACAAAGAAATGCATCCAGAAACTGGCCTGAGCACCGGGAGTCTGGGCGATCATCCATACCATGCCGCCCAGCAGAAGACTGGCGACAGGGCCCGCCGCCGATACTGCCATTTGCTCGTGTCTGGTGAAACGTCCAGGACCACTACAGATTCCTCCGAATCCGTGGAGTGAGATTTCGGAATACGGTTCGCCGAATTTTTTTCTGGCAAAGGCATGGCCCAGTTCATGCCACAGCACGGAGCCGAGGACGATGACCACCCAAAGCACCATCATTCCCAGACCCTGTGGACCGGGAACCTGCATCAGGTCCATTCCCAGAATGGCACAGACCACCCAGAACATCCACTCAATCCGCACGGGGTAACCAAACAATCGGAAACGAAGCATCGGGGATCTAGATAAACTCGTTTATCAAATTTTCCAGCATTTCCTGACGACCGCTGGGGGTTGTTGGTTCTCCGTGCTCCAGGGTGTAGGCTTCCAATTCATCCATGGTCACGACGCCCTCTTCGATCCGTGCCCCGATTCCCGAATCAAAGGAACGGTATCTTTGCTGCCTGAATTCCTCCAGTCTGCCATCCTCCAGAATGGCGTGGGCAATCTTCAGGCCACGGGCAAAGGCATCCATCCCGCCGATGTGGGCGTGGAAAAGATCGACCGGCTCAAAACTTTCCCGCCTGCATTTGGCATCGAAGTTCAACCCGCCCGTGGTGAGTCCACCCATCCGCAAAACACAAAGCATGATCTGAGTCGTCAGGTAGATGTTGGTGGGAAACTGGTCGGTATCCCAGCCGATCAGTTCGTCGCCCGTATTGGCGTCGATGGAACCGAGAGCGTTGGCCGCCATGGCGACTTCCAGTTCATGCATCATGGAATGACCGGCCAGAGTGGCATGGTTGGTTTCTATATTCAATTTTAAGTCCCCCAGTAAATCGTGTTCCCGGAGAAAATTCAGGCAGGCCGCTGCGTCAGAGTCATATTGGTGGGTGGAAGGTTCGCGGGGCTTGGGCTCGATGTAAAAACCTCCGGTGAATCCAATTTTTTTCCCGTAATCAACTGCCAGTTTCAACAGAATCGCCAAATGATCGAGTTCGCGTTTGATGTTGGTATTGTAAAGCGTGGAATAACCTTCCCTGCCTCCCCAGAAAACATATCCCTCCCCACCAAGCCGATGGGTCACTTCCAGAGCCTTCTTGACCTGGGAAGCTCCGTAGGCAAACACCTCGGCATAGGGTGATGTGGCCGCACCCTGGTTGTATCGCTTGTGGGCAAACAAACAGGCGGTGCCCCACAACAGCTTGATCCCGGTTTCCTTCTGGGCCTTCTCCAACTCGTCCGCCACGGCGTCAAAAGCATCGTTAGACGCCTGAAGATCATTCAATTCAGGAGACACATCCCTGTCGTGAAAACAGTAGTATTCCAGGCCGCATTTCTGCATGAACTCAAACATGGCTCCCACTCTCTTCCGGGCGTTGTCAACGGAATTGGTCCCATCGTCCCAGGGGCGTTCCGCGGTTCCGACTCCAAATGGATCGCTCAACGTATTGCGCATGGTATGCCAGTAGGCACAGGCGAAGCGAAGGTGATCCTTCATGGCTTTGCCCCCGACCGGCTCGTCCGCTTGATAGTGCTTGAAGGCAAGGGGATCAGTGGAATCGGGTCCCTCGAAGGGTATGGTTGGAATGCCGGGAAAAAACTCGTCGCTCATGATGCTTGAATCAAACAGTGGATTGACCTTCTCAGAGGATCAGGAAATTTCAAACTCGAAATGAAACGGTTCAGTCGGAAGAAAAGTCCGACAGACTCCCAGGAAATTCAATCGCATCCGGCTGTTCCGGGTTCCGGTTGACGGTTCGGATACCCGTCTCGAGACGGCGGAGGCATTGGGGGGGCTCTGCCCACGGTGCGCCATTCGAGAGATATTGTGATCTCAGGGAGATGCCCACTCACGCCCGCCCTTTTACCCCGGTTACAAGGATCCAAGCGTCATCTAAGAGACTGTGGAAAAACCCTGAAACGAAAAATCTTCTGTTTGTTGGATCGGAAAACAGCGACCTTGCCGGAGGTGTTTTACAATCGACCCTTCGGGCTGCAGCCCTTTTTTCCGCTGGCCTCGTTGCGATTCAGTCAGGTAGCAGGAGGCTATCTTCCTTCACCGCGCCTCGCCATCGAACAAAATGACTCGCCGTTTTTCATTCCACCGTTTTTCCACAGTCTCCTATGCGGCGCGGTTTGCCGGTGATCTGCATCAACGAAACATCGCTATTTTTTCCTGAGATCATAGCAGATAATCCTTGGTTCACTCTGGTCGAAAAACCCCCTTTCATGTTGCGAGATGTAGAGCAACCCGCGGTGAATCACAGGCAGCGACCAGCTTGAGCGAGCTGTGAACAACTGAGTTTGAGAGGAAATTTCGGCGCCCTCCGGGCTGAGGTCCAGGATAGCAAAAGATCCCAGTTCACCGAGACAGAATATTTTGCCATCAGCACGCAGCAGGCTGCCCCGAAAAAATTTCATCTGATAGTCGCGTCCCTCGGAGAGGTGGATGGGCCACTGAAAGTCTTTTCGCCAGTTTTCCTTTCCAGTGACAACATGGTAGCTGGCCAACCAGGCATCCGGCTCATTCCGTCCCCGAAAACCGTAGAGATTTCCGCCGAAAACGAGAGGCGTCATCCAATGCATACCGAATTCGGGGGCTCTCCAGATTTCCTTCCACTTCAATTCCGGAGTGAGCCTGAGCAGAACGCCTCCGTTTACGTAACACTCGGAAATAAACACCTCATTTTCACCCGCCAGCACCGGAGTCGATGCGTTGACGCTTTCGTATTTGTCAGCTCTCCAGAAAAAGGAATCAAAGAGTTTGCCCGTGCCGGGATCAATGCAGAGCAATCCGCCGGTGGACGGTTTGCTTTCACCTCCGGCAAAGACGAGCAGGCGGGGCTTTCCCTGGAGAGTTTTCACGACGGGAGACGCGTAGCTGGAGTGCCATTCATGTTTCGTCCCCCAGACGAGTTTCCCCGTATTTTGGTCAAAAGCCGCCACGCACAAGCCGTCGGCGCCACCCAGGTTGACGATGACTTTCCCCCCGTAAACGAGAGGGCAGGAGCCATGTCCAAAAAAATAACTGGCCACCTCGAACTCAGATCGGAGATCCCGTTGCCAGAGCAAGGTGCCGCTTGGCAAATCGAGACAACTCAGCGTGCTGGTCACACCGAGAGTATAGACCTTTCCCGAATTGATCACGGCACTGGCCCGGGGACCGTTCTTGAATCAATATCGGTCAGAATAGTGGACGGGATATCCATAGGTCCAGAATCGTTTCCCGGTTGCGGGATCCAGACAATCAATGGTTTCCCGATCATCGAATCGGTCAAAGGATACGAGACGTCCCTCCGCGATGATGGCGGAAGTATAGCCCGCACCGCTGGATATTTCCCAGACGGGTTTCAGTCCGCTCTCCGGAATGTGATCCATCAAATGAGTTTCCGGCGAAGTGGCGTCATCGTTGGGCCCCAGAAATCGCGGCCAATCGGCGGTGACAGCGTCTTTTGAAAGCGGTTTGGGCGCCGAGTGAAAGGTCAGGCGGTCAAAGGCCACGGCTTCGGGACTTGCCGCGTCCTCCGCCACATGGTGAACGACTGGTGGCCCCGGGTCGGTGAATTCCTGCGCTCTCAGTGGGGAAAGCAGGGTGAGAAACAGCATTCCGCCCACCATGGACGCAACCCTGTTGGGTCGGCCACTCAACCCTGTTGTCTGACGGGCTTTTGAAAAAATCATGAACCGAAACTATGCCTTCAATCCGCCTGGCCCCAACAAAAATTCCTCACAAAATGTTCGGGTTAAAAAGAAGTGAGGCCCACCGAAGGTGGTGGACCTCACTGGAACCGCTTGAAGCAGCAGGCGTCGATCCGAATCGGAGGATCCCTTCTTCGGGACGACTGCCACCGATTCATTGGTTTCTTTTGACCTGAAATTGTTCAAATTCAGTTGCCTTTTTTTTTGGATATTCGATTTGCCGCCGCGAATGTGGGTTGATAAGATCCGTTCGAGGTAGTTAGTTGCGGTCATGGCCAAGATTCTGCTCGTAGAAGATGATCCGGACAATATCAATCTGCTGTCCCGATTATTGAGGCATCACGGGCACGAACTTTCCGTGGCCGACAACGCGGCGGCGGGTTACGATCTGGCGGTGTCGGAGGTTCCCGAGCTGATTCTGATGGATTTGGAACTGCCTCCCGAGCCGTCTGCTCAGCCCGATCCAAATGCCGGGTTGGAAGCCACGCGACGCATCAAGGGCAATGAGGCGACCAGGGGTATTCCCGTCATTGCCCTGACCGCTCATACCATGGCACAGCACCGCGAGCGAATTACCGAAGCGGGCTGTGACGACTTTCAGGAGAAACCGATTTTTCCCTTTGATGCTCTGCTCGAGAAGATTGATCAACATACCGGGGCGCCATAATGAAAACCCGATCCGACTGCGTTTACCATGCTTGAACAATGGTCCGGGAAGTTTGCGGTGGGCACCATTCTCCTGTTCGGAATGGAGGTGTTGGCCCTGATCACTCTTGTCAATATTGTGATGAAGGCGCGATCAGCGACGAGCGCCTGGGGATGGGGGATGTCGGTGTTGGCCTTTCCATTTGTGGCGATGCCGCTTTACTGGATTCTGGGAGGACGCACCTTCCCCGCTTACGTGAAAAAGCTCCGTCTGGGGAGGGAGGAAAACCAACATCTCATGCGGGAGATTATCGCCACTCTCCGCCCCTGTTTTGCGAAACTCTCGCCGGTGCAGGCCCATTATGGAGAAGTGCTGGAACACCTGAGCGACATGCGTTTTGCCGGGGGCAACGAGGTCTGTCTGCTCATAGATGGAAAGAACACCTTTGATACGATCTTTGAGGCGGTGGAAAACGCGGAGCGGTATGTTCTGGTGCAGTTTTTCATCGTGCGAGACGACGATCTGGGACGCCGTTTCAGAGATCTGTTAGTGAAGAAGGCGGGTCAGGATGTGAAAGTTCACTTTCTCTATGATGAAATCGGGTGCTACGGCCTGCCGAAACATTATTTGCGAAGCCTGAGTGAGGCTGGCATCGAGGTAAGTGATTTTCACTCCACTCTGGGGCCGAGCAACCGGTTTCAGATCAACTTTCGGAATCATCGCAAGATCGTGGTGGTGGACGGCCGGGTTGCTTTTGCCGGGGGACATAATATGGGGGATGAGTATATGGGAAACGATCCCCGAGTGGGGCGATGGCGGGATACGCACGTTCAGGTTACCGGGCCGGCTGTATTCAGTCTGCAATTGGTTTTTCTGGGCGATTGGTACTGGGCCACCGGAAGTGTTCCCGAAATGACCTGGGACAGCACGACCCAACCCAGAGGGATGGGTTGCGGAGGGGAGAATATGACGGTTCTCGCACTGCCGACGGGGCCGGTGGACCTGCTGGAAGGGGGAACCATGTTTTTTCTCAATGCAATCACCCGTTCCAGAGAACGGCTCTGGATGGCGTCTCCCTACTTCGTGACGGATGAATCGGTGCGGTATTCCTTACAACTGGCGGCCCTGCGTGGAGTGGATGTCCGAATCATGTTACCGGAAAATCCGGACAAATGGATACCCTGGCTGGCCTCGTTTGCATTCATCGGGGAAATGGAAGCTGCCGGAGTCAAGGTGTATCGATACGGGGACGGATTCCTGCATCAAAAAGTCATTCTGGTCGATGACCAGATGGCATCAGTTGGCACCGCCAATCTCGATAACCGTTCCATGCGGTTGAATTTCGAGGTCAGTATGGTGGTGCTGGATGAAACCTTCGCCGCAGGGGTGGCGTCGATGCTGGAAACCGATTTCGGGGAATGCCGACAGGAAAAGCACAGTGACTTCCTGAACCGTCCCTGGTGGTTCCGCTTGTTGTCCAGGCTGGCAAGGTTGGCTGCTCCCGTCCTGTAGGGAGGACTGTTCATCTGGAGGTCAGGGTTGTTTCCTGGCAAACAGTTTTTCCAGGTTTGCGACGGCGGCGTCAAAATCCATGTCGTGACCATTGTATTCGACCGTGCCCTCCTGATTAATGACGATCCACCAGGGAGTCCCGCCCGTGTTGTAATCCACGCTGATGCTGTGATAGCCCGCCAGTTTAGGGGAATGCCCAAAGGGAATCTTCAGCCCGAACTTTTTGGCCGTTGGAGCCAGTTTATCATCGGTGTTGGTGGTGAAGCCCTCAAAGGTCGTCTGGATGGCGAAAAACTGAACCCGGTCGTCCCCCTGGTATTTGTCGACCAGCCTTTTCAGGGTGGGAAGACCGATTGTCTGACAGGCCTCGCACCAATATTGGAAACACTTGATGATGACCACCTTGCCTTTGTAGTCCGAAAGTTTGATCGTTTTTTTCCCTTCGGGAAGTTGAATCCAGGTATCCACATAGAGGGGAGGAGCAGGTTGGCCCTCTATGCCTTTGTGAGGCTGAATGCTGAGGTTTTCCTTTTCAAAAACAAAGCTTCCCTGTGAATAGGCGGAGGACACTGCCGAGAGAGAACAGATCGCGATGAAAAGTGAGAAATATCTCATTGATAGAGTGAACGAATTTCGTGGGGTGAACCTTAGTGGCGTGAAGAAGGTAGCCGGAATTTTCAGGATGACAACCTTTACCGCTTGCCTGATGTCGTGAGGCCCCGTATGCTTACGGTGATGAAGTGTTTTCCCTCTGCCGCAATTGTTTTGACCTTTTGTCCTACAGTTGTCCGGCTCTGGAACAGGTCGTGGAACACTTCTTCATTGAAGAGGGGATTGGGGTCTGTCTTTTTTGGGCCTGTCTTTTTGGGGCCTGTCTTTGACGGGAAAAAGGTGCCATGTTTTGATCTCGAAAAGCAGCGTCCCAGGGTTGGGGCGCTCGCTGCAAAGGCTGAGTCGGGATTCAGGATAAAGAGATTCAGGACAAAGAGATTCCTTTTTGGGCAGGGACCTTGCGAGTGAAGCGATTATCAGAAAACAAGTGAAGTGCGGAGATTTGATATGGAGACGGTATCCGGAAGGATTCCGCGGCGGTCCGGGCTGGATTTGCTGGAATGTGGCGGGCCTGTTGCTGGCCTTCCTGATGTTTTCCCTATCGGCGGGCGCGGTTGATTCTCAGGGATTCACCGCTGGTGAGTTTGACGCGGAGTCACTCAAATTGCGGACCGCTCTGCATTACGACCCGCTGGTGGAGCAATCTCTGAAATCTCTGGTGCGGCTCTACAGCGACGCCAAGCGAACTGACGAACTGATCGGGCTTTACCAGGCTCATGTGGCGAAGTATCCCGATGATGTCGGAGCGAAGACGGTGCTACTGCGGATCTTAAAAAGTCTCGAACGACCCGAGTTTGACGAACAGATCACCGCCGCGGTACAACAACATCCCGATTATGCTGCGCTACAGTATTTGTTGTTTCAATTTCTGGATGGAAAAGGCGATCCCCGGGCGCCGGAAGTACTTTCACGGGCGATTGATTTGGAGGAAAAACCAGGCAGGAAGAGCGAGTGGCTCAATCAATTACTGCAGATTTCGGAAGACGAACCGAGCAGAGGACTGGCGGTCGCCCACTTGAAACGCTTGTTGGACCAGGAGAAACAAACAGGTGAATCATTCCTGAAATTGGCGGAACTGATGCAGCGATATCTCTATTGGGATCTCAGTCTGAAAGCCCTGGCCAAAGCCGTGGAGGCCGGTGTTGATCCGGAAACCGGACTTCAAATTGAGATTCTTTCCGCCAGGGCGGAGGCCGCATTGGGAGAAAAAAAACTGGCGGGAAAGAGACTGGATGCGGTATTGGAGCGGCTGGCGCCCGACCACTGGATGCGCGGCGAAGTGATCCGTTTGAGGGTCAATGTTTTTGCCAGCGATGCGGAAAGGGATGCCATGCTGGAAAAAATGAAGTCCGCCTACGATGCGGCCCCCAATAGTGAATCGGTCATTCTCGATTACGCTGAACTTCTGGTCGCGGTCGATCGACGTGAGGAGGCAGCCGATCTGTTGCTCGACGGCGCCGCCAGACTGCCGGAGTCAAAGATCCTCGAAGAGAGGGTGCTGAACTTGCTGGAATTGCTTTCCGACAATGTTCGTCTGGAAAAATTTCTTGCGGGAAAACTGGAGTCGGATCCATCCCGCCTCGACCTTCGATATCAATTGGTGAAGGTTCGCTACGCACTTGGAAAACCGTTGGATGCCGATCAGGATTTTCAGGCGGTGTTGGCCGCCTTGCCGGAGAGCGTGGCGGGAAAGCGAATGCTGGATCTGGCGAGGTATCTTCGGTCGTTCAAGCAACTGGCTCCGGCGGCGAAATATTTCCGCGAGTTCTTGAAATCCAATGCCAATCGGTTGGATGTGATTCGAGAGCTGACAGAGGTGTATCTCGAACAAAAGAACCGCAGGGCTGCCAATCAGTTGCTGGCAAGGGTTTCCGTCAAAGATGCCAAAGTCGAAAATGTTCTCGATTTGGTTCAGTTTGTGATTGATGAAAGGCTGTTTCCACAGGCCCAGCGACTTTTGTCCGAGCGGCTGGCGGACGACCCGAATCAGTTTGAATTGGGAGTCCTTTATTTCCAGGTACTGGCTGAAATGGGAGATCGTTCCGGTGCGGAGAGGTGGATTGACCAGATTCGTCCCCATGCGGACACTCCCGCCCGTTACGCGAGATGGTTGGCCGCGGGCCTGCAAGCTCATGCCTCCTCTGAAACGGTGGATCGGTTTTTTGATTCCGAACTAAATCGCTTTACTTTCAGCGACTCGAACTGGACCCCGGACAGGGTGGAAAAATTTTTAATATTGTGTGAGCAGGGAGAAAAACGGAATTTAAAGGGGCGCGTCTCCCTGGCCATCCAAAATCGGCTGGCTGGGAGCAAACTGGATGTTTCCGCCAGCGTCAGATTGAGAAAATTACTGGTCCGGTCTTACGAGGACGATCCTTCGCGGCTCCAGGAAATGGAGGAACAACTTCAACTTCTGGCAAGGGAAGACCCGGATGAGGCGCCGCAATACGATTTGCAGAGAGCGTTGATTTATCATCGTTCCAATCGCGAGGATCTGGCGGAAGAAATGATCAGGAACGTTGATTTGAGCAAGGTAAAATCCGTCCGTTTATTGCGGGAAACGGTCCCTGTAATTCTGGATTTCGGTGACGAAACCAGGGCGGAAAGAGTTCTTGCCGCCATTACTGAGTTGGATCCTCGAGACCTCCACTCCTGGGAGGAACGACTCTCTTTGCTGGCCGCCATGGGGGACGAAAAGGAATTTCGGAACGTCGTCAGTTCACTGCTTCAGGACTTCGACGAAGTGAAGCTCAGTGATTCCTCCAGAGAAGCACTCACTCTCCAAAGGCTGGACTCTTTCTGGAGAAGCGAGGCCAGGCTTCTTTCCGCGGCCGACACTGGGAACGAGGAGGACGCTTTGGCGCTGCTCGATGTGGTTGACCGGGAGGCTCAGACGCCGGACCGCCTTTGGACACAATGGACCCGAACATTTCTGCTCAAGCGGCTGGGGAGGACCAGAGAAAGCGAAGAGGCGGGAGCGCGGTTGGAAGCGCTGCTGAAGAGCGGAAAATCGGGGGAGCTTTCTTTTCCGGATGGGCTTTCGATTGCTTCCTCCTCTGCACGAGATGTGGCTTTGATGGACGATTTCCACGGCGATCAACCGGAAACGGAGGAGATTCCCCTTCTGGCCGGACCAACCATGGGATGGGCTTTCGAGGTGGAAGCAGGGGCAAAAATTCTTCGGTTTCAAGCCGTTTCCGGAAGTGTTCTGGTGCTGGACGACCGGGGTTCGGTTTACCGGATTTCCACCAGAACCGGCAAGCTCATCTGGAAAGAGAATCTGGGCATTTCCGAACAGGTCGTTTCAGTGGAGCCGGGAATTACCTCGTCCAGAGAGCCTGACACCCTTGTTTTTCAAAACCAAATCGATCCGGTTCCCGATTCCCGGATCACCGAACCGGATTCCAGATCAGTGGCCCGGAAAGTACGTCCTTTTGTGGCCGACGACCGTTCCTTCTATCTCACTTTTGGTCCCGAGATCAGGGCTTATTCGATCAATCAGTGTGCATTGCTGTGGCGCTCCAGATTGCCTGGTGGAAGCGCGACAGAGGCGCCGATTTCCGCTGGAAGCGCGGTTCCGGAAATCAATCTTGCAATGGGAAAAGGGAATAAAAACGGAATCCTCGCTGTCAGTGATCCGGTCACTGGACGGGTGGGAGCCATCGACCGGGAGACCGGAAAAATGCTTTGGTCAAAGACGCTCCTGCGGACCCGGGAACCTGCGGATAAGGGGGTGCTTCATCTGTTCTCTCTCAATTGCGGGCTGTCGATTTCGGGGAATCAGATATTTGTGTTTGGTAGGGCTCCGGCGGTGTTGAATCTTCATACGGGTGAGGAAATATGGCGCTTTGGGAACGGTCAGGTGAGCACATTTCCCGTTGTTCTGCGAAAGGATCGAACCGAGTCGGTCGATGGATCGCCGGATTTGCCGGGGATCCTTGATACCGCAAATAAGAGCGAGGCCTGGAAGCATGGAAATCGCGGATGGCCCCCTCAAAAGCGCGTCTTATTGGTGGATTATCTGACTCAGGCTGATGCCGGGGGAGATCGGGCAGTCTCATTTCTGAAATATCCCTTTTCGCTGGTTGCCCCCGCTGTAGACTGGGCGCGGAGCAGGTCGGTCAATGGCATCCTGGCCGATGCCTCTCTGGGCGATGGCTATCTGTGGTTGATGGGGAATGGCGGAGTTCGGAGGGTATCGCTCAGTCTTCCAATTGCGTCCGGATATTTTCCGGTGAAAGGGAGTTTTCTGGGACAGACGGAAAATCACGGATGGTTTTTGGATGCAGGAAAACTGAACCATGCCGATTTCAGGAGGAATCGATCGATTGGGATTTCCCTGTCGAACCTGGGACGGTCCGAAGATCTCAGGGGAGTGCTGCACGGCGATCAGGTTGTGGTGAGTGGTGAGAGGGGCCTGGAAATTTTTCATGCCGAGACAGGACGTCCCGTTGCCGCCTGGGGATGGCCCGAAGAACTGATCGACCATTTGAAGAAGAGGGGCGCGACTGGTCAATCAGCTTCTCAAGTGGAGACTGAGTTTGTCTGGCAGGGAGTTATCAGAAAAGGGGAAATGAATCAGGTGGCCTACCTGTATCCCGTGCTGGATTCTGTGCAGGGAAGTGATTACTTTACCGTTTTCAAGCAAAGAATCCTGGTAGCTCTCAGAGAGGCCGGCAAGGGGACGCAGGACGACGTGCCCGGCTCGGCCGGGGAAACTCCGGGCCGATAGAAAATGGCGACCACGACACCGACAGAAACGTCCAGTGAGAACGCGGACGAAATTTTCGATTCTGATTTTCTGGATCGCCTCCGGGCCATGGCGCTGCGCTTGTGCAAGCGAAAGAAACTGCGTAAAAAGGGATTGCAACAGACTCCTGCAACTGGATTTACGAGGGAGTTCAAAGATTTTCGGCCCTACACTTCCAAAGATGATTTTCGATCGATCGACTGGAGACTCTACGCCCGCCTGGATCGTCTCTATATTCGTCTCTACGAAGAAATTCAGGAATTTCATGTCCA
>Ga0114931_10006436_pt1 | contig 14449 bp, 11 predicted proteins | sample 2SBtaG_FD_89579 | JGI IMG/M metagenome (GOLD analysis project Ga0114931, IMG submission 89579) | Deep subsurface microbial communities from Kolumbo volcano to uncover new lineages of life (NeLLi) - 2SBTROV14_V59a metaG | ecosystem: Environmental > Aquatic > Marine > Volcanic | place: Kolumbo...
TTCGAACGCTTGTGGTCGCTGCGCAACCTGGTCAAGGACAGTCTCGGTCTGGCCAGTGGGATCTGCCCAAGTCTCGAAAAGGGGCAGGTCGGCGAGGCTCTTGGCCAGGCGAAGGGGCACGTGGATCGGCCTGCGGGGAGAATTTTTACCGACGTTCTCGCGCGCCAATCCACTGACTCCCTGGAGTATCTCGCTGATCTGACGGAGGAGAAGCGCTACGAGGAAGTGGAGGCCTTGAAGGGGCCGCTTTGGGTGCTTGGCACGGTTGGGGCGAGTGCGCCGTTCATCGGCCTGTTCGGCACGGTCGTAGGCATCATCAAGGCGTTCCACAACATGGCGGTGGTGGGCAGTGGCGGATTCGCGGTGGTCGCCGCGGGAATTTCGGAAGCCCTGGTCGCCACCGGTCTGGGACTCGGTGTTGCGATCATCTCCGTGATCTTTTTCAACTATTTCCAGACCCGCATCGAGAGGATTGAAGCCGCTCTCACAATTGCTTCCAACCGCGTCCTCGACTCGCTTCATGTTGGAAAGCAGGCGCATGGGGCTTAGTGGCCCCAAGAGGGGCGGTGGTTCGTCGATCATGGCGGAGATCAACATCACGCCACTGACGGACATTTTTCTGGTTTTGCTCATCATCTTCATGGTCAGCAGTGCGGCGATGGTAGAATCGGGTGCCAAAATCAGCTTGCCTGAGGTGGATTCCACTTCGTCTGCGCCTCGGGAGATCACGGTAACTGTGACACCCAAGCAAGAGATCTACGTCAACAACGTCCGCACCGCGTACGAGGACGTGGAAGGAGCGCTCGCGGAATTGTTGGCGGCCAACCCGGAGGCTCCGGTGGTCCTCGAGGGCGACCGGAAAGTGCTGTTCGGCCAAGCCGTTCGGGTACTCTCGATCGCGCAGAAGGCCGGCGCGACGCAGATCGCGATCGCTGCCGAACGCACGCGTTGACTGCGAACGAAAGCCGGGGGGCGAGGATTCCTCCGTTATGACTGGTGAACCCAACACCACCGACGAGGTGGCTGTGGCCGAGCGTCGCCGGATGGATCCTTGGAGCGGTAAGGCCGGCGGTAATCCTGGTTTTTTTGCGGCCTCGACCTTGATCCACGCGGGCCTTCTGCTGCTTCTTGCAACCTTGTCGATCACGGTCGTGCGCAAGGCGGAAAAGGTCCCGGTCTCGATCGTCGAGCCCGACCTCGACGAACTCGACGGTTCGCGATCGCTACAAGACTTCGCCGGGTTGCTCGACGTGGCAACAGCGCCGCGGCGCGATGCCGGTCGGACGCGCGGGCCTCGCGTCCGCAACGTACGCGCGCCGGAAATGCCCAAGCTCGGCGGTATCGGTCCGAAACTGGGTCGCAACAAGAGCGCGGCTGCCGTTTCCTCAGCGAATCTGTCGTTCGGTTCGAGTGGAATCGGTGGGTTGGGTGGTAGTTTTGGTGACTACGTAGGTGGTTTGCGCAAGGTTGGCCTCGACATGGTTTTGGTGATCGATACGACCGAGAGCATGCAATTCGTCATCGACCAGGTGAAAGAGAGGACAGCCTCGTTGGTCACCTCGATCCAGCGCATGGTGCCGACCAGTCGCGTCGGCGTCGTGGCCTACCGCGATGAGGGAGACGCGTACGTCACACGCTGGACGGACCTCAGCTTCCGCACCGACAAGCTCATTGGATTCGTGGCGCAGATTTCGGCGTCGGGTGGCGGTGACTGGGAGGAGGCTGTGCTCGAGGCGATCGACACCGCGATCAACGACCTTTCCTGGCGCAAGAAGTCCAAGAAGATCGTGATTCTCATCGGCGGTTCACCGCCGCATCCAGAGGATGTGGATGTGCTGGAATCGCTGGTGCGGGACTTCGCGTCGGACGGCGGCAGTTTGAGCACCATCGACGTGACCGACGGCTTGCACCTGCGCTTCAGCAAGTGGATGTGGAAGTCGCTGCACGGAAGTGAACCCTTCCAGGCCCCGCCCAAGCCCGACCACTACCGCGAGGTCGAGAGGGTCTATCGCCAGCTCGCTTCGGACGGTGGTGGTGAGCTGGTGCAATTGGCGCATGAGAAGCAACTGATCCGCGATGTGCTGATCCTGACCTTCGGCAAGCGGTGGAAGGTCGAGATGGCAAAGCACATGAAGGATCTATCGTGAGAGGTAGGGGCGAACGAGGCGGTGGAGCGCGCGCGGCCGGGGCGATCGGGCAGGTCTCGGGACCACGCTTGCCGTGCGCTTTGGCAAGATCGAGCTCGGCGGGATGTAGGCTCGCTGCATGGTCCAAGACGCGGAGGAATCGAAACCGGTGGTAGCTCTCGGCCGGCAAGAGGTTGGTGCGAATCGTCGCCTGGATTCGCTGCGCTGGGGGCTCTTCGCTTGCGCTGTGGCGGTTGGTGTAGGATTTGTCACGTGCGCCAGAGCGTCGGCGACGTCCCTATCCGCGATTCGTTCACGTGGTGATCAGCTTGCTGCGGAACGTCGTACGGCGGCGGGGAACGCCGAAGCCGAGAAGGCGCTGATCGAGCGCATTGGCGAGGTGGTTCTCGCCTACGTAGATGAGAGCGATCGGATCCAAAGAGCGGGAGAGGAAGATCGCCGCCGGGGGGAACTGCGCAGCGCCTTCGAGGCGTTGCACGCGCCTCTCGACACCATCTACGAGTCGCGCAGCTCGCGCCTCGAGAAGATGTCCCGAGCGATCATGGACCAGGACGGTGATCTCGAGGCGCTCTACGAAACCCCGGAATTCCGGGACTCGCAGGTGGTAGCGGCCAGCGCGCTCTATTATCTGAACTGGTTGAATTATTACGGTGCGCGGGTTTTCGAGGGTGGCCGCCGCAAAGAGCTGCTGCGTCGTTGCGAGAGTGGGTTCTCACAGTTCGCGGTTGGCGACCACTCCTCGGAGTTGGTGCGCGAGAGCTTGCTCGGTCGCGGCCTTTGTTACCTCGAAATTGGGAATTACGAGTGGGCGCAGAGGGACTTTGAGCTGGTCCTCGACAGCTCTGCCTCGGCGGAGCGCAAGGGCAAGGCGCGGTTGGCGCTACTCGATACCTACTGGCGCGCTGGCAACTACTCGAGGACCGTCTCCTATGCGAAAGAGCTGCTCGGCGCCGGCACGGTTCCATCCGGCGCCGAACCGGTCATTCGCTACTATCAGCTGCAAGCATTGTTCGAGCTGGCCGAACGTTCCAAGGGGGCCCAGGCGAAGCAGCTGCGCAGTGACGCGGGTGCGGTCATGTCGAAGCTGCGGCGGTTCGGCAGGGGGTGGTCTTCCAAGGTGGACGCGTTGATGTTGTCGCGGGTCGAGGATCCGACCGAGTGGGCCGGCAAAGCCGATTCGCCGGTTGCCCAGTGGCAGCTAGCGCAAATGTTTCTGCAAAAGGAGGATTGTACCGGCGCCGAGCCGCTGTTGGGGAAGGTTCTTGCTGACGACGGCGCCGTCGCCAAGCGCAACCACGGTGAGGCGAGGTACTGGCTCGGTATATGTGCGTTTCGTGCGCAGGATTATCCGCTGGCTGCGAGCAATCTATCCGAGGCGATTGCAGACGATCCCACGGCCTCGTTCGCGGCGGAGGCGCGATACTTTCGTTTCAAGGCCCTCGAAGCGCGGATGTCGGCCGAAGATCCTTCGGTCGAGCTGACCGATCTTTACGTGGCGAGCTTGCGTGACTTCCTCGACCACGCGTCTGACCACAATCGGCAAGACGAGGCGCGCTACCGCCTTGGAGAGCACCTACAGACCACCGGCGACTTTGCTGCGGCTGTCGATGCCTACGATGCCGTTGCCGCGGATGCCGACTACCGTCTGCGTGCCCGGTTTGGCACGTTGCAGAGCCGTTTCGAGCTTCTCGGTAGCGAGCGCGATCCGGCGCGCCGCGCCGAGTTGATCGAGGCGATTGGCGAGGACCTGGAGGACTACGCTCGGCAAGCCGCGGAGTACCCGACGCCGAGCGCCTCTGATGGCGTTCCGCTCGAAGAGTTCAATGCCAAGGTCACGTTGCTCGAGGCGGTGCACGCGTCTCTGTCGAACGGCGCCAGCTCGTCGGAGACAGCGCAGCTCTTGCGTGGATTCGCCGATCGCTTTCCTGGACAGCCCGAGCTTGCGGCGCAGGCATCGCGGATGCGATTGCGTGCCCTGCTGGACGAAGGTGAGTACATCGAAGCGGAGAAGGAGTTCGGGGCCAGTCGAGCGTCGTTGCTCGCAGAGGCCCGTACGGATGCGCTGCGTTCTCTTGCGGGTGCATACGCCAAGAAAGGGAGGATGAGCGAGTCCGCCGCCGATGCCGCGGCGGCAGTGAGGGTAGCTGTCGGCTTGTACTCGATCGCCGAGGATGCCGGTGGCGAGCCGCCTGGACGGCGCCAGAAGATTGCGATCGCACAGTTGCGGGAGAAGGCTGGCGATCTCGACGCGGCGTATGAGGCGTATACCGAGATCCTAGCGAGCCATCCGAAATCGCTCGCCGCGCTGCGCGGTTTGGCACGAGTTGCCGAAGCCCGCGGCGAGCTGGCGTTCGCGTCGGAGTACTGGGTGACCTATACCGACACGGTCCGCCCCGGGGACACCGGTTGGTTTCGTGGCCAGTACGAGCAGGCACGTCTGGCGCAAGTCGTCGGCGATACGGAAGCCGCCTGCAAGCGCCTCACGGCGCTACGCACAGCGATGCCGGGGCTCCAGGATGATGAAATTCGCCAATCGCTGAAGCACTTGTTCGAAGAATCCGGCTGTTGATCGGGCTCGTGCAGCGCGGATCCGAACGAACGCCGCGGGTACCGTTTCAACGGCCTGCCAGTTTCGCGTCGAGTTGGTAGTGGCGTTCGAGATCGATGATCTCGTTGAACTCATCGAAGGAAGCCAGCTTGTCCGTGAAGTTGCGACTGGTACCTTCTTTGCGCAACCTCCGGTAGGCGTCGGCGATCGCTCTGGTGCTGGCGAGCAGTGCGGTCAGCGGGTGGACGATCATATCGAAGCCCAGCTCATGGAGCTGGTCCGGGCCGAGTAGTGGAGTTTGTCCGCCCTCGACCATGTTGGCGACCTTGGGCCCGGGGATCGCTGTCGCGATCGCTTCCATCTCAGCCACAGACTGTGGGGCTTCGACGAATACCGCGTCGGCACCGAGGTCGCGCGCGGCCTTGCCTCGTTCGATGGCTTCGTCGAGGCCGAGTACTGCGCGCGAGTCCGTGCGTGCTACGAGAAACAGATCTTGCGCAGGCTGCGCCGAGCGCACGGCGCGTAGTTTGTTCAGCCACTCGTCGCGCTCGACGACGGCCTTCCCGCGCATGTGCCCGCAGCGCTTGGGCCATACCTGATCCTCGAGGAACAGGCCCGCGGCGCCGGCAGAATGCCACAACTCCACTGTGCGCAGGACACTCAGTGGATTTCCGTATCCGGTGTCGGCGTCGATCAGGATTGGCCTGTCGGTCAGCCTGCAGATCCGCCGCGCCGTGGCCGCCATCTCGGACTGCGTGAGATATCCCATGTCGGGTTCGCCGAGATGCGTCGCAGCGACGCTGAAGCCGCCGGCGAAGAGGATCTCGAAACCCGCTCGGTCGGCGAGTCGCGTGGTGAGCCCATCGAAGACTCCGCCCATCACCAGGGGTCTGCCCAGGGATCTGCTCTCGGTTACCAGCGTACGTACGTCGTCGGCTTTGCTCATGGCGAGGATGTACCTCCGCGATCGTCGGCTTGTATCGGAATTGGCCCGCCCGCCGTCTCGGTGGCGATGACAGTCGGCGATGCGCGCTGGTGCGGATTGTCGCGACGGCCGATGCGCATGCGACTACCGTTCGGCCGAGCGATCCTTTGCGGGCCTGGATGTGTCCTGATGCTCGAGATTTTCGAGGACGGCCGCGCAAAGTAGAGGAAACATAATCTCGTGATGGCCGGTCAGGCGGAACCCCCGCCCGTCGGTCTGGGTCGGGCGTTGGACGACGTTCACACCGGGCCGGTAGTGGCGCATGAAGTCCATGTCCACCGTGACTAGCTCGCTTACTGGCTGGCCCACCTGGCTGCCGAGGTTGCGTGCGAGGTTGAGAGCTTTGAGAAAAACCTCCGGGATGATCACGGCAGATCCGAGATTGAGGAATAAACCCTGATGCATCGTTTCGGCGACGCCGGCCAAGGCGCGGAAATCGTCGAGGCTCGCCGCGCCAATGGCTGCGCCGTCAGCGCTCGGGTGCATGTGGATGATGTCCGTTCCCACGGCGACGTGCACGGTGACGGGAATGTCGAGCCGGGCACCGGCTGCGAGGATACTGAGTTCCGGGCGTGCCAGGTCGGCGGCCAGGATCGCCTGGCCGACCGCGCGGCCCAGGCCCTGGCCACGGTGATCGGCGATCGCCTGATTGAGAAACTCACCGGTTTCACGAGCCATCCCGAAGTCCCCGGAGTCGAGTGCCGCCGCTACGTCTTCGGACGTCGCTCCATGGTAGGCGAGCTCGAAGTCATGGACGATGCATGCGCCGTTCATTGCGACTGCCGAGAGTATGCCACATTCCATGAGGTGGATGATTAGTGGACTGAGCCCGACCTTGATTGGATGAGCGCCCATCCCGAGAACGACCGTTTTGCCGCGGCGGTGTCGATCCGCGATGGCCTGCGCGATCTCGATGAGGTCGGCGGCTGCGAGGATATCTGGCAGACCCTCGAGGAAGTCGGACAGGGATGATCCCGGTCTCGGGATAGCGCCGAGCGCGGCGGCGGCGACCTTGCTCGAGCGTTGCTCGATGGAGTATGTGCGGATCTTGGCAAGATCGATCGACGGTGTTTTCTTCGAACGCTTTGTCATGATCTCGCCGGCCTCACTCATTTACGTCGGGCGCGTCGCTCGAGTTCACTTTCCACTAGCTCGCAAAGCGTATGCCCGATGAGGATGTGGGTCTCCTGGATCCGCGCGGTGTCTGTGGTGCCGTCGACCAGGAGTAGATGGTCTACGCGGCCGGCGAGCTTGCCACCATTGCCGCCGGACAAGCCCACGGTAGTGACACCGAGCCGGCTGCAGGAAGAGACCGCGCGCAGTACGTTGCCGGCGTTGCCGCTGGTCGAAATCGCAAAGGCGACGTCTCCAGAACGCGCCAGGGCCTGGATCTGTTTCGAAAACACTTCGCGGTATCCGAAGTCATTTGCGATGCTGGTCAGCGCCGAAGAGTCGGTCGTCAAGGCGAGCGCGGCAAGGGGTGCGCGGGCGAGTTTGTAGCGGTTGACGAACTCCGCAGCCAGGTGTTGAGCATCGGCGGCGCTTCCACCGTTGCCGAAGAAGAACAGGCAATGACCACTCTCCAGGGCGTCCGCGCAGAGGTCGATGACCACACCCAGGTCCTTTTTGTGGCGCCTGGCGAAACGAGATCGAACCTTGCCGGATTCGTCGAATACTCTCTGGATGTCGCCTTCGTGCATGGGGCGCATATACAGGTGGTGAGCGCGGTGATCCAGCGAAAGCCAGGAATTCCTGGCGTCCGTGCCACGGTCCGTGCCACGGCACCTTGCCTTATTCCGGGACCGTCGCTAGTGTCTGTCGCCACCCGTTGGGAGTGCTGTATCATGCGAACATTGTTTCTGAATCCCCCATCGTACGACGACTTTGACGGAGGGGCGGGCTCTCGCTATCAGGCGACCCGCGAGGTCTGGTCCTTCTGGTATCCGACGTGGCTTTGCTATCCGGCTGGAATGATCCCCGACAGCAAGGTGGTCGATGCGCCGCCGGAGCAGCTGAGCCAGGAGACGGTGGTGAACATGGCTGCCGACTACGACCTGATCGTTCTCCACACCAGTACGCCTTCGTTTCGCCTCGACTGTCGCACCGCGCAGATGATGAAGGACGTGAACCCGAAGTGCGTGATCGGTTTTGCCGGCGGACATATTACCGCCGAACCGGAAGCCTCCCTGCGAGCCGGCGAGGCGATCGATTTCGTCACTCGTAAGGAGATGGATTTTGCGGTCAAGGAGGTCTGGGACGGGCGGGATTTCGGTGACGTTCTGGGGATCAGCTACCGCCAGAACGGCTCGATTCATCACAACCCGGACCGTCCGATGCTGGACAGTGCCGATCTCGACCGACTGCCGTTCGTGACACCGGTCTACCATCGCCATCTCGACTATCTGAAGTATAACAGCCCGTACTGCCAGTATCCGTACGTCTCACTTTACACGGGCCGAGGATGCCCCGCTCGCTGTACCTTCTGTCTGTGGCCGCAGGTCACCACGGGCCACAGTTACCGGGTGCGCAGCCCCGAAAACGTCATCGAAGAGGTGCGTGAGATGCCGCGCCTGTTTCCGGAGATGAAGGAGATTTTTTTCGACGACGACACCTTCACCGCCGACCCGCCGCGCGCGAGGAAGATTGGCGAGCTGATGAAGCCGCTCGGCCTGTGTTGGTCCACGAACTCACGTGCGAACGTCGACCGCGATACCTTGAAGGTCCTGAAGGATGGTGGCCTGCGTCTGTTCGTCATCGGCTATGAGTCGGGGAGCGACGCGATCCTCAAGAACATCAAGAAGGGGGTCAGTACCGCGCGCGCGCGAAAATTCACTCGCGATTGCCACGATATCGGTATCCTGATCCACGGTACCTTCATCGTCGGGCTACCGGGCGAGACCATGGAGACGATCGACCAGTCGATTCGTTTCGCTCGCGAGATGAAGCCCGAAACGCTTCAGGTATCTCTCGCTTCGCCGTACCCGGGTACCGAGTTCTTCCGCTACGTGCAGGACGAGGGGTTTCTCGTCAACTCGGTGTACAACGACGAGTCCGGATACCAGCGCTGTACGGTGACCTACCCAGAGCTGAGTGCCGAAGAGATCTTCGACGCCGTCGAGCGATTTTATCGCAGCTACTACTTCCGGCCAGCCTACATCTTCAAGTCGGTCAAGAAGATGGTGAAGAGCAGGGAGGAGCGCAAGCGGCTGCTGCGCGAGGCGGGTGAGTTCTTCGCTACGATGAAAAAACGGCGCGCCGGTAGCCGAGCGGCCGCTTGACCGAGGGCGGTCTGACGGTACGGCTCGGTGGCTGCCGGCGGGCTCCGGTGGAGCGACGCCGGGAACGTCGATCGTCAGTCGCGCTCGAAGAGGGTCGGTAGCTTCATTGCCAAGCCCATGTCCCCCGCCATCTTGAGCTTACCGTTCATGAAAGCGAGTTGGCCATTGAGCTTGCCTTGGATCATCGCGACCCAGTCGACAGCTGAGATGGTGATCGACAGCTGAGGTTGGCCGATTGCCCGCTCGGAGATCTTCAGGGCGCTATCGCGAATTTCCAGGTGATAGGTTCCACCTGCATTGCCGGACAGGTTGAGCCGAACCAGCACATCGACGCCCTCTGCAGCGTCCGGCTTCAGCCTTTTCGGCATCTCCGCGAAGATGGCGCGAATGGCGGTGGCGGTATCCTCGTTGGCCATGGTAATTCCTCGGATGCACGAGAAGTCGAACACGTACGGGAGGCACGCGGTGAAGTCAACCGCCGGGATCTTCGCTGTAGGGCCGATCCTCACACGCGCCGGAGCAGCTGCATCGGCAGGTTCAGGGTCCCGGCAATGTTCGAGTACGGGTAATGGCGGGCATTGATGTGTGCGTGGAGCGGGAGACCTGGCTCGGCGTGAACCTCGTAGTCGAGCGGGGCGTCACCGAGAATCTCTAGCGCCCGGTAGAGGAGATCCGAGAAAATATGAAGCCGTGTCGGATCGACTTCGTCGAGCCGACAGCTGGATCGAGTATCGACCACTTCGTAGCTGCGCGGAAAGGTCCCGAACGGGGAGAAATACAGGTAGCAACCCTCGCGCTCGGCGATGAGCAGTTGTTCCCTCTCGGCAAACTCCAAAATCTGCTGCCACAGGGTGGGGTCCTGCTCGAGTACGGCCTTTTCGCGAGCGATCGGGGCGAACGGCCGCCCTGTTCCGATCACCTGCGTATGGGGATGAGGTTGCGATGCGCCGGACTCGCGTCCTTGGTTTTTCCTGATCACCACTCCCGCGACGCTGGGGTTGGCGAGGGAGAGTTGGGCGAGCGAGACGGCGTCGCGCATGACATCCCAAAAGTGGGACGCTCCGAGGGCGGCGGTATATGCGAGATGCTCTGGGTGCGTTGCGCCGGGTCGGAAGTGGTCGGGAGTTTCGACCAATAGGTAGGATTCGTTTTTCCCCCCGGTGCACTGTGTCGGGACGCGGGGGAAGAGGTTTGGGAAAGCCCGCGTCAGCCATGTGTCGCTAGCATCCGGCACCCGACGCATGATCTCGCTCGTCGTCATGTGTTCGTTGCCCGGGCAGAATGCGCACGCCCGGCATATCTCGCTTAGTTCGTGTGTCTGTAGTGGTGCAGCCGCGCCCGTCGGGTCGCGTGCCTGGAATCCACTCTGCTTCAGATGGATATCCGTGAGATAGGTCACTGCCCCAGTGAAAGGGTTTTCGACCCACAGCAGGTCACCTGAGCTGGTTCTTTCGAGGAGGAGCGACATGAGTTGCGATACGGGACGGAGTGCTATCGGCGGCGACCGGGTACTTGGTACGACCGACTATGGAGAAGGCGCCCTCCGGGCTCAAGCGGGGCGGTTACATGCCAGTCGGGGGAGCCGGGTGCAACCGGTTTTTCGTGGTTTCAAGTGATTGAGGACCGCTGATTGTTCCCGTATAAGTCATGGGATTCCAAACCAAGGCGCCAGGGGGCGTTCCGGGAGAGTGTATGCGTTCGATATTTGTTGTGTTGGTGTTGCTGGCCTTAGGTGGAACTGTCCACGCGGCCGAGCAGAAGGTTCTCGGGCCGGACGGCAAGGCTATCGGCGTGCTCCTCGACTGCAACACTTGCAAGGAAGAGGGTGCGGGCCAGTCGTGTGTCGGGGGAGCCGAGGAGGGATTCCACGATGGTAAGCCGTGCGGCAAATGCCTCATTGAGGCCAACTTCGGCGAGAAACTTCTGTACGCCAACGACCTGAAAATCAGTGGGATTCTCCAGACGGTCGGAGGCGCGCCACTGGCGGATGAGTTCGTGCGCCTGTATCTGCCGAACACTTGGACGGTGCGCACCCGTACCGCTGCAAAAGGGTATTTCAGGTTACTTCTCGGGGCGACCCTGGACCGGCAAGGACCGCAGATCGAGGTCGATCTCGGTACCCGGACACGGCTGAAGGGGGGTACTGGGGAGGATTACTCTCTCTTCATGCTCCCCGAGCACTACAAACCCTGCAAACCCGACATGAAAGGTTCGAAAGATTGACGGCGGCGCCCGCGACTTCACGCACGCGGGTGTCTTTGTTGATTGAGCTGGGAGCGGGCCCGGCCCAGTTGCGGCGACCTCGTTCGATTCGATAGGGTGCCGCATGCCCCTCCGAGGTTGGCGATCACAGTTGAGGGTGTCTTCCGATCAGGTGGCTCGCTCGGCCGCTCCGCTGCTCATCGTTCGCGTCGTCGAGGGGTTGGCGGCTTGGTTGTTCTTCAACGAGTTCTTCCTGAAGGTCGCGTCGATCCCGTGGGTCGTTCAGGGATCGTTCGTTGCGTACTTTCTGCTGAACTTGCGTCTCAGCCAGCACTACCGAAAAGGCCGTACTTCATTGTGGCTGTTGGCATCCGACGTGATTGTCAACGTCGCCTGTCTGGCGCTTCCGGTCGCCGCCTCGGGCGGTCTCGCCAGTCCGCTGTTATTGGTGTTCCCGTTCAAGAGCGTCCACTACGGGATGGTCTTTGGGCAACCCATGGCGTTTCTGTTCATGTTCGCCACGCTGCTGATGGTCGTTTTCGTTTGGGCTGTACAGCTACTCAATCTGATTCCAGTGATTCCACTTGCCGTGCTGGGGCCGAAGCTCGCGCACAGCGCGGTCAAGTTTGCAGTGCTCGGAATCATGCTCGTCGTACCGCTGGCTACGGGCTGGCTGCGGTACGTTCTCGGCGATGGGCGCGCTGCCGCGAGAACGCGCGCCGCGGAGAAGTTGGCCGATACCCACTCAGCGGTTGCCAGCGCTTTGCTGAGGGTTAGCGAGACGGTCAGCCGGCTCACCGACATCGACGAGATTCTCGAGAGTGTTACCGAGATCGCGCCGAAAAGCGTTGGTGTCGACTACTGCGGGATTCTTTTATGGGACGAAGATTCGGGAACGTATCAAGGGGCGGTTGCGTCGGGTGCGGGCCCTCATCTGGGGGAGAACTTCGCCGGCATGCAACTCACGCCCGAGGAGATGCCGGACTTCGAATGGGTACGTCGACTCGGCCACTGTGTCGTCGTATCGGCAGCGGAGACCGACAGCGAGCACGTGTCTTCGTTGGAAGTCCCGGCAATGCTGATCGCTCCGCTCTTGAGCGGTGATCACTTTTACGGGGTGATGGAGTTTGCCCGTCGTCGCGGTCCGGTCGGGTTTACCCAGCGCGACCTTACCATTGCCGACGGCGTGGCGCGGCAAACCGCGGTGGCGTTACAGCGGGCGCGCCTGGTTGCTGACAGCAACCGGCTGGTACGCGCGGTCGAGAGTTCTGGCGATGGGATTCTGATTACCGACGAGCACGGACGGGTGGTGTTTGCCAACAACTCATTCCTGCGCTCGCTCGGCTACCAAGCCGAGGAAGTGATCGGTCACAGCGCGGCGATCCTCGCCACAGGCCGGGAGGATTGGGTCGCGACTGTGTCTGAGGCGGTTGCCGGGCGTGGTTGGCACGGTGAGACCATGGCCCGCAGAAAAGACGGTAGCGAATTCCCGGCGCTCCTCGATGCAACACTGATTTTGGACGACGACGGGGCGATCCAGGGCGCCGTGTCGATTGTTCGCGACAATTCGGAGGAGAAGAGATTCCAGGAGCAGCTAAACCGAATGGATCGCCTGGCCGCGGTTGGCGAGATGGGAGCGGGGATCGCGCACGAGGTCAACAACGCATTGGCCGTGATCTTCGCGCACACTTCGGAGGTCGAGGATCAGGACGTCGATCAACTCAAGGGCGCGCTGTCCCGTGTCGATGCGCAGGCCCACCGGATTGCCCAGATCGTCCAAGGCGTCCTCGGCTTTGCGCGGCCGAGTAAGCCGCACCGAGATCCCGTCGACCTTGTGTCGATTGTGGAAAAGACCCTCGGGATGATCGGGCCCGACGTGGCGCTGCGTGACGTCAAGGTGGAGACGGAGTTCGATACCGATCTACCGCTGGTTCTCGCCGACTCGCAGCAGATCCAGCAGGTGCTGTTGAACCTGTTCAAGAACGCCCTCCAGGCCGCCGGTGAGGACGTTACTCCGGAGCTGCGGGTGGAAGTGCGCGGCTTGGACAATCAGTTGGCGGTACACGTTACCGACGGTGGGCCGGGGATCGACCCGGACGTCATGTTGCGGATCTTCGACCCGTTCTTCTCGACCAAGTCCGATGGGACAGGTCTGGGCCTCAGTGTAAGCTACGCGATTGCGCAGGCGCATGGGGGCGATCTCCGTGTCGTGAGCGAGCTTGGCAAAGGAACGAAGTTTACCTTGACGTTGCCCATCGAGCCCGACGTCTCGCTCGCGGCCAAGGATGGTGTGTTCGAGCACGTTCTTCTGATCGACGACGACCCCGACGTCGCCGAGGCCCTCGAGATGATGCTCAATGTCGAGGGCATCGAGGTCGACCACGCCAGTAGCGGCGATCAGGCCTTTGCCATGATCGACCGGCACGATTGGGACGCGCTTTTTCTCGATGTCCGCCTTCCTGGTAAGTCCGGTCCGCAGATCTATGCCGAGCTGAGCGATACCCATCCAACTCTCGCCCAACGAGTCGTCTTCGTCACAGGCGGAATCTGGCGCAGCGAGAGCTCGCTGCGCGACGAGCTTCCGGACCAACCGATTCTTGCCAAGCCTTGTACCCAGGATCGTCTGCGCGCCGTGTTGCGACAGATTCGCATTCTCAAGCGCGATGCTGCTTGAGATGAAATAGCTTTTCGGCATTGGCCGTGGTTGCGGCCGCAATCTGTTCGACGGGCTGGTTTCGAATTTCGGCGAGGAGGGCGGCCGTGTGGGTGACCAGTGCTGGCTCGTTGCGCCTGCCCCGATGCGGGATGGGGGCGAGGAAGGGCGAGTCGGTTTCGACGAGCATTCGGTCGAGCGGGACCGCGCGCGCAGCTTCACGAACGGAATCGGCGGATCGGAAGGTAACGATCCCGCTGAAGGAGATGTGCAGGCCCAGATCCAGGAAGTTCGACGCCGCGTTGGTGTCGCTGGAAAAGCAGTGGATTACCCCGCCGGCGCTGCCCAGACCCTCGTCGCGCACGATTGCGGCCGCGTCTTCGTCTGCATTTCTCAGATGAATTGACACAGGCAGATCACTGTCTTTGGCGACGTTCAGGAAGCGACGAAACGCCGCTCGCTGCCGGTCGCGGGGCGAGTGATCGTAGTGGTAGTCGAGCCCGGTCTCGCCGATCGCGACGACTTTGGGGTGCCGTGCCATCGACTCGATGCGTGCGATCAGGTCCTCGGATACCGAAGCCGCTTCGTGAGGATGAATCCCGACTGTCGCCGATACGGAAGGCTGTGTGTCGGCAA
>Ga0114931_10006437_pt1 | contig 14444 bp, 9 predicted proteins | sample 2SBtaG_FD_89579 | JGI IMG/M metagenome (GOLD analysis project Ga0114931, IMG submission 89579) | Deep subsurface microbial communities from Kolumbo volcano to uncover new lineages of life (NeLLi) - 2SBTROV14_V59a metaG | ecosystem: Environmental > Aquatic > Marine > Volcanic | place: Kolumbo...
CGGCGGTACGCCGCCCTATTTTTATGCGTGGTCGGGCGGTGAGACGGAACCCGTTTTGACGAATTTGCCTTCCGGCAATTACAGCGCAACGGTGACCGATGCGCACCAATGCACCCAAAGCGCCCAATTTGAAATAACGGAACCCGATTCCCTCAGCCTGACGGCAATCACCGTCAACATCAGTGCAGTTGGGGCGATGGATGGCGCCATCGAAGTGCAGCAAATTTCGGGCGGCACACCACCCTACTCGCTTCAATGGGACACCGGCGATACGACGCTATTTTTAGAAAATCTGCCTCCCGGAGATTACACCCTGACGCTGACGGATGGCAATGATTGTGAACAAACCTTCAACTTCGTCGTGGATGTGGAGACGGCGGTGCAAGAGGCTTCTCCAAAGGATTTTGAAGTGTTTTTGTTTCCGAATCCGGTTCAGAATGGGGCGCAAGTGTGGCTTTCCTTCCGGGCTGTTAAAAAGCAAAGTTTGCAGGTGCATCTTTTGAGCATCGGCGGCAAGGTATTGGCAAAACAAAGCCTATCTTTACCGACGGGAGATTCGATTCATGCGCTGAATCTTCCAATTGGGGCGGGCTTGTTTTTGGTGCAATTGGAGAATGCACGCGGGGTGAGGAGGTATTTGAAAGTGGTGGTGCTGTGAAGAAGCCGATGGTGTTAAATTGGTAATCCTGACAGTTTTCGTCGAAGACGAGGAAAAAGCAGGTTCGGATTGCAAATCCTCACCAGCAGGTTAATTTTCAAAATCAGGCTTTTTGAACGAAAGCCATTAAACAAATAAATAATTCAACACCTTCTGATTACAATAGCCGAGTTATACCTTTGCGGAGCTATTTGCAAACCAAAACCAACAACAAATCATGAAAATTTTCTTCCCGCTTACCTTCGTACTCATTTCTTTTTCTATATTTGCTCAGAACACAACCGAGACCCACACTCACCTAACTATTGACGAGCGATTGTATGCCGTTTTCGATAGGGGTTATCTGGAAAAATTGAGGACAACCCAACCGTTTTTTATCCAACGCTGGAATTTTTATCTCGACCATTCGTGGTACCTCAGTGATTTGCCGCCGGAAAAAGCAAAAGCTGCTTATCCTGTCGTTCACATTGCAAATCTGGAAAACATCAATATCCTGTTGTTGGAAAAAGAACAAAATTTGCGAAAAGACTGGAACAAGCGGGAGGTTTATGCGATTGAAGGGACGAACCAAGCCCTGGTTTTTTACGCAGGCAAAGATTTCAACCAGCGATTGAACAACTATTTGGTTCGGCAATATCCCAAACAGTAGGGTGGGTTGTTTTTCAAGGCAATTCAGGAAATCCAATTTTTAACTAGCCTTGTTCACCCTCATCAATTCTCTTTTCCCACACACGCCCGCCCAAGGTGCAAAACAACCGTAGCTCGGAGGTTCGCTCCGAGAAGTAACGCACGGCACTTCTCGGAGCGAACCTCCGAGCTACGGATGTTATCTTTGGCAACCAATAACTCAAAAACCGCTGCAAAACACAATTTTATGAACAGGAAAGCTACCCTCGTTTTTACTTTTTTGTTTTTCAATTCTTTCCTTTTTTGTCAGAATTATCTGATGGAGAGCATCCCTATTACGGACTGTGGGGGCTTTTTCCTCGACAGTGGGGGAGGGGCAAATCCATACTCTCCAAATGAATCCTTTACCACCCTCATTTGCCCCGACAGCACGACTGGGACCCACGTCCAACTGATTTTTAGCGGCACCCAACTAGGCGCGGGTGACGAAATGTGCTTTTTTGACGGAATAACCGACCAAGCCCCTTCTTTGGGCTGCGTCAGCGATTTTGATGGGGCTTCCACCTTCATCATTCAGGCTACCGCCCCCAATCCGACGGGCTGCCTGACCTTGGTTTTTAATTCCGATGCCACGGATGAAGGGGCGGGTTGGAGTGCTGATATTAACTGCATTCCCGCTTGCCAACTCATCGAAGCCGTGTTGGAAACCACCGACCCAGCGGTCAATCCCACCGATACCGGTTGGATTGATATTTGCCCCGGCGACGCGGTCTTTTTTTCCGGCAAGGGGCTTTATCCCCAAAATGGTTTGACCTACAACCACTCCGATTCGACTTCTACTTTTGAATGGAGTTTTGGAGATGGGACCTTTGCAACCGACTCTATCGTTTCGCACGTTTTTTCCGAACCGGGGGGCTATGTGGTCCAGTTGGCAATTACGGACCAATTGGGTTGTAGAAGCGCCAATTTTATCACCCAACGGGTGCGGGTTTCTACTTTTCCCACCTTTGCCATTGGCGGCGATGTGCCGGAATATATTTGTGCCAATGACACCGTTCAACTCAATGCGGTGGTGAACCAAATTGACGCGGCGCATGTCGTTTCGGTTCTGCCCAATGAGGGTGATTTTTTGCCGGAGGGTTCGCGCTCCGATTCGCTTGCCTTGCCCGACGGGGATGGCGCTTCCTATCAAACAAGCATCGTTTTTTCGAACTTCGCGCCAGGTCAGGTTTTGACGAATATAAATGATTTAACGAGCATTTGCGTAGTCATGGAACATTCCTGGATGCGCGATTTAGAGATTACACTGACTTGCCCAAGCGGCGAATCGGTTATTTTGCACAATAATCCCGGCCATATTGGAGGGGAGGTTTTTCTAGGCGTTCCTTTTGAAGCGGATGAAGGATTTATCCCTCCCATCCCCGGCCAAGGCGCCCAATATTGTTGGACACCGGATGCTACGGCCGGAACATGGATTGAATTTGCCAACGCAAACCTACCGCCCACTTTGCCGCCGGGCGATTACAATTCGTTCGAACCTTTGACCAACTTTCTGGGATGCCCTCTCAATGGCGAATGGACGATAAAAGTGCAGGATTTGTGGGCTATTGACAATGGCTACATCTTTTCGTGGGGGATTAATTTTAACCCCGACTTGTATCCCGTTGTTGAAACTTTCACCCCCAATTTTGTCGCTTGGGATTGGAAACAACAACCTTCCATTTTCTTCCAAACCCTCGATTCTATTGCTGCTTCCACTCCCAACGCCGGTTCGGTGAGTTACACCTTTGAAGTGACCGATGATTTCGGATGCACCTTCGACACTATGGTCAACCTTCAGGTGTTGCCCTTTTCGCATCCCGATTGCCACACTTGTCAGGAATATTTGCCCCCCGAGGCGGATACCTCCGTTTGTCAGGGAGAACCGGTCAATCTAAATGTTGCCGTGCCTCTGCAAACAGACATTCCCCTCCCCTTTGAAACTTTTCCGAACGCCCAATTTGGCGCTTCGAATCACCCTCCCGGCAACCCCTTGAGTTCCGCGATGGAGGTCGTCGCCGTTAATCCGCCCATTATTCTAAACCCAATCCTTGAAATACTTTCTGTTTGCGTGGATATCGAAACGGATTTCGATGCCGATTTGCAACTTTTTCTGGAAGCCCCCGATGGTAGTGTTTTTGAATTATCTACCAACAATGGCGGCGGCGGCGATAATTATTCTAAAACCTGTTTTACCCCAACTGCAACGGAGTCTATCACGGCAGGAACGCCGCCCTTCACGGGAAACTTTCAACCGGAAGGCAATTGGAATACGCTGATTGGCGCGCCGGCAAATGGATTTTGGATGCTGCGGGTTTCCGATGCCAATGGCACGGATATGATGAGTAAATTAAAGTGGTGGTCTATCACTTTTAACACCAGCAATGAGGTGACTTATACATGGTCACCTGCGGCTGATTTATCCTGCATTGAATGCCCGGACCCCGTTGCCATGCCTTTCCAAACCACCACTTACACCGTTGAATCATTGGATAGCTACAACTGTGCGGACAGTGTTTCCATGACCATTGGCGTGTTCGCAAGTTATGACGCGCCTGTGGCAAGTTGCAATATTGATAATGTAGGAACGGCGGTTCTCAATTGGACGGAAGTAGGTCCTAATTTGGATTATGAAGTAAATGTAAATGGGATGGGTTGGGAAGACGCCAACAACGGCAATCTTTCGCATGCGGTGAGTGGTTTTGTCAATGGCGATATGGTAAATTTTGAAGTTCGTGTAAAAACGAACAGCCCCACTTGTGGGGCAGCAATTGGAACATCTTCCTGCCAGTTTCTCGATTGCCAATTGCTTGCTTTTCCGAGTGTGCCTCCGCCCTATCAAAATCTATGCTTTGGCCAATGCGATGCTTCCGTTCCAATTTCCGTCGTCAATGGAGTGTCGCCTTTCACCTACACAGCCACGCATCTTCCTACAGGAACGGTTATGACACAAGATTCTGGTTTGTTCGTGGGTCTGTGTGAAGGGGCATACCGGTTAATTGTTGGAGATGCCATTGGATGTCTTGATACCGTTGACTTTGTGGTGGAGGGAGTACCCTTGTTAAGGGTGCAGGCAACCCAACTAAATCCGGTCAGTTGTGCAGGTGGCAATGATGGGAGTGCGTCTGCTGCGGTCATGGGGGGTAGCCTCAACCCCGGCAGCAGTTACAACATTATTTGGAACGACCCCTTGATGCAAATTGGCAATACCGCCGTCAATTTGCCCGCGGGGAATTATGAAGTGATGGTCATGGATGACAATGGCTGTACTGCCACCGCGATGGTTGCCATTACCGAACCGGCACCTATTTCTTTGGAAGTCACTTCCGCCGATGCCCTATGCAAAGGAGAATCATCGGGCAGCGCTTCTGTCGTAGCGACAGGAGGTGCAGGAGGTTATGCCTATCAATGGAGTACGGGGGCAACTCCTTCTCAAAGTTCAACGGGGGGATTGCCTGCCGGGCTTGTTACGGTGATGGTGGAAGATAGCAACGGCTGTGCGGAAACTGGCAGCGTTACGATAGGAGAACCGGCATCTAATGTTTCAATTCAATTGGTTCAAACAGATACAAGTTGTTTCGGACAAAGCAAAAGTGCGGCGATGGCTATTCCTTCCGGCGGCACGGGCAGCAATTACATTTTTGCGTGGAGTCCGTTTGGACAAACCACCCAAACGATAAGTGGTTTGACACCAATAAATTATACGGTGACCGTGACTGACGAAAATGGGTGTACCTCAGAAAATACGATTCAAGTGGTTGATTATCCGGCGCTTACGGTTTCCAATCCGCAATTTACGCCCCCCGATTGCCCGGGGATGGCAAATGGGCAGGCGGGGGTTAGCATTACCATCGGGGGTTTCGATAATTGTTCTTCGGGCTGTCAGTTTGAATGGAGTAATGGCCTTTCCGGTAGTTTTATTTCGGGCCTTCCAGGCAACCAAACCTACTCCGTAACGGTGACCGACAATAGGGGATGCCGGGGAGAAGGGGCTACTTTTATTCCGGACCCCGACCCCATCACTTTTGAAACGGATGCCACGGATGTAAACTGTTTCGGGGCAGCAGATGGTACCGCTTCGGTAGTTAATGTCAGTGGGGCAAAGGGATTGCCCAACTTTCAATGGGATGCCAATGCGAACAACCAAACCACCGCGCAGGCTGATAATCTTCCTGCCGGAAATTTCACCGTGCTTGTTACAGATACGTTGGGATGCACTGCTTCTGCAAGCGTTTCGGTCGGGCAGCCCTCCCAAATTCAGGTCTCTTTTGATGTCATTGACAACAAATGCTTTGCGGATTTTGGAGGCGCTATCTCTGCCAATGTTTCGGGCGGCATTGCATCCTACAGCTACCTTTGGTCCAATAATTCAACCACTTCAAAAATTGACAATTTGGCAGCGGGCACTTACACACTCACTGTGACCGACGGGAATGGTTGCCCCCTCGTTTCTTCTGCCGAAGTGAGTGCGCCCGGTTCCCTCACGGCATCTGTTAAGGTGCAAAATGTTTCTTGTTTTGGAGGCAAAGACGGCGCGATTACCATTGAGACCCAGGGCGGAATACCTCCCTTTTCATTCAGCCTCGACGGGGTGAATTTTTCCGCTTCCAATACATTGATTGGCTTGGCAGCAGGCGATTATGCCGTTCAGATAAAAGATGGAAATGGTTGTGTAGGACTGGAATTTGCAAGCGTCCAAAGCCCAGACGAGTTTACCATCGCCACGGCAATCAAGGGTGAAGAAACTGATGATTACACCCTCAATCTCGGCGATAGCGTCCGGGTTTGGATTCGACCGACCAACAATCAGGGCGGGCGACCGGATTATTTTTGGTCTGCCTCCTTTTGCGGAACGCTGCGATGCAATGATTCCTCTTTAAATGATTGTGATGAATCGGTTACCTGCAACGGACCTTTCACCAAGCCCCAAAACCCGGTGACCTACAAAATTACCGCCGTGGATGCGAAAGGCTGCGAAGCCGAAACCACTGTCTTCATACGCGTGCGAAAAGAGCGGATGGTCCTGGTACCAACCGGCTTTGCGCCAAATGGGAAAAAAGCGGAAAATCACGCCCTGCATGTGCATGGCAAAGAAGGCACAACGGTCAAAACTTTTCGCATCTTTGACAGATGGGGCGAGATGCTTTATGAGGGCGCTGATTTCGCCGTGAATGACTTGGAAGCAGGTTGGGACGGCACTTTTAAAGGGCAGGACATGCCCTCCGGTGTATATGTTTGGTACCTCGTTGTGGAATATGTGGATGGATTGTCCGAATCTTTCCAAGGAGAAACGACTTTGATTAGATGAAAGATGAAAGATGAAAGATTGAAAGATGAAAGACAAAATATTTTTGAAGTCTTTAATCTTTCTTCTTAAAATCTTTCTTCTTAAAATTAATTTTTATGAAAATAAAAACTACCCTCCTTTTTGGTTTTTGGAGCTTCTTTAATTTTGGTTTCAACCAAATCCTAAATGCCCAAGACCCACAGTTTTCCCAATTTTATGCAGCTCCTTTGCAATTAAATCCGGCAATGACGGGGGTTTTCAATGGCAAGTTTCGGGCAATTGCGAATTATAAAGAGCAGTGGAACAGCATTCTCGATACGCGCCCTTTTCGAACGATAGCGGCCAGTTTCGACGCGCGCAACCGGATTGGAAAGGGTGATTTTGTGGGTTACGGGATTTCCTTGTTGGAGGACGAAGCCGGCCAATCTAACTATCAGCGGCTTGCCGGAGACCTTAGCCTTTCCTACATGAAACAATTGGGCAGTGGGAGGTATCGTTCTTTCGACCAATTTTTGGTGGCAGGCGCGCAGGTTGGCGTCGGACAGCACAGTCTGGACTTCCAAAACCTGTGGTTCAGTTCCCAATTCATCATTGACGAAGAACGCTTGGACCGCACTTTGTCAAGTGGCGAAGTAGTTAACGATAACAGCGGTGTGTATTTGAATATCAACGCCGGCTTATTGTGGTACGCCGTTATCGATGAAAACAAAAGTCTCTATTTTGGCGGCGCCCTCCACCACATCAATTCTCCCCAGGTCTCTTTCATCTCCGATAGCAGTAGTACCGAATCATTAGACACCCGTTGGGTAGCCCAATTTGGTGGAGAACTGCCGCTAAACCGGGAGTTGAGCATCCTTCCTGCCGTGGTGCTGATGGGGCAGGGACCCTCGTTCCTTTCTGTTTTTGGCGCTAATTTTCGCTATACCAGCCACGATTGGAAGGAAGTGGCCATCCGGGCAGGGGCTTGGGGGCATCTTTCAAACGACGTGCAAAGCAGCATTAGCCTTCCGGCAATTACCATCACCGCCATCCTCGAAATGAACCGACTGAATCTCGGCATCAGCTACGACATAAATACCGATAAAGTAGCCGCCCCAACCAACGGTCGAGGGGGCATCGAACTTTCTCTGATTTATGTCCATCCCGCTAGCCGGAAAGAGCGGGTTCATTGTCCGAAATTGTAGAAGAAGCTCTCTCCACCATTTTCAAAAGAAAAGCCTCCCAGTGCTTCTCCAAGCATTGGGAGGCTTTTCTTTTGCTGCTGTCTTCCGCCAAAAAAAGAGAGATTGGGATGAAATCAAATCATATTTTAAAACAAAAAATTGGAACACGAATCACCATTGCGTTCCAATTTTTTGTTTCATAAGAATTTTCGATAGCCTTACGGACAACTGATCATCCATTGGATTCCGAATTTGTCCACCAGCATTCCGAAACCACCACCCCAGAAAACTTCTCCAAAAGGCATTGCTTTCACTCCATCTCCGCTCAGTTTTTCAAAGACTTTTTTCGCTCGGTCTTTATCGGGAAAATAGAGACTGAGATGGATGTTTTTTCCAGCCTCGATTGGACTATTGCCTGCCGAATCCGAAGCGAGCATGTAACAATCGTCGAAGGCAAAATGGGCGTGCATTATTCTACCTTTGTCTGCTTCTTCTACCTCCATGGGACCTTCGCTAAAGCGTTTAAAATCAATGGTGCCGCCTAGAACGGTTTGATAAAAATTGAGGGCAGACTCGCAATTTCCGTTGAAGGACAAATAGGGGCTTAGCTGTGTTTTTTGTGGAGTACTACTTTCCATGATTTAGATTGTTTTAAGGTTTTGAAATGATTTTCAGTAAATTTTTGATGAAATTTTTTAGCAAAAAGAATCAAAAAAAACATTTTCTGACCGCTAAAAGCTGATAATTTTATTAGCCACAAAAATAAAACAAATTATTTTAAAATGGAAAAATAAAACAAATTATTTTAAATTTATTTGTGATACTCCAATTGAATTGATATTTATCGGAAAAGAGGCATGTCCTGGAAAAGCAATAGTTCCCCTTTTGTCCTGTTTCTAAATGTAAAAATGGAATTGCCGCCATTCGAAGAATTCATCTTTTCCCCTCAAATCAACTTCCGCAATCGAAAAGCTGCCTTTAGACGTTCGCCCTTTCGGAATACCACCATTTTGATTTTCTTCCCCTCCTTTTTGCTAAGAATATTTCCAATATGTCGGAGAGAAAATATCCGGGCGGGCATCCCCTTCAATTTCTTAATTCTATCCCCTTTGCGAAGGCCAGCCTCCCAGGCAGGAGAATCTTGGATGATTTCGTGAATATAATAAGTGTTCAATTTCGGGCCTCCGGCGACGACAAAAATCCCGCTTTTATCAAATTCGAATTTATCATCGAAATTTTTATATGGTTTTAGATAGAGGAATTGCTTTTGGTAATCTATGATAACGGAAAAGCGATTTAGTATTTGGTTGCCCAGAATCCCGTTTCGATTGTAAAGCATCGAAGTATCAATGTCGTCGGGCAGGTCTCTGAAATTGGTGATGACGTTTTTTAATTCAAAGGAACCAATTGTCAACTCATTGACTCTACCGACTGCCCCCTCCAAAAAACCACCCAAGCCCATGCCGATATTACCCCGAATCAAATTGTTGGGCAGTACCATTCGAGGGTCGGTATTGGTGTGGAGAAGCAGGGGGATGGAGGCCCCTGTGTCCAACAATAATTTTAATTGCAAAATAGAATCATTTTCAAACTTAGTGGAGGCGGTGATGTAGGGTTTGTGCTTAAATATTTCGATGGGAATCTTTTCATATTTTTTCAAATTTTCCTTGAAAGACTTGGGCCTGAAGAGGGAAATCTGGTTTTTTTTGTAATCGATTTTTACAATAAAATTCCTGAAAACGTCCGAACCTAAAATTCCGTGAATCGCCATTCCTGCTACTTCTTCAAAGTGAAAATAGTCTTTTTCCAACACCAGCATGGAGTGATTGGCGAGGGTCAGGTCTGCAATTTCCAGTTTGATGCCTCTCACCAGGTAGGCGATTAGTTTTACCCTCATGTCTGACCCGTAAATGGTGAACTTGCGGTGGTATTTTATTCGAAGGAGGTCGGTGATTTTTTTTTTGGAAAAAATGGTGTGTTCGGCCCCTGTATCGAAAATGAATTCAAGGGGGAAGACCCCATCGAATATCAAATTGACCACCATCAAATTATTTTTATATTCAAAGGGAATGTCATATCTGGTGAAGTTCCTTTTGGTCTTTTCCCTTACTCGGTGGGGCCGGGTAGAATAAACCAGGTCATAACCGGAGACCTTCTTGTTGGGGTCCAGGTCAATTTGAGCTTCGGAGACCAGGGGCAAAAGAAGCAGTAATAAGAAGCATATCGAGAACTTCATGTGCATTTATCAGGTATTTGACAATTCTGAAAGGTAAAAAAAATACAGTGCAAGGCCAATAATAATAAGGTATTGCATCCCCTCCAGAAGGAATCAGTCGGCTATTGGCATTTGGTAGTTGGCAATTTAGATTTGAGTGCAAGTGCTTCCCGCACTACAAGCGCTGGAAACCCTCTTCAAAACCTCGTTCCTGATGTAATACCGCCAATTGCCAACTGCCAATTGAACTACAATGGAATATTTCCGTGTTTTTTCTTCGCCAATTTCTGGACTTTATTTTCCAGCATGGCGAAGGTTTTTATCAGTTTTCTGCGCGTATCTTTCGGGTTGATGACTTTATCTATAAAGCCGCGCCGGGTAGCCCGGTAGGGGTCGGCAAATTTGTCCTGGTATTCCTTTTCTTTCTCAGCCAGCATAGCTGCGGGGTCTTCGGAAGCTGCAATTTCTTTTCTGAAAATAATTTCTGAAGCCCCTTTTGCACCCATCACGGCAATTTCGGCTGTAGGCCAGGCAAAGTTCATGTCGGCACCGATATGTTTGGAATTCATTACATCGTAAGCCCCGCCATAGGCTTTTCGGGTGATAAGGGTGACGCGAGGAACGGTTGCTTCGCTAAAAGCAAAGAGCAATTTGGCGCCATTCACGATGATGCCATTCCATTCCTGGTCCGTTCCCGGAAGGAAGCCCGGCACGTCAACCAACACCAACAGGGGGATGTTGAAACAATCGCAAAAGCGGACAAAACGCGCTCCTTTTTTGGAACTGTCCACGTCCAATACGCCCGCAAGATTGACCGGCTGATTGCCGACGATGCCGATGCTTCTGCCTGCAAGCCGCGCAAAACCGACAGCTATGTTTTCGGCGAATTCCTCATGAACCTCAAAAAAGGAATCTTCGTCCGTGATGCCTTCGATAACTTCCCGCATATCGTAGGGCTGATTCGAATTTTCGGGGATGACATCGAGCAATTGTTTGCGCACCTCATCGCCGATTTCAAAGGGCAGTTTCGGTGGTTTGTCTTCGCAATTTTGGGGTAGATATGAAAGGAGTTTTTTTATTTTTTCAATGCAATCGATGTCGTTGGTAGCGGTGAAATGGGTGACCCCGGATTTGGAGGCGTGGGTGTGGGCCCCGCCCAATTCTTCGGACGTAACTTCCTCATTCGTAACGGTTTTCACCACATTCGGCCCGGTGACGAACATATACGAAGTTTGTTCTACCATGATGGTGAAATCGGTCATCGCCGGCGAATAGACCGCCCCACCGGCACAGGGTCCCATGATGGCGGAAATCTGAGGAACCACCCCCGATGCGATTACATTCCGATAAAAAATGTCGGCATATCCGCCCAATGAACGAACGCCCTCCTGAATGCGGGCACCTCCTGAATCATTCAATCCAATTACCGGCGCGCCGTTCTTCATAGCGAGGTCCATAATCTTGCAAATCTTCTCTGCATGGGTTTCTGAAAGCGAACCCCCAAACACGGTAAAATCTTGGGCATGAACATAGACCAAACGCCCGTTGACAGTTCCGTATCCGGTCACTACGCCATCGCCGGGAAAGATTTGTTTGTCCATCCCGAAATCCGTATTCCGGTGGGTGACCAACATGCCCATTTCTTCAAATGAACCGGCATCGAGAAGGAAATGGATGCGCTCGCGGGCAGTGAGTTTGCCTTTTGAATGTTGAGCATCTATGCGCGCCTGGCCGCCACCGAGTCGGGCTTCCTTTATTTTATTTTCGAGAAGTTGCAGTTTTTTGTCCATGTTGCCAATTTTCTTTCAGGAAGGGTAAAAATAGGGAAAAAGAACAAGTTAGGATGTACCCATTATTTGTCTTATCTTCGACCCCTTTCATTTTGCAGAATTTTAAAAAAAAACAGGTGCCATGAATGTGTTTGTTTTGTGTACCGGACGTTGTGGTTCGGTGAGTTTTATTGAGGCCTGCAAACATATTCAAAATTACGCTTGTGGGCATGAATCCCGGACGCAAAGCATCGGGGAAGACCGACTCGATTTTCCTGAAAACCACATCGAAGCAGACAATCGGCTGAGTTGGTTTCTCGGAAAATTAGACGCAAAATACGGACAACAAGCCTTTTATGTACATTTGCTGCGCGACCACGAAAAGACGGCGGAAAGCTTTAACCGGCGGTGGAATAAAAGTAGAATGGGAATCATTGATGCTTACGGCTACGGCATCCTGATGCAGGAAACCATAGAAAAAAAAGAGGCGGAAAGACTCAAATATTGTCGGGATTATTGCGAAACGGTGACCACCAACATAGCTTGTTTCTTAAAGGATAAACCACAAAAAATGATTCTTCACCTCGAAAAAATAAAAGAAGAATTTCCAGTTTTTTGGGAACGAATCGGAGCCGAAGGAGAACTCGAGCAGGCCTTGAAGGAATTCGATTCCCGGCACAATGAGCATCAAAAGCAAGAAAATAATCCTTTTGTAAGTTGGTTGCAAAAAATTAGGCGAAGTATCGCTTCGAGATAGAATTCGACATGAAAGATTTGCTTTTCAAAATATATCCCCGGCTGTTCGCAAAAAGCTATTTTCGGAAATGGAACTTCCTGTTGTTCCGCTTGGGTCTTAGCGGAATGGGGGTCTTGAATTATCACAACTTCAAACAATCCGGGGAATATTCTTTTTTGAAAAAGGTGATAAAAAATTACAAAATCACCACCATTTTTGACGTGGGTGCGAACGAAGGGAAGTATTCGAAAACGGCAGTTAAGTTGGGATTTCAAGGCGATATTTTTTGTTTTGAACCGCATCCAGTCACTTTCAAATCCTTGAAAAAAAACCTTAAATCGCTCCCCGTACACCTTTTTAATTTTGGATTTTCAAATAGGACACAGACTGCTAAAATCTACGATTATGGGCAGCCGGAAGGTTCTTCAAAGGCTTCCCTCTTTGAAGAAATTTTGCAGAAAAAAAGCCAAAAAGTGGTAGCCCACGAAGTGACTATCCACACAATTGACGATTTTTTGGAAGGGAACGAAATAAAAATAGGTTTGCTGAAAGTGGATACGGAGGGCAATGAGTTCAACATTTTGTCGGGCGCTAAAAAGGCATTGAATGACAAAAGAATTGACATCATCCAATTCGAGTTCGACAATATGAACATCGTGTCCCGCGTATTTTTAAAAGATTTTTGCGAGTTGCTTTTCAATTTCAATTTGTACCGCCTTTTGCCAAACAGCCTGCTGAAATTCGATTACGACCCCTTGACATCCGAAATTTTTGCCTTCCAAAATATCGTCGCCATTCGGAAAGATTTTGATAAAGAAAACCGGAAATGAGGAAGTTGTTGGAACACAGTTTTAAAGGTCTTTTTTACTTTTTTACGAGTAAAACCTTTCGGATTTTCTTTCGATTATTGCTTCAACTTGGCGACCGAAAGAGATATAAACCGTTGAAATTGAAGGTTTTAGGTTATCGGCTTGCACTTCCCGACGGACCTTCCTTTCTTTGGCAATTTTATGAAATATTTTTCAAAGAGAATTACAAATTCAAGTCGGAAAAAAGAAAGCCCATCATCTTTGATTGCGGCGCAAATGTCGGTGCAAGTTGTCTTTATTTCAAAAAGCTATTCTCCGAAGCGGTCATTCACGCTTTCGAAGCCGACCCCGTAATTTTTTCTTATCTTGAGCAAAATCTCGCCGCAAATGGAATCGAAGATGTTCAACTACGCCAATTAGCTGTTTGGAAAAAGAATGAAATTCTCCAATTTCAAACCGAAGGGGCAGACAGTGGCAGGCTTGGTTTAAGTTCCGCTTCCGCCATTGAAGTACAAGCCACCCGGCTAAAAGATTGGATTGAAAAGGAAGAAACGATTGATTTCTTAAAATTAGACATCGAAGGGGCAGAGGTGGAAGTTCTGAAGGATTGCGCTGAAGTTTTAGCAAAAGTGAAACAACTGTTTGTGGAATATCATTCCTATTTTGGAAAACCGCAGCGTTTGGATAAGCTCCTGGAAATTTTGGCTGAACAAGGATTTCGATATTACCTCGAAAACGAAGCCTGGCGAAAACAACCCTTTCTACGAAAAAAGGGAAAAACCGACATGGATATGCAGATTAATGTTTTTGCTTATCGGAAATAGGGAGATATTAGATGAAAGATGAAAGATGAAAGATGAAAGATGAAAGATGAAAGATGAAAGATGAAAGATGAAAGATGAATTTTTTAGCATGTTTCATAAACACATAAAAGTAGTTAACACTTCTTCCTGGAAACACATGGGCATAGGCCATAAGAGCACATGGAAGGTTGATTTTCAAGGAACCATGTATCCTTAGGAACGGTGAAAAAATAAATTGAGGTTCTTGGCTACTTCTTTTGTCCTTATTTTTCACTTTGAAAACAGTCATTATATCAACATGACTCTTGTTTTCAAAGCAAAAACTAAGAACAAAATAA
>Ga0114931_10006438_pt1 | contig 14441 bp, 14 predicted proteins | sample 2SBtaG_FD_89579 | JGI IMG/M metagenome (GOLD analysis project Ga0114931, IMG submission 89579) | Deep subsurface microbial communities from Kolumbo volcano to uncover new lineages of life (NeLLi) - 2SBTROV14_V59a metaG | ecosystem: Environmental > Aquatic > Marine > Volcanic | place: Kolumbo...
CACGCAACACAGGAAACCGGCTTTCTCACTGAGCTAGGCGACTGGTCAGAAGATGTTGCCAGAAAACTGGCAGCGGAAGATGACCTGGAGCTCACCAGTGAACATATGGATATCCTGCGTTATCTGAGAAAATATTATGACAAGAACGGCCAGGGCTATAACGCGCGCACGATGCTAAATGTGATGGAATATGAGTTTGGTAAATGGGAAGGCAAACGCCGCCTGTATCAACTCTTTCCCCGTGGACCCGTGGCTATGGCATGTAAATATGCCGGTATTCCATTGCCACCCGAGTGCAACGATCTGTCCTTTGGTTCAGTTCACTGAATCTCTTCCCCCTCCAGGAGAAAAGCGGCGCAAGCCGCTTTTTTTATGGCGGCAATTTCTGGAGCCGAAAAAACTCAGGGCCTGGGCAGGCTTCGGGGTTGCAAGGTAGTGGAATGATTCAGTGGCAATGCGGACCGGTTCATCAACGGACTCACGGGCCGGATGATTTTGCTGTCGGATTCCGGTTTGTCTTCCTTCTGTTTTTCCGTAGGTGGTTTTGCGGCAGGCAGTTTCATGGTCGGCGTGGTGCTTTTTAGTTGCGGCTGAACCGGCTGGATTGCAGGGGGTTTCTGCATCGGCCTTTGCGGCACGGTTTTTTGCTGCAAGGTGTTTGACCTCATGGGCTGTGGTGACTGGATTGCCGGTAAGGATCTTGAGGGCGCCAGCTGCATCAGGGGCTGCCGGTTATTTAACGGCATGGGCTTGATGTTGGTGCCGGGTTTGCGAGCGGGTTGATCCGGCTTGCGCTTCTGTTGCTTGGGTGCTGCCAGCGGTCTTAATAACCGTGGCTGGAGTTTCTGTGGGCTCGCGGGGGTGCCAGGCTGTAGGCGTATTTGTTGCTGGCGTAGCTTCAGTCGCTGTTCCAGTACCGTATTATGGTTTTTCTTGATGATGAGGAACTGGTTCTCGTGGCGTGAGGGTTTAAAGAAAGTTGGCGGGGCTTTCAAACGCGTGGGTGCCTGGCGCGATTTAAAACCGATAAAGCCCACCTGGCCCTTGCCGAATTCCGCTTCGCCAAAGGCATTACGCATCACCGTGCGTCCGGCATTGACCTTGTCGTAAACGCCAGGTGTTCCCAGGGGCTTCATGCCCGGTATGGATTTGATGACGGCTGGTTCGTGATCAGTGCCGCGTACCCCGATGGTGACCGTGCCTGCCTTGATAGCGTATTTTTTGCGATTGAATTTTCCAATCCAGCCGGTGACCGAACGGAAGGTGCCGCGAATCAGGGAAAAAATGGCGCTGTCGTCTTCATCGCCGTTGGCGCGATACGCATCGATTTTCAGTTTACTGTTGGGACGTACTGCAATCAGGCCTTCATCTGCCATGCGTGCCTGTAGTTCACCCTTGAGGCCGGTCATAATAATGTCGCCGTTATACAACGGTTCGTCTTTTTTGATGGGGCGTATTTTCTGGTCGCTGCCCTGCACCCATACCTGGCCTTCAACCAGCACTACTTTGCCGGCAGCAACCAGCTCTGCCGCGTAGCTATTGTGAAACATGAACAGAAATATCAGCAGTGGTAATAGGCTTTTCATGTTATCTACCAGTGTGTTCGTGTGATGTACTCAGGGTGTGAGTCGGGAAACCGAGTCCTCAGGTTCAAGCAGGTTTTATCACGCCATGGAGTCATAAGCAAACGGCTGGTCTGTTGATGCTGTACACAAAAACGGCTCCCCGAAGGAAGCCGTTTGTTTGACCTGGTGAGATCTGGATTGTGTCAGTCTTTCAGGCTTATGCTTCCAGAGCTGCACGCATTTTTTTCATGGCATTTTTTTCCAGCTGCCGAATACGCTCGGCGGACACGCCATACTTGTCTGCCAGGTCATGCAGGGTGGTCTTGCCATCTTCGTTCAGCCAGCGGGCCATGAGAATGTCGCGACTGCGATCATCCAGCTGAGCCATTGAGCTGGCCAGTTTTTCATGCTGGCTGTCTTCCCAGTCGTCCAACTCCAGCTGTCTTGCCGGGTCGTTGCGCTGGTCGGCCAGGTACACCGAGGGTGAGAAGCTGGTTTCGTTATCTTCATCCGGGGCGCCGTCAAAAGCCAGGTCGTAGTTGCTCAGGCGAGCTTCCATTTCCAGCACGGTTTCCTGTTTTACCCCCAGGTCTTTAGCCACGCCTTCCACTTCTTCCTGGGAGAACCAGCCAAGACGCTTCTTGGAGCTGCGCAGGTTGAAGAACAGTTTGCGTTGCGCCTTGGTGGTGGCGATTTTGACGATACGCCAGTTGCGTAACACGTATTCGTGTATCTCGGCGCGAATCCAGTGCACGGCAAACGATACCAGGCGTACCTGGCGATCGGGTTTGAAGCGACGTACAGCTTTCATCAGGCCGACATTACCTTCCTGGACCAGGTCGGCCAGTGGCAGGCCATAGCCCTGGTAGCCACGGGCGATACGGACCACGAAGCGCAGGTGAGACATGATCACTCTCTGTGCCGCCTCCAGGTCATTGTTTTCCTGCAGACGGGTGCCCAGGCTGTATTCCTCTTCGGCTGTCAGCATGGGAATGGTGTTGACCTGTTTCATGTATTGATTCAGGTCACCACTGGCAATGGGTAAGTGGTTATTAGCGATTACCAGCTCGTTGGTCATAGTTAATCTCCCCTTAAATTAGAATCTGGTGCAATATTAGCACTCAAATCATTGGAGTGCTAATTATAATATTAGTTCGCTCTAATGTAAAAATACACCTTTCGGCCTGAGCCACAGGGGGCCAGGTGCAGATTAAGACTACCCGAGCTGGGGTCCGGTTCGATTTTAATCGAAAAACCGTGATTTAATGGGCGTGCTTGAGCAGCCGATGCTGCTTTTTGAGGCTGAGCAGGTTATTCAGGCGGGCCACCAGTACGGCTTCACGGATGGGTTTTTCGATGATGTCGTTGGCCCCGGCACCGATAATCATGTCGGAGGCCTTGGGGCTGACATCCTGGTTGGTGGAGGTGGTCACCAGGATCGGTAGTTCCTCGTGGCCGATTCCCAGGCCATGGCGAATTTCCCTGATCAGGTCATGGCCGGACATATAGCCTTCCAGGTGGATATCAGTGAGCAACAGGTCGAAGGCCGGTTTATCCTCGACGAAAGAATTGTGGATATGCTGCAGCGCCTGCACCGCATCCTGGGCCAGCAGGTAGGTGTAGCCATGGCGTGACAGGATGTTTTTCACCGCCTGTGCCACAGTGGGGCTGTCTTCCACGTACAGGATATTGCCGCCGATGCGGATAATGTCAGGGGTGTCGCACAGGTAGGAGCGGATATAGGCGACCAGCTTTTGCTGGCCGAGTTTTTTATCGAAGATGCCGTTGATGTACTGGCAGGTTCTCTCGTCCCGAAACGCCCCGATACCTTCGCCGGTGACCACGATGATGGGAGTCTGGCGAATGTTGAGGCGGTTACGAATGGTGTCCACCAGCTCGGCATATTTGATGTCGGGCATATTGCGGGACAGGGTGATGAGATCGTAGGTCTGGGTGCTGAGCAGTTCCTGCGCCTGCTGAAACCGGCTGGCGGAATCCACTTCGGTGCCTTCCACATGGGTTTTTATCAGTTTGCTCATGATGGCCAGCGCGGTATCCGAGTGTTCTATGAGTAATACACGCTTGTTCTGGTTCATCGAGGAAGGGACGCTGTTTTTCCGTTTTATCTGATTCATGCCGCTTAAGGTGACATATTATTGTGTGATCGAGGCAACCCCCGATCCTGTTTTTACGGCGCTTTATCTGAATATAGCAGTGACACGGGATTTATTTCCTGGAAACTCACCCGAAAGTGGCAAGCGTGAAAGGCTTAGCTGGGCTCGATTTCGTGCAGGTGGCGACTCACCGCCAGCCAGGAACCACCCAGTCCCAGCAGGCAACTGCCGAAAATCATGTTGAGGGTGGCGCTGAATCCCAGGCCGGCTAGCTGGAAGCTGCTGTTGTAGAGGCTGGATAGCCGGCTGACGTCATCATCCATCATCATGATAGCCAGGCTGGTGAGGATCCAGGCCAGAATCCCCCCCCCCAGGCCATACCAGAAGCCGGTGTACAGGAACGGCCGCCGAATAAACGCATTGGTAGCGCCAATCAGCTTGGTGACTTCGATTTCTTCCCGCCGATTCTGGATATCCAGTCGAATGGTATTGCCCACCACCAGCAGCACGGCTATGCCCAGCAGGCTGGCTATAATCCAGATGGCACGGTTAGCGATTTCCAGCATGGTGTACAGGCGTTTGACCCACTGTAAATCCAGCTGCGCCAGTTCTACCTGGGGCAGGTTTTTCAGCTCGTTCAACAGGCCCTGCATCTGGCCGGGCTTCTGGGAGTTGATCACCGGCAGCAGGGAAATCACATTGGGCAGGGGATTGCTGCCCAGGGCTTTCAGGGCTTCACCAAAACCGGAGCTGCGGGTGAATTCCTGTAGTGCCTGGTCGCTGGTTATAAGTTTGACCTCGGCGATGCTGCTGTATTTTTCCAGCTTGTCTGCCAGTTGTCGGGCCTGGTCGGTGTTTACCCCGGATTTCAGAAACAGGGAGATACGAGCGCTGTTATCCCAGCCGTCACTGACGGTATTCAGGTTGCCCACCAGCACATACATGCCGGCCGGCAGCGCCAGGGCAATGGCGATGACCGCGATGGTCATGAAACTGGACAGGGCATTACGGCTGAGAAAGCCCAGGCTGCCGATGAAGGTACGCAGGTGGTTAACGGCCCAGGCCTGCAACGGTGCATTGGTGGCTTTCTGGTTGCTGGAGTTGCTGCGTTCAGGCCTGGCCATGGATGGTTTCCTTCACACCGTCGCGAACCAGCATGCCCTGTTTCAGGCTGATCATGGGGGCACCCATCTGTTCGATCAGGGCCAGGTCATGGCTGGCAATGAGTACGGTCACACCGACCTGGTTGAAGCGGGCGAACAACTGCATGATTTCCAGCGATAGTTCCGGATCCAGGTTACCAGTGGGCTCGTCCGCCAGCAGCAGCGGTGGCTTGTGCACGATAGCGCGGGCAATACCGACGCGTTGCTGTTCACCACCGGACAGGGTAATTGGCTCGGCCCGTTCTTTGTTCAGCAGTCCCACCTGGTCCAGGGCCGCGCGCACCCGTTTGCCGATTTCCCGGTGGGTGTATCCGGCGATCACCAGCGGCAGGGCCACATTGTCGAACACCGGACGGTCGTAAAGCAGGTGGTGGTTCTGGAAAATCACGCCGATGTTGCGGCGAATATAGGGTACCTTGCGGTTACCGACATTGGCCAGGTTGACGCCATCGAGAATGATATTGCCGCGGCTGGGGCGCTCGATCAGGGCCACCAGTTTCAGCAGGGTGCTTTTGCCGGCGCCGGAATGACCGGTGAGATATGCCAGCTTGCCGCGGGGAAGATGGAAGCTGAGGCCGCTGAGGGCTTCGTGCCCGCCGGGGTAGCGTTTGCTGACATTATCGAAACGAATCATGCCGGTATTGTGCCCAAAACCGGGTGCAGGTCAAATGAAAACGTGATGGATGCCGGCTGCTTCATTCTTTATCCAGCAATGCCTCCACAAATTCCTGGGCATGGAACTCCCGCAGGTCTTCTATGCTTTCGCCGACACCGATGAAACGAATCGGGGTGCCGAGTTTTTCCGCAATGGCAAACACAATACCCCCCTTGGCGGTGCCATCCAGCTTGGTCAGGGCCAGGCCAGTGAGTCCCAGGGCCTGGTGAAACTGTTCCGCCTGGACCAGGCCGTTCTGGCCGAATCCGGCATCCATGACCAGCAAGATCTCGTGAGGCGCATTGGGGTCCAGTTTGGTCAGTACCCGTTGGATTTTTTTCAGTTCTTCCATCAGGTTGGACTGGGTGTGCAGGCGTCCGGCGGTGTCGGCGATGACCACATCCACATCCCGGGCGCGGGCGGATTCCACCGCATCGAAAATCACCGAGGCGGAATCGGCGCCGGTGCCCTGGGCGACCACCAGAATGGCATTGCGTTCGCCCCAGGTCTGCAGCTGTTCCACCGCGGCGGCGCGGAACGTGTCACCGGCAGCCAGCATCACCGACTGGCCATCCGCCTGCAGGTGTTTCGCCAGTTTGCCGATGGTGGTGGTCTTGCCGGCGCCGTTGATGCCCACCACCAGGATCACGAAAGGGTGCTGGCCATTGTCGATGCGTAGCGGCTGTTCGCTGGGTTTGAGTTGTTCCACCATGTCGTCGCACAGGCTTTCGAACAGGGCTTCCGGGTCCTTGAGTTCCTTGCGCGATACCTTACGGCTGATGTTGTCGATAAAGCGGGTGGTGGCTTCGATGCCCACGTCCGCCAGCAGCAGCCGGGTTTCCAGTTCTTCCACCAGTTCATCGTCGATGGTCTTTTTGCCCAGCACCAGGTCGGCCATGCCGGCGGTAATGTTCTGGCGGGTTTTACTCAACCGGTCTTTCAGGCTGCCTAACATGCCGCGGGAGCTGGGCGCTGGCGCCTCAACCGGCTGTTCTTCCTGCGGTTTCAGTAGTTCCTGCAGCGGGACTGCTTCCACCGTTACCGGTGGCGTCGGCTCGGCTTCGCTAACGGGCACATCGGCTTCGGCCGGGCTGGCTGGCGCATCAGTACCGTTTGCAGGTGGGGATTTTTTTTTACGCAGGAATCCAAACATGGTCATCGTGGGGTATATATCGGAAGCGGCTTATCCTATCATTGCCATGAACTCAGGGTAAGCCCTGAAGTCACACACGTCATTATTCGATTAGCTTTTTATTGGGGAATTTATGGGTTTACGTCTTCTGTCCCTGCTGTTTAGCGGGCTGCTCCTGTCTGCGTGCCAGCAGGCGGTCAAACCGGATTCAGTCACTGTACCACCCAGCACCCATGACGGCGTGCACACCTACATGCTGGATAACGGTATGAAAGTCCTGGTGAAAGAAGACCACCGTTCGCCGGTGGTGGTGTCACAGGTATGGTACAAGGTAGGTGGCAGTTACGAGTACGATGGCATTACCGGTATTTCCCACGCCATCGAGCACATGATGTTCAAGGGCACCGACAAACACGGCCCCGGTGAATTCTCCGAAATCATCGCCGCCAACGGCGGGCGCGAAAACGCTTTCACCAGCAAGGACTACACCGCTTATTTCCAGCGTATTGCCAGTGACCGGCTGCCGATTTGCCTGGAGCTGGAAGCGGACCGCATGCGCCACCTGCGGCTGGATGAAAAAGAATTCAAAAAAGAAATCGAAGTCATCAAGGAAGAGCGCCGCATGCGCACCGACGACAATCCCACCGCCCTGGCTTATGAGCAGTTCAATGCCATGGCCTTCACCAATTCCTCCTACCGCCAGCCGGTGATTGGCTGGATGGACGATCTCAATAACATGAAGATCAGCGACCTGAGGTCCTGGTACCACACCTGGTATGCGCCCAACAATGCCACCCTGGTGGTGACCGGCGATGTTACCGGTGAGCAGGTGTACCAGCTGGCGAAAAAATATTTCGGTCCCCTCAAGCCATCGGTCATTCCCGATCCCAAACCCCGTACCGAAGAAAAGCAGCTGGGCGAGCGCCGTATCATTATTAAGGCACCGGCCAAACTGCCGTACCTGGTGATGGGTTACAAGGTGCCGGTGCTGAAAACCGCGAAGCAGGACTGGGAGCCCTATGCCCTGGAGGTCCTGGCCGGAGTGCTGGATGGTGGTGATTCCAGTCGCCTGTCCCGCGCATTAATCCGCGGTGAAATCGCAGTCTCCGCCAGTGCCGGCTACGAACTTGACAGTCGCCAGGAAAGCCTGTTCATGCTGGATGGCTCACCGGCCAGCAAAGTATCCGTGAAGCAACTGGAAAAAGCCCTGTTGAAACAGGTGGCTAAAATCAAACAGACGCCGCCATCCACTGGCGAACTGGAACGGGTCAAAGCCCAGGTAATGGCCTCCAAAGTGTACGAGCAGGATTCCATGTTCTACGAAGCCATGCAGCTGGGTATCCTGGAATCCGTCGGCCTCGGCTGGGAAAAGAAACAGGAATACCTGAAACGCATCGAAGCCGTCACGCCAGAGCAGGTGCAGGCGGTGGCGAGAAAATACCTGATACTGGGACATCTCACGCTGGCGCGACTGGTGCCCCTGCCGCTGGATGGAAAAACCCCGCGGCCCATGATGGGAGGAGATATCCGCCATGTTCGTTAAGATGATTCGTAAGCTTCTCCTGGTTCTGTTACTCACACCGGTAATGGCGCAGGCCATGCCGGAAATCCAGCACTGGGTAACCGACAATGGCGTGAACGCGTATTTCGTGCCTTCCGATGAACTGCCCATCATCGATGTGCGCCTGGTGTTCGATGCCGGTAGTGCCCGTGACGGCGACAAGTACGGCCTGGCGGTACTCACCAACGGCCTGTTGTTCGAAGGCGTGGCCGGCATGAGTGCGCAGAAGATCGCTGAGCAGTTCGAAAGCGTCGGTGCCGAATACGGCAACGGGGCGCTGAAGGATATGGCCTGGGTCAACCTGCGTAGCCTGAGGGCCGATAAATATAGCCAGCCGGCGCTGGACTTGATGGCCCGCGTCATCAGCCATCCCGGCTTTCCGAAAAAAGCCTGGCAGCGGGAGCTCAACCGCATGAAAGTGTCCCTCAAGGCGCGCCAGCAGGATCCTTCCACGGTGGCGGACGAAGCTTTCCAGAAAGCCATTTACGGTAACCATCCCTATGCCCATCCCAGTGACGGCACTGAAGTGAGCCTGGAGAAAATCAGCCGCAAAGATGTGAAAGCGTTTTATCGTAATTACTATGTCGCATCCAACGCCACCCTCGCTATTACCGGCAAACTGACGCGCAGCGACGCCGAAAAGCTGGCAGTGAAACTGACCGCCGGCCTGAAGCGTGGCAAGCCGCCGGCAGCCATTCCGCCGGTGAAGCCGCTGGAAAAATCCCAGGAAATTCGCATTCCCTTCCCCAGTCGCCAGAGTACGGTGCTGATGGGACAGCCGGGCATGTGGCGTGGCGATGCGGATTATTTCACCCTGTACCTGGCCAATCATCCCTTCGGCGGCAGCGGTTTTGCTTCGCGCCTGATGCAACAGGTACGGGAAAAGCGCGGCCTGGTTTACAGTGTTTACAGTTACTTTATTCCCATGCGCCAGGCGGGCCCGTTCGAGATTGGTTTCCAGACCCGTAGCGACCAGACCAAACAAGCCCTGGGCATCGTTAAAGACGAACTGAAAAAATATGTCGCCGATGGTCCCACTAAAGATGAGCTGGAATCCAGCCGCAAAAACATCACCGGCGGATTCCCGTTGCGTATCGACAGCAACAAGAAAATTGTGGAATACCTGGCCATGATCGGCTTCTATCACTTGCCGCTGGACTATCTGCAGAAATTCAACCAGACCATTGATGCCATCACCCTGAAACAGGTCAACGATGCCATCAAGCGCCGCATGCATCCGGATAAAATGGTGACCGTCATCGTTGGGCCATTGTCAGATTCCGGAAAATAGATTTGAGCCGGCCTGTTCACGGCAGCTGCCGTATTATCGGCGGCGAATGGCGTAGCCGGCGCCTGCCGGTGCTGGAACGTCCGGGATTGCGTCCCACCCCGGACCGGGTGCGGGAAACCCTGTTTAACTGGCTGCAACAGCGAATCCCCGGCAGCCGTTGCCTGGACCTGTTTGCCGGCAGTGGCGTGCTGGGATTCGAGGCGGCATCCCGCGGTGCCGCCGAAGTGGTGATGGTGGAAAAACAGGCGGATGTGTTTCGCCAGCTCCAGTCCAATATCGCCCTGCTGGGCAGCCAGACTATTCACCCGTTGCACCAGGATGCCCTGGCTTTCCTGGCCACGGACGCCAGTCAGTTTGATGTGATTTTCGTCGATCCTCCCTACGATTCCGACCTGCTGCAACAGTGCCTGCCATTGCTGCCGCAACACCTGGCAAGTGGTGGCAGGGTGTATCTCGAACTGCCGGCGAACCAGGAATTACCCGAGCTGCCCGGCAATTTGCAGCGGATTCGCGGAAAAAAAGCCGGTCTGGTAGGCTATTATCTTGCTACAAACGATGAACAGGACAGGCATTGATGACAGTAATCGCGGTTTACCCCGGCACTTTCGATCCCATCACCAACGGTCATTGCGACCTGGTGGAACGGGCGGCCCGGCTGTTCGATCGCGTTGTCGTCGGCATCGCTTCCAACACCGACAAGCGACCATTGTTCGAACTGCAGGACCGCATCACCATGGCCGAGACCGCCCTGGTGGGACTGGGCAATATCGAGATTACCGGGTTTTCCGGCCTGCTGGTGGATTTCGTGCGCGAACAGCAGGCCAATGTGATATTGCGTGGCTTGCGCGCGGTATCCGATTTTGAATATGAAATGCAGCTAGCCAGCATGAACCGGCACCTGGCGAATGAAATCGAAACCCTGTTCCTGACCCCATCGGAGCAGTCGAGTTTTATTTCCTCGTCACTGGTAAAGGAGATTGCCCTGCACGGTGGCGATGTGCGGGAATTCGTGCATCCCAGTGTGGCGGAACGCCTGGCCGGGATACTGAAAAAAGCCTGATAGCTTGCAGGTGCCGTAAGAAAACCTGCTAAAAGGCGGGTTGAATCGCGATCGGGCTTCTGTACCATGGATGCGGTAAAATTGATTTATTGCAATGACAGTTCAACACAGATGGTTTAAGTTTCGCCATCAATACCCACCTGTAGGTTAAGCGACCTCGGGTTGATGAAAGTTTTGTTACATATAGGGCTGAAATAATGGCGTTAATGATTACTGATGAATGTATTAACTGTGATGTTTGTGAACCGGAGTGTCCCAACGAGGCCATCGCTCCCGGCGACGATATCTATGTGATTGATCCCAACAAATGCACCGAGTGTGTGGGTCATTATGACACCCCCCAGTGTGTTGAAGTGTGCCCGGTGGACTGTATCCCCAAAGATCCCGATCACGAAGAAACCGAAGAACAGTTAATGGAAAAATACCATCACCTGCACGGTTAATTACCCGATCTAAAAAGGAGCAGTTCGTTATGCGCCCGCTACCACTTCTGCTCCTGGGTTTTGCGTTTCTCTCCTGTACCTCACTCACTGTCAATAGCGCGCCGCGCCAGGCGGCCATTGCCACGGCCCATCCGCTGGCAACCCAGGCGGGTGTGGAAGTGTTGCGCCATGGCGGTAATGCATTTGACGCCGCGGTCGCCATCACCGCCGCACTGGCGGTAGTGGAGCCTTACAGCTCCGGCATCGGTGGCGGTGGTTTTTATCTGCTGCATCAGGTCAACGGCAAGGACATCATGCTGGACGCGAGGGAAACCGCGCCCCTCAAAGCTCACAGAAACATGTATCTGGATGGCATGGGGGAAGTGATTCCCGGAGCGTCCATCAACGGTCCGTTGGCTGCCGGTATTCCCGGTGTTCCCGCCGCCCTGGATCATCTTGCGAACCTCTACGGCAAGCTGCCACTGAAGACCAGCCTGCAACCGGCCATCAGGCTGGCGCAAAATGGTTTTGCCATCGAACAACATTACCAGCGCATGGCGAAGTTTCGTCTGGATGTGCTGCACAAGTCGCCGGCGGCAACGGAAATATTTCTAACCAACGGTGAGGTTCCTAAAGTCGGCGATGTGATTAAACAACCGGACCTGGCCAGAACATTCCAGCGCATCGCCCATTCCGGTGCTGCCGGTTTTTACCGGGGTGAACTGGCCAAGCAACTGGTTAAAGGCGTGCAACAGGCGGGCGGCATCTGGAGTATGAAAGATCTCGCCAGTTATCAGGTCAAAGAACGCCAGCCGGTAACCGGCGAATACCGCGGCATGAAAATTACCTCGGTCGCGCCGCCATCTTCCGGCGGTGTGGCGCTGGTGGAAATGTTCCATATTCTTGCCAGCTATGACCTGAATAAAATTTCAACAGCAGAGCGCATTCACCTGCTAGTGGAAGCCATGCGCCGTGCCTATCGTGACCGGGCCGAATACCTGGGAGACACGGATTTCGTCAAGGTGCCAATGAAGTTACTTACCAGTAAAGATTACGCCGCGGGCCTCGCTGCCGGTATTCATCCGGACAAAGCCACGCCCAGCGATCTGTTACCTCCCATCAGCGTTAAAGTCGAAGGCCCGCACACCACCCATTTCTCGGTAATGGATTTCGACGGCAACCGCGTGTCCGCCACCCTGTCGGTGAACTATCCCTTCGGTTCCTGTTTTGTTCCGCCCGGCACCGGCGTATTGCTCAACGACGAAATGGATGACTTCTCTTCCAAGCCGGGAACGCCCAATGTGTATGGCCTGGTTGGTGCCGAAGCCAATGCCATCGCGCCGGGCAAACGCATGTTGTCCAGTATGAGTCCCAGTTTTATCGAAACTAAAAATCGCCTTGCGGCCATCGGTACCCCCGGCGGCAGTCGTATCATCACCATGGTGTTACTGGGCGCGCTGGGATTCGATAACGGCATGACAGCGGACAACATCGTCAACCTGCCGCGTATTCATCACCAGTACCTGCCGGATAAAGTGTTTTACGAACCCGGCGCTATCAACAAAGACACCGCCACGCAATTGCAGCAAATGGGTTACACCCTGGAGCAGGGCAAAAATACCTGGGGCAATATGCAAATCGTTATTCTGGATAAAACCACCGGAAAAATGTCCGCCGCCTCGGACCAACGCGGCCTGGGCAAAGCCGTGGTCATACAACAGGAGAAATAAAAAAGTGGACGATGTAAAAATCGGAATCGTCACCGCATCCGACCGCGCCAGCGCCGGCGTGTATGAAGACCTGTCCGGCCAGGCCATCAAAGATACCCTGAATGAATACCTGCAAAACGACTGGGAACCGGTGTACCGATTAATCCCGGACGACCAGGACGTGGTAGAACAAACCTTAAAAGAACTGGCGGATGTCGCCGGTTGTTGTCTCATCGTCACCACCGGCGGCACCGGCCCGGCGCCAAGAGACCTGGTGCCGGAAGCCACCGAAGCGGTGTGCGATAAAATGATGCCCGGCTTCGGCGAACTGATGCGCCAGGTGAGTTTGCAATACGTGCCCACCGCTATCCTCTCACGCCAGACTGCCGGAATCCGTGGTAAAAGTCTCATCATTAATCTGCCCGGCAAACCCAAGTCCATCCGCGAATGTCTGGATGCGGTGTTTCCTGCGGTGCCTTATTGTGTTGACCTGATTGAAGGACCGTTTCTCGAAACCGATGAATCGGTGATCAAGGCGTTTCGGCCTAAAGCTAAATAAAAAGATTTGTCACAGAGACACGGAGGCGCGGAGGTTGCACAGAGTTTTTTTGACGCAAAGGCGCTAAGGGCGCGAAGGGAAAGCGAGTTAGGAATTTAGAATTACATGAATTTGATATATGTTCGCGGGGGGTATCGCTAGTTGGGCATTGATATTATGATCACCGTTCTTAGCCAGGAGCCGACATATCAGGTTATTGCAATATTGCTAACTTAAAGCCGACACTCAGGATATCTGTTATAAACAAAAACCCCCGTTATTCCTCCTTTTCCATTATCAATAACAAGGTTGGTTAGCCACAAGCTACAGATTATTTATGTAAAAATAGGTATATTTGACTACTATTGAATACCAATAACAGGAATTAATTCCTGTTAACAGGTGTTATATTTAATTAAGGATAAAATAATGAACAAAATGATTTTCAGCATGTTTTTCATCTTTTTGGCATCATGTTCAGCAATGTCGTGGGTAGTAGTTAATGATGAAAGGGAAATATCGCCAGGTATCTATAAGGTAAAATTAGGTGGAAATTCTTTTAGCACAAGCAAAGACATGTTGAACAAGTTAAATTCTTATGCGACTAAGGTATGTGGAAAGGATAATTACAAATATTCCTTCGATCGAAAAGAAGAAGAACAAATGTATGCAACTGGCGGCACTTTTTATTCAATGGGGAAGCCTGTTATTGAGGCCACTGTTACTTGTAAAAAATAATATAACAAATGCATCAAGCAGACCACTGACAAAGAGTTAAAAGTTAAAGGGGTCAGAAGTTAAAGGGGTCAGAGCCCTTTAACTTGCAAATAATGCTTCATATAAGGTATGAGGCTTGTCATCATTGATGCGAGATAAATTAGATTTGGATAGTTTTGCTGTGCCAAGATGGTATAGACGATGGGCTTGTGCCGACATATTTTCAACAATATCACGTAAACTATTTCGTCCTGATAACTGGGCCATTGTCATGGTCACAAACTGAGACCAGCGTGTTGCTGTTCGAAAAGACCGGCCACTATAGTTTAAGGGCTCTGACCCGAATGGCACTTACTTAAGAATAAGCATATGATTTAAAAAGAAGAAAGATCAGCCCCATGGTAAGCTGTGAATCGCGAAACACACAAATTACCAAAAGGAACTGATCTCTATGTATGCTACCCAGATAAGCGGTCGTCATCAACATAATCGTGTAAAAAAATACCGAGAAAGC
>Ga0114931_10006439_pt1 | contig 14441 bp, 13 predicted proteins | sample 2SBtaG_FD_89579 | JGI IMG/M metagenome (GOLD analysis project Ga0114931, IMG submission 89579) | Deep subsurface microbial communities from Kolumbo volcano to uncover new lineages of life (NeLLi) - 2SBTROV14_V59a metaG | ecosystem: Environmental > Aquatic > Marine > Volcanic | place: Kolumbo...
CCGCCGGTGCCCGAACCGCCGCTGCCGCCGGTGCCCGAACCGGCGCTGCCGCCGGTGCCCGAGCCGCCGCTGCCGCCGGTGCCCGAGCCGCCGCTGCCGCCGGTGCCCGAACCGCCCGCACCGCCGGTTCCTGTCGAGCTATCGCCGCCCCCGCCATCCGCCGCCGCGCCATCCGGCGGGGGACCCGCGGGGCCGTCCTCGGTCGAGACGATCTTGTTCACGTCGTTGCTGCAGACGCCCTGGATGCAAACCAGCCCCGCCTGGCAGTCGTCCGCCCGGAAGCAGTCCGCTCCGGCGCCGCCCAGCTTCTGCGGCCCGCCGCAGGACCAGGTGAACATCAGCGCAACACCCAGCAGAGTGCCGCCGCTGATCACGATCTCACGTGTTTTCCTACCCACGCCCATCACCTGGAAGAATCAATGCGCCCGCTATGGTGCCACGGAACGCGGGAGGTTGCACTGGACCGGCTACTCCAGGGTGACCAGGACATCGCCCTCCTCGACGGCCTGCCCTTCGCTGACGACGACGGTCGCCACCTTGCCCGCGTCCGGTGCTTCCACCGGCATTTCCATCTTCATCGACTCCAGGATGACCACGGTCTGGTCCTCCTCGACCTCGTCACCGGGCTTCACCTCGATTTTCCAGACCGTTCCGGTGATGTGAGCGCACACGTCCACTGACATGCCGCGGACTCTACACTGGCGGGGCCGACGCCGGGCAGTGTTGTCGGCTGTCAGCTCACATACCAGCCGGTATGTGCCCAGCGTGGCGGCTCGCCACCCAAGCCGCGGGGCCGGCGCGTGTCGGATCCGACAGCGACTTGGACTGGGCTATCGCGGCGACTTGGATTACCATTTCGCCGAGCCGACCCCGTTGACGAAATCCTGCCCGGGTTGGTATGCGCGTACGCGCCGATACCCAGCGACAAACGCCGATCGGAACGCTGCCGCACCGAGGAAAATCGCTCATGGCCGAACAGAAGGAAAGCTCGGTTCTCTTCTCCCTCAAGGAGCTGATGAACCTCGAGGAAGACCGCATCAAGCAGGAAGAGAGCGAGAAGGAGGCCGCCGCCCGCCAAGAGGCCGAGGCGAAGGCCGCCGCGGAGCGCGCAGCGCGCGAGGCCGAGGAAGCCCGGCTTCGCAGCGCCGAGGAACAGCGCCGGTCGGAGGAGCAGCGCCGGCGCGAGGAAGAAGCGCACCTCGAAGCGATGCGCCAGGCGGAGATCGAGAAGGCCCGCGCCGAGACGGAACACCGGGCGCGGATGGAGGCGCTCGCCTCACAGCAGGCGCACGAGCAGGAGCTCGCCAAGCACAAGCACGACAAGCACAAGAAGCGGCTACAGATCACCATCGGCATCGTCTCCGCGGTGCTCGTGATCGGCGGCATCACGACCGCCGTCCTGGTCGTCCAGCACAACCAGGAGCAGGAAAAGAAGGCGGCCCAGCTCGAGGCGCAGCGCCAGGCGACCGAGGCGAAGCTCGACAAGCTGCAGAACCAGTTCGAGGACGCGCGCAAGAAGGAAACGCAGCTCCGCAAGAGCCTGGCCAACGCCAAGGACGAAGCCGAGCGCAAGAAGATCGAGGATCAGCTGGCCAAGGCGAAGAAGGAGCGCGAGCAGGCCGGACGCGCCATGAGGACCACTGGCTCGTCACCGAAGAAGTCGGGCGGCGCCCCGGCGAAGAAGTGCAAGCCCGGCGACCCGATGTGTGGTTCGCTCTGAGCGCGTGACGCCCAACGAAACCCCGGATCCCGCGGCGGATCCGCGCAGCCGGCTCGCTTTCGCGCTCGACTATCCCACGCTCGACGCAGCGCGGCGTGGGGCCGACGCGGTCCGCGCCTCGGCCGGCGTGCTCAAGGTCGGGCTGGAACTGTTCGTCCGCGAAGGCCCGCCCGCCGTGCGGCTGGGCCCCGCACTGGGCTGCCAGGTCTTCCTCGATCTGAAGCTGCACGACATCCCGGCAACGGTCGACCGCGCCGTGGGCGTGGCCGCCGGGCTCGGCGTCCGCTATCTGACGCTGCACGCAGCCGGGGGCCCCCACATGCTCGAGCAGGCGGCGAAGCGCGCCGATCGCGAAGGGACGGGGCTGGTGCTGCTGGCCGTGACGGTGCTCACGTCCCTGGACGCGGCCGATCTCGCAGCCACGGGCGTGGACGATGCACCCAGCGCCCATGCGCTCAGGCTGGCCCGGCTGGCACGCTCGGCCGGCGTGCCGGGGCTGGTGTGCTCCAGCGCCGAGGCGGCTCTGCTCCGGCGGGAGCTCGGGCCCGATGCAGTACTGGTGACGCCAGGGATCCGCCCAGCCGGCTCCGGCGGGGACGACCAGAAGCGGACCGGCACGCCCGGCGGCGCCATCCGCGACGGCTCGAGCATCCTGGTGGTCGGCCGCCCCATCCGCGACGCCGCGGACCCCGCAGCCGCGGCCCGGGCCATCGTGGACGAGATCGCCGAGGCGCAGCGTGAAGCGACAGCCCGCTAGCGAGGGGCGCCTGGTTGCGGGCCTGCAGCCCGTCCGCGAGGCGATCCGTGTGCACGGCGCGGCCCTGTCGCGTGTGGCCGTCGATTCAAGGGAGCTGCCGCGACTGGACGCCGTGGCGCGCTTCGCCCGCGACCGCGGCGTGGAGCGCATCGATCGGCTGCCACGCCGCGAGCTGGAGCGGCTGAGCGGCGGGGTCTCGCACCAGGGCGTACTGGCCTGGGCGCCCGCGCTGGTGCTCGCCGAGCCGGCTGCGGTGCTGGATGACCCCGCGCTTCTGGCACTGGCCCTCGACGGCATCCAGGATCCGCAGAACTTCGGCGCGCTGATCCGCAGCGCCGTCGGGCTGGCCGGCGCCCCGGTGCTGTGGGGCGAGCACGCCTCGGCGCCCCTGGGCACGGCGACCTTCCGGGCCTCGGCCGGGGCCATCGAGCACGCGACGCTCTGCCGGGTCAGATCGCTGACCGGCACACTGGCCGACGCGACCGGGCGCGGTGCGCAGGTCGTCGGGCTCGACCCGCAGGCGCCGGTCCGGCTCTGCGATCTGGATCTGACCGGACCCACTCTGCTGGTGATCGGCAGCGAGCACGAAGGGCTCGGCCGCGCCGTGCGACGCGCCTGCACCGCTCACGCCCAGCTGGTTCCCCGCGGGCCTATCGACTCGCTCAACGCATCGGTCGCCGCGGGCATTGCGCTGTACGAGGCGGTCACCCAGCGGCTGCGCGCGCGCTGATCGATTTCCTGTTTCCACACAGGTGGTTGTGTGCGAGAGCTCGAGTTCTGCACGAAGCGCACGCGCGCTGCTGAACACCTGTCACGCGTGCGCGCCTCCGTGCTCTATTGAATGGAACAGCCCGGATCGCGCGGACGTGCTCCGATTAGACCAACGATTCCGAGCGATTCAACTGGGAGTGGAAGGTGACCGGTGCGGGACATGGAACCTGCTTCATCCATCACCTCAGACACTCGAGTCACGACCGCCAAGTACCCGTAAGAACGCGTCAATCGCGCGACGGAGCTGTGGGCGGGCGGAGCCGTCTCCGAGGCTCACGCGAAGGGCCGAGCTTCCGCGCTCTCTTCCGAGCATCGCGCTGATCACGCCGGACGGCTCGGAGCTGCCGGCGCTGCACGCGCTGCCGCTCGACACGCGCACTCCGCAGAGGTCGAGCGCGGCGACCAGCTCGTCCCCACGCCAGCCACGGAACGACTGGTTGCTGACGTGCGGCAGGCGCGGCGCGTCGGCGCCGTTCGGCTCCGCGAAGGCGGAGAGCTCCGACTCCAGCTCATCACGCAGCACGGCGAGCTGCTGGTAGCGGGCCGGGCCGTCCAGAGCCAGCTCCAGTGCGGCCCCCAGGCCGGCGGCTAGAGCCGCGTCCGGCGTTCCCGGACGCAGACCGCGCTCCTGCGAGCCGCCCAGGAGCAGCGGCTCCGGCGCGAGGCCGCGCCAAGCCAGAACCCCGATGCCCTTCGGGCCGCGCATCTTGTGGCCGGCCAGGGCGATGCTGTCGGCCATGCGCCACTGCTCGGGCGGCAGCTTGGCCAGCGCCTGGACCGCATCGACGTGCAGGCGGGCTCCGGCGGCGTGCACCCGCTCGGCGACTTCGGCGACGGGCTGGATCACACCTGTCTCGTGGTTGGCGGCCATCAGCGCCACCACCGAGCCGGTCGGTAGCCGGGAAAGCACTTCGCCGACCGCGTCGGGCTCGATGCGGCCCGAGGCCGGCACCGGCAGCCACTCCACCGGGCGGCCCTGCCCGGAGAGCAGCTCCGCCACGCGGATCACCGACGGGTGCTCGATGCGGCTGGTGGCCAGGCCCGGTGCCGAGCGCAGGGCCAGGTTGTTGGCCTCGGTGCCGCCCGAGCAGAACAGCACGTCGCGCGGATGCAGCTCGAGCAACCCGGCGACGGCTTCGCGCGTCTCTTCCAGCACGGCGCGCGCGCGCCGTCCGGCGGCGTGGACGCTGGATGGATTGCCCCAGGCGTCGCGCGCCGCCTTCTGCATCGCCTCGAGCACGCGCGGATGCGGCGGCGTGGTCGCGTTCCAATCGAGGTAGATCTCGGTTTCCATCCCGCCCTGGCTCACGCCGGGCGCTCCGGCGCCGGCGCCGGCGCCGGCGCCCGCGAAGGCACCACTAGATAGAACGCCGCGCCGCCCAGCCGATGCCGGTCGACCTGCTCGTCGGCCGGCGAGATCACGCGCACATCGCCGCCGTGACCGCGCGCCACGCCGCGCACGATCGCCAGCCCCACGCCGGTCCCGCCGTACGCCCGGGTCGGCGAGCCATCGGCCTGGAAGAAGGGGTCGAACAGCCGCGCCGCCTTGTCCGCCGAGACGCCGGGGCCGGTGTCCGCGACGCACAGCTCGAAGTGTCCGGACATGAGCAGCCGCACCCGCACGCCCACCGCTCCACCTGCGGGCGTGAACTTGGCGGCGTTGTCCAGCAGCTGATCCATCGCGCGCCCCAGGCGATCCGGATCCCCCCAGCCGGGCAGCGGCAGCGCCGGCAGCTCCGAGACGAGACCCACGTCATGCTCGGCGAAACGGGCGGCGTTCCGCGCCAGCACGCGCTTCGTCAGCTCCCGCAGATCGTAGTCGCGGTGCATGAAGCGCATGCGCCCCGTCTCGAGGCCGGTCACGTCGAGCAGATTGTCGATGAGCCCCCTCAGCCGCTGCACGCAGTCGTCCATCGCCGCCAGCGACTTCTTCTGGGGCGCGGAGACCGGACCGAGCTCGCCGTCGGATAGGAGCTTGAGGTAGCCGACGATCGGCGTCATCGGCGTCGCCAGCTCGTGGGAGATGTTCCGGTAGAATTCCTTGCGCGCCTGGTCGAGCTCGCGCAGCTGCGCGTTCGCAGCGCTGAGCTCTGCGATCTTCTGCTCCAGATGACCGACGATGCGCTGGCTCTGCAGCCTGAGGTGCTGGCCCGTCTGGTCCGGCGACGTGGTCTCGCGGCGTCCCCGGAGATAGCCCTCGACGGTGCTCGCGAACGAACGCGCGTCGATCGGCTTCTGCAGAAACCCGTCGCAGCCCACCGCGAGGCTGGCGTCACGGCTGCCCTCGGCGGTGATGGCCACGATCGGCACGCCGCGCATCTCCGCCTCGGAACGCAGGCGGAGCGTCACCTCGTAGCCGTCGAGCCCCGGAATGGCGATATCGACCAGCACCAGATCCGGCCGCTCGCTGCGCGCCTTGCGGATCCCCTCGAGTCCGTCGACAGCGTCGATGACCTCGAAGCCCGCGGGCGCCAGCAGCTTCCGGACGAGCAGCCGATTGGCGGGGTCGTCCTCGATGTGAAGGATTCGGCGCACCTGGCGGGTATTTTTCCCTGCTTTGGGTCGCTCCGCAAGCACGCTGTCGTCGCCGGCGGGCAGGCAACAACGCAAAGCACGCTTGAATCCCGCGCCAGGAACGCCCTACGAAGAGGCCATGAACGCACGCTACCTCCTGCCGTTGGCGGGGCTCGTCGCCCTGACGGCCTGCGCCGACCTCACCGAGCCGTACTCCACCGGCACTCCGGGCGGCGCGGACACCGGCGCGGCGCAAGCGGAGAACGCGCCGGCACCGGCGCCGACGCCCGCTCCGGCTCCGGCCCCCGCACCCCAGCCCGCGGCCCAGCAGTCGATCGGCGCGTCCCACATCTTGATCGCCTACAAGGGCGCGATGCGCGCCAAAGCGGACGTGACACGCAGCAAGGTCCAGGCGAAGCAGCTCGCCACGCGGATCGGCGCCCGCGCGTTGCAGGGCGAGGACTTCGCGACGCTGGCAAAGAAGTACTCCGACGGGCCGAGCGGCGCGCGCGGCGGCGATCTCGGCTCCTTCACCCGCGGGCGGATGGTCAAGCCGTTCTCCGACGCGGCGTTCGCCTTGAAGCCGGGGGGGATCAGCGCGGTGGTCGAGACGCCGTTCGGGTTCCACATTATCAAGCGGACCCGATGACCGTATCGACGTCGTGAACAAAGACCAGCCTCCGCGCAAGCGCGTCCTCATCGCCGAGGACGACCCGGCGATCGCGAGCCTCCTCTCGCGCACGCTGCAGGGACACTACGACGTGGTGATCGCCGAGGACGGGATGGGCGCGCTCGCCAAGGCCGGCGCGCCCCCACCGCCGGATCTGCTGATCCTCAACGTGATGATGCCGGGGCTCGACGGGTTCACGGTAGCGCAGCGCGTGCGGCTGCTGCCCGGCCTCGCGGATGTCCCGGTCATCTTCATCACCGCCCGGGACGCTCCGGCGGACGTGATCAAAGGCATCCAGCTCGGCGCCCGGAACTACATCACCAAGCCCTTCAAGCTCCACGACGTGCTCGACAAGGTGAGGAAGGCACTGCGGCGCTAGGCGAGGTTGACGGGCGCGCCGGAAGGGTGGAAAGACAGCGCGTGACCACAGGCGACCAAGACGCCCCCGCGCCTGGCGAAGACAGCGCTCCGCGCCCCTCGCCGCCCGAACGCCAAGCGGAAGACACCGAAAACCCGGAAGCGGACGCGGACGCGGATGAGCAAGCAGGAGCGTCCACCGAGTCCGCCATCGAGCAGCCCCTCGGCTTCAAGGACGAGGTCCACCAGCCGCTACTGGGTGGCCGCGCCGCCTACGGGCTCGCGTTCCTGTCGGGCTTCCTCTACTTCGTCTCGTTCCCGGGTGTCGACGTCTGGCCGCTGTCGTTCGTGACGCTCGCACCGCTCATCGTCGCGCTGCGCGGCCAGCGCCCGCGCCGTGCCGCCGGCCTCGGTTGGCTGGCGGGCTTCACGATGACGATGTTCGGCTTCTACTGGCTGTTGCCGATGCTGGAGCACTTCAGCGGCTTTTCCGCGCCGCTGTGCCTGCTCTTCATGGCCATCCTGTGCGGCTACCAGGCGGGCCGCATCGGACTGATGGGCTGGCTGTACGCGCGCGCCGAGGGGCGCGGCTGGCCAGCCGGGCCGGTGTTCGCGCTGGCTTTCATCGCCAGCGAGCTGGTCTTTCCGCTGCTGTTCACCTGGTACTTCGGTGCGACGGTGCACCAGGTGCCCGCGCTGGTGCAGGTGGCGGAGCTGGGCGGACCGCTCGCCGTCGCCCTCCCGCTGGTCGCGGCGAATCTCGCCATCGCGGAGCTCTTCATCGCGCGGCTCGAGAAGCGGCGCGTGCGCTGGAAGGTCGCCGCCGCACTCGCCGCGGTGCCCGTCCTGGCCGGCGTCTACGGTGCCATCCGCATCCCCATGGTCGACGCCGCCGTCGCGGCCGCACCGAAGGCGCGCGTCGGCGTCGTGCAGGCCAACATGAGCCTGATGGCCAAGCGCGAGGACGCGTCCGAGGGCCTGCGCCGGCACATGGCGCTGACTCGCGAGCTGGAGAAAGAGGGCAAGCTCGACCTCGTGGTGTGGAGCGAGACGTCGGTCATGCGCGCGGTCAACGAGAAGCTGGCGCCGGTGCTCTATCGCATGCAGTTCACACGGCGTCTCGGCGTGCCGGCCATCTTCGGCGGCGTGCTCGTGCGCGAGGTCAACGACGCGCGGCACTACGTGCTGTTCAACTCGGCCCTGGCCAGCGACAAGTCGGGAGACATCGTAGGACGCTACGACAAGCAGTTCCTGCTGGCGTTCGGCGAGTACCTGCCGTTCGGCGGCGTCTTCCCGAAACTGTACGAGTGGTCGCCGAACTCCGGCCGCTTCACTCCCGGAAAGAGCTTCAAGCCGCTACCGGTCGACGGCCACGAAGCCGGCGTCTTCATCTGCTACGAGGACATCAGCCCCGAGTTCGTGAACAAGATCGTGGACGCCGGCGATCCGGATCTGCTGGTCAACATGACCAACGACGCCTGGTTCGGCGACAGCACCGAGCCCTGGATCCACCTCGCGCTCGCCGAGTTCCGTGCCGTCGAGCACCGGCGCTACCTGGTGCGCTCGACCAACAGCGGGGTGAGCGCGTTCGTCGACCCGGTCGGACGCGTCGTGGCCCACACACAGACCTTCAAGGAGCAGGCGCTCGCCCACCAGATCGCCTGGCTCGAGGCCACGACGCCCTACGAGCTGTACGGCGATCTGCCGTGGTGGCTCGCCACCGCGGTCATCGCGCTCGGCGCGTTCGTGCGCCGGCCAGGGCGGAAAGCCAAAGGCCGGCCAGCCGACCCTCGACCGGACGCGACGAAAGCGTGACGGTAGCCGAATAACGCCGGGCAGCGCCCCGTCCATCCCTCGAGCCAGCGACACCGGCCTACAAGCGCGGATTGCTGGGCCATAGCCAGGGAATTTCGCAATAGTCGACAACGTAGAAAATAGGCGGCACTGCTGGCAGGTCTTGATGTCTGCCGTCAGGCAAAGCGCGAGCGCTCTTGCCCGCCATGCGACTCCAGGTCAGAAGATGAAGCTAGCTCAGTGCTTCTTGGGTTGTCAGGGGCACAAAAGGGAGAACCGACGATGAAGATGAATGCTTGGATGAAGGTCGGAGCAATTGGCTTTGCGGCCTCGCTGTTCGCGGCGGGCTGCGTAGTGACCAGCACCACGGATAATGGTGACGTCGGATCCGTCGGTGGGTCCGGCGGCAGCACGGGCGGCAGCGGCGGCAGCACGGGCGGCACGGCCGGCAGCGGCGGCAGCACGGGCGGCACGGGCGGCAGCGCCACGGGCGGCACCGGCGGCGCCATCACCTGCAACCCGAGCGACCCGCAGAACAGCAAGTGCGACACCTGCATGCAGACCACCTGCTGCAGCGAGTGGGAAGCCTGCCAGAACGACTCCACCTGCCTCAACGAGTTCGGTTGCATCAAGCAGTGCGTCGACAAACAGCTCACTTCCGATGGCGGCACGCCGGACGTGGGCAGCTGCGCCGGTCAGTGTGCCCAGGGCGGCACCATCGCGACCACGACGAACGACCTGGTGATCTGCGTGAGGAACACCGAGGCCGGCAACAGCTGCGACTTCGACTGCTTCGGCGGCGGCTGAGTCCACTCCACGATAACCAGTCAACCGTTGCGCCCGGGCGGCCTAGCCGTCCGGGCGTACGTATGTCCGCGAGCCAGCTGCGTAGATGGCCGGCGGCGCGACGCCGCGCGCGCTCCGCCGACCAGCGCGGCAGAGCTACAGCCCGAGCGCCTTCTTGAAGCGCTTGGCGTCCGCGAACATGTCCACGTTCGCGAAGATGTACGTCGCTTCCTGGTCCGGCGCCTCGCCGGCGATCTCCGCGAGCCGCTCGATTGCCGGATCCTCGTAGCGCGACTTGCGCCCGGCCGGCCCGGGCATGCGGTAGTACGCGGCCGGACGCTTCGACAGGCCGTGCTGCAGCGGATCGCGCGAGGCGAGCGTGTCCGTCTCCTTCGCGATGGAGTCGGCGTCGTCCGGATCCCAGGGCGCGCCCACTTCGAACACCACCCGGTCGAACTGCTTCTTCACCATCTTGAGGAAATCACGCAGCGCCGTGCGGTTGGCGCGCGAAGCCGGGAAATCCGCAGGCGCGAGGAAAACTGCGGTCTTCGCGTCCAGCTCCACTGCGACTTCGCCCAGGCCCTTCAGCGCCGTCTCGATGACTTTGCCCTCGCGGAAGCCCTCCTGGCCCACCTCGCGGGGGCCGAGCAGCGCGAACTCGAAACCCTCCGGCGCCTCGCGACGCCAGCGCCGGATGGTGCCGGGCCCCGGGACGGCCAGGTGGGTCTCCTGTACCTCGACGAACAGGTACTCCTTGAAGTACCGCGTCGCCGGAACGGCAAAACCCGCACATCCGACCGTGATCATGGCCGCGCAACCGTAACACACGCCCGCACGACCCGCAGGCTGCTATCCGGGTTTTTCGCAGGAGCATCCGGACACGCCATTCGTCACCCCGCTCGCCCTCACATCGGCTCGATGCCTGGCTCCGGCTCTCCGAGCACCTGCCGCGCCAGCGCGGTGCCCAGCCGCCGCGCCGCCGCCCGCACGGCCTCGTCGTTCCGCACCGCCTCCACGCGCGGGTCGCTCTGGCTCGCGTAGCGCTCCACCCGACGCAAATCCCCGGTGTCCCGACTGGGAGCGGAACCAGGACCCTGCTCCACCCACGCCCGCGCCACGACGCCCACCGCCGATCCGCGCGCCAGCGGCAGGGTCGCGCCGGCGGCCGGCGTCGCGCCGATCCCACTCGCCAGCTCGTCCACCCGCAACAGCTCCACGCGCAGCTTCGGATACCCCTGCCCCTGCGCCAGCACGCCGGCCCGCGCCAGCTCCGCCCGCGCTCCGGCGAGCAGCGCCGAAAGCGCCTGGGCACTAGGCGCCTTGGCCGGTGCCGCTTCGACGCTCAAGCGCTCGGCGGGCCGCTCACCTGCGTACTCCGCATGATATCCACACCCCCCGATTAGCGCCGCTGCCAGCACAAACAGCCCCAGCGGTTTCACGGGAAACAACAGTCTTTCCACAACCGTGCGCATGTTCACCCGGCGCGTACGACCACTGGACATCGGCCGGGCGATGATACGCGATCGAAGGTGTCCACGCGAAGAGCCGAAGGGTTGTGTTCAGCGGAGATCGGTGTTCGGCGGCGCGCGTTCCGTTCTCCGGCTCCAGGCGACCGTGGCGGGGGTCGGTGACTGGGCCGGCGCCGGCGGCGGTGACCGCCGCGGACGCTCCGCGCCCGCTCCGCGCCCGCGGCCATCGGGGGCGGTGGCCGGGGTCCGGGGCAGCCGAGCAGGAGCCACTGGGCGTCGGTCAGGCGGGAGCGCGGCAAGCTCGCGACGAAGTAGCGCTTCTCGATGTTCGTTCGAGTGCCATCCCCGCCCAGCGTCTCCATCTCGACGCGGAGCACGGTGCGCAGGTGGTCCCTGCCTTCCGGCGCCGCCGTCGCTTCGCCGATGTAGAGGCGCCGCACGACGGTCTCGTCGCCGTCACCGCGCCCGGCGCGGTCACCGACACGGCCACAGCACCGGACGCCGCCTCCGGCCCCGCCCCAGCCACCCACCAACTCGATCACCGATGCGAATCCATGCCTCCCACCACGATACCGCGCCGGACCAAACCAAGTGATCGATCACGCATCGCTTTCCAGTCGTCGCCCGGCCCGACCACCGAGCGGAGCTGGGGTTGTGTTGCCCCCTGCCCCGTCCCGCGCAGTCTCGTGCCTACCCGACAATCACGTTCAGGATGCGGCCTGCCTTGTAGATGAGCTTGCGCACGCTCTTGCCCTCGATGAACTTCTGCACGTTCTCGTCGGCGAGAGCGGCCTCGCGCGCGGCGGCTTCGTCCGCGTCGCGGGCGAGCATGACGCGGCCGCGCACCTTGCCGTTCACCTGCACGGCGATCTCCACCACGTCGTCGACGCACAGGGCTTCGTCCCAGGTCGGCCAGTTCGCGTTCGCGATGCTCGGCTCGTGGCCGAGCGTTGCCCACAGCTCCTCGGCCAGATGCGGCGCGAGAGGCGACAGGCACAGCACCAGCCGCTCGACCGCCTCCTTCGGCGCAGCGCCCAGTCCGTTCAGGTGGTTCGTCAGGATCATCATCGCGCTGATGGCGGTGTTCAGGCGCAGCGCCTCGATGTCCTCGGTCACCTTCTTCACCGTGCGGTGCACGAGCTTGGCTGTCTCGTCGTCCATCGCGGCGTCGGTCAGCGTGCCGGTCGCGACCTTGTGCACACGGTCGAGGAAGCGGCGCACGCCCTGGATACCGCTGGTCTGCCAGGGTTTCACCTGCTCCAGCGGCCCCATGAACATCTCGTAGACGCGCAGGCTGTCGGCGCCGAACTCGGCCACCACGTCGTCGGGATTGACGACGTTGCCGCGCGACTTGCTCATCTTCTCCGCGACCGGCGCGAGGCGTACTCCGTGCTCCTTGTGCGTCGGCACGCCGTCGCTGGTGTCCACGTCGGACTCGTTCACGAAGCGCGGCTCGACGTTCTCGCCCGTGCTCTCCAGCGTGTAGGTGCCGCTCTCGCGGTCGTGCACCACGCCCGCGCCGTCACCGTCGAGCGCGCGCACCTGCTTGCCGTCCGCGTCGAGCACCGCGTACCAGCGGTACGCCATGCCCAGAATCATCCCCTGGTGCACCAGCTTCGAGAACGGCTCGGCGTGCTTCACCACACCCACGTCGAACAGCACCTTGTGCCAGAAGCGCGCGTACAGAAGATGCAGCACGGCATGCTCGGCGCCACCGACGTACAGATCGACCGGCATCCACTCGTCGTAGGCCTTTTCGCTGAAGATCCGCTCGCTGTTGTGCGGGTCGAGGTAGCGCAGGTAGTACCAGCACGAGCCGGCCCACTGCGGCATCGTGTTCGTCTCACGCGCGAACCACTGGCCGTCCTTCTCGAAGAAGCGCCAGTCGAGCGCGCGCACCAGCGGACCCTGCGGATCGCCCGGCTTGTAGTCTTCGAGCTCGGGGAGCATCAGCGGCAGCTCGCTCTCCTCGACCGCGATCGGCTGCGAGTAGTCGATCTCGCAACTTGCGCCCTTGCGCGGATCGCCGTCCGTCTTGACCGGGAAGAAGATCGGGATCGGCTCGCCCCAGTAGCGCTGGCGCGAGAAGACCCAGTCGCGCAGCTTGTAGTTGACCTTGCGCCGGCCGATGCCGCGCTCGTCGAGAAAATCGATGATATTCCGCTTCATCTCTGGCGTCTTCTGCCCGTCGAAGCGCCCCGAGCGCACCGCGATGCCGTCTTCGGTGTACGCCGCGTCCAGCTTCTCGTGCAGCTTGCCGTCCGGGCTCACCACCTCGACGATCGGCAGATCAAAGCGCTGGGCGAACTCGAAGTCGCGCTCGTCGTGCGCCGGCACCGCCATGATGGCGCCCGTGCCGTACGCGCCCAGCACGTAGTCCGCCGTGAAGATCGGGATCGGCTGCCCCGTAAGCGGATTGATGGCGTGCGCGCCAGTCAGAACGCCCGTCTTCTCCTTGTTGAGCGCAGTGCGCTCCATGTCGCTCTTCTTCGCTGCCGCCTCGGCATAGGCCTCCACGTCGCCCTGGTGCTCGTTCGTGGTGATCTCGAGCGTGAGCGGGTGATCGGGCGCGATCACCATGTAAGTCGCGCCGAACAGCGTGTCCGGCCGCGTCGTGTACACCGTCAGCGCGTCCTCGCGGCCGACCAGCGGAAAATCGACCTCCGCGCCTTCGCTCCGCCCGATCCAGTCGCGCTGCTTCTGCTTGGTTTCCGGCCAGTCCAGATCTTCCAGATCAGCGGCGAGCCGGTCGGCGTAGGCCGTGATGCGCAGCTGCCACTGGCGCAGCGGCTGCCGTACCACGGGGAAGTTGCCGCGCTCGCTGCGGCCGTCGACCACTTCCTCGTTCGCCAGCACCGTGCCCAGCTCCGGGCACCAGTTCACCGGGATCTCCGCCTGGAACGCCAGCCCGCGCTGGAACAGCTCGAGGAAGATCCACTGCGTCCACTTGAAGTACCCCGGATCGGTCGTCTTCACCTCGCGCGACCAGTCGTAGGCAAAGCCCAGCATCTCCAGCTGACGCCGGAACACCTCGATGTTCTGATCGGTGGTGACCGCCGGATGCGTACCGGTGTTGATGGCGTGCTGCTCCGCCGGCAGCCCGAAGGAGTCCCAGCCCATCGGATGCAGCACGTCGAAGCCGCGCATGCGCTTGTAGCGCGCGACGATGTCCGTCGCCGTGTACCCCTCCGGATGCCCCACGTGCAGCCCCGACCCCGACGGATACGGGAACATGTCGAGCGCATAGAACTTCGGCCGCCCCGCGTGGCGCTCCGCGCGGAACGTCCCGTGCTCCTTCCAGAACTTCTGCCAGCGCGGCTCGATCGAGGTGTGGTCGTAGGCCATGAGCGCTTTTCCTTAGCAGATCCGGCACGCGCCCCCCCAGCTTCGGCGCGCGACCGTGACCGCGACCGTTTTCGGGAGCCGTGACCGCGACGGGGCTGGGAGCCGTGACCGCGACGGCGGCCGGGAGCCGTGACCGCGACGGCGGCCGGGAGCCGGGACCGCGACGGGAGCTGGGAGCCGGGACCGCGACGGCGGCCGGGAGCCGTGACCGCGACGGCGGCCGGGAGCCGTGACCGCGACGGCGGCCGGGAGCCGTGA
>Ga0114931_10006440_pt1 | contig 14440 bp, 13 predicted proteins | sample 2SBtaG_FD_89579 | JGI IMG/M metagenome (GOLD analysis project Ga0114931, IMG submission 89579) | Deep subsurface microbial communities from Kolumbo volcano to uncover new lineages of life (NeLLi) - 2SBTROV14_V59a metaG | ecosystem: Environmental > Aquatic > Marine > Volcanic | place: Kolumbo...
CCCACGCTTTCGCACCTCAGTGTCAGTATTGGTCCAGGAAGTCGCCTTCGCCACTGATGTTCCTCCAGATATCTACGCATTTCACCGCTACACCTGGAATTCCACTTCCCTCTACCATACTCTAGCCAGGCAGTATCAAATGCAGTTCCCAGGTTAAGCCCAGGGCTTTCACATCTGACTTACCAAACCACCTACGTGCGCTTTACGCCCAGTAATTCCGATTAACGCTTGCACCCTCCGTATTACCGCGGCTGCTGGCACGGAGTTAGCCGGTGCTTCTTCTAAAGGTAACGTCAAGGCCCAAGGGTATTAACCTTGAACTTTTCCTCCCAATTGAAAGTGCTTTACAACCCGCAGGCCTTCTTCACACACGCGGCATTGCTGCATCAGGCTTGCGCCCATTGTGCAATATTCCCCACTGCTGCCTCCCGTAGGAGTCTGGGCCGTGTCTCAGTCCCAGTGTGGCTGGTCGTCCTCTCAGACCAGCTACGGATCGTCGCCTTGGTAGGCCTTTACCCCACCAACAAGCTAATCCGACGCAGGCTCATCCAATAGTGATAGCTTTCAAGAAGAGGCCATCTTTCCCCCGTAGGGCGTATGCGGTATTAGCCCGAGTTTCCCCGGGTTGTCCCCCACTACTGGGCAGATTCCTACGCGTTACTCACCCGTCCGCCACTCGTCGCCAGAGAGCAAGCTCTCCGCGTTACCGTTCGACTTGCATGTGTTAAGCATGCCGCCAGCGTTCAATCTGAGCCAGGATCAAACTCTTCAGTTTAAGTTTGATAGCTGCTTATGGCAGCCAATCTTGTTGACTCGAGATTCTCGGATAGAATCTATCTTTGAATACTCTCGTCGATCTTTTGGTTACCCATGATCAACGGAGCACCCACACAAATTACCTGTCCAAATTGTTAAAGAGCTTCCCGAGAATTTTCTCCCGAGAAAGACCGCCTATTATAACGGGCCAATTTCCTGTGTCAAGCATCTTTCGCCTGACCCGGGAGGCGGTTGCCAGCCGGCCCGTTTGGAGGTGCGCATTCTACAGTCAGTTCAACGACTGTCAACTACCAATTTCCCATCTCGGAAACTGCCTCCTTCCTCTTTCGGGTATGCAGGGCACCCCCGAAAGAGCTGAGCATTATACGTCTGAAACCGCTGCCGTCAAGCCTCTTTTCAGCAGAAATGTCGCAGTATCCAATGCCTCCTCGACCAACTCTTCCCGACCCAGCTGATGGGCCGTACAGCGTCGAGGAGCCGCGAATTATACGGCCGTCCGACCCGGGGTCAAGCCTTTTTTCAAACCACTCCCCCAACCCGTTCATGGCAGTCACAGGACGGTCACCCGTGCAAACCGTCGCTTACCCACCTGATAGACATGGGTCGTCCCCGTCGGGATCCTCAGGGTGCCATCCGACAATCGCTCTGCATCGATCTTCACCGCCCCCTGTTTGATCATGCGCAGGGCCTCGGAGGTGCTCTTCACCAGCCCGGCCTGCTTCAGAAGGTTGGCGACCGGCAGGGCTCCGTCCGGTGCCCTGACCTTCTGCTCCTTGATCTCGTCCGGCATCTGGCCCTTGCGAAAACGCGCCACGAATGCCTCGTGGGCCCGCCGCGCATCACCACTGGTATGAAAGCGCCCCACCAGCTCTTCTGCCAGGCGGATCTTGATATCCCTGGGGTTGAAGCCCTCCTCGACCTGCCGGCGCCAACCCTCGATCTCCGCCATCGGTCGGAAGCTCAACAGCTCGAGGTAGCGCCACATCAGCTCATCGGAGATCGACATGATCTTGCCGAACATCTCCTCCGGCGGGTCGGTGATGCCGATATAGTTTCCCAGCGACTTGGACATCTTCTGCACCCCGTCCAACCCCTCGAGGATCGGCAGAGTGATCACTACCTGGGGTTCCTTCCCGTAGCTCTCCTGCAGTTGGCGTCCCACCAGCAGGTTGAATTTTTGATCCGTCCCACCGATCTCCACGTCGGCTTCCATCGCCACCGAGTCGTATCCCTGGATCAGGGGATAGAGGAATTCGTGGATGGCGATCGGCTGGCCGCTGCTGTAGCGCTTGTTGAAGTCGTCCCGCTCCAGCATGCGCGCCACGGTATGCTTGGCGGCCAGTTGTACCAGTTCGGCGGCGGACATGGCCCCCATCCAGCTCGAATTGAACAGCACCGTGGTCTTCGCCGGGTCGAGGATCTTGAAGATCTGATGCTCGTAGGTCTTGGCGTTCTCCAGTACCTCCTCGCGGGTCAGAGGAGGGCGGGTGGCGCTCTTGCCGGTGGGGTCACCGATCATGGCGGTAAAATCACCGATCAGGAACATCACCTCATGGCCCAGCTCCTGAAACTGGCGCAGTTTATTCACCAGCACCGTATGGCCTATGTGCAGGTCGGGGGCGGTGGGATCGAACCCCGCCTTGATCTTCAGCGGCTCTCCCCGCTGCAGCTTCTTGATCAGTGCCTCGCGTGGCAACACCTCGTCGGTGCCACGCAGAATGAGCTCCAGCGCCTCAGCCAGATCAACCATGAATGCTTCCCCGGAATTTCAGATATTGGCTGCACACTCTACTAAAAGCGTATGAAAAATTTAACCTTTCGCTCCTAGCCAATCCCGGGATCATTTGCATACACCGACTATAATCTAGTAATTTGTGGACTCTTTTCCGCCCCCCTCGGACCCTTTGAGACCTCTATGCAAGACTTCAAAACCTATAGTTTCGATAATAAAAGATCCGGAAGCTCTTTGATCAAGCGTCTTGCCTTGGGGGTGATTCTGCTCGCTGGCCTCGGTCTGGCCCTCCTGTTCCTCCTGCGGCCGGATCACACAGCGGAGGAGCAACCTCTCCCCAAGGCCCAGTCCACGCCCGACAGCCGGCAACCCCAACGGGTCACACTGCCCCTGGCGCTCCCCGGCCAATCCCCGCAAGAGGGACACAACCTGGCCACTCCAGCCCGCGGTGAGCCACCAGCAGAGCCACAGACAGCCCCCGCGCCGGGTCCCGAGGCAGAGGCAGGGGCAGAACCCTCCTCCCCCCAGGAGAAGACCGCAGCACTCCCACCAATCCCGCAAGCCAAGGCAGTCGCGCCAACCCCCGCACCCAGCCACTGGTACTCACACCAGGTGGCCAGTGGCGACTCCCTCTCCACTATCTTCAAGCAGCTGGGGCTGAGCGCCAACCTCCTCTATCGCATCACCCACTCGAGCAAGACCGCCAACAAGCTGACCCACCTCAGACCCGGTGAGACGATCCGGGTGGAGTTGGATGACCAGGACCGGTTCCTGGGCCTGGTGCTGGAACACGACAAGATCCACAGCCTGCATATCCTTGCCCGGGACGGTGGCTTCAGCGCCAAGGAGCAACACAGAGAGGTGGAGCTGCGCAGCGCGCATGTCCAGGGGACCATCGACGACTCCCTCTATCTCAGCGCCAAGGCGGCAGGCCTGCCCGAGGCCCTGATCATGGAACTGGCCAACATCTTCGGCTGGGATATCGACTTTGCCCTGGAGATCCGCCCCGGCGACAGCTTCTCAGTGGTCTACCAGGAAGAGTACCTGGACGGGGAAAAACTCAAGAACGGGCCGATCCTGGCCGCCGAGTTCATCAACCGGGGACACAGCTACCGGGCCATTCGCTATGTCGACGCCAGCGGCCACGCCGACTACTACACACCCAGGGGGCGGAGCATGCGCAAGGCCTTCCTGCGCGCACCGGTGGACTTTCGACGCATCTCGTCCCGTTTCAGCCTGGGCCGCTGGCATCCCATCCTGCATCGCATGCGGGCCCACAAGGGCGTGGACTATGCCGCCAAGACCGGCACCCCGGTGAAGGCCGCCGGAGACGGCAAGATCATCTACCGGGGCAAGAAGGGCGGCTACGGCAAGACCGTGATCATCCAGCATGGTCAGCGCTACACCACCCTTTACGGCCACCTGTCGCGTTACAATAAAAAGGCCAGGCTCGGCAACAAGGTCCACCAGGGCCAGATCATCGGCTACGTGGGCATGACGGGACTGGCCACCGGCCCCCACCTGCACTATGAGTTCCGCGTCAACGGGGTGCACCGCAACCCGCTGACCGTCAAACTGCCGGCCGCCAAACCCATCGCCAAACAGTATCTCGCCGACTTCCTCAGGCAGAGCCAGCCCCTGATCACGCAACTCGACACCCTGCACCGGACCCTCGTGGCGGATGCCCGCTGAGGAGCTCTACGTCGGGCTGATGTCCGGGACCAGCCTGGACGGCATCGACGCGGTCCTGACCGATCTGGGCGCGGCGCTCCCCCGGTCCATCGGCCAGCTCCACCGGCCCTACAGCACAGCGCTGCGGACCCGTCTGGACGCCCTCTGCCGGCCCGGTGACAACGAGATCGAGCGCCTGGGTGAGTTGGACATCGAGATCGCCGAGACCCAGGCCAAGGCCACCCTGGAGCTGCTGCAACGGACCCGGGTCCCAGCATCCGCCATCCGCGCCATCGGCAGCCACGGTCAGACCCTGCGCCACCGCCCCGGCCGGCCCCACCCCTTCACCCTGCAGATCGGCGATCCCAACACCCTGGCGGAGCGTACCGGCATCACCACCGTGGCCGATTTTCGCCGCCGTGACCTTGCGGCGGGTGGCCAGGGCGCGCCCCTGGTGCCCGCCTTCCACAGCCTGCTGTTTAGCGATCGGCACCACCACCGGGTGATCCTCAACATCGGTGGTATCGCCAATATCACCTGGCTGCCGGCCGCCAGCGCCAGCGCCCGCCTCGGCTTCGACACCGGCCCGGGCAACTGCCTGCTCGACCACTGGATCCAGCAACAGCGCGGGGAGGGGTTCGACCGGGACGGGGCCTGGGCCGCCACCGGTCAGGTGGCCCCGGCACTGCTGGAGCAGCTGCTCTCCGATGACTATTTCGCCCTGGAGCCCCCCAAGAGCACCGGCCCCGACTACTTCAACCTGGAGTGGCTGGAGGCCCACCCGGCAATCGGCGGGCTCCCTCCACGGGATGTCCAGGCCAGTCTGGCCGAGCTGACCGCCCGCAGCATCGCCCAGGCACTCCACCGCCACTGCCCGGGGACCGAACAGTTGTTCGTGTGCGGTGGCGGAGTACACAATCTGGACCTGATGCGGCGGCTCACCAGGCACCTACCGGGGCTCGAAGTCGGCTCCACGGCACAGCTCGGCCTCGACCCCGACTGGGTCGAGGCCACCTGCTTCGCCTGGCTGGCAAAGCGCACCCTGGAGGGTCAGCCGGGCAATCTCCCCGCGCTCACCTGGGCGACCCGGCCGCTGGTACTGGGAGGGGTCTATCCCGGGCGCTGAGCCGGGCCTTCAGGAGTGGCCACAGGGCCCTCGCGGCCCTCCAGGCGCCGCCGGATCAACTCGATGTGCAGGCGCAGGTTGAACAGCTCATCGGCGAAGGAGAGGGGGATATCGACCTTGGCCACCTCCTGCTCGATCCGGTCCAGCTCCTCCCGGTACTGCTCCCTGGGGGGGTTCGCCTGGTGGAACAGTCCCAGGTCGATGGCCTGCAGCTCCCGGTACCAGCGATAGACCCGCGAGCGCATGCGCCAGCGGTAGATCGGCGGCATGATCTTCAGCAATGGGATCAGCAGGGCCACCAGCGGCAGCAGCAGCACCTTGGTGCGGTCCACCAGGCTGGCGGCCCAGAAGGGCAGAAAACTCTGCAGCAGAGGCGGGCCATAGCGATAGAAGCGCCGTGCATCACTGCTGATCGGGAAATCGGCATGCTCGGGATTGGGGAATTCACCCGGCTTTTCGAACCAGCCCCCACCAGAGTGGATCTCCTGGGCGGCCTGCAGCAGCAGATCGATCAATGCCGGGTGCAGATCCTCCCGCACCACCAGATTGGCGCTGGCCGCCAGCAACCGGGTATCCTGGGAGGGGACATCCCGTTTCAGGTCGATCGCCCCCTCGGGCAACACCAGCGCGGAGAGAAATCGCAGCTTGCGGGTGTAGGCGGAGGCCCGCTCGAAGCTCATGAGGTGAATCCCGGGCGCCAGCAACAGCCGCCTGACCAGGGGGGCTTGGGCCGAGGCCACCAGGAAGACCCCGTCTAGCTCCCCCGCCAGCAGCTTGGCCGCCGCCGCTTCACCCCCCAGCGGCAGCAGCCGACTATTGCCCTCGTGCAGCCCGTTGACCGACAGGACCCGCCGTACCAGCTGCTGGGTGCCACTCCCCTTGGCGCCGATGGCGAGCCTCAGGCCCCGCAGTGCGGGGATGCGCCGCAGGGGCCGCAGGCCCCGGTAGAAGACCCACAGGGGCTCGTAGTAGAGACTGCCGAGGGAGAGCAGCCCCGGCGCCCCTCCCCCGGGGCGGCTGCCACCCTGCACGAAGGCGGCGTCGATGGGTTGGCGGTCCCGGGTCAGCAGTGCGAGATTCTCCACCGACCCAGCCGTGGGCAGCACCCGCAGCTCCACCCCATTGCGGCGCAGGATCTCCCGGTATCTCTCACCGAACAGGTAGTAGGCCCCCTCTGGCCCGCCCGTGCCCAGGGTCAGATGGCGCGGAGGCGCAGGATCGACGAACTGATAGGCCAGCAGGAAACCCAGCAGGGTCAAGACCACCGATGGGGCGATGGTACGCAGGAGAGTGGAACGCGACATCCCGATATTAAACCAGAAGACCGCTAGGCTATCGACGCCGAATGCGAACTGGGCCATTGCATCAGGCCGAGGAGTTTGGCGTAATCCCCGAATCACTCGCCCACAACCACCCTTCCACAGGAGAACTGCATGTACAAGAAGAGCCTCCTCTGTTCACTGACCGCCTCACTCATCGCCCTCCAGGCCTGCACCACCGTCAATCCCTACACCCGCGAGACCCAGACATCGAAGGCCGCTCAGGGGGCCGCCATCGGCGCCGCGGTAGGTGCAATCATCGGGATCGCCACCTCCGACAGCAAGCGGAAACGCAAGGAGCGGGCCCTCAAAGGGGCGGGCATAGGCGCCATCGCCGGGGGTGGGGTCGGCTACTACATGGACGTACAGGAGGCCAAGCTGCGCCAGCGCCTGGAGCAGACCGGGGTCAGCATCACTCGGGAGGGGGACAACATCATCCTCAACATGCCCAGCAACATCACCTTCGAGGTGGACAAATCGACGGTCAAACCCGACTTCGTCGAGGTGCTCAAATCGGTGGCGCTGATCCTGAAGAAGTACAAGTCCACCATGATCGAGGTCGCCGTGCATACCGACAGTACCGGCTCCGAGTCCTACAATCAGATGCTCTCCCAACAGCGGGCCCAGGCCGTCAGTAATATCCTCATATCCAACGGGGTGGAGCCGGTGCGCATCGATACGGTGGGTTATGGTGAGACCCGCCCGATCGCCAGCAACGCCACCGCCGCCGGCCGCCAGCAGAACCGCCGGGTGGAATTGACCCTGCTGCCCTATGTCGAAAAGCGTTGAAGGCTATACGGGCTGGCATGAAAAAAGGCGCCTGACGGCGCCTTTTCTGTGTGGCGGAGAGCTAGGGATCAGACCGAGAAGGAGGAGCCACAGCCACAGGTGGTGGTAGCGTTGGGGTTACGAATGATGAACTGGGCCCCCTGCAAGCCCTCGGTGTAGTCGATCTCGGCCCCCATCAGATACTGCATGCTCATGGGATCCACCAGCAGTGTCACCCCTTCGGTCTCCACCTTGGTGTCCCCCTCGTTCTCGTCCTCGTCGAACGAGAAGCCATACTGGAATCCCGAGCAACCGCCGCCCTGGATATAGACCCGCAACTTCAGCTGCGGGTTGCCCTCCTCCTCGATTAGGCTGGCCACCTTGCTGGCAGCTGCCCTGGTGAAGACGATGGCTTCGCTCACTGCTTCTGCTGTACTCATGATTTAGGTCCTGTCACTGCGGATGGGTCGAAGACCCAGGCGAAAATGGGATAGCCTGAGTATGCTATTACCTAGCGCCGCAGTCAAGTATTAGTGTGGAAATACATCAGGGGTTTCGCTGACCGTGGCTTTCGAAAGGGTTTGCCGGGGGTGCGGGCGACCCGGCCACATGGGTGTTAGTCCGGCTCCACCGTCAGTTCGCTGTCGTCGAAGGCGAGCTTCGGCATCTCTCCCTGCTCCGCATGGATCAGTTTGCCGTTCACCTCCGCCCCCATGGTCATCTCCAGCAGGGCGTAGGTCACGGTACCGGTGATACGCGCCCTGGGCGCCAACTCCACCCGGTTGCTGGCAACCACATCCCCCAACACCGTGCCGTTGAGCATCACGTTGGCCACGTTGACGTTGCCCTCGATCACCCCGTCTTCGCTAAGGGTCAGGGTTGCCGTCTCATCCCCCTGGGCGGATATCACGTTGCCCTTGATCATGCCGTCTACGTGCAGCCCCCCGCTGAAACCCACGTCACCCTGCACCTCCGTCCCCTTACCGATGACGGTGCTGATCTTGGGACTACGAAAACGCTTCTTTCTCAAACCCATGCTCTCTCCTCTGCTGACAGGTTTCAGCCCTGGGGTGCCCAGTCGAACGACCGGGTCACCGTCTCGAGCTTCTTGTTGACCGGCTTGACCTCGATGGTCAGGGTTGCGGGCTTGAAGCCGTCGGGTAGCCGCAACTTCCCCTTGATGTTCTGAAAATAGCGGAATCGCATCTTGTGGCTGGACAGCTTGTCGCTGCTCAACTCCTTCAGCTCCAGGGTCTTGCCGTGCCCATCCTGCAGGCCCTCCAGGCGGATGAAGATCTGCCCCTTCGCCACCCGGCCGCTGTTGATCACCTGACTCACCACAAACTGATAGACATACTCCCCAGGCTCGAGTCCGAGCTCCAACTTGAAACGCTGGATCCGCAGCCCCTTCTTGTCGGGGCCGGTGGAGACGATACCGCGCAGGAACGCCAGCTCCTCCTCCATCTTCAGGCGCTCGCTCTGGAACTGCTTGACCTGCTGCTTGATCGCCTTCAGCGCCTCTGTATCCATCTCCGCCGTCTGGCGCAATACGGTGAGCTGTCGCCGCAGTTCGTCCCGCTCGCTCTCCAGCGTGGCGACCCGCTGCATGGCCGTGGGCTTGAGGACGTCGAGGACCCCCTTGGAACCCCGAGCACCCAACTGATAACCGTACCAGCCCACCACCGACAGGATCAGCAACAGCAGCAGGATTCGCAGCCAGGAGGGCCCCTGCTCGCGCGGGGAGACGATCTTCGGGGCTCGGTAACGTCTATCCATGGCCATGGTCAGGGCGACAGGGCCACCTGCTCCAGGCCGCTGGTCTCCGGCAGGCCAAACATCAGGTTCATATTCTGCACCGCCTGCCCCGCTGCGCCCTTCACCAGATTATCGATCACCGAGCTCACCACCACCACGTCTGCGTCGAGCGGGCGGTGTACGGCGATCCGGCAGTGATTGGCGCCCCGCACGCTGCGGGTCTCGGGGTGGGAACCGGCGGGCATCACGTCGACGAAGGGTTCGTCCCGGTAACGCTCCTCGAACAGGGCCTGCAAGTCCCACTCGCTGCCTTGCAACCGCCCATAGAGGGTCGCCTCGATGCCGCGGATCATCGGTACCAGGTGGGGCACGAAGGTCAGCCCCACATCTCTGCCGGCGGCCCAGCTCAGGGTCTGGCGAATCTCCGGCTGGTGGCGGTGACCGGCAATGGCGTAGGCCTTGAAGCTCTCACCCACCTCTCCCATGAGGGTCGCCACACAGGCCTTGCGGCCGGCCCCGCTCACCCCCGACTTGACGTCCGCCACCAGGTGCTCCAGTTCGATCAGACCCTGCTCAACCAGGGGCAGAAAGCCCAGCGCCACGGCGGTAGGATAGCAGCCCGGGTTGGCCAGCAGGCGGGCCTGGGTCACGGCCTGGCGGTTCACCTCCGGCAACCCGTAGACCGCCTCGGAGAGCCGCTGCGGACAGGCATGGGGCATCCCGTACCAGTGTTCCCAGACCGCCGGGTCTGCGATGCGGAAGTCCGCCGCCAGGTCGATCACCCGCACCCCGGCATCCAGCAGCCCGGGGGCCTGGCCCATGGCGACCCCGTTGGGAGTGGCGAAGAATACCAGGTCGCACGCCTCCAGGGCGGCCTGGTCCGGCGCCACGAAGGCTAGATCACAGTGGCCGCGCAGGCTGGGAAACAGCTCGGCCACCGGCCGCCCGGCCTCCGCCCGGGAGGTGATAAGCCGCAGCTCGCAGCCCGGATGCCTGCTCAGCAGGCGCAACAATTCGACCCCGGTATAACCCGTGCCGCCGACCACTCCGACATCGATCATGAACTTCTCATTCCGGTCTGGTTTCAGATAGTGAGCATGCAATAATACGGATTGCATGGATAAAGCGAAAGGCGGCCAACCGCCGGACCAATCGTCAACAATGGTCAGGCGAGACTGGAAATCCCCGCCCCGAACCCCCAGAGTAGGGGGGAACCCGCGCAAGAGGTGAGCACACCATGGACAGCATCCACACCCTGGCCCTGACCCTCGGCGCCGGCTGGGCCGCTGGCATCAATCTCTATGCCGCCGTCTTCATGCTCGGCTACCTGGGCGCCACCGGCAACGCCACCCTGCCGCCGGGGCTGGAGGTCCTCAGCGACCCCCTGGTGATGACCGCCGCCGGCATCATGTATTGCGTGGAGTTCTTTGCCGACAAGACCCCTGGCGTGGACACCGGCTGGGATGGCATCCACACCTTCATCCGCATCCCGGCCGGGGCCATCCTGGTGGCGGGTGCGGTCAGTGGCATGCATGTCAGCGAGGCGGCGCAACTGGCCGCCGCCCTGCTGGGCGGCAGCCTGGCGGCCGGCAGCCACTTCACCAAGGCCGGCAGCCGCCTGCTCATCAACACCTCGCCGGAGCCGGTGACCAACTGGACCGCTTCCATACTCGAAGATCTGGCGGTGATAGGCGGGCTGTGGACGGCGCTCCACTACCCGCTGCTGTTCCTCGTCCTGCTGGTGATCTTCCTGGCCCTGGCGATCTGGCTGCTGCCGAAGATCTGGCGCGCCCTGAAACGGCTGTTCGCCCGGCTCCGCCAGTTCTTTTCCGGCCACAAGCGGGAGCAGCAGACGGGGCCCGGTCAGCGCTCCAGCATCCTCAAGTCACTCTTCGACGACGCCAGCGAGCGGAAATAGCCGGGCGAACTCGCCGACACTGCGCGCCAGGCTGTCCTCGATGGAGACTCCGGAGAACCAGTTGCCGGTCATTCCCAACCGGCTGCCCGCCAGCTGGTGATCGATCCGCTGCAACAGCCGATCATGGCCGAGACGCAGGGCCGGCAGGCGGTTGCCGCTCGCCACCCACTCCAGGATCGCCCCCTCCCCGACCCCCAGCAGGCGCCGGATGCGCGCCAGCTTGGCCGCCTCGTCGAGCCTCCCTGGGCGAAAGTGGAAGGTGAAGGCGCGATAGTCCGGGTCGGGCACCGGGTCCCGGGAGACTACCGAGTAGAAGTCGTCATCCCGGCCGATGATCCCGGCCAGGGGCGGCAGCTCGAGGGCGTCGGCGCGCACCAGCACCGCCAGGCTCTCGATCTCGGCCATGGCGATCTGCCTCAGCGTCTCCGCCAGCTCAGGCATCCCGGCCCGCAGCAGCCGGGCCGCCTGGTCCGGCGCGATGGCCAGCACCAAGGTGCAGGCCCGCAGGCGGGACCCATCCCCCAGTGTCAGCTCGTAGCCCTGTCGCCCGGGGTCTATACCCGTGACGGCCCGCCCACTGGCAATCTCGAGGCCGGGCTGACCCGCGATGCCATCCACCAGGCTCCCCAAGCCCGCGGACCCGGTAAAGCTGCGCACCACCTCCTTACGCCTGGGCTTCTTGCGAAACAGGGCCTCGGCAGGGAAGTCGGCCGCCGGTTGGCAGACCACCGCATCCAGGGCGGGGCCCAGCACACGCCGGTAGTTCTGTTGGCCGATCAGCCCCCCGAAATAGTCCCCCACGCTGCGCCCCCGTTTGTCCGACCGCAGCAGCCGCCAGGGCAGGCCCAGCAGCTCCGACAGCTTCAACTGAGAGGGGATGGGCCTGAGCCCGCTGGCGGTCTCGATCCGGTAGGGCAGCTTCTGCTTGGGGGTCAGAAAGGCCAGCTGGTCGGTCTCTTCCAGCATCCCCAGCAGGTTGCCATAGCTGTTGTAACAGGTGTGGGCCCCCAGCTCAGCCCAGTAGGGCCCCTCGTCCCTGGCGAAGCGGTGGCTCTGAATAGCGCCGCCCAGGCGCTCGTTCGCCTCCAGCAGCAGGCATTCCAGTCCCCTGTGCCGGGCCAGGTGGGCAAGGCCCAGGCCACTGATCCCACCGCCGACCACCACCAATTGGTAATCTTTACCCATCTACTTCGACCTCGATGGCATAGAACGAAAAAACCGCGGATGGCCTGGCCAATCCGCGGTTTTCGTCTGCAGCAGGGTTGTCGGCCGATCAGCCGCAGCCACCCCCCTGGGCGGAACCACAGGTACCGCAACCGCCACCGGCCACCGGCTGGAGGTTGTTGAAGACGAAACTGGCGTTACCATCGCCGCGATCGATGAAATCGATCTCCACACCACGCAGATACTCCAGAGTGCCGTCGTCTACGATCACCTTGAAACCGCCGCACTCCAGCACACCGTCGTTGTCGTTGATGCTGTCGCTGAAGGTCATGCCGAAGCTGACCCCGCTGCAACCACCCGGGGTGGCGAAGACACGCACACCTTCGATGTTATCCTCGACCTGCTGAAACAGCTCGCCCATCTTGGTCTGGGCTATGGAGGTGAGGGTGAGATCACTCTCGGACAGGGCGTTCAAACTCATGCGGATTTCTCCCGTAAAAAATCAGATTGACGCCTATGGTAGCAGACTCCCCGCCGTAAGGCCAGATGCCCAACGAAAATGGTCGGGATTAGCGGAACGACGGTTGCTATGCCAACTGGTTGCGTGCCCGCAAGGCGTACAGGTGGCGCTCCGCATCCACCAGGTGCTGTCCCCAATGAAGGTGATAACTCTGCTGCCAACCCTCCACGGCCCGCTCGGGCTCACCCGCCATGAGCCGCAGGCCCTGCTTGAGTTCACAATAGATGTCGGTCAGGTCGTCTGCCAAGCTGCCGCTCATACTCTGGCCGTCTCCCGCCACGTCGAACTCCATCCAGTAGCCGTCACGCTCCCCCAACAGCTTGCGCAGATGGGTATAGAGCTCGAAGCGGGCATCCAGATCCACCGCTGGCGGTTCTCCCTCGCGGTTCTGGGGCAGATTCAGGGCGGTCACCGCCGCATGCAGCCGCGGCAGCAGACTGGCCAGTTGCCGCAGGCAGCCGTCGTCACCCGCCTCCAGGCAGTCGACCAGCTCACAATAGCTACGGGCCAGACTTTCCAATTCAATGACTTGTGGACTCATGGAACTCTCCCGTCTGCTCTCGTGCTGAGAGGTCAGTGGGTTGTGCCACCTTCCTGGGGGCTGAATACAACCGTGCTTCACATCCTCTTCGATACCAGGTCAAGGCATCCATTCCACCCGAACATTAGCTACCATTTTAGCAGCGAGTGGCTGATATCCTAGGAAAAACCCCCATACCGGCCACTCCAGGACTCCAAATCCACCCCTCCGGCCAGGATGCGATCCCGGGCAGAGCCGATGACTTTTATTCCAACACACTGAATTTGTTACACTAGTTCCTCCAAGACTAGGGAGCCACTCTGTATCCGCCTGGCGGGCCGGGTATTTGTACCCGCCCTCGGTTTACAATCCTTCCATGCCGTCCACTCCTTCCATTCCCATGGTGCTGACCATCGGCGGACACGATCCGATCGGCGGGGCAGGTATCCAGGCCGACAGCGAGAGTATCGCCGCCAACGGTTGCCACGCCTGCAGCGCCCTCACTTGCCTGACGGTCCAGGACAGCTGTGAGGTACGCCTGCTGCAACCGGTGACGAAGGCGCTGCTGGACGGACAGATCGAGGCCCTGTTCGGCGACTGCCGGATCGCCGCCATCAAACTCGGACTGATCGGCGATGCGGGGCTGGTCGCCACCCTTGCCGGGATCCTGCGCCGGCATCGGCAGATCCCCCTGGTGATCGATCCGATACTGGCCGCCGGCGGTGGCGGCAACCTGGCCAGCGCGGCATTGGTGGCGGCGATGCGTGAGCAACTGCTGCCGCTGGCCGACCTGATCACCCCGAACAGTCTGGAGGCCCGGCGCCTGTGCGGAGCCGAGCTGCCCTTGCCGGAGTGCGCCGGGCGGCTGCTGGAGAGCGGGGCCGGGGCGGTCCTGATCACCGGCACCCACGAACAGGAGGAGGCGGTCGTCAACCGCCTGTACGACCACAACGGCCTGCTCGACGCCTCCTCCTGGCCCCGTCTGCCAGGCTCCTATCACGGCTCCGGCTGCACCCTGGCCGCCGCCATCAGCGCCGGTCTGGCCCGCGGCCTGCCCCTGATCGAGGCGGTCCAGCTCGCCCAGGCCTACAGCTGGCACAGCCTCGAACGGGGCTTCCGGGCGGGCCGTTGCCAGGCCCTGCCGGATCGCCTGTTCCGCCTGCAGAGGGG
>Ga0114931_10006441_pt1 | contig 14440 bp, 9 predicted proteins | sample 2SBtaG_FD_89579 | JGI IMG/M metagenome (GOLD analysis project Ga0114931, IMG submission 89579) | Deep subsurface microbial communities from Kolumbo volcano to uncover new lineages of life (NeLLi) - 2SBTROV14_V59a metaG | ecosystem: Environmental > Aquatic > Marine > Volcanic | place: Kolumbo...
CGGTTTATCTTACAAAGGGTCCGGTGGTTGGTAGATAAAGGGTTCAATGGGGTATTTTTCGATACGGTTGAAAGCATAGACCAATTGGAAAGCAAACATAAGAAGAGGCATCAGGGTGAATTCAGAAAAGCGGGCATTGATATCCTGAGAGCAGTGAGGAAGAACTATCCGGAACTGAAACTGATCCTCAATCGAGGATTTTCTATTTTGGAGGAGACCAAGACAATTGCTGATGGAGTGCTGGTTGAATCATTCAGCGAGAGTTACGATTACAGGACAAAAACATTTCGGCCTGTTTCCAAGAGAGAGCAGCAATGGTTGCTGGAAAAACTGGAACCCTTTATCAAAAGTGGAAACGACGTCTACATCATTGACTTTTGTGATCCGACAAATAAAGACGCGATCAGAAATTCCACAAAAAACGCGGGGCAGCATCACTTTAAAGTGGTCCAGACAAGCCCTGACCTGACGGGAAAAATTCACGGCCCGGTAAAAATGGAATGACGGCGCGATGGTTATTCAGGTTGACGGTTTCCATACTTCGACAGACTCCTGGGAGACTGTGAAAAAACCACGAAACGAAAAATCTATGGGATTTTGGGCAGGGGGGAGCAGCGGCTTCGCCGTAAGAGACTGTGGAAAAACGGTGGAATGAAAAACTGCGAGTCATTTTGTTCGATGGCGAGGCGCGGTGAAGGAAGGTCGCCTGCTACCTGCTGAACTCTGCCTTGTCGGAAATCCCTGTCCCGGTATCTGCCCTGAACAGTGAGTCCATTTTTTCAGGATAGAATTTCCTCGACCACATTGCCATAGACATCGGTAAGGCGGTATTCCCGTCCTCCGTGAAAATAGGTCAATGCCTCGTGGTCAATCCCCATCACACGAAGCAGAGTCGCATGAAAATCGTGGACATCCACTTTGTCCCGAACTGCATAGTAGCCAAAATCATCAGTCGCACCATGGTGACATCCGGGCTTGACCCCAGCGCCAGCCATCCAAATGGTGAAGCCGTGCGGATTGTGATCACGACCATTCTGATGCCGACCGGTCACTCCGTCAAAAAACTCAAAGGTGGGGGTTCGTCCGAATTCACTCCCGCAAATCACCAATGTATCATCGAGCAATCCGCGGATCTTCATGTCGTGAAGCATTCCCGCTATTGGCTGATCGACCGCATGGGCATTCCCCCTGTGGCCTCTCTCCAGGTTGGAATGTTGATCCCAGTGATTGCCGTATTTTGTAGAGGCGTGGTTCACTGTGATGTAACGAACCCCGGCCTCCGAAAAACGCCGGGCCAGCAAAAGCGAGCGGCCAAATTCGTCTGTATCTTTCTCGCCGATGCCATACAGGGCTTTGGTTGCGGCTGATTCGGTTTCAACGTCCATCAATTCCGGGGCCTCCGTCTGCATCCGGAAGGCCATCTCCATTTGATCCAGTTTTTTCTCAACTGGAGATTCACTTTCGCTGAATCCGTTGTTGAGTGATTCAATAAAATCGATGTGACTCTTTTGATCTTGAAACCTCGGCTTCAGGTTTTCCCATTTCAGATTGGGATCCTTCCTGTCCGGCCGATTGACCTCGGCGCCCTTGAACCGTGCCGGTAGAAACCCGGTGGGGCGACTGGGATCACTCGGGGTGATATCTATATAGCCGGGCAGATTTTCGTTGCTGGAGCCCAGTCCGTAGATCAACCAGCTTCCCAATGTCGGGCGGACCTCAATGGGAACCCCGGTATGAATCATTGTCTTGGCGGTGACATGATCGTTGCTTCGATGATGCAGCGAGTGAACAAAGCAGAGATCGTCCATGAACCTCTGATTGACTTGGGGAAACAGATCAGAGGCGTATGCCCCGCACTCCCCCCATTTTTTCCAGGAAAAAGGAGAAGGAATCACGGCGCCATGCGGGGCGAAGGTGAATTCCGGTTGGGCAACGGAGTCGGGAAGCGGTTTCCCGGCAAAACGATTCAAGGCGGGTTTGTAATCGTAGGAATCAAGATGAGACATCCCGCCTTCCAGGAAAATAAAAATGATCCTCTTGGCACGCGGATTCAAGTCAGGTCCCACCGGTCTGCCTGGGGAAGTCGCCCTGCCATTCTGTTCAGCCCTTAACAGATCAGCAGCTGCAATGGCTCCCAAACCAAGGCAAGCGCGCGACAGAAAATCGCGTCTGCTCCGCCCCTCAACTGGAAATTCACTGATTCGCCCTTTCATGTTGCCTCAGCCCTTTCATGCTGGTTTCACTTGCTTTCAACGAATAACCATCACTCTAAAGTAGAAAATTTCCTGGAAGAAAACAGCCCTAAACAGGCCCTCATCCAGGCTTCCTTTTCAGTTATTTTCAACTCTGTCGTCCCGTTCTTCAAGTAGGAGCGGATTCCTGCATTCTCCCTGGGAGCGGGGGGCCTGCCCAGTGTCATTTCGAAAACGGCGCGGATCCGGTCGTCTTCTTTGGGAAATTCTTTCATCAAGCGTTCCGCAAGATTTTCCGCGTAATAGCGGGGCAGCGGATTATTCAACCACCACAGCGCCTGATTCGGCGTCGCGGAATCATCACGCTCGTAGATGGGACGGCCCGAGGGATCGAATCCAAACAGAGGGAACATCTTCCGGATTTCAATCCCCAGTCCCATCGGCGATCGTGACGAAGTCAGAATGTAGAGTGCCCGATCCTTCGATTTCGAGGTATCAAGCGGTGTCCCGGATTTTTGGCGAGGCACTTTCCCTATGCTGGACAGGAGAGAATCATAAATTGCCTCCACCTCGAGGCTACGCTTCGGATATCTGGAAAACAGAGAGCCATCCGGATCGACCCGCCTGTTTTTCGCGGTCGTCTCCGATGAGATCTGGTAGGTGTTGGAAAGCATCATCAATCTCTGAATGTGCTTTACCGACCAACCGCTCCCGACCAGTTCACAGGCCAGCCAGTTTAACAAATCCAAATTTGTCGGGTCCGCCCCCTGCATTCCAAAATCATCCGTAGTCCGGACAATTCCCCTTCCGAAATGCCAGTGCCAGATCCGATTGGCCAACACTCTCGCCGTCAAGGGATTGTCAGGATGAGTCAACCATCGAGCCAACTCCAGACGGCCGCTTTCATTTTTCGGCACGGGTAAGATGATCCCTCCAAAAGTCGGCACTCCTCTGGGTACGGGTTTGCCCTCTGTCTGATGTACATTTCCTCCGACATGAACAGGCAAATCCACCTTCTTCACTTCGTCCTTCACTGTTAGCACCACCGGATATTTGACCACCCGGGCGCGGTCTGATTCGATTTCCTCGTCGATTTTCCCCAGAACTGATCTTTCGGATTCGTTTAAAAAGAGTTCCGCGTCAGCAACAGAGATCGGCCAGAAATCAGCGGATTGCCTGACCCGATTCAAAAGCGGTTCCTGCGCTTCCCCGGCCCAATCACGCACGATTTCCAAAACGTCGAGTCGTGGAAATGAACGGTGCCGCGGCACTTTCAGCCGGATCGGGTTGTTTCCCTTTTTCAACGAGTAAGGACCACATTTCTCCCAACGGTAGTGAGCAGAATCGTCCCCGCCGGTCGGCGAGCCCAGGATTTCGACCGGTTGCGTGACGCCGTTGATCTCCATTTGAACAGGCGTCGAATCCGGTGAGGAATAGCGGATGTAAACGGGAAATTTGCCGGACTCGGCAAGCCGTATATTGTATTTCACCCATTGATCCAAAGCCCGGCGCGTGAGAATCGACTGCCCGTCTTCGCTGATCTTTAAATTTTTTTGTCCGGCAAAATTTTCCGCCTCGACCCTGGCAAGAGGAGTCTGCCGCGGAACTCCAGCCACTTTTGCGGAATAGTCGTGAACGATCCTTTCCCTGGCCCGCTTGAGAAATTCCCGGCGCTTTTTGAGCTTTTGGGCAATCGCCGCCTGCCACTGTTGATTCTTCGCCAGTTCCTCGGGCATGGCCAGACTGGCCGTCAGGCGGGGGCGGCCGTCTCTCCATGACTCGCTGAACTTCTCCGTGATCCGTGTGCTCCGCATAATCCCCGCGAGCGCATAGTAATCACGGGTCGAAACTGGATCGAACTTGTGATCGTGGCACCGGGCGCAACCAAAATTCAGCGCCAGAAATGTTTTACTCAAGGTCGACAATTGCTCGTCAATAATGTCGAGGCGCAACTTGTTCGGGTCGGTACACTCATCGAACCAGGGCCCGATGGAAAGAAAAGCCGGCGCAATGATCTGATCAAAGTAGCGTTTCCTGTTTCCAGCGGGAACCGGCAGCAAATCTCCCGCCAATTGCTCCGTAATGAATTGATCCCACGGCTTGTCCTCGTTACAGGATCGCACCACATAGTCCCGGTAAGATTCAGCCAGGTCTATCTGATCAATTCCCGGAACTTTTATGGTTCCCTGCACATAACGCGCCACATCCAACCAGTGACGCCCCCATCGTTCGCCGTAATGGGGCGATGCCAGGAGGCGATCCACCAATTTTTGCCAGGCAAGAGCCTCGCTCGACGGATCCCTCACAAAGTCGTCAATCTCCGCACGCGTCGGGGGAAGCCCCGTCAGATCCAGGGTGGCCCTGCGAATCAGCGTGTAACGATCTGCCCGTGAATTCTGTTTCAGGCCCAATTTCGCCAGTTTTTTCTGAATGAAAACGTCCACCGGATTCCCTTTCGCGGGAACTTCCGGACGTTCCAACTTTTGAAAGGACCAGTGTTTCGACCATGCGGCCGGATCGGGTGACGCCCCGGCAACACCGTCGACCAGAACAATCGCCAATGAAATCGTCGCAAGCCCGGAAATAAGATGGCGTGTTGCTGTCACTTGAAAAAGATTGTAAAAACCCTAGTTTGGCCGCTCGGATACATCATCCTCACGGACTTACCCACCCAACAATAACTCATGACTCACTCATATCTACCCCAGATCTCTCCCTGTTTCGTGTCCCACAATCTCGCCCTCGGTGGCGCCCAGACAGCGGTGCTCCGCTACATCAGCGCCCTCCCCGAGTGGGTTCGCGAGCGCACCACTCTGTATTCTCAGTCAGACGATATGCCGCTGCTCGATACAGCGGAGAAAAACGGGTTCACCTGCGGCGATGTCACTCGTGAAGCACCGGTGAATCCCTCCTCGTGGTTTCTGAGTTACGGCGATCTGAGCGGATTACCGAAGCGCCCCACGTCATTGGTTCTCCATTCGTGGGACGATGCGGGGAAGCGCTTCATCGACCGTGCCTACGGCAATCTGGAAGGGATGACCGTCGCCGGAGTTTCTCAAAAAGTGCTGGAACGATACTCCGCCTGGGCCAGGGAGAAAAATCACCGCATGGTCGGCGTTTTACCACCGCCCGTTTCGGAATTCACCTCCGTCAAAGGCCCCTACGATACGAAAGGTCGGCTCGTCGTTGCCTGGATGGGGCGCCCCCTGGAATCAAAAGGGATCCTGTCTCTCCCCCATCTCCTGGCAATGGAACCCCGCATGGTCATCCGTGCCTGGACCGGCGCGGAAACCGCCGGATTGGAATATACCCAGAAGGTGCAGGCCGAAGCACTGGTGAAAGTGAAGGCCCTCGCGGAACAGCTCGGCGTATCCGACCGTCTCGATATTCGCCCTCTCGACTTCAATCCTTTTCACTACAGCCATCGACTCGACGGCGCCCACGTTCTCCTCGGTAACAGCGAGAAAGAGGGATTTCTCCTCACCGCTGCCGAGGCGCTCAGTTGCGGAATCCCGGTTGTGGTGACAAAAAGTTGCGGCGTGGCCGAGTGGATTAAAAACGGCAAAAACGGCCTTCTCATTGACTGGAGCGACAACCCGAAAAAGCTCGCCAAAGTTGCCCACAAAGCCCTTCTCAAAGCAGCCCTGCTCCGCGGCGTGGATTGTCTTGATTCAGCCAGTGATTTGTCTCTGGCGGGAAACTACAGCAACGCTCATCGGCGGATCCTCGGCGAAATGACCGGCACCTCCCTGAGAAATCCCGAGGCCCTAATCACCATTGGGCTTCGGATTCACCAGGGCACTGATGTCTCCCGACTCGACGACGCCGTCAACAGCATCGCCTCGCAGACTTACCGGAAATTTAAGGTCATTCTGCTGGTCGATGGTCCCTGGGCCTTCGCCGAGCCACTCGCCAAACGCTACGGCCTTCCTCTCATCTGCACCGGGCTGGAGGCCGATATCGAACACTGCAGCTGGCTGCACCGCAAGGCGGTCGAACAGTGCGATATAGAATTCTACAAACCGCTCGATTACGATGATCAACTGCTCCCCAGCTATCTGGAGCGTGCCATCCACATTCTGGAGCAGAAAAATGCCGATGTTTACGCCTGTAAACTGATGACTCTCGAAGACGGGAAAATCGCCCCGCGTCTCCACTGGCCCAACAAAGCGGTTGAAACCATGTTCACCGGGAATTCCGATGACAATATGATTCCCCATTCCTCCGTCCTGATGCGCGCCAAAACTGCCCGGGCCGCCGGAAATTATCAGGAAAGAGCGGTGGGCCTAGGGGCTGATGACTACCATCTCTGGTATCGGATTCACAAGACGGGCGGTGTTTTTTATCGCGACGACGAAGTCCGCAACGTGGTCTACCGGATTCACGAGCAGAACTCCCTCAATATCCGTCGCGCCCGGTTTGGAGGCGACACAAAGGCCCGAAAAAACTCGCTCCTCAAAACCGCGGCAGCCGCGGCCGGGATCGCCGTTGTGGCCAGCCCGACCCTGGCCATGATGGGTTGTTCCGATGATGGCGTCGGGAAAAAGAACCCGGACAAATCCATCACTCCAAAAACTCAAAAGGCGAAAGTTGATCCGCCTCATTCGTAAGAAATCATTGGAAAAAGCGAGCCTTTACGGCCGATCGTGATCGGCGACTTGTCCTTTCTAAAAAACACCAGGGTTGCCCGGATGGATACCAGATTGAACCCTCCGCCGTATTCCCCGTCCCGGTCCCTGGGATGTTTGATCCTGCTCATCTGCATTGGAATCACCACGGAAAAGAGCCGGGCAGATTTATTGGAAAAGAGGAATATCGACTATGCCCGTTTTGGAGAGCACGCTGTTCAGCTTGACTGGTTCCGGCCTGACAATCATCAAATCTACCCTGGTATTCTTTTGATCCATGGGGGTGGCTGGGTCGGAGGCAGTCGAAAAGGTTTCGAGCCCCTTGCCAAAGATTTGGCCGCGAAAGGTTACGTCGTTGCCAATATCGATTATCGTCTTGCCACCGAAGCGAAGTTTCCCGGAGCCGTGCTGGATTGCAAGGCGGCCGTCCGCTGGATGCGGGCCAACGCAAAATCCCTGGGTCTGAACCCGAATCAAATCGCGGGAGTGGGGGGGTTCGGCCGGAGGTCACCTCACGGCAATGGTGGCAAGCAGCTCGGGCGATCCTTTTTTCAAAGATGAGGTGAATCATCCACGGGTATCAGATGCTCTTCAGGCTGCCATCATTATGGGAGCGGGAGTCGATCAGGTCGCCCGGGTCAAGCAGTCCAGGAGCGGCTCCATCAAGAGCTGCGTCATCTTTTTCGGAGGAGAACTCAATGAGGTGCCTGATCTCTACGCCAAGGGATCGCCCATTACCCACATCTCCGCCGCCACGCCGCCGATTCTCATGATCGATGGCGAGTTGGACCATCCGGGTGACCGCTATCCCGATTTTCGCAAAAAACTGGACACTTTCGGAGTAAAGAACGAGTTCCTGATGATTCCCGGCGCCAAACACGGCCAATGGGCAAGCGAACCATTCCGCAAACAGTATGTCGCAGCGATGACCCGATTTCTGCAAAGCATTTTTCACACAGCGCGGTGAGCGGAAATGAGGAGCCAAGGGCTGCCCCTCGAATAACGGAGGCGTCGTGCCGCCATCCCCGCGCGTCATTGAACAGGGTCAGGTCGCCCATTCAAGAGGGTTTGGTTGCAAGAGGGTTTGGTGAATCCTTCCCCGTTTTCGATTCAGAAATTGCGCCTCCCCGATTTCGCATTAGTTTCTCCCACCCTGATCCATGAGCGACGATCCCACAGCCTATTCTCCAAGCAACGGTCACAAAGATTTCATTCGGGAAATCATTGAGGCTGATCTGGCATCGGGAAAACACTCCGGCACAGTGACCCGCTTTCCTCCCGAACCAAATGGCTATCTGCACATCGGACACGCCAAGTCCATCTGCCTCAATTTCGGGATTGCCCAGGGATACGGAGGCCGCTGTCATTTGCGTTTTGACGATACCAACCCGGTGAAGGAAGAGGAAGAATATGTTGAATCCATCCAGGAAGACATTCGTTGGCTGGGCTTTGACTGGGGCGGGCATTTGTATTTTGCCTCTGACTATTTTGATCAACTCTACGAGTGGGCCATCCACCTCATTGAGCAGGGGAAAGCTTTTGTCGACGATCAAACGGCGGAAGAAATTCGTGAAACCCGGGGGGACCTGCAATCGCCCGGCGCCAACAGCCCTTTCAGAGATCGTTCGGTGGCTGACAATCTGGACCTTTTCCAACAAATGAAAGCCGGCAAATTTGCCAGCGGAGAACGGGTTCTGCGGGCCAAGATCGACATGACTCACCCCAATTTGAATCTGCGGGATCCCGTGATCTACCGGATTGATCATTCAGAGCATCATCGAACCGGCGATCAATGGTGTATTTATCCGATCTACGACTTTGCCCACGGACAATGTGACGCGCTGGAACACATCACCCACTCACTCTGCACACTGGAGTTTGAAAATCACCGACCGCTTTACGATTGGTTTCTCGACAACCTTCCCGTGCCATCACGCCCGCGACAGATTGAGTTTTCCCGGCTGAATCTGAACTACACCGTGATGAGCAAACGAAAGCTGCTCCAGTTGGTGGAAGAAAACCACGTCTCCGGCTGGGACGATCCTCGGATGCCCACGATTTCGGGCCTCCGACGACGAGGCTATCCGGCGGAAGCGATCCGTCACTTTTGCCAGACAATCGGCATCACCAAATTCAAGAGCACCAACGACATCGGCCTCCTGGAGAACGCCGTCAGAAACGTGCTGAACAAAACGGCCTTGCGCTTCATGGCCGTCCTCGACCCCATTCGGGTCGTCATCACGAATTACCCGGAAGATCAGGTTGAGGAAATGGAGGCCATCCGCAATCCCGAAGATCCCGACGCCGGAATGCGGCTCGTGCCGTTTTCCCGCGAATTATACATTGAGCGGAACGATTTTATGGAGGATCCGCCAAAGAAATTTTTTCGACTCAGCCCCGGGAGAGAAGTCCGCCTTCGCTGTGGCTATTTCATTCGCTGCGACGAAGTGATCAAAAACGAGGCCGGAGAGATCACGGAACTGCGCTGCACCCATGACCCCGAAACGCGGGGAGGCGAAAATCCTCCCGACGGGCGGAAGGTCAAGGCGACCATCCACTGGGTGAGCGCCCGACATGCCGTTGAGGGGGAAGTCCGAGTCTATGATCGACTTTTTTCTGATGAAAATCCGGAAAGTGGTGATGGTTCATTTCTGGATGCGATCAATCCGGATTCCCTCCAGGTCATAGCGAATGCCAAGCTGGAACCGGGGCTGGGGAAAATTCCGCCCGGCGAATGTGTTCAATTCGAGCGGCTCGGCTATTTTTGCGCTGATCCTGACCGGAGCGAAGACCAACCTGTATTCAACTGCACGGTGTCACTGCGCGATCATTGGGCGAAACTACAGGCCAGGAAGAAATCGTAGAAGACTCAAAACTTGACCTGCACCTCAGCCCGACCTCCGTGGGCGGTGTTTCCATCTTCATCCAGAGTGACCGCGCCATCAATCACCAAAAACGCCTGGCGGGTCAGGGTCTGCTGATAACGAAGTCCAAAGCCCAGCATGGACGGACCTTCCCCACCGGCATAGGGAGTGCGCCCTCCCAGCTCGAAGAGCACACTTCGGTAGCCCTCAGCGTCCAGGAAGTGCTGATAGCCGACGGACATCCCCACTACATCTCCGCTCCCATTGCCCAGTGGAGCCCCGTATTTGCCAAGCCCCACCGCACGGTTCAAAAAGGCGAGCCGTCCCAGCGGTCCCCCGGTTGCCGGCCCTCTCGCCGCGGAAGTGTAATGGTCGACTCCCAGGAATGTATTGAGATAAAACACATCATCGCTGTAGCGCGTCGTGCGGCTCAGTTCATGGGTGAAAAGGGCGCCCGTGCCAACCGCGGCAGTTTCGTTTTCCAGAGCAAAAGAGGCGTTTCCCCGAAGAGTGGAATTCCAGTATCCCCATCGGCCCAGGCGGCCCAGGCCCAGATAAAACCCATCTCCGCCGTAGGCGGAATCCCCGGTGACGTAGGCGGTTTCAAACTCAATGGTGGCATCGCTGTAATCAAACCATGACGACAGCAAAAACAGTTTCGATCCGGAACTGCGCCGATTGTCCCCCCGGTGAATTTCGTTGAGTCCCACAAATGCGGTAATCTTGGCCGCTGAAGCCCCGAGGAGAAAGGTGTTGTGTCTGGTCAATCCAACCCCGTCCACAATGTCGTTGATCATGATTCCATCCTGAAAGGACAGACCTTGCCGCCCGATGGAGAATTGATAATCCAAATGGCGGCTGTCGTCCGGATCGAGATTCGGGAACATTTCGCCCAGGTCCCCTTCCATAAAGAAGATCCTCGGTTCAAAATTTCTGGCATCATCAAACCCCGAAGGAACCGTCCCTCCGGAAAAAGTGTATCCCGTGAACTTTCCCTCGTCGTCCAGAGGTCGAAAACCAATGAAAACCCGTTCTGACCCTGACAGGGCAAGATTCCCGAAAAGGTCCAGACGATTGGTCCATTCCTGGAATTCCAGCGTGTCGGAATTGTAACCCTGCAGCGCCGTGCGAAATGTCCCGTAGACCATGAATGCAGAGCGCCACGTTGCACCGGATCGCAAGGTGGTGCCGTTGTCTATCCGGCCCGGCCGGAGAAAGCGCTGATCTCCAAACAGGCTCTGGCGCCGCGGAACATCCTCCCCCGTGGGTTCAAGGACATCGCGGGCGGCAAGCCATTCTTTTCTTTTCTTGTTTTCAGGATACACCAGGTCATCCAGCTTCTCGGTGATCGTTTCGTTGGACCCGTCCAGATCTTTTCCGAAATCGCGAAAATCGATCACCTCGTTACTGAGATAAAGGGAATGGGTATCAGACATGCCCACTTGCGGCAACGCGCCGACCAGAATCATGGCAACTCCGGCAATGACCCGAATTCGGGAGAAACTCTGTAGACTGAAATTCATTTCCTGCCGTCCGTTCCTCCGAAGCGAGCCGTTCAGGCAATGGAGTCGATTCCCCCGAAACAAAGAAACGCGGATAGTTATGATTATTACGGTAATAATAACTTAACCTGCCCAAATGACAAATAATATTGTAATATTTATAATTACAATATTTAAAGCAGGCCGAAATTCTTCCTGAATCTCAATCGGGGGCTTTTCTGCATCGATAACAAACTTGCGAATTACCCGTTTCAGTTGAAGGTGTCGGGCCACGCAAACACTTGACGGTTGCTGGGGCAGCGGTCCGATGTTTTGCGTGTCTTATTGAGTCTTATCGAACTACAACCTAACTACAGCCTAACGAAAGGAAATCGTCCATCATGTCTATCGCCAAAGTCACAGAAATTATCTCGTCCTCTGAAAAAAGTTTCGATGATGCCGTTGAAAACGGGATCAAACGAGCCAACAAATCGCTCAAAAACGTCAAGAGCGCCTGGGTTCAGGACCAAAAGGTCACCGTGGGGAAAGATGGCGAAATCAATGAATACCGCGTCAATTTGAAAGTCACTTTTGTTCTCACGGACTGATTCGCCGTTCCACGGCATTTTTTCCGATCCGTGAGACAGACCGATTCCGCGGATTGGCACTTTTCTCGACCAAAAGGTCACCCTGAAGCGGGTGGCCTTTTTGTCTTTGCATCGAGGGATTCATTCAAGCAGAGTGGCGGGATGAAACATCGGCTTCGCCTTCTTTACACTTTCGTCGTGTTCCTGGCCACGGGACTCCTGCAAGCTGCCGACAAGCCGAACCTCATCTTCATTATGGCTGATGATCTCGGCTACGGCGATCTCGGTTGTTTCGGGCAGAAAATCATACAGACACCCCGAATCGATGAAATGGCGGCGGAAGGGATGAAACTGACCCAATTTTATGCCGGATCAACGGTTTGCGCCCCCTCCCGTTGCGTTCTGATGACCGGTCAGGACACCGGCCACTGCTGGGTGCGTGGAAACGGAGCCAAAGAAGCCCAGACGCTCCGCGCCAGAGACATCACTGTCGCTGAAAAGATGCGGGAGGCCGGTTACGCCACAGCCCTTATTGGAAAGTGGGGACTGGGGGAGGAAGGGACCTCCGGTCATCCCAACCGGCAGGGCTTCGATTACTTTTTCGGTTATCTCAACCAGCGACATGCCCACAACTACTACCCGGAGTTTCTTTTCCGTGGTGAAGAAAAAGTGAAACTCAAAAACAGTCCCGATCCACGATGGCTCGCCAGCAAACAAATGACCACCGATGGCGCGGGATTTGCCTCCCCCGACGGACGCATTGAGTATTCCCACGATCTCTTTGTTGCCGAATCTCTCCGGTGGATCGAAAAGAACGCATCCGGCAACGCCCCTTTTTTCCTTTATCTTCCCCTGACAATCCCACATGCCAATAATGAAGGGACACGGGGAACCGGCAACGGGGAAGACGTTCCCGACTATGGGATTTACGCTGACAAACCCTGGCCGGATCCCGACAAGGGCCAGGCTGCAATGATCACCAGAATGGACCGGGACGTCGGTCGAATCCTCGACAAGCTCAAAGCACTGGGAATTGACGACAATACCCTGGTCATATTCACCTCCGACAACGGCCCCCACAAAGAGGGCGGCAACCACCCGGAATTCTTCGACGCCAACGGACCTCTGCGGGGAATGAAACGCGATCTCACGGAAGGTGGCATCCGCGTCCCCACGATGGCCCGCTGGCCCGGGAAAATCGAGCCTGGAAGTTCTTCCGACCATGTCGCCAGCTTTGCTGATTTCATGGCCACCGCATGCCAGCTTGCCGGAGTGGAAACGCCGAAAAAAACTCAATCGCACAGTTTTCTGAATACGCTTCTGGGGAAACGCTCCGAACCTGATGACATTCACTATTGGGAATTCTACGAAAGGGGCGGCAAACAGGCCGTCCGCTTCGGAAATTGGAAAGCCATCCGCAAGCCCATGTTCACCGGAGAGATCGAGATCTACGATTTGAAAAAGGACATCGGCGAGGCGCATAATCTGGCAGACGCCAATCCCGCCGTGGTCGCGCAGGCAGCAAAACTGATGGCCGAATACCATGTCGAAAATCCGAACTGGAAGGTGAGGGGCAAAAAGACGAAAAAATAACAATCCGCTTCGGAAACCAGAATCTCGATTTTCATGCAATCACAAAAGACCCGTCTCTTTGTTCTTTTTTGTCTACTTTTCGTGATGACTCTTCGGGCCTGTGCCGAGGATAATACCGATTGGAAGCTTCAGCCGCTCAAATACAACAACCCCGGACTCGTGGTTGATCTCGGCGTTGGTCTCTGGGCCTGGCCGATGCCGATGGACTACGATGGCGATGGCGATCTCGATTTACTCGTCGCCTGCCCTGACAAGCCTTCCAATGGAGTCTATTTTTTTGAAAACCCCACACAAGACCCGAAAGTAAAAATGCCGACCTTCAAACCCGGTGTTCGACTCGGAAAAGCGGGGCACAATTACCAGGTCAGCTACGTCGATGGCAAGCCCCGCATCCTCAAGCCCGGCTACGAATTTCCCCGCGACGGTAAGACCGGGGAATTCCATTTCGACAAGCCGACGAAAATTTATCCCGAGACCAACGTCCACTCTGTCGGTGTCCGCGGCAACATGTGGCGTTATGTTGATTACGATGGCGACGGCGATCAGGACATCACCGTTGGAGTCGGCGACTGGAGTGATTACGGATGGGATCACGCCTATGACGCTCAGGGCCGCTGGCGCAACGGCCCGTTGCACGGATACGTTTACACAATCGAAAATAACGGAACCGATGCCGCGCCGAAATACGCCAGCCCAAAAAGACTGAAGGCCGGTGGAGGAGACGTCGATGTTTACGGAGGACCATCACCGAGCTTCGCCGATTTTGATGGCGATGGTGATCTGGATTTGTTGTGCGGTGAGTTCCTCGATGGATTCACTTATTTTGAGAATATCGGTTCACGGAAGAGGCCGACCTACGCCTCCGGGATGAAACTCACTGGATCAAACGGTGAACCTCTGGTGATGAACCTACAGATGATCACCCCGACCCCGTATGATTGGGATGGCGACGGAGACATGGATCTGATCGTCGGCGATGAAGACGGGCGCGTTGCACTGGTGGAAAATGTCGGTGGAAAAGGCAAGACCGGAACTCCGGACTTTTCGCAACCCGTCTATTTCAAACAAGAAGCGGACACCTTGAAATTCGGAGCC
>Ga0114931_10006442_pt1 | contig 14439 bp, 14 predicted proteins | sample 2SBtaG_FD_89579 | JGI IMG/M metagenome (GOLD analysis project Ga0114931, IMG submission 89579) | Deep subsurface microbial communities from Kolumbo volcano to uncover new lineages of life (NeLLi) - 2SBTROV14_V59a metaG | ecosystem: Environmental > Aquatic > Marine > Volcanic | place: Kolumbo...
GACGCCGCAGCGCCTATTACCTCGCCGCAGACGGCAGGCGCCAGGATGGTCTCATTATGCGGCTTGAGCTGGCCGCGGCTTGAACTGGATTGAGGCTTGAGCGCAGGGCTGTCCAATACTGGCGTCCCTTTCGTCTTCGACGAATATGGGGGCTTCCAGCCCCTTCACCCGCCCCAATCAGCGCCAAACCCGCCAGCAGGCAGATCGCACCGCCAGCGGTGTCGCGATAGACGTTCGCCTTGCGCTTTTCTATAATGAACAATCCGCGAAGTGATTCCAGCCTTCACAACCTGAAAGAGGTGGCCCTGATGCCGACGCCGGCGCAACGCAATCATGCCCGCCTGGAGCGGCTTTGTGCAGAGCGAGGTCTGCGTATGACCGCCCAGCGCCGTATCATTGTTGAAGTGCTGTCAAAAGCCGACGATCATCCGGACGTCGAAGAGGTCTATCGCCGGGCCAATGAAATCGACAAACATATTTCGCTTTCGACAGTCTATCGCACCGTCAAATTATTCGAGGCGCAAGGCATTCTCGAGCGGCATGATTTCGGCGAAGGGCGCGGCCGCTATGAACAGGCTGCACGCGAACATCACGACCATCTGATCAATATCAACAGTGGCCGGGTTATCGAATTCCGCAATGAGGAGATCGAAAAACTGCAAGAGCGGGTCGCCCATGAACTTGGCTTCAGGTTGACCGGACACAGGCTGGAGCTTTATGGCGTGCCGTTGAAAAAGAAAAAATAACGCCGGCGCAGCGCCAATTCAGCGTTGGCTTGGGGCCCCGTGCAAAATCGAGTGAACGAGTTGCTGTCAGCTTTTGCCGTGAAATCGAGCATTGTTCAGGGCCTGGTGTCGTGGTTATTTCTGCAAGCGGGCCTTCGCTGGCCCGGCGCCATGATCTGCCACGCAGCAAGGCGGACCCGCTGGCGCCGCCGCCAAATCAGCCATTACTTTCCCCGCAAGTTGCGGATAGCCAAGCCCAAGGTGCGATAGCCAAGCCCATGACAGGTGTAATCCGAGCGACCCTTGTGCTGACAGGCTTTCTGCTCCTGACCCTGCCATTGATGCCGCTGCAATGGCTATTGATAAAGGCCGGCTCAAGGCGCCAGCGCCGGCTCCCCCATTGGTACCATCGCCAGGTCTGCCGGCTGCTTGGCATTCGCATCCATCAAAAGGGTGAGATCCGCGATAAATTTGCGGTGCTGGTCATTTCCAATCACGTCACCTGGCTTGATGTTCCAGTCCTGTCGGCTGTTGCCGCGGTCTCCTTTGTGGCCAAAAAGGAGATCGCCAGTTGGCCGCTGGCGGGGAGCCTTGCCAGACTGCAACGCACGGTATTCGTCGATCGTCGGCGCCGCTCGGCTGTTGGCGCCACATCCAATGAAATCGCGGCACGGCTGCGCGCGGGGGATCATGTCGTATTATTCGCCGAAGGCACATCCAGCGACGGTAATCGTGTTCTGCCGTTCAAGACGTCGCTATTTGCTGCGGCCAAGCCTGGGCGCCCTCATGCGCGGCGCGCGGGGACCCTGCCAGACGAACAGGCGGGACCTGGGGTGGCGCCGGCAAACAGCGATGATGATGCCAAAACCCAGGTTTTCGTCCAGACTGTTGCGCTGACCTATACCAGCATCCATGGTCTGCCATTGACGCGGCTAAGCCGCCCCGTTGTCGCCTGGTATGGCGATATGGAAATGATCTCCCATGTCTGGACGCTGTTGAAGGCGGGACCTATAGACATTCATGTCGAGGTCGGCGCAGCGGTGCCGCTGGATGATTTCGCTGATCGCAAGGCGCTGGCCTGTTTTGCCGAAGAAGAGATCCGCGGCAGGGTCTTGCGGATGTTGCGCGGGCGCAGCAGCGATGCCAGCGATGCCCCGGCCAAGACCACAAGGCCAGCAAAAAGCTGGTCGCAGCGAGACCTCATGCGGTCCAATGTCGAAGACTCCCGGTCCAATGTCGAAGACTCCGCCAATTGGCCATGACCATAAAGCAGAAGCCCCGGACGGCCGCTCAGACAGGACTGCTGGTGAGCCTGGCGCAGCGCCGCCACAGGAAGCTGACGCGTCCCCGCCGCCACAGGGTATAAAAAATGTCCGCTCAGGTCCGGGGTTTGGACAGTTGGACCATAGACATGACATATCTTTGGTGACATCTGAGGTTCAATGTACTAAATCGCTGCCGCGATATTTGCGGCGAGACCCGTGCCTCCGATAGGGCGTCCGAGAAACCTGCACAGGAATTACCCTGCGCCAGGCAGTGCTAATGCTGCGACAGCACTGACGGCCAGGCAGGCGGCGGCAACTGAATATCGCGAAACAGCCCGGGTAATGGCTGATGGTAACCTGATTGGAACGAAATTTGAATAGAATAGCTAAAGTATCAAATGCGTCAGGTGGAGAATTGGCCATGCCCGGGAGCAAAAAAGTCTTCATAAAGACTTATGGCTGCCAGATGAATGTTTATGATTCTGAACGCATGAATGAAGCCCTGGCTCCTTATGGTTACGCGGCGGCGAGCAGCCTCCAGGATGCCGATCTGGTGGTGCTGAACACCTGTCACATTCGCGAAAAGGCTGCCGAGAAGGTCTATTCCGAACTTGGCCGCCTGCGTCAGCTCAAGGCCGAGCGGCGCGCGGCGGGTAAAGAAACCATTATTACTGTTGCCGGTTGCGTCGCCCAGGCCGAGGGGCAGGAAATCATTGCGCGGGCCGCTGTTGTCGATGTGGTTATCGGGCCGCAGAACTATCATCGCCTGCCCGAGATGATATTCCGCGCCAAATCCGAGGCCCGCCAGATCGTCGCCACCGATTTTCCCAATGAGGACAAATTCAAATGGCTGCCTGAGCGCGCCCCTCGCAGAGCCGCCGCTGCCTTTCTGACTGTGCAGGAGGGTTGCGATAAATTCTGCACCTTTTGCGTCGTCCCCTATACGCGCGGCGTCGAGTTCTCACGGCCGGTCAGCCAGTTGCTCGATGAAGCCCGCCAGTTGATTGCCGGCGGCGTGCGTGAAATCACCCTGCTCGGGCAGAACGTCAACGCCTATCACGGCATCGGTCCCGACGGCCAGACCTGGTCTCTGGCGCGGCTCATCAATGCCATGGCGGAGCTCGAAGAGTTGCAGCGGATTCGCTATACAACATCTCATCCACGCGACATGAGCGACGATCTTATTGCCACGCATCGCGACCAGCCGAAACTGATGCCCTATCTGCATTTGCCGTTCCAGGCCGGCTCGGACCGCATTCTCGCCGCCATGAACCGCAAGCATAGCGCGCAGGACTATCTCGAACTGATCGCCCGCATTCGCCAGGCCCGGCCTGATCTGGCTCTTTCGACCGATATTATTGTCGGATTCCCCGGCGAAACAGACGAAGAGTTCCAGCAGACATTGGCCATCGTCGCCGAGGTTGGTTTTGCCCAGGCCTATTCGTTCAAATATTCGCCGCGCCCCGGTACGCCGGCCGCGAGCATCGCCGATCAGCTTCCCGAAGAGGTGAAGTCTGAAAGATTGCAGGCGCTGCAGAGCCTGCTTGATGGCCAGCAACAATCCTTCAATGCCAGTTGCGTCGGCAAGGTTTTCCCGGTGCTGTTTGAGCGCGCCGGCCGCCAAAGCGGGCAGATTATCGGCCGCTCGCCCTATCTCCAGCCCGTCCATACGGCAGCTGAAACCACTCTTTTGGGCCGCATTCTGCCTGTTGAAATCTCCGCCGCCGGCCCCAATAGCCTGTCCGGTGTCATAAAAGCTGCCTGATCCGGCATTATGGTCGCCATCACGATGTTGAGCAATTCGTGGACTAAGCGGCAATTGGCTGTATCATGAACCTGACTGAACTGGCCTGCGAGTCGAACAGGCCTGCTTTAAGGGGATACCTGTACCTGCTCAAGAAGATACCTGCTTAAGGGGATAATTGGCGCCGAACCGGACAAGCCAGGCAGAGCCCGGACGAATGGCCATTCGTGGCCATCTCAGCCATTGCAGCATATCGGCGTTTATAAAGGAGACCAGCTTTTGACTGCTGTGCGAGGGCCAACATCGCAAACGGCGGGAAAACCGCGCAAATCTTCCGAAGCCAAAAAACGCCAGGTGGTGACGTTCGAGGACAACCGGCATATGACGCGGTTGCTCGGCCGCCATGATGAGCATCTGGCTCTCATTGAAGCTCGAATGGGCATAGACGCTCATGCCAACGGCAATGTCGTTACGCTGACCGGCAATGACAGCGCCGTTGCCCTCGCGCGTGATGTCCTGGAAAAGCTGTACCTGCAGGTCGCTGCCGGCGAAGACATAAGCAGCGGCGATATTGACGGTCTTATCCGCCACAAGCGTTCCGATGCTCCGGCGGCCAAAGGCATGGCGCAGATCCGCACGCGCAAGCGCATCGTGACAGCCCGCACGCCGATGCAGAGCCGCTATATCCAGGCCATGGAACGCACCGACTTGGTGTTTGGATTGGGGCCTGCAGGCACCGGCAAGACCTATATTGCGGTGGCTGCGGCGGCGTCATATCTGGAGCGCGGACTTGTCGACCGCATTATCCTGTCGCGTCCGGCGGTCGAGGCGGGTGAGCGATTGGGCTTCCTGCCTGGCGATATGCGCGACAAGGTCGATCCCTATCTGCGCCCGCTTTATGACGCGCTCTATGACGTCCTGGCCCCTGAAAAGGTGGAAAAGGACATTGAGGCGGGGATCATCGAGGTTGCGCCACTGGCTTTCATGCGCGGGCGCACGCTGGCCAACGCCTTCGTCATCCTTGATGAAGCCCAGAACACCACCAGCATGCAGATGAAGATGTTTCTGACGCGTCTTGGCGAAAATGCCAAAATGGTCATAACCGGCGATCCGACCCAGATTGATCTGCCATCAGGGCAGGCCTCCGGCCTTGTGGAATCAGTAGGGCTGCTGGACGGGATTGACGAAATCATGGCGATCCGCTTTACCGGACAGGATGTGGTTCGCCGTGATCTTGTGGCCAGGATCGTCGCCGCATATGACAAATTCGAATCCGAATAATACCGGCCGAAAACGGAGCCGGCAGGAGCCGGCAGGAGAGAGAGGGGAGGGATGACAGCAAGCCTCGCCACACAACGCGCAACCTGGGGATCTGACAAGACCTGACAGCAAAATGAACCATCAAGATGAAGCCATGGCCGGCCCCGCCGACAGCGGCGCCGGCAACGACGCAGACCCTGAGCAACCTCCATCGAGAAGCTCCCCACTGCCGCGGCCGGCTGTGCAATACCGGCAAGCGCATTCATTTGATGAGCAGCAAGGCGTTGGCCCACAGACCTGTGGCGCACAGGGCGATGTTGCCAGCCATGATGTCAGCGATGTCGCCAGCGATGATGTGCATGACATGACCAGCCTCTCCATCGACGTCGTTTATATGGCCGGTGACTGGTCGGCCTTCGGCAGCGCCGAAGATCTGATTGTGGCCGTTGCCAAAGTCGTGTCCGCGCATCCGGACCTTTGCAGCTTCATGCCTGCCACCGCCGCACTGGCGCTTGGCGATGATGTTCATGTCCGCAGCTTGAACCTGCAGTTCCGCGGCATCAATCGACCGACCAATGTCTTGTCCTTTCCCGCCACCATATCTCCGCCGGTCGCTCCTGTTGCGGCAGACGCTCCAGGAGCGGCACACGAGGAACCTGGATTTCTCGGTGACATCATCCTGGCGCAGCAGACCGTTGCCCGCGAGGCAGCCGAACAGGGCAAGCCGCCCGCCCATCATCTGCAACATCTTGTGCTGCACGGGCTGCTGCATCTTATTGGTTTCGATCATCAAACAGAGGCCGAAGCGGCGGAAATGGAAGCCCTGGAGATCGAGTTGCTGGCCGCCCTTGCCATCGCCAACCCCTATGCGAGCGCCGCCACCATCAGCGCCGCCACCACCATCACGCCGACGACTGGCAAGGTTTAATCCCGTGCAGACATAACCGCCACAGCGAAATCTGGTCGCGGCCCGCTCTTGCAATCCAGCTTGCGGCCCGTCCATAAATTTGGAGCCCGTCCATAAATAACGACGTCACTGAAACAGACGACATATCGGCAGCTTCGCAGCAGAGGCTCAACTGTTCATGGACAAACATTCGAATGGAACATTCACTTGTTTCTGCACAAACCCAAAGCCTTAGCAGGAGGAAATCAAACAGAACGATGAGCGTTCAGCCGGCAAATAAATCTGTCTATCATCAGTTGCCCGCCAGTGCCGACCCAGGCTCTGCGGCCCCTGAGCGGAGCAATGCCCCGGGCAACGACAACCCCGATAATCCTGACAACCCCGATAACAGCGGCAATAGCAATGGCTCCGACGCCGGCGGCAGCTCGCAAGGCTGGCTGGCGTTATTGCGCAGCAAGCTTGGCCTGCATGGTCCCCCGACATTGCGTGACACGCTGGAAGCTGCGCTTCGATCGGGCGACAGCGGCGACGATGATTTTTCGGCTGCAGAACGCGAAATGATGCTGCGCCAGCTGCGCTTCGGGACATTGCGTGTTGACGATATTATGGTGCCGCGCGCCGACATCATCGCCATCGACGAAAGCCAGTCCATTGCCGATCTTCTGACAACCTTCGAAGAAGCCGAGGCGTCGCGTATTCCGCTGTACAGTGAAACTCTGGACGACCCGCGCGGCATGGTTCACATCAAGGACCTGTTTGCGGCAATGATTGCCGGTGAGCGGGCAAACGCCAAAAAATCCGGAGTGCCCAGGGGCCGGCGCTGTCTGGGCCGGCTCGACCCCGCAAAGAGCATTGCTCAATCGAAGCTGCGCCGTCCGGTGCTTTACGTGCCGCCGTCAATGCCGGCCATGAACCTGCTCATCCGCATGCAATCGACGCATATCCACATGGCGCTGGTCGTCGATGAATATGGCGGCACCGATGGACTGGCGACAATCGAGGATCTGATCGAGCAGGTTGTCGGCGAAATCGAGGACGAGCATGACGAAGCCGATGAGGCATTCATCCAGCAGGATCCCAGGCATGGCCTTGTTGCCGATGCGCGCATGCCGGTGGAGGATCTTGAGAACTATCTGCGAGTAAAGCTTCTCAGCGACGAGGATGAAGAGGACATTGATACGCTGGGCGGTCTGGTGTTTTCGCTGATCTCGCGGGTGCCGGCACGCGGCGAAATCGTGCATCATCCGGCGGGCATCGAGTTTGAAGTCCTGGAGGCCGATCCGCGGCGCATCAAGAAACTGAAACTGGATCTCACAAAATTGCCTTCGCCGGGTAAATCATCTTGACTGAGCGCCCTGGTGCCACGGGCTGGCGGACCGTTGCGTTGCCCTTGCCGCTCTTGTTGTTCTTGTTGCGCCTGCCGCCCGCTCTGTTGCGCCTGGCAGCCGGCTGGATGAGGTCGGAGGCGCGGCTGTCAGGTCAGTCCTGCTGTTTTTCTGTGGATCGCAAATCATATGCATAACCCGGCGCGCGCGCTACAGCAGATGAGTGGCTGGCAACGCCGCATGACGGCCTTGCTGGCCGGGCTTGTATCAGTTCTGGCCATGGCACCGTTCTTCGCCTGGCCTTTGTTGTTTATCACATTCCCGGTTCTCATCTGGCTGATTGACAGCACCAGGGCAAAGCAGGGCAAGGCTGAGTTCACGGCGCAGCAAGGTTGCGAAACCACGGCGCAGCAAGGCGAGGTTGAGTTCACGGCGCAGCAGGGCTCCTGGCGGCACAGCGCTATTATTAGGGCTGCCGGCGTCGGCTGGTGGTTCGGCTTCGGTTACTTTGCTGGCGGCCTGTTCTGGATTGGCGAAGCCTTCCTGGTCGATGCAGGCAAATTCGCCTGGCTGTTGCCCTTTGCGGTCACCCTGATGCCGGCCGGTCTGGCGCTGTTCTGGGCGGCGGCGGCGGCGCTGGCATCGGCAATCGGCTGGCGGGAAGGCAGGCCAAGGGACTTCAGCCGGGTTGTGGCGCTGGCGGTTTGTCTCAGCGGCTTCGAGTGGCTGCGCGGCCATGTGCTGAGCGGTTTTCCGTGGAACCTGCCGGGCTATGCATTGACCTACCCGCTGCCGCTGATGCAATCGGCCGGGATTTTCGGCGTCTATGGCCTGACCCTGCTGGCGCTGCTTATTTTTGTGGCCCCTGCTGTCATCTGGTTCGACGCCGCATCACTGTCCACGCCATCGCCACAAAGGCAACCGCAAGACAGGCATCGCACCGGCCGCGCCGGTCGCGCCGCATTTGCCGCCGTTGCTGTTGCCCTGCTGCCAATCCTGATGATGGCGGCTTATGGCTGGGTGCGGCTGTCAATGCCTGTCCCCCAGCCGGTGGCCGGCATCAGCTTGCGGATCGTCCAGCCGAACATTGACCAGCGCGAGAAATGGCTGCCGCAATTTCAGTCGACCATCTTCAGTAAACACCTGAAGCTGTCGCGCAGAAATGCCGATGGCCAAAAGGACGAGCTTAAACATACCAAGCTGCTGATCTGGCCGGAGGCGGCAATGCCCTTTCTGCCCTTGCGGCAGCCGCTGGCGCTGCGGGAAATCGCCAGGCTGCTGCCGCCCGGCAGCCATCTGCTTTCAGGGGCACTGCGCAGGCAATCCCTCCACGCGCCGGCCAACAGGCCCGGCCTTGTCCGCTCAGGCAAGACCAGGCTTTTTAATTCGATCCTGGTGTTTGACAGCAAGGCCCGGCTGGTCGGGCAGTATGACAAAACCCATCTCGTGCCCTTTGGTGAATATCTGCCAATGCAGGACTGGCTGGAAGCCATCGGGTTACGGCAATTGGACCAGTTTCAGGGTGGCTTTTCGAGCGGAGCTGAACCACGTCCGCTGCTGCAGATTTCCGGCTTGCCGCCAATCGGCCCGCTGATCTGTTATGAAGCGATTTTCCCAGGCGTCGTTGCGCTGTCAAAAGGCCGCCCCGCCGTCCTGATAAATGTCACCAATGACGGCTGGTTCGGCAATACCACAGGGCCGCGTCAGCATTTTCAGCAAGCCCGTGTCCGTGCCGTCGAAGAGGGGCTGCCGCTCATTCGCGCCGCCAACAACGGCATATCGGCGGTGATTGACCCAATGGGGCGCATATTGCACCGCCTCGGCATGAATGAAGCCGGTGTTATCGACAGTGTTTTGCCGGCAGCCATTGCTGCTCCTCCCTATAGCCGAGGCGGCGACGATCTTTTTTGGGTCATGTGGCTTATTTGCATCATTGTCATTTTGCGTAATCACCGCAGGTCCAGACTATGAAAATCGCTTCAAAGCGTGGTCCGTTGGGAAATATTCCCAATAACAACCACTACTTAGGTATGATGGAAACAAGCATCAGCGTTTTCCCTAATTATTTAGGTCGGTTGACGCGCGCTGCCCCTACACCTAGGAATTGAGGCGAATTCGTCTCAATCTTTGACCTAACAGTAGAAGATCCCATGTCAAAACCCAACCAGCAAGTCGCGTCATCCGCCAAAAGTCCGAAGGGTTCGCGCCGGCCGAATCCGGTCGACATTCATGTCGGGAGCCGGGTGCGGCTGCAGCGTATGCTGCTGTCGATGAGCCAGGAGAAACTGGGTGAGAAACTGGGGCTGACATTCCAGCAGGTGCAGAAGTACGAAAAGGGCATCAATCGCATCGGCGCCAGCAGGCTGTTTGATTTGGCGCAGGTATTGGGCGTGCCGGTGCAATTTTTCTACGATCAGGCTCCCGGTTCGCTGCCGTCGCAAGATTCGTCACAGCCTGCAGGGTTTGGCGAAGAAGCAGGCGAAGGTTATATCGTCAATTTCCTGTCGACCAGGGAAGGCCTGGAGTTGAACAAGGCCTTTGTCCGTATCAGCAGCCCCAAGGTGCGCCGGCATATCGTGGATCTGGTGCGCTCGCTGGCCAATGACAAGAGCAGCGATTAATCCTATTGCAATCCTGCAAGAGCTGCACGCCTTGCCGATGTCGATCAGATTGCAAATCACAAGCAGCTTTGGCGCCGCTGCCGCGCGGACTTGAGACGTCTCATGGAACTGTTCGGCTAATACGGAACTGTTCGGTTAATAATGGCCGGCAGCCGGCAGCCCCATCTGCTTGTGATTGATCCTATTGTCGTCCGGCTGCACTTGACCCTTGGCGTAAAGACTGCAAGAACGCCGCAATCTGCATCCTTGAGCATTTGTCTGTTCTGTGCCCGTAACCGTTTAATGGAGAGACGACGTTGCCACGTTCATCCTATTTGTTTACCAGTGAATCAGTGTCTGAAGGCCATCCTGACAAGGTCTCTGACCGTATATCTGACGAAATCGTTGATCTATTCTACCGCGCCGCCGAAACGGAAGGCTTTGACCCGTGGAATATCCGCGCCGCAATTGAGACGCTGACGACAACCAATCGCGTGGTCATCGCCGGCGAAACCCGTGGCCCCGAAAGCATCGGCCCCGAACAGATCGAAGAGGTGGCGCGCCAGGCGATCAAGTCCATCGGCTACGAGCAGCATGGTTTCCACTGGAATTTCGCCAAGGTCGAGATTTTGCTGCACCCGCAGTCGGTTGACATCGCGCAGGGCGTCGATTCATCGGGCAACAAGGATGAAGGTGCCGGGGATCAGGGCATCATGTTCGGTTATGCCTGCCGTGAAACGCCGGTGCTGATGCCTGCGCCCATTCACTATGCGCACCAGATCCTGCATTTGATGGCCAAGGCGCGTCATTCCGGTGATGACAAGGTTCTTGGCCCGGACTCCAAGAGCCAGGTGACGGTGCGCTATGAGGACGGCAAACCGGTTGGCGTGGCGCAGATCGTCGTTTCGACACAGCATCTCATTGAGGACATGGATTCGGACCAGATCCGCGAAGTCGTTGAGCCATACGTTTATAAGGCGCTGCCGCAAGGCTGGATCGACGCCGACACGGTCTGGCACATCAATCCAACGGGCAAATTCTATATCGGTGGTCCTGATGGCGATGCCGGGCTCACCGGCCGCAAGATCATCGTCGACACCTATGGCGGCGCGGCTCCCCATGGCGGCGGCGCCTTCTCCGGCAAGGATACCACCAAGGTGGATCGCTCGGCAGCCTATGCGGCGCGCTATCTGGCCAAGAACATCGTCGCCGCAGGGCTTGCGGACCGCTGTACGATTCAGCTTGCCTATGCCATCGGTGTTTCGCAACCGCTGTCGATCTATATCGACACCCACGGCACGGCCACCGAGATGGATGAAAGTAAGTTGGAAAGCATTCTGGGCAGTGACAAGGTCATGGATTTATCGCCGCGCGGCATCAGACAGCATCTCAAGCTCAACAGGCCGGTCTATGCGCGCACCTCGGCCTATGGTCATTTTGGCCGTGAGCCCGATGCCGAGGGCGGTTTCTCCTGGGAAAAGACCGACCTTGTCGAACAGTTGAAAGACGAGATGAACTGAAATCCGGCTTCCCGCTTCCCGCTTCCGGCTGCATGCGGGTGGCAGTTGACGGCAATGCGCGCCTGCAAGGCCGTGCCCGTTGTGACAGGTCACACCGGCTGAGATTCGAACAAGACATGACCAGCTCTGCTGATAGCGCCCGCTGTTATCGTGATCTACGCTCTTTCGGTCGCCGCAAGGGGCGCAAACTTGGCGCCGCACAGCAGGGTCTGCTGGATGAACTGCTGCCGAAGCTGCGGCTTGACCCTGCCGAAGCCGGGAGCGCCGGGGAAGCCGGGGAAGGCTGTCAGGACGTGCAAGCCCTGGCGCGCCTGTTTAACCGCGATCTACCGCCATCCAGCTCCAGGCAAAAGCCGCAGCCGGTTTGGCTTGAGATTGGTTTTGGCGGCGGTGAACATCTGGTCTGGCAGGCATCCAATAACCCGCATGTCAATTTCATCGGCTGCGAGCCCTTTGTTGATGGCGTGGTCAAGGTGCTGCGCGCCGTCGAATCCCGCAAGCTGAGCAATATTCGCCTTTATGACGATGATGCGCGCGCCCTGTTGCGCCGGCTGCCTGCTGCCAGCATAGACCGCGGTTTTCTGTTGTTTCCAGATCCATGGCCGAAGAAAAGGCAACAAAAACGCCGGCTGGTTTCAACGGCAACGCTCGACCTGCTGGGGCGCGTCATGACGCCGGGGGCGGAATTGCGGATTGCCACCGACATTGCCGATTATGCCCGCGCCATATTGCTTGCCGTCATGACGCATCCGGAATTCGAGTGGCTGGTGACAGGGCCTGATGACTGGCGCAAAAGACCTGCTGATTGGCCGCAAACGCGCTATGAGCAAAAAGCCAGGCGCGCCGGCCGGCGTTGCAGCTATTTCTCATTCCGGCGCCGGTGAATAGGCTGGCATCCAGCCATGGCGAGGTCCGCAAGATGAGGTCCGTAAAGCAAAGATTCGCGCCGGATAGCGCCACCTTACCAATTTGCAATGTGCAAAAATCCGCCACATATGCTAGTTACAAGAACAATTGGCAGGCCTGTCCCCTGGGCGGCCGCCAATACGGGCTCGAAGCCGGTCAGTTTTGCAGCTTTGGTGAGATCGCAGGCGATCAGACCAATGAGTTGATCCTGTGATGGATCGTTGCAAAACATAAAACCTCGCCCCGACCGGCTTACCTTATCAATTAGCAACTGTGCCCTGCACACAAGTGCAACCGCGCCCTGCACGCATAGCGCGACAACTGTGCTGCCGCTGGCCAGCCATCGTGCCTGCTGCGGGCCAGACGCCGCGCAGCATCCCTCGCACCATTCCTCGCACCATTCCTCACCATGTGACGACGGGCCTGGAACAAAGCGGTCTGCATGCGCAGCCTTGACAGTGCCGGGGCAAAGCACGGTTGAACCGAGACTCGTGAGATCAAGAGGTGAACAATATGAACCTGAACAGACGTAAATTCCTCGGCGCGGCGGCCATGTCTCCATTGGCCGCCAAAGAAATGGCTGTAAAAGCTGCCGAGGCCGCTGAAATGGACGCCATGAACGCCTCGGGGATCGAGCTTTTCGGCGATTCCATGTACACCGGCGTTACAAGCTATGATTCCGAGCCGGAGATGCGCAGTATCTGGGACGCCATCAAGGACCTGGGCCTGCCGGAGTGGAAAAAGGACGATCTTTGGGAAGATGCCAAGCGTTCGCGCACGCTCGACCCGGACATCGCCACCATGCGCTCGGTGTCACTCAATGCCAAGATGAAAATGCAATGGAAGCGCAACTATGACCTGCTGCTCGAACGGGCTTTCACGCAGCAGAAAATGGAGAAGCTGAAGCAGTCCTTCTTCGCCAAGAATCCTGACGTGTCTGAGTATTAAGGCGTTTCGGGAACTGGCGGAAACTGCGAGCGGAACAGAATCTGCCGGTTGGGTTGAGCATAGGCCGCTGGTCTGCGGCGACGCACAACCCAATCCCCTCCCCCGCCGCCGCCGCGTGATAAATTCTGTGCGGCCGGCATGTTGCCGCGCAATGTTGACATTAGTACCCGCGATTCGAAAGTGACTGTTACAGCAACCCTGATGCGAGAACGTAAAATCCGAGTGGCAGCGCTTGCGCTCGCTGTACGAAGCTGGGCGATGTCGATGTTTTTCTGCAGGTCGCGTCGCCCCCTGTCCCGCCAGTTGCCAGGCAGGGCGCTTGTGTCCCGGCGGGCTTATGAGGCTTCCGGCTGAAATTTTTCGCGGTTTTCCCCTTGACGAAAGACTTCTGTGCGACCACTTATGTAAATGTTAAAAACATTAACATCATAAGCAACTATGAGGGTCGAATGGAAATGCTGGCGAAACTGGACAACAAACTGGACGATCTGGGCCGCCCGGCCTGGATCGCGCTGATGGTCCTGGGCTTTATCGTCTTCTGGCCGATCGGTCTTGGTTTATTGGCTTATCTGATTTGGAGTGGAAGAATGGGATGCAGTAAAGGTAATCATGGGCGTTGGCAGCGGCGCGGCGGCGCGCGTTGGCGTGACGAGGCAATGCGCTTTGGCGGTTTTAATCGCGCTTCGATGCGGACAAGTGGCAATCACGCCTTCGATGAGTATCGTGAGGAAACCCTGAAACGGCTTGAAGAAGAGCAGAAGGAATTTTCCGACTATCTTGAGCGCCTGCGCATGGCCAAGGACAAGGCCGAGTTCGATCAGTTCATGGCGGAAAGACGCCAGCCGGTGACCTCGCCCGATAGCTCTTCGGGGGCGGCGGATCACCCGTCCAGATCGTCACAATAGATCCGGGCCGGGTGCTGCCGGTGCCGGTCGCCGGTCAGCGTTGATGATGGCCTAAGCCTGAACTAACGATAGCCGGCCAATCACATTTTCCCCCCGCGGTTGCAGCTCCACAGGCTTCGGTGTGTCTGGGCTGTGGCCACGGGGTTTCGTTTGTTGCCTTAATTTTCGACATCGCTCTTAATACCATCGGTCATAAAGAATGACTGATGGATTGCCTGTGGAGCGCCACGCTCTAAGCATCGCGCTCTGCGTCGTGTTGCAAACGCGCGAGGCACGTCATGTTGCAAACGCGCAGCATGATGGCGCCAGTCCTTTGGAAAAACATGAGAAAAAA
>Ga0114931_10006443_pt1 | contig 14437 bp, 13 predicted proteins | sample 2SBtaG_FD_89579 | JGI IMG/M metagenome (GOLD analysis project Ga0114931, IMG submission 89579) | Deep subsurface microbial communities from Kolumbo volcano to uncover new lineages of life (NeLLi) - 2SBTROV14_V59a metaG | ecosystem: Environmental > Aquatic > Marine > Volcanic | place: Kolumbo...
AAAATAACAAAACATGCATTAAAGATAGACGAAAGCACAGGAAAATGAGTGAGTAGCACACAGCAAATGCTGATCTGAAAGAGATGACCAGACAAAGCCATGTTCCATGCAATTCCAAAAATATGTGCCACTTCAGTGACTTAGATCATACAAACAGCAATGACTAAATCCCGATTTCTGACTGATAACAACAAGATCGTTGTTGAAAAAACATGGCGCCAGTTGCAGGTATACCACCGCCAACCCTTTCACACAGAATTACCGACACTGCTCAGCAACATCTTTGCCAACCCAGACGCTGCACTTGCACGTGGTGATTTGTTAAAAGATGGTGATAAAACAACACTGGCAAAAATTACTTAGGGCAAAATAACACTGGTCATTAAGCGCTACAACACGCTCAATGTCTGGCATGCACTCTTGTTCTGTCTGCGCACCAGTCGCGCGCATCGCTGCTGGGTCTATGCACATGTATTCAAAGAATCAGGGCTGGATACCCCTGAGCCCGTAGCCATGATCGAACAACGCTTCGGCCCGATAAAACGTCGTGCTTACTATATTATGCAATATCGGCATGGAGACCCCGGGCGAACCATCATTCTGCAAGCCAGCGCACAAGAACTAAAACGCTATCTCGATGCCATGGCGAATGACTTAGCCAGGTTACACAGGAAACTGATCACGCATGGCGACTTAAAAGATAGTAACTGGCTTTGGGATGAGAATCGATGGGTCTGGCTGGATCTCGATTCAGCCAGACAACACACGCAACTTCGATCCTTCACGATTACCTGGTTTCGAGACATGCGTCGTTTGTTACGCAACTGGCAGCATCGTCCTGATATTCTGCAACTGGCTAAACGCGTCATACCCTGGACTGCTAACTTTTAAACTCTGCATTCGACTATGAATTTATAACCATTTGAATACTCTGATGATAGAATTTTTATGGCACGACACCGTTGATCCTGGCATGATTATTAAATAACGATGTTTCAACAGGTTATGTAATACGCACACGACTGGCCGCCAATCTCTGAAGTCGGGTAAAGACAATCAGCGCATCATCGCTGTTGGAACAGTCAACCCTGCCCTGTCCTGCGCTTTCATTCCTGATGGTTTTGCTTACCCGATTCCAGTCAGAAAGATTTTTTTGCGATCCTGTCAGCAATAAGCAGCCCGAATCGCTCGTGAAATCATCCAGACCTAAATCATTTTTTATCTGGTCTACACTTAATTCAGGCATAACCATGTCGTTGATGACCAAAAAAAATTGACTAGGTAATAACCAATGGCAATCAAGCAACTTCACATAGAAAATGAGATTAGAGCCAGCTTCAACCTACCACTGAATGAGCAAGACGCTAAACAATTAGTCTTCGATCAATGGCAATTTCTAACCAGGTTGACAGAGCGACGCTTCCCCAACGATGACAGTATGGCGCAGGGGGCTTTATTATTTGTCCTGGAAAAACTTGAAGCTGATCAGTGGAATAGAGTCAGAGCCTGGGAAGGGCAAGGCGCCTTCCATACTTTTCTTGCCGTGTTGACAGCGCGCTTGATGACTGATTATACCCGCTCTAGATATGGTCATCATCGTACCCCCACCTGGATTAACAAAAAAAACGATGCGACCTGGACCAAGGCTTACCAGCTCATTGTGTTCCAGAATTATTCACGACACGATGCAATTGAAATACTTGCCGTCACATACCGTGGGCGGGATCGCTGGTATTTTGAAGAAATGGTTGCCACAATTATCGCAAAAAACAACCGCCCTGTACGTGCTATAGAATCGCAAGTACCGATTGATGCGGTTGAAGACACGTCTCATTGTTTTCAAGCACCGGAACAAAATGCCAGGGTCGACGAAAAAACCTTGCTGGAAGCAGTGATCAGCTATTTAAGCAGCGATGAGCAAGACACTCAACAAGACGAGAATCGAGAAGTTCAACGCTTACTGTCTTTACTAAACATCGAATTAAGCATGTCAGAGGAAGACAAGCTGTTGCTCAAAATGAGATATTGTGATGGCATGACAATTACAGCAATCACCAAGGCGCTGAATCTCAAAGGCGATATCTACAAACGCATCAACAAGCTCATCAGGCACTTGACAAACGCATGTACACAACTTGGTGTACTGGATGATACTGCCTGAAATAATTATGGAGTCATGTTATGAAAAATGCAGTTCACATATCTGATAACGAGCGCTTGATTGCGCTCATTGGCCTGGCGGCAACCAAACAGAATAACCAGCCTGCACACTGTCCATCTGACGAACAACTCGCTGAGTTGATCGATAATACATTGAATCACAGACAACGCACCACGCTGTTAAGGCATTTGAATCAATGTAATGACTGTTATCAATTATGGCTGGAAACAACGTCATTACTGCTGGAAGAAAAAGACTTGGTCGAAGTCGTTGATCTCAATCAGTTCAGGGCTACAGCCAGTTAACATTCAACCATTGTAAACTGCATGATTCAGTAGCCGCTACTCGGGCTTGGTCAGCACACAACTCAGCGTTTTACGAATCAACGAGCCGCCAGGAGGCTGTTCGAGAATGCAAAGATTGAAAAATAAAACACAGTATATAGTGTGTATAAAAATTTAATTACACAGTATATTGTGCATAAAATTTCAATTACCGAGTTCCCGGACAGCATCCTGGTGTTCCATAGATGTCGATGTAATTTTTCTATCCAAGGTTACTGTGTGACACCGTTATTGTTTGGCTTCACTTCTCAGCGCTAACCAATCTATCTGGAACACGACCATCGTTTAAATCATGCGTTATGACACTTAAACCACGCGATTATTCACTGTCTTTCCAGATTGTTGTCCGGCAAGCAACATGGGTTGCTGTTCTGTTGTGCGTTTAAACAACTCTGCCAATGTAACAGATAATTGCTGTTTGACATGATTGTTGACTGAGAAGACAAAAGGCTGTAACCGGGTTGATAGCCAGTCATGCTCGTCAAAATCAACATCCATCCAGTTCCAGCGATTCATGCGATACAAATCCCACAAGCTCAAATCATCCAGATCCCTGCTCAGCAGCCAGTCATTGTTTTCATCCCGGGCAACAAAATGCTGTTGAGACAAGTTCTCAAGAATCAAGGCAGTGACGGGTTCCGTTATCCTTGATTGTTCTGCAATGGCCTGAACAGATAAACCTTTACCTTGCCGTTGCGCATGCCAAAGGCTTTTTAAGACATGCAATGTCGGGATCAGTTGATGAGGTTCATTACTATCACCCTGACGCAGCCATCCTTTTGCATGGCGTTCCATTGTATAGGTCAGCTGTGCTCCAAGCAGCGTTACCAACCAGGATAGATACAGCCAAACCAGAAACATGGGAATTGCAGCCAATGCGCCGTAAACTGTTTGATAAGTTGGAAAAGTCCGCGTGTACCACGCGAACCCCTGCTTGGCGAACTCAAATAACACGGTTGCAAACACGCCACCGGTGATCGCGTAGCGAAACGGGACGTGGACATTTGGAACAAGCCAGTAGAGTAACGTGAAGGTGAATACTTCAAGCAACAAGGGAATCAGCTTTAGAAAACCCAGATAGTTTTCGATGGTCGTCGCTGTTTGCGAGAGTAGCGGAACTGACATGATGTAAGAAGTCACGATCAAGCCACCACCCATCATAATCGGACCAAGTGTTAACACTGCCCAGTAAATCACCAGGCGTTCCACCGCGGAACGATCTGATGAAGCCCGCCAGATTGAATTCAGTCCGCTTTCAATGGTTAAAATCATCATCAAGGCTGTCACCAGCAAAAAGACGATCCCGGTCAATGTCAGTTGTCTTGCCTTGTCTGTAAACGAGGATAAATAATCCTGGATCATTAACCCTGTATCAGGGAGAAAGTTTTGGAAAATAAATTCCAGCAGTTTATCATTCAAGGTTTCAAAAACCGGAAATGCCATCAGAATTCCAACTGAAACAGCCATCAGTGGGACAATTGAAAGCAATGTTGTATAAGACAGCGAAGTCGCAAGTTGCAAACATCGGGCATCGACGAAATCTTTCCACAATGAACTTAAAAAAAGTAATTGTTGCTGTAGCATGACTATTTAGCTAATAATTCCTCAAGGCGCCCACTGTCTCATGATGACGCTCTTATACAGCCCTCTGTTTTGCGACACAGAATATCGATACGGGAAATCAGTTTATCAGTTTCTAACAGAGCAAATAAGCAATTTTGTCATTATGACTGCACAAATGAAGATTGAGTTAGCTCATCTGCAAAACGCTTGCTGTATAATCCAAGCTGCATTGGGTTCACTTATCTTTACAAACTGATAGCCACGACACACTGTGTGCGCAAAACAAATAATCAGTCCGCTTGCTGATATCAATAACCAGGTAGTATTCGCTCATGCTCAATCGAATAAAACTCATTCTTGATTTGTTCCCTACTGGTTTAACGCCAGCCCAACATTGCCGCAACCTTGCCTTAATCGGCACAGCGCTGTTGATTGTCATTGGACTCATTGCCGGCTGGAGTGTTGTGTTTGCAATGCTCTCTGCACTTTCAGGTGGTTTTGCTGCGCTACTCGCATTTGACTGGTTGGGTTCGCAGCCAGCAGGTGACAGCAGGTTGCGTCAAGCATCAGAAAAAATTTGTCGTGGTGCAGTGTTGTTTCTGATGAATCTTTATAAAAGCATCGCGCTATTAAGCGTATTACTTGGGATTCTGATCGGAACAGTTGTCAGCTGGAGCGCGGCTATTGGCTTTATTCTCGGAGTACTGACCTCTGAATTCATTGGATACGTTGGCTTTGTCTTGACAATGCGCACTCGATCAACTGTGTTACAGGCAACCCATCGCAACTTGCTTGCCGTTACTCAGCTTGCATTGAGCAGTGGAGTCATCAGCGGACTTCTGGTTTCAGGAACTGCACTGACCGGACTGGGGCTTTTTTATACTGTTCTGGTCGCCAGCCAGACAGCGCAAATGGTTGTCATACTCGCCGGGCTTGCTGCGGGCGCTGCACTGGTTGCAATGCTTGTCAGCATGAGCAGTATTGTTTTTGTACAAACAAGCCTTGCATCCGGTGCTGACGCGGCAATGCAAAGTCACCAGACGCAACCCCAGCCAACCAACATGATAAAAACCATCGCGGAACATGTTGGCGAGCGCAGCGGCTTGATAACAGATTGTTTTGCAACCATCATCACAGCGCTTGTCGCAGCAATCATTATCAATCGTGAGCTGACAATGATGAATCAACTCATCACCTATCCACTGGTGATTATCGCTGTTTCCATCCTCAGTGTTATCGTAGTCCTGCAGGTTCTGCAACAGTTGAACGCATCGCTGAAACCGGCCTTGCTAATCAGGCGCATACTGCTGTCTTCTGCAATGCTGAATGCCATTGTATTAATGCCAGTGAGCATATGGATGTTTGATGCCTCTGAATTGTATGACCAGGCAGGAATCTCAATCAACCAATTATATCTGGCCGTATTAATCGGACTGTTTCTGGCAGTGTTAATCAGCATTGCCAGCAGTGATCCGGCCAAATCAAAATTTGCCAAATTCTTCCCTCCGTTCATCCACCAATATCACAGTATTGTTGTCTTTTTGATTGTCATTATCGGCTTGTTGATCAGTGAGCGTACAGCTGGTTTGCTTGGCATCGAAACAGCAATTATTTCATTGCTGTCACTGAACATCATGACGGTTGTCGTGGCAAATCTGAGTCAAATGATGTACGCTACGCAACCTCTGATCACAAAACCCGAGCAATATGCTGAACGTCAACAACTTGAACTAAACTGCAGAGCACTCACCCATCGTTATGGACTCACCGGCTCTGCGCTGACAGCTTTGATTCTGGCAATCGCGTACTACTTGCACGCATCTGTCAATACGCCATTCTCTGTGATCAATCTGACATTCATGAGTGGATTACTGATTGGCGCCATCGCCATTGCCTGGTTTTGTGCATTACTGATCAGCGTTATCAGTCGTGTCACAGTCAATGCCAAACCAGTCAGTTCAAGTGATTACGCAATCACTGCTTTGGCGAAACAATGTCAACGCGAATTACTTTTTCCTGCGCTTGCCCCTGTTCTCTTCGTGATGGCAGTCACAAGCTTTTTTGGCGAGGCAATCATTCATGGCTTTATGATTGGTAGCGGGTTGACTGGCTTACTCATTGGTTTTGCGGCAATGAGCGAAGATCATGCCTGGATCGTTATCAAACGCTGGCTTGCAATCTTCTGGCCGGCCAATACACCCACAGGCTGGAACAGCTCAGCAACGGAGCATTTGACGTCCGACCCTTACAGAACGGCGCTTGTCTCTGTTCTCAGTCCAGTCGTTAAAATGCTTTCGGTTCTGGCTTTGTTGTTAGCAGTGTAATTAAACTTGAAAAGATATTTACTCAAACGTATTCTGCAGCTTATAACTGTTATCAGCGTTGTCGCGCTCTCTCTGCAGAGTGCTTATGCTGATACACTGCGTACACGCCAGGTCGCCAAGCCTGATACCCCGCCGAAATTGGCGCTGGCTAAAACCTATCATCCGCAGGCAGATTTATCAGCTTACTGGCTGAGTGAAAAATTCGATGGCGTACGAGCATATTGGAACGGCAAGCGGTTACTCTCCAGAACCGGGCGTATCTACTCGGCACCGGCCTGGTTTACGCATCACTTCCCGGCCCAGCCGCTGGATGGCGAGTTATGGATCGGTCGGGGTCAATTTGAACAACTGATCAGCACGGTTCGCAAACGCCATCCGGTTGATACCGAATGGAAACAAGTCAGGTATCTGGTATTTGATTTACCAGCCTCCAAACTTCCTTTCAATGGTCGCATAAAACAAATGCAGGTATTGCTCGATAATATCAATAACCCGTTCATCCATTTAATCAAGCAATCCCGGGTCGCCAATCATCGCGAACTGATGCGTCGCTTGGACAAGGTGATTGCCAGCCATGGCGAAGGTTTGATGTTGCACCATGGCAAAGCCTTATACCGAGCCGGAAGAACCAGCGACTTACTCAAAGTCAAACGCTTCCAGGATGCTGAAGCGATTGTACTTGCGCATCTGCCCGGTAAAGGTAAATATCAACACAAACTCGGAGCGTTGCTTGTTGAAACCGAAAATGGCAAGCGTTTTCGTATCGGTTCCGGATTCAGCGCTGCCGAACGCCGAAATCCACCGCCGGTTGGCGCAGTGATCACATTCCAATATACTGGGTTAACTCAAAATGGAATACCAAAATTTGCGAGTTTCGTGCGTATCCGACAGTGTGCTGCGCGATTAACAGGCTGCCCGATCAACTAAACAGAGATAGTGGGTCAAACATGTTCTTGTAGTCAATCTTTGAGTCTTTCGTATCAAGCGTAACCTATTGACTAAAAATAAACAGATAGGATGTGTTGAGGTACGAAACGCATCTGTCGAGAAAACAATAAACCACAGATTTAACCCACTACCCTAAACAGGATATGACTCAAGCAACCTCAAATTTACCTAATCACTGAAACCAACATGATTATACTGGCCATCGAAACCTCATGCGATGAAACAGCTGTTGCAATCTACAAGCATGAAAAGGGTTTGCTTGCGCAGCTTGTCTACTCTCAGGCTGACTTGCATTCAGAATACGGCGGCGTTGTCCCTGAGCTGGCATCGCGTGACCACATTCGTAAATCACTGCCACTGATTCAACAAGTTCTGGCAAATGCAAATCTTCAGAACAGCGATGTGCATGGCATTGCCTACACAGCGGGTCCGGGTCTGATTGGTGCGTTGATGGTCGGCTCTGCGCTGGCCAGAAGTCTGGCCTGGGCGTGGAACATTCCCTCAGTGGCGGTTCATCACATGGAAGGTCATTTACTCGCGCCGATGCTGGAAGCCAACCCCCCGGCGTTTCCTTTTCTGGCATTACTCATCTCTGGTGGGCACACCTTGCTGGTCGATGCCCGGGCGCTTGGTGATTATCAGATTCTGGGCGAATCAGTCGATGATGCTGTCGGTGAAGCCTTTGATAAAACAGCCAAATTACTTGGATTAGGCTATCCTGGTGGACCGCAGTTATCGAAACTGGCTGAATCAGGCGACCCGGATCGTTTGCGATTTCCACGCCCGATGACTGATCGCCCGGGACTTGACTTCAGCTTTAGCGGACTAAAAACCTATGCTGTCAATTGCTTTCAAAAACTGGGGGATGATCAACAGAGCAAGGCGGATATCGCCTGTGCTTTTCAGGAAGCTGTCGCCGATACTCTGGCGATCAAATGTGGGCGTGCGGTCCGTCAAACGGGGGTAAAACGACTTGTGGTTGCAGGTGGCGTCAGCGCCAATGTCAGAATCCGCCAGCGCCTGGACGACATGGCGAACAAACAATCAGTCCAGCTGTATTTTCCAGGTTTTGAATTTTGCACCGACAATGCCGCAATGATTGCACTCGCCGGCTGCTATCGTCTGATGGCAGGCGAAACCGATTCACTGGCAATCAAGGCGCGTCCCAGGTGGCAACTGGCCGAGCTATCGGCACTCGTATAACCGCTATCAACCGATTCATTTTAAAGCAGGAGTCTGATAATCAATGATGGATTCGATCATTCGAAAACTGTATCGTTTTTTGTTCAGAATCACCCATTTCTATTTATCCGATGCTGAGAAACTTGCCAGAGAGCGTGTCATACGCGGCAAAGAACAATTCAAGATGCTCAACAAGGCTGACTATATTATTGTTTCATTTGGAAAGAGTGGCCGCACCTGGCTACGCATGATGATTTCTCGTGTATATCAGCTCAAACACGGCTTGTCCCATCGTCATTTACTTGGGTTCGACAATCTGCATCGAAAAAACCAACAAATCCCGAGCATTTTTTTTACTCACGATAATTATCTGAAAGATTTTACCGGCAATACTGACAATAAATCCGACTACTATGGAAAAAAAATCATCCTGCTGGTTCGTCACCCGGCCGACGTCGCTGTCTCACAGTATTTTCAATGGCGTTATCGCATGAAACCACTGAAAAAGGCCATTAATGATTATCCACTGGACGGCGAGGAGATCAGTATTGAAGAATTTGTCATCAATCATCCGGCGGGATTAACAAAAGTCATTAACTTCATGAATGCGTGGGCAACTGAAAAAGATGCCATTAAAAATCTGCTAATCGTCCGCTACGAGGATCTCAAAACGTCTCCTGAAGCAACGCTCAGCAACATCATGCAATTTCTGAACACGCCAGCCGATCAACAAACCATTGCCAGCGCGGTGGAATTTTCCTCGTTCGAGAATATGAAAAAACTTGAAAGCAGCGGCACATTCCGACTGAGCGGAGGACGCATGGTGGCTAAAGATCAGAACAACCCGGATTCATTCAAAGTTCGTAAAGGTGAAGTTGGTGGTTTTCGTCAATATTTTAACAGCCAGCAAACCAACCTGATTGAAGAAATCATTGATCAGCAACTGTCCCCGCTTTATGGTTATCGCCGACAAACTCAAAATGCAACAACAACGAGTATAAAAAATGATGATTCATCTCGATAAACTGACCAGTGCAACACTCGAAACGTCCCCTTTCGAGCATTGCGTGGTTCCGGAATTCATTGACCCTCAAACGCTTGAAGCATTAAATCAGGACTTTCCTGTCATTACTGATCCAGCCAATCACGACCCGGAAAAACTGAGCTATGGTCCTGCGTTTAAAGCCTTGCTTGAAGAATTGAACCATGCGGATTTCAGTGATGCGCTTGGCAAACTGTTTGGCGTTCAGCTCACTGGTCAGCCGTCTACCATTACAGTGCGCGGGCAATGCGAACTCAGCGACGGTGACATCCATACTGATCACTGGACCAAGATTGTCACCGTCCTCATCTATTTTAATCCTCAATGGCCACACCAGGAGGGACGCTTGCGCTTGTTAAAAAGCGCCAGCGATATTGATGATTACGCCGTGGAAGTAACACCCGAAGGCGGCAAAATGCTGGCCTTTCTACGTAGCGATCACTCCGGCACGGACACAAACGCTTTGTCGGAGAGCGTCGAATTCTGCAAATGAATTGGGTCAAACCGAGCCGGTTTGCGCAAGCAACCCAGAAATTTGATCGGTTTCTGACCCATTCAATAAAACGTCTGTTGCAAGCAAAAAACCGTTACTGAATCTATTCCTGGTTATTCCAGACTTTCAGTAAGTTTTGTAAATCCTGATGGGATGCTGCCTTGTCGTTGGTTTTAATCTGATACCAGCCTTTCCAAATGGCTTTTTTCTGCCAGGCGCTCAGTTTCCAGGAGAGCGGCGGTGTGTAATCCTCAGTGGCAAGCTTATCCACCATTTTTTTAACCATCCCGGTCGTTTTATCTTTACTGTACGGAATCCTGGAAGGAAATTCAAAAACAAAGCGCTGAAAATCAATGTTCTTGCTTTGACATCGGGTCATGATATCCACATCATATTCATTACGGGCGTTCTGAGTGGCATTGCGTACATTAGCCAACGTTAATAATGGCCCGAGCAATGCCATCATCCAGCCTGATCCAGTTTGAGAAGCCGATTTCATTTGCGTTGCCTGCTGCTTAGGTTGCGCTGAAAATGCCCTGATCTCAAGATAGATAATTCGCTTGATACCAAGCTCCTCTTTATCAGGCAAAACCTCATCTGTCAGCCATTGATTGGCTGTAAAAACACCGTAATTATCAAAATAACCACCATCTGCCACATGGCAAGGCTGCACATCCAGATTATCTTTGGCAATCGGTGAAACATAGGCGAACGTGGCTGATAATCTGGCTGCTGTGGTAACATCAATTGTATGGTGTTGATACAGCGCGTTAAAATCAGTTTTGTTGTGGTTAGAAGTCGCTGAAAAGCTGATCGGAGAAAGCAGCAAACGCTGACCGTATTCAACCTGAGTCGCATTAAATACGGCGATTGGAAGTTTGCCATCAGACATCTTCGAATACCAGTGATCAAATGTCGCATTGGCATCGTACATTACTGTTTTCCAGTCAGTTTCAAGTACTGTTCCGCGATCATTCAATTTCGAAGGCAAGAACGAGGCCCCCATGATGCGCCATAGATCAGGATAAGCCAAGCCCCATCCAGTCGCATCCAGACTGTTTTTAGTCGCATTCTGAAAAATCTGAAATAACTGTTTTTTGTCTGGCTCAGCAAACGCATTCATGCAGTCAAGATAATGCATTGCGCCAACTGAGCCGCCTGAGACAGAACTGATCAATCCAATTGCATTGGCAAATGACTGACCCAGCAAACGCTGCAACTGCATCAAGACCATGGCTGCCCAGCCTGCCGCCTGAATCCCGCCACCACTAGCACACACCACAACCAGCGTGCCATCATTATTGAGCGCCAGGCGTTGCTTGAGCGCTTGCCGGACTGTCGCTGATCTTGATTGGGATGTGTTTTCCAGTTTAAAAAAATGATCGGTATCAAACAGCTTGAAAACAGCCCAGGATACAAACAAAGCAACCAGCAGCGCCGGAATACGATAATAATCCAGAAAAAAAGTCAACAACCCGAAAACAAAGGTAAACGCCACAATTAACACAAGTAAATAATACAGTGCAGGCGCTTGCAGTTTCCCGGAAACAGGTGACGGGCGATAGAAAAAGTAACAAAATGCATAGATGGCAAATGTAACCAGCATAAAACTCAAGGCCAGCATGTGACCGTCGGACAAGTCACCTGTATCCGGATTAATAAAACCAGCCTGCTGAGATTCTGGCAAAACCAGGTTCAACAACAACACCAGGAACTGTGAAGTCGTATCAAGCAACGCTGACGAATCACTCTGACGCAAACGATAAATCGTGAAGTAGATGGCGAAAACTGAAACACCACCGAGAGCAATTCCCAGCAGTTTTTGAGCTTTTTTGATGTCTGCCATCGCCCAGGAAGTATAAGCAACCGGCAGCGCCAGCAAAATACCCATCAGGTAAGGCATGATTGCCTTGACATTCAGAGCGGGAGGACTGTCTGAGCATGTTTGTTCAAGGAAACGGCAACCCGAATTAAGATCAATCACCGACCACACAAAAACAATCCCCAAACCCGTTACAGAAGCCTGAATAATCACCACAGCCAATCGTAATGAATTTTCCAGCACAAACAGATTTTCAAGTACGCTGGGAAGCAAATATAAGGCAATAATCGGCAAAACAAACAGAAAAAATCCGGCTAACAGTGGAACCCGCAAAACCAGAATATTTTCTATTTGCTCTGCGCTCACAAGATGAGCGACAGCGGCGATCAACAAAGCACTAACGATAATCATCATCAGCCCCCTGCCCCAACGAATCATTTGTTTTTCAGACATCATACTTTGCGCTCCCAGCCGAGTTCAGATCATTGTGTTTTTACTATTCAAGTCACTTGTTCCAACAGTTCCCAATACTGATAAGAGGTATGCTGAACTGTTGACTCTGCTTTTACTCCTGGCCAACAATGATTGCAAGTAAATATTACCGATAGCTTACAAGATTCGATGTTATAAAGTCCTTTAACTTTATTGTTTTCTGTTCCAGAAATAAACTGCGATGCTACCATATATACAATGTGTCAGCGCAGAAATCGCGCCAGGAATCGTGGCCATTTGGCCAAAGTTTTGTTTAGCCAGAACCACGCCAAGTCCAGAATTTTGCATGCCAACTTCAATGGAAATTGTTCTGGCAACTTGCTCGTCTTTTAATAACAACTGACTAATCAAATAACCCAAAACAAAGCCGATTAGATGCAACAACCCAATTGCTAAAAACAAATTCAAACCAGCGGCAATAATTTCTGCTTTACCCTGGCCGATGATGCTGCCAACAATCAAGGCAATCACGATTACAGCGATCGGCGGAGCAATCGGCAAGACTTTTTCCGTGGCTTTATGAAAAAATGTATTCAAACCAACGCCCAACAACACTGGAATCAGTACGACTTTGACAGTTCCGATAAATAACTTCCATGCATCGACATCAAGCCGACTACCCACCAGATAGTCTGTTAATAATGGCGTCATAATGATCGCTAACAGCGTCGATATTGCTGTCATTGTCACCGACAAAGCCACATTGGCCCTGGCAATAAAAGCAACCACATTCGAGGCCGTACCACCAGGACACGAAGCAACGAGAATCAAGCCAACTGCCATCATCTTCGGCAGTTCAAAAAGATTGGCCAGCGCTAATCCAGCAAATGGCATGACAGTGTATTGCAACACTACGCCAAGCAGAATCCATTTTGGATAAATTAAAATGCGCTTGAAATCCTGGCCAGTCAGCGTTAACCCCATCCCCAACATAATCACACCAAGACCATACGTAATGAAAGGTCCACTAAACCAGGTCAGCGCAGGTGGGTAAATCATGGCCAACACACCCGCGCCGACCACCCAAATCGGGAAAGCATGCGTAAAACGCTGACTAAAAACAATAGAATCCAATTAAAACCTCATGTATTTGCTCACCCAGCTCAAGCCTGTAGTGAAACATTTCGTACGTACCATTAACAATTACGAATAGTCATTTCAAAAAACTTCAAAGATTAAAACACCATCCTGATTTTTTGCTACTCTGCACACATTGATTTGCTCTTGGAACATGCTCATATCAAAGCCAATCCGCTTAACTGCATTGACATATACAACATCACCAAGTCTCGCATTAACTAAAAAACCTTCAAGAATACGTCAATATCTAAAGTAAATCTCAGCAAACAAGGCCAACCTTTCAACGATGTGGAAATTATTATCCTTTCGACGCGCCGTTACAATCACCAAGTAACAACGCCAACTCTTCAAAAAAATAACTAAAGCAATAATAGTTCTTATTCTTAAAATCAATTCAGCTGATACACTCAAGAACGTTCTAATATCTGATTCGATCAACTTGTGAAGAGCTTATCCAGATCCTATGAATACCTTCTGATTGCAGTGCAAAATGAAAGGAAGCTATATTGCACGTCTAGCTATACAAACAACCAAGTCAGCAGAGCAATCTGACTACGTTCACTGAATGGTTCGATATAACAATCTGAATGCTATGAAATTAATTGCCGTTCCAAGTAAAATAAAACGGAACCTAACTATCAAGGATTAGGCATGACAGGTGCTGACAATGATGTGTTTATAAATAAATAGTTGTCAGTTTATTTTACAAAATTAATAGCCATGTTAATAAAAGTAATAAAAAACACGATGTGAATATTCACATTATCACGAATTATGCTTGCAAGTACAATTGAATTCGGAGTAAAGTAGAACCCAGATCATATCAATTGTATTGGCTTACAGCAGGTAGAGCATACTTTAACGCTGTATTTCTTCGCATACAAGCTGCAAAGTATAGCAGATATTAGTCCATAACCTGTCAAATATACATCTCATAGCAGCCATTACAGCACAGACAGAGTAGAATTACTGATATTGGAAAGTGA
>Ga0114931_10006444_pt1 | contig 14433 bp, 13 predicted proteins | sample 2SBtaG_FD_89579 | JGI IMG/M metagenome (GOLD analysis project Ga0114931, IMG submission 89579) | Deep subsurface microbial communities from Kolumbo volcano to uncover new lineages of life (NeLLi) - 2SBTROV14_V59a metaG | ecosystem: Environmental > Aquatic > Marine > Volcanic | place: Kolumbo...
AGGCCGGCCTGGACCGGACGCGAGCGCAGCGGATCGATGGCGTGGAGCATGACCCCATGACAGAGGTCGCCGGCATACTTGCTGCTGGTGGGTGTAAACTGCACCGCACGAGCCACAATTCCCGGCGCGGCCTGGGCGTTGAAACCCTCGGCCACGGCCAGGCTGTCCATCCACGGTGCGCCCACCTGCTGGAACGGGTTGGCGGTTCCTCGCCCTTCGCTCACATTTGTCCCCTCGAAGAGGCAGACGCCCGGATAGACCAGCGCCGCTTCGTAGGAAGGCATGGCCGGCGACGTGGGAATAAAAGGGTTGCCCGTGGTGGGCCAGTGGGTCTTGCGGCTCCATCCGGCCATCTTCACCACCATCAGGTCCAGACCCATGCCTTTCTCCCGATGCCAAAGACGGGCCAACTCCCCGGCAGTCAAACAGTGGCGGATGGGAATATCCCAGCGGCCCACAAAGGTGGAGATGTGCGCCTCGTCCAGCATGGGACCCTCGGCGTCGGCCAGATACCCGCCCAGGGGATTGGGCCGGTCCAGCACCCACAGAGGCAAGCCGGCCTCGACACACGCCTCCATCACGTGGGAGAGGGTCCAGATGTAGGTGTAGAAACGCGCCCCCACATCGGGGATGTCGAACAGGAGCAGGTCCAGCCCGGCCAGTTGGGCGGGCGATGGACGGAAGGCGGCGCCGTAGAGGCTGTGTACGGGCAGGCCGGTGAGCGAATCCACACCGCGGCCCACCTCGACGCCGTCGGCTGCGGCTGCGGCCAGGCCATGTTCAGGCGAAAAGAGGGCGAAAAGATGGAGACCCGCCTCCAGCAGGGCAAGCCGGGTCGAGGTGATCGGGTGGGTGTAGACCGCGCTGGTGGCCGCGGCGTCGTTGGTCACAAGGCCGATTCGCTGCCCCTTCAACTGTCCCACCATGCCCGATAGCAGCATATCAATTCCGTAACGCACGCCGATTCGTTCGTGGGACATGTGTGGTTCTCCTGGGTAAAGACTCCATATAATTTTTGCAGATTGAAAAGAGGCCCGGCTCAAAAGAGCCGGGCCAAAGACACAGCGAACCATTGCGACACAGATTGACAGGATGTCCAGGCTTTTCCAGTCGGCCCTATCCGTCAGATCGGCGCCCCATTTTTATGCAGCGGCTTGGGCCACACCGTTGCCATTGGCCCTGACCAGGCTCTTGTCCTGGTATTTCTTGCCCTCCTCGATCAACATCACCGGGATGCCGTTGCGGATGGGGTAGCGGTAACCGTTGCGGGGGTTGAGCAGGAATTTGCCATCCTCGACCAGTTCCAGCTTGCCCTTGTCCTCTGGATCGACCAGAATCTCCAACAACTGGGCGCTGACTTCGCCGCCCAGAGGCGTCTCCTCAAGCGGGGTGATGGGGGTGTCAGGCAGAACGCCCGCGCCCGATTTCTGGGGCTGGCCGCCCAGAGCGTTCTTGACTACGTAGACTACACCGGCCACGAAGCCGATGAAAAAGAGAAACTTCAAAAAACCCTTCACTTTTTCCTCCCATTGAAAAGCAAAACTAGAAACAACCTGCTGTCCATGATAGCACACACGGTTCAGGGCCGAAAAGCCGAACCCCGGACGGACATTCTCATCTCAGTTCCCCATGCACGACTTTGCGCCACAGGGGATGAAAAAGGACTCAGGACTTTGGACTTTTTTCAGGGCAGCCCTGCTTGACAAACCACGCCGGTCAATCGGCTGGCGTCGCCTGCGCGTGTTGGCTGGTCGGCCGGGGCTGCCAGGCCACGCGATCAAAAAACACCGGCGTTGTCGGTTCGTTGCACCAGGCCAAGGCGTGGCGGATGCGGGTGACGTGGCTGGACGCCACGTCTGGCCAGGGCAGCTCGCTGGCGGAGAACCAGACGCAGTCCAGGGTTTCCCGGGTGATCAGCCGTTCGCCGCCCACGGCGCGCCCGGCAAAGAGCAGACAGTAGAGATGGTGGAAGCTGCGCCCGCCGTTGTAGCGGTTGTCGAAGACGCCCAGAAAATCGGTCACCTCGGCCACATAGCCCGTCTCTTCCCACACCTCGCGCGCGGCGCCGATGGCGGGCGGCTCACCGACATCGCAGGCGCCGCCGGGCAAGGCCCAGCGGCCGTTGTCCGCCCGGCGGATGAGAAGCAGACGATCGGCGTCGTCGAAGAGGGCGGTATCCACGACGGCGTAGGGCGTCCTGTACTCCAGATCGTCGAAGAAAATCCGCTGCAAATCGGCCAGCGGGCGGCCATCCACCAGGCCGGTCAACTGCGCTGACAGTTCGATGATACGCTGGTAGCGTTCGATCTGGTAGGGGTCTGCGGTGAAATGGATGCCCGCATTGCTCAGGGCACGCAGTTCGCTGGCGATCTCTGCCAAGGCCACGGCCAGGTCAGGGGTTGAATTCTCGTTCACAAGCCTGTTCTTTCCGCTATAATTTTGGTGCGAAGATGGCGCAGATAACCGCAGATAGAAGCCGTGCAAATCCCGTCCATCTGTGAGAATCCGTGTTCTTATTTTTCTTGCCCCAGTTCCTTTTCCATCACCAACAGGCGCACCAGCCGCTTGCCCGATTTTGTGCGGCGGGATTCGCCGGTCAGGGCAAAACCGACACGCTGAAAAAAACGCAGCGCACCGGGGTTGAACTGTTCGACGGTCAGCCGGGCCAGGGAGACGCCCGCCTGCCCGGCCAACCATTCTTCCAGCAGACGCCAGGCGGCGGAGGCGGCGCCCTGGCGCTGGAACGGTTCGGCCACCATCACCATGCCCACGTAGACGGTCCCCGGCTGCGGCCAGTGCATGCGAAAATCGAGCAGGCCGATGAGTTGCGCGCCGGCCGAGGGGTTGCCCGGCTCGTTGGGCAGAAGAATGCCCAGGGCCGAGCGGCCCGCCTCCGTCTGCACCGCGGCCAGATCACGTGCAGCCTGGCCCGCGGGCGCGCCGGGCAGATGGTGCATGGCCCAATAGGCGGGCGTCAAGGCATAGACCTGTTGCAAGGCGTCCGTATGCCATTGAGGATCGAGGGGAATAAGCGATACAGATCACACGAATCACTCCGACCTGTCCAGCGCAACAAGGAAATCGACAAACTTTTCGATATCCTTTGCCAAGAGCGCATAGCAGGACGGCAATTCATTGACCAACGCTTCGATCCGATCCGGACGCAGATTGAATGTGTAGACGTTGCGTACAACGTGACGAAAACCCCGGTATTCATCCAGACAGCAATACGTTTCTTCACCAATCACGGCCGGCCGTACATCTATCACAGGCGCTGACATTTGTAGGAGCAGTGCGCGATGCCCATCCCCGCCAGGTGGCACAGCCCCATCGATCTCTCGGGCAATATCTTCGAAGATACGCTCAGCCGCGGCGTAATATGCATGCAAATTGAGCGCAGCACCATCCAAAATATCGAACTCGCCCCGAGTTTTGGCCTTATCGAGAAGGCGTTTTGCCCGCACAACCAGATGCTGAATATCCGATGCTTCGCGGTGAATTCGGGCAGCAAGTGTGCTCGCTTTGCCGCTCATAATTGGACTCCTTCATGCATGATGGCGTCGCGTAAAGCGGACGGCGCAAAATCAATCTCGACCAAATCGAAAGAGAACTCCGGCGTCAGATCCAATAACGCGCTTACAGCACGAAAATAGTCCCGCCCCTCAATCTGCTTGACCGCCAGATCGATGTCGGAACGTTCATAGAACCTCGCCCGGCTCAGGAGCGAGCCAAAAACCCACACATCATCAACGCCATAGCGATCCTTCAGCAGAGCCGCGCCCATGTGGGCAACAGCCCAAGCTGCGGTAAAGCGAACGTCGAGACGCTGCTGTCGTTGTGTGGCTGTGGCCCGATAGCGAGCCAGCATCTGCGCAGGTATATCAGCGGTCATGCTTCCAACTCCTGCACATCGCTCTGCAACTGGCGCAACTGTTGTTCTGCATCACGCAGAGTATTGGCCAGAACAGTCAATTTCTCCCGTTCCACACGCACGAAACGGGTGTAGGGAGCGATGGCCTCCCGGATGCGCTGCACGCTCTGGGACAGCTCGGCCTCGAACTGGCGGGTGATGGCAACGTCGAGCCGTTGGCGCAGATCGCCGATGTGCGTGCGCATTTCGACCTTGACCCGGGCGCGACGATAGGGCAACACATACAATCCCAATGCGGCCACAGCCCCCGCCCCCAATACACCGGTCACATCCAGCAATGTCGTATGCAGGGCAGCGACCAGCAATGCACCCAGGCCGAGGGCGCCAGCCTCGACCGCGGCCGTCTGCACGATGGCTCGCTGCACATCCTGGGCCAGCTTGGACGCTTCAGCTTCCCGGTCGTAGGAATCGACTACATCGTGCGCGCTGCGGCCCACGCTCTTCAAAAGTGTCTGGCGGCTGAACTCGAATTCGTTGGCAATCTGGCCGATCATGCGCTCGGTATGCTGGGAGGCGCGCTGGTTGATGTAGTCCATCACCGCCTGCCATTGGTGATAGTCTTTCTCCACCATCCAGTCGATCAGTTCGCTCACGTACTGCTCGATCTGGCGGCTGGTGTCGGCCACCACCCGGCGTTCGAACTCACCCCGCAGCCGCTCGGAGTTGATCAGCTCCAGAATGCGGGTCACGCGCAGATTCTCGTCGAAGAAACGGTCGCCCCGTTCCGCCATCTCGTAGAGAACATTGTCCACGCGGTCGCTCTGGTAGCGAAAGTCCCGGCGCATGTCGGCCTGGTAGGCGTCCAGATGTTCTTCGATGGTGTCCAGGGTCTGAAAATCGCCCCTGAGAAGGTTCTGACGGTCGTCGATCACCTGACGGTAGCGCTCCACCAGATGGAGCGCAACACCCAGAGGGTTCTCCAGCTTCAGCCGCACCCGTTCCTGCTTGTCCAGCCGGGCCAGGATATACTCTTCCAGGGCGCCGAACTGGCTGCGACCCCACTTCTCCTGCGCGGCCAGGGGCGCGCCGTTGTTCCGTTCCTGTTGCTTGGCTTCCAGAGCCAGCCGGGCGCTGACGGGGAAGATGCGCGTATCACCGCCCACGAGTTGCCGGGCGTTCTCGGCCACAAAGACCAACACCTGCCCCCGCTCCTTCTCGCTCTCGATCATCTCCATCTTGTTGACAACAATGACGATCTTCTTGCCCCAACGCCGGATACGTTCCAAAAAGGCTCGCTCGCTCTCGCTGAAGGGACGATCGGCGCTGGTGACGAAAAGGACCAGGTCGCTGCGCGGCACGAAATGTTCGGTGATCTGCTCGTGGCTGCGGATGACGGCGTTGGTCCCCGGTGTATCGACCAGATTCACCTCGCGCAGCCAGTCTACGGGGAGATGAACGACAGCGACGTCGTCGTGGGTCACACTGCGGCTCGCTTCGTCACCGTAGCGCACGAGGAATAGCTGGCTGGTCGTCGGCACGACGCCTTCCGCCAGATAGCGATCGCCCATCAAAGCGTTGATCAGCGCGCTCTTGCCGGCGTTGAACTCACCCACCACCACCAGCAGGAACATCTCGTCCAACTGCTCCAGGCTATTGTGCAAGAGGACCAAGTCCTCATCCGCGGCGTCCAGCCGGGTCAGGACGATCTGCAACGACGCCAGGATTGATCGCTCCTGGCGCAGAATTTCATCTTCCTGAACAGAGAGTAGACGTCGCAATCGACTTCCTCGCCTTGAAACCCATGGGATTCTTACCAGCCTGAAATTGTAGCACAGCCGTCACGATTCAACCACAAAGATTGACAGGCGGCCAAACTTCGTGTATAATAAACACTTATCGAGTACCGTGTTGCCATGCCAGCCACTACGCAGCTAATCGTCGAAAGTTTCCCTGTTCGAAGGAGGACCATCCGATGAACGTCCCATTTGTTCCCGGCAAAGTTGTGGAAGTGCCGGAAATCAACTTCAAGTCCGAAATTTCTTTGCCCGCAGACCGGACAGCCCTGATCGTCGTCGATATGCAGAACGATTTTGTCACAGAGGGAGGCGCTCTGGTCGTGCCGGACGCCGCCGCCACGATCCCCAACATTCGACGGCTGCTCGACCGCGCGCGCAGCGCGCGTACGCCTGTCGCCTACACCCAGGACACCCATTTCGAGAACGATCCGGAATGGACCATCTGGCCGCAGCATTGCCGCCATGCGACCTGGGGCTGGGAGATCGTGGACGAATTGTCCCCCTTGCCAGGCGACCTGATCTGCCAGAAAAACCGTTATGACGGTTTCTACGGCACCTGGCTCGATCACTTTTTGCGTTCGGTCTGGAAGGTGGAGAACCTGGTCATCGTGGGGACGGTGGCCAGCATCTGTGTGCTGCACACAGCGGCCTCGGCGGGCCTGCGTTGGTACAACGTCATCGTCCCTGCCGATGGCACATCCGCCCTCACCGAATTCGACCAAGCCCTGACCCTGCGCCAGATTTCCTGGCTCTACACGGGGAGTGTGTGCCGGCGTGTGGAGGATATTCAGTTTGTGTAGGATAGACAAGTGAGCAGCCACCGGCGGCTGCTCACTGCTGACTAGGGTGGAGCCACGGCGTCCCGTGGTTTTGTCGAATACAATGTGCTGTGACGTCCTGCCCGATCACAGAGAATCGGGCAGGTCTCGAAACCGATCATCCCTGTTCCGGTTGCAGCAGGCCGTAGTTGCCATCCTTGCGCCGGTAGAGGACATTCATGGCGTCGGCGTCCACGCTGAAAAAGACGAAAAAGTCGTGGCCGAGCAATTCCATCTGTTCGATAGCCTCCTCCTGGGTCATCGGCTGGACGAGGAAACGCTTTGTACGCACGACGTTGCCCAGGGTCTCTTCGGTCTCGACTTCGGCTTCTTCGGGCAGAATGGTGGCGGCAAGGTCGGCGTCGGCTGCGCCAGCAGCCGCAATACGCCGTTTGTTCTTGTAGCGGCGTCCTTTGTAGCGCTCGATCTGCCGGGACATCTTGTCGACAATGGCGTCGATAGAGGCAAAGATGTCATCAGTCGACTCCTCAGCCCGTAGAATTTGTCCATTCGCCCAGATCGTCAATTGGGCCGTGTAGCGATCCGCTGCCGCCCGCGTCTCAGTATAGACCAGTTCGGCTTTGGCCTCCCTGGCCTGGGGCAGGTAACGCTGCAAACGTTCCACCTTCTTTTCCACATATTGGTGGACCCAATCGGTCACTTCAATGTTCCGGCCATGAATGTTTAGCTTCATACCAGAAACTCCTTTCTGCACAGATGGAATAGATTGGCGCGAGCCAGGAAGAGAAAGACAGGATGGGGAAAAGGAGATTCAGTTGGTAGACACCTCCTTCAGAGTGGGATTTTCTCCATTGTAGTCTGGATAGAATGCCTTGTCAACCGGTCCAGGGTCGGGCCTTTGGCCTAGACAGGTGGCCTGTCCCCCTCACAGATCGCCCAAAGAACCATCCACCCGCCGGGCCGGCGTGGACAGGATCAGCCCATAGACCGCGGCGGCGCCGGCCCGGCGCAGGGTCTGGGCGCAAGCGGTCAGGGTGGCGCCGGTCGTAAACACATCATCGACCAACAGCAGTCGTTTTCCCTGCACCACCGCCGCCGCCGTGAAGGCATTGGCCACGTTGCGCCGGCGGTCCAGCGCCGATAACCCCACCTGAGATCGAGTCTGCCGCGAGCGGATCAGCCAGCCTTCGGCCATCTTCAGGTCCATACGTCGGGCAAAAGCGCCAGCCAACAACGCCGACTGGTTATATCCTCGTTCAGCCAGGCGTTGGGCATGGAGAGGAACAGGAACCACACTATCGATTTGGGGCAGAATTTTCGTCCAGGGAGGCTGCTGGGCCACTGCAATCAGATAACGTGCCAGGGGCGCAGCCAGTTCCGGTTGGCCGCCATATTTCAACGCATGGATGGCGGGACGCAGGGGATCGTCGAAAATGGTGGCTATAAGCACGAGAGAAAAGGCATCTTGCCCGCCCAAGCGACAGTTGCTACACATGGCAACGGGCTGACGTTGGGGACGACCACAATGGGAGCAGATCGGCCCGGCAACGGGGGTGACGTCTTGGGCGCAGTGGGGGCAGAAAACGGCGCCGGCCCGCTCACAGCCAACACAGCGGGGCGGAAAGAAGAGGTCAATCAAATAGGCGCCCAGGTGAGAGAAGGAACTCAGACGCCGATCCACAACAGCACCAACGCTTCAGCCTGAACGGGGAACCAGCGCAGGAAAAGATCGTTGACAAATGTGCGCAGGTCGTCACCGACAATGAGCAAGATCGAGAGCACCACAATCGCCACCAGGACGAGCATCAGGGCGTATTCGAGAAAGCTCTGGCCGCCGCGGTTGGACGGCATTCGAGACATAGACATCCGGCTCCTCCTCTACAAAAGTATACTGCTATTGAATCAAAAAAAGGCAGGGAACGCAACTTGTGCATTCCCTGCCTTCCGCCAAGGAGGAGAAAACCGGCGAGAGACACAGCGGCTAATTGATAGCCGCCGTGTCCTCCAGACGAACCCAACCCCGTCGCAGAGCCAGGACAGCAGCCTGTGTGCGGTCATTCACAGCCAGTTTACGTAAAATGCTGCTCATGTGGTTTTTCACAGTCTGGCGACTGATACCCAGGGCGTGGGCAATTTCTTTGTTGCTGGCGCCACGCGTGATGTATTGCAAAATTTCCATCTCACGCGGGCTAAGAGGGACAAACATTTCATCGGGTGACTCACCAAAGATGGCCAGGTCCTCGAATTGCCGGATCATCCAACGCGCCACCTGCGGCCGGTTCATCACCTCTTCGCCGATGACATAGTTGTTCTGGGCGACGGCGCGCACGGCCGGAATCAATTCACTGGGCAGTACATCTTTGGGATAGTAGGCCGCTGCGCCGGCGCGCAGGGCATGGAACAACTGTTCATCGTCATGGTAGGCAGTCAGAATGATCACGCCGATGGCGCTCCCCTGGGAACTGTTCTTGATCTCACGTGTCGCCTGCAGACCATTTTTGTTGGGGAGATTGATGTCCATCAGGATGACATCGGGCTGTAATTCCAGCGCCCGCGCGACGGAAAGAGCGCCATCGTCGACCTCGGCAATCACCCAGAAATCGCTCTCACCTTCCAGAACGCGTCGCAGGCCCTGACCGAACAGAGGATGATCTTCAACGATCATGATCCGAATGCGGTCAGTGTCACGGTCACCATTTCGATAGTATTCGATATTCGCCATGTTTGCTTCTCCGAATCAGCGCAAGAGTATGCACGATTGTTCTATTCCTACGTTATTTAGCGCAGACGCCTGTGGGCGCATCGAAAATGCAAAAACCGACAGATTCCCAGGCAGTCCAGCGCTTTTCTGTCTGTCAGGAGTATATCACCCCTGTGCCAAGGCTTCAATATGGCGCTCCAAGCCAATATACGTATTTGTAGATGATCTGGTATCCGATTCCCGGCGTCACTAGCAATGTACGCATTTTCGCCTACCTATTGGCCCCGGTTGCGTCCCCTGTCCAACAACCATACTCCCCAATCCCACAACTGTCCGTAGGCGAGGGAACATCTTGTCGATTTCCAGATTCAGCACCCGTCTCACCATGTGAGGATGCGCGCCCGCGATTGCCCTGCCCGCGATTACAGCCCCGGTTGCGACGACCTCTGCTCAATGGTATACTTCTGGTGAAACACTTTGTCCTACCCAAATGTGCGTACATTCTTCAGGAGCTTCTGTGAACCCGAAAGCTAAACTATATCGTCTACAAGAAATTGACACGGCGCGAGACAAAATACGGCTGCGCATTTTGAAACTGCAGAAGCTCTCCGGCGGTTCCTCACAACTGGTCAAGGCCCGCCGGCGCACGCAGGCTGCCGAGGCTGAACTGGAGAAGATACTCGAGGCGCAAAAGGAGGCCGAACTGGAGGCCAACTCCCTCTCCGCGCGCATCCAAGAATCCGAGAGCCTGTTGATGGGAGGGGAGGTGCGCAATCCAAAGGAATTGGAGGCCCTGCAAGCCAATGTCGACTCTATGCGCCGCCACAGGAGTACACTGGAGGACAGCAGTGTCGAGGCGTTGGTCAAGGCCGATGAGCTGGGCCAGGTGATCGCCAAGCAGACCAGAGAGCTTGAACAACAGGAAGCCGAATGGCAGACCAAACGACAGGCGATCGACCAGGAACTGCTCAAACGAAAAAAAGAGTACCTCTACCTGAAACATCTGCGCGAGCAGGCCGTCCAGATCATCGACGACAAAATGTTGGAACAGTACGAATACCTGCGCGGACGCAAGGACGGCGTCGCGGTCGCCAAACTGGACGACGGCTCCTGTACGGCCTGCCACATGCAGGTTCCCATCGGTGTGATCGGCAATGTAGAACGCAGCGAGGAACTGATCGTCTGTCCGGCCTGTGGACGGATCCTCTGCGCAGAATAGACGATGCGCTGCCGTGCGCCACGGGAGATGAAAAAGGACTCAGGACTTTGGACCCAGGACTTTGGACTTTTTTCAGGGCAATTCCGCCTACCGTCCTGCACCCCTTGTGAAAACCTGTGGCAAATATCTCCGCCAGTCGAAGCGAATGGCCACCTCCTCCGTGCGCACTCCTCCATCATTGTGAAAATGAAGCAGAAGCACGCCCCGGCTCTGATCGCGCGCCAGAGCGTTCCGATCGGCCTCGATGGAGATAGTTGTCCCCGGCAGATCGTAGAATAGCGGGAGATCGGCCAGCCCATTTTGCACACGGACCCCCGGAGCCAGGACATCGTACACGAGCATCCGGGTCCGATCGATCACCGTCTCCGCATCGTCGCTGTCCACACTGTGCGTCGTGATCGAGTAGGCAAACGAAGAATGGAGGGATGTCAGGCCAATATCGGCCGCGTTGACGGCCAACAACGCCACGTTGTTGTTGAAGACGGCGGTGTTCAGTTCGGCGCTCGAAACTAAATTGCGGAAATAGCCCAATTTTTTGCGCCCTGTGCGCACTTCCTCCAGAATCGAAAAGAACTCGTCCTTGCTGGCCGATGAAGTAAACTCAGTGGTGTTGCCCGAACGCAGAATGAAGTCGGTTGCCCCATCCCTGTCCACATCGATATGCACCCGAAACTGCACCTCATTGGGCGACGACCAATCGCCATAGGTCGCCAAGCCAAAGAGTATTTTGGTCTGGGTCAAGGCGCCGGTGGCCCCCATATCGGACCCGATCCCCACATATTTCAGATCGCCATGCTCCAACAGGCCCGTGCTGGTCGTCTCATTGGGGCTGCTGTATTGGAGCTCCAACGCCGCCGCAATCGACACCGTGTCGGTCGGAACAGCAGCTTCCTGCACAGTCGGCGCCGAGAGCAGCCCCTGCCCCACAAGCTCGATCGTCCGCACGCCGCTGACCACGGCGCCAAAATCGAGGACGGCTTCCGCCGCGCGCATGGCCGAGGTGGGCCGTGGCGCCGCATAGACGGGCAGACGCAGCACAACATCCACAGGCTCCAACTGACCCCGTGCCGCGCCATTGGCATAGTCCACACCCCCCAACTGCACGTACATCCCACCGGCGGCCAGCAGCGCCGTCACGCCAGGCGTCAACGTGACGACGCCCGTCGCCGTGAGCGGAGAAGAACCGGTCAGCGTCCCGCTTTGCAGGGCGTGCAACTGGGGGCCGCGGCTGTAGGACTGGCCCAGGTGCAGCGCGACGCTCGTGATGGTCACCGGCGCGCCTGCGGCCAGCGTCACAGTATAGGCCAGTTGGCCGCTCTGCGGCGACAGAAGCCCCTCGAAGAGGCCGTCGATGCCATTATCCACAGCCGGCAGAAGATTGGCCCCGGACAGCCGGGCCTGGACGCGGGTCTGTTGCGGCCAGACATAGAGAAATCCGGTCTCTTCGCTCAGCCACTGGCGGGGGAAAACGCCTTTGGGGGCCACCGTCGCATCGCTCACATAGGCCAGGTGGTCCGCCCGTGCGTTGAGCAGAACAGCGACATTCAATGAATTGTAGGGCAGCAGACGGGCTGTGGGGCCGCCCAGAACCCTGATATCGACGCCCGGCATGTCCACCACCGGCGTGTAGGTCATATAGACGGTCCGGGTCAGAGAGCCTTTGTTGACCAGGCGCACATTCTTCAGGACGCTCATCGTCCCCAATATCGCCGGCGCGCCGTAGGAGAGGCCCACCTGACCGGGATTGGCGGCGTTGTAGACCACGACATCGGCGCGACTCGCCGCGCCGATGTCCATGCGCCCTGCGCCGGAGCGGCCGGCGCCATAGAGAAGCGGGGGTTGGCGGCCATCCAGGATGACGTTGTAGCGAGCCGTGTTCAGGAGCAGGGCTTTGATCTCCTCGACCGTCCAGCCGGGATGGAGCTGGCGCAGCAGCGCGGCCGCGCCGGCCACAAAGGGCGTGGCCATGGATGTGCCGCTGGATGTGGCCGCGCCCTGGCCTGTGCCGCCGGCTGCCGAAACAATGGAGACGCCGGGCGCGGCCACGTCCGGTTTCAGGGCCGAATCCCCGCGCCGCGGCCCACGGGCCGAAAAGGAAGCAATGGCGTCGATGGTCGAGCCGGGCAGATCGTCCTGCCCCGCGGCCGCCAGACCGGTCGCCGAAGTGGCGGCCACACTGATGGCGCGATCCGCCACGCCGGGCGAATTCACCACGTAGTAGGCGTCGCCGCTGTTGCCGCCGGCGGCGACCACAATCACGCCGGCCAGGGAAGCATTGTTGGCGGCCACGGAACCGGGATCATCGTAGGACCCGTAGGAGGAGCCGACCGACAGATTGATCACATCCAGATGGTCGGAGAAGTCCCCGTCCTGGTTGGGATCGACCGCCCACTCCAGCGCGGCCGCCACCAGATTGGACGCCCCCCCACAGCCGAAGACCTTCAACGCGTACAGATCGGCCTGGGGCGCCACACCCGGCCCGATGGCAAACTGGGAAAACGATAGACCGCTGGTATAGGGGCCTGTGTAGGTGGCTGCGTTCTGCCAGACAAGGCCGCTGCCACCGGCAATGCCGGCCACGTGTGTGCCGTGCCCCCAACAATCCATGGGGTCCGGATCGGGGTGGGGAATGGGGTCGCCGCCGGGCAGGACGCTGTAGCTGTCGCCGGCAAAATCGTAGCCGCCCACGATGCGCGCCGTGGGAAAGGTGATCCCCGCCACCACATCGCTGATGACCGTTGGATCGTTATCGCTGTAGCCGCTGCCGGGACCGCCGAAGTCACGGTGTAAATAGTCGATGCCCGTGTCGATAATGCCGATCGAGACTCTCTGGCCGCTCAGACCGTTGGCGTAGACCTGGTCCCAGAGCGCGGGCGCGCCCAAGAAAGGCACAGAGCGCGCCGTCTCCACCGTGTAGACAGGCAGGGGATGGAGCGCAATCACGCCAGGCAGCGCCTCGATCTGGGACAGCGAGACCGGGTCCACCAGCAGGCCAATGCCGTTGTAGACCCGCTGGGTGCGATAGATGATCCGCGCCCCGGCCAGGGGCGCGGCGGCCAGAAAACGCTGCTGGGCGCGGTCGATACGCTGCAACTGCGCCTGGGCCTGGGCTGTGGCCTGGGCCGCGCTGGCCCGTCTGGCCAGCGCGGCCGCATAGACCTGCACTGTCGGTTCGTCGGCCAACTGGACAAGGATCGAGATCGGGCGTCCCTCGTCCTCCGGGGCGGGCGGAGCGGCGCTTGCCCAGCCCAGGCCAAGCAGAAAGAGAACGACAAGCCAGGCCATGATCAGCCGCCGCGCGGTGCGAAAACGCCGTACATCCATTCTCGACTCCGGAAAATCTGATGAAAGATCGATCCCAGGTTGGGCATCTAGCTTACCCCAAAGCGTGCAGGAAGGGAAAATGGGCAGGGAAAGCCGGCTGGAGCGGATAGAAAAGCCAGATTGTGGGGAGATATCTCTTTTCAGCGCGAATGGTGGGATGATGAGATGATGGGGGAAGAACCACAGGCCCCATCATCTCATCATCCCACCATCGTCTCCACATCTTCACACCATGCGGGGGGATGACACCTCCCCCGCATGGTCGAAGCGCCAAACTACCTGAAGATATTGGGCAGAATGATACGGAACTTCGGCCCGGCCACGGCGAACTCGGTCAGGTGGTCCAACTTCAGGGTGAACTCGTTCTTGTCCATGTCGTGCGTACAGCCGTTGCACGGGAAGAGCGGCGTCCAGGCGCCATCCCGGTAGAAGTAGACGTTCAGGTTCTCTTCCTTGGTAATGCCAGCATTCTGCCAATCACTGTCCTGGTATTTTACAACCAGGGTAAAGGGCTGGGCGAAGCTGGTCACCGGGTTGCCATTCGCATCTTTGGCGTCGATAGTGATGGCCTTGCCGGCGAAGGAGAGGCCGCCCAGAAGGCTCTGTCTGCGGGGCAATGCTGACCGTGGTGTCGCCGCTGACCGCGCCGGCTGGGATATCGATGTCGAACATGCCGTCATCCGAGCGCAACTGTCCGCCTTCGCCTGCAGTGACCGTGGTCTCCACAGGCTGCTCGCAGGCGG
>Ga0114931_10006445_pt1 | contig 14432 bp, 10 predicted proteins | sample 2SBtaG_FD_89579 | JGI IMG/M metagenome (GOLD analysis project Ga0114931, IMG submission 89579) | Deep subsurface microbial communities from Kolumbo volcano to uncover new lineages of life (NeLLi) - 2SBTROV14_V59a metaG | ecosystem: Environmental > Aquatic > Marine > Volcanic | place: Kolumbo...
CACGTCAACAAGCCATTTTACGCCTCGCTCGAGGCGTTCATCACCGCCTCGCCGGTAGTGGCCTCCGTGCTCGAAGGGCCCGAGGTGATTCGCGTCGTTCGCGAGATGCTCGGCGCGACCAACGGCCTGAATGCCCCGGCGGGAACCATACGCGGCGACTTCGGCTCGAGTCAGCAGATGAATCTGGTCCATGCCTCGGACGGGGCCGATGCGGCTCAGCGCGAGATCGGTATTTACTTTCGCGAAGACGAACTTTGCCCCTCCACGCCGACAATTACTCCTTGGCTTCGCGCTGAAGACGAAGGCTGAGAAACCTCGACGTAGCGCAACACGACACGCAGCCGGGCCAATCACGCCTCAGACGATAACCACGCGGTCACCGAGACGGTTGGCTTGTCCTGTGCTCGCATATTCGCGATTTCCAGGCTTGCCCGGTCAAACTTCGACCCGCGGCGCTTTTGTGGCGGTCATCTTCGACCATAGCCTACTGAGCAGTTCGGTCGACGTGTCTGTGGGCACTGCCCGGGCGTAGGCAACCCTCGCATATTGCACGCCCAACTTTCGAACTTCCGGCGAGAGGTTGCCAAACCTGTCGGCCACCTGTTGGCAAAACTCGACACAGGTTTGTCCCGGTTCGCGGGGCGTCTCGTGTTCGGCCGCCCAGGCTTCCAGGGCTTCAAAGCTGTAGCGAACCAACTCAGCCGTCGAGCCGTCAGTCACCGAAGGGTTTTCCAGCGGATTGACAAACGAGGCGAACGGTCTTCGCGGTTTGACGACGGCCACCTCAGCCGGCGCGGACGACGCCTTCTTGCGGCGCCAGCCGAACAGATCTCGCCACAAGTCCACCAGCGCCGCCCACAAGCGACCCAGCCAGTCGGCCACTTCTCGAGGATAGCGAAATAGCAGCACGATGGCCGCCGCGATCAGCGCCGCCACGATGAGCCATCGCAGTAGGTGCAGCAGCCGAAACCCACTCAGTGGCGTGCCTCGCGGCGGTGCGGAATGTGGCCGCCCGCCTGCGGGCGGACGACTGGCCGATTGCGGGCGGGCCGGCGAAGATGACGATTTATTACCGGAAAGCCTTCCCGGACGTTGCGGTTGCTTCTGGGCCGCGTTGCGTTGTTTGGAAACGGCGGCAGCGGATGATGCCGAACCTTTCCGAGACTCGGACGAAGTTGTACTTTTTCCGGACGAGCTTTTCCCGGAGCTTGCCTTCTGCTTGCCTTTTCCGCTGCCCGAACCCGCATCCGGTGGGTTGGAACCCTGCTTGGAAGATGAACTGCCGCGCGACGATGCTTTCTCGCGGGTCTTGTGACCCGGAGCACCGGCATCGCCGGGCTGTTTCCGGCTGGAATCGGCCCCCGTTTTCGGCTTGCGGCCGCTGCCGGTTTTCGACGAGCTGGATTTACCCGTGGCCTTGGACTGGCTTTGATCGCTTGCCGCGCCGCGACCAGCGGTCGAACGATTGCGCGTGGTCGGCGGCTTCTCGGCCGGCCGGTTCGACGCGCGCCCTTCGCCCTGAGCCGGGCTGTCGCGGAGCGCCGACCACCGCGAGGCTTGTCGCACACGCGAGGCCATTGCCCCCAACAGCGAGGGCGCGGAGTACTCGGCCTGCGGTTTCGGGAACAGCAGCGCCAGCAGCAGAATCGCTACGGCAACGGCCGAACCGGTTCCGAGCCACGCCGTGACAGTCGAGACGGGCATTTCCAGACGTCGTTGCCGCAGGTAACGACGCAGCGAAAGAAAACTGGTTGCCATCAACAGGCCAAGTGCCGCGGTGAGGTAGACACAGAGCAAGCCAAATGTGTAACGCCGCCGGCCCGGTTCGACCGCCGCGATCACGCCTTGCCCCAAACCGAAGATCGGCAGCGCGGCAAGCGAGAAATAAATCACCGTAACGCCGGCCGGACGATTCGGCGATCGGTCGGGGCGAAGCAGGAGTCGCCGCCATGGCGAAGGCTTGGGCCCGAGGTTGGCTTCTTCCGTGGCGGTCGTGCTGTCATCAGCCCGTGGTGGCACGTCTTGCGCGGATGCCCGTGTGGCGGCCGCTTCGTCCAATCCGGCGGCATCCAGCAGCCCCTTGCCGTTGGCATCCGGTGCATGATCGAGTCGCGTGCAATCCCACGTCAGCCGGTGTGCGCACCACCAAGCGACGCCCAGCAACAACGCCGGCCCCCAGAATGCGCCAATGAAGCGCACAATCACCAGCATCACCGCCACACCAAGCGCGAGCCCGTAAAGGCCCGCTCGCTCGGCGCCCTCGACCATCGAAATGCGCGCGATCAGCACGGCCGCCATCACGAACCAGAACATCACCCAGCGCAGCCGGGCATCATACGGACCGTGGTAAAAAAGTTCGAGCAGAAAGAAGGTCAGGCTGCCGACCAGTGCCATGATCAGCGCCGGGCTGATCGCCACGGCGACATAGTCTCCCAGGGATTCGTGTAGCCGGCGAGATGACATCGCTTCAAACGCCCACCATGGTTCGAGTCGTTTTTTTAGGGCCCGCTCGGTTTACCAGACGATTCGCTCACCGCACATCTCGGCCAGCATCTCCTCGCTGGAGACGCGCCGCGCCTCGATTCCGGCCGCCAAGAAACGTCGCGACGCATCGAGCGCCTGAACCTGTTCATATTCAACAAAAAAAGCCGTCACGGCATAGCCCCGGCGTTTCAGTTGGGCCAGCGACGCGGCCGTCGTTTCGCTGACCGTTCCCAACACCGCGATCACCGTGGCGTCGCGCGGCAGCCTCGAAGCCGTTCCGTGGACGAGCTGCGTAAACGTCAATTCGTCGGCCAGCTCCAGCCGGGCCAAGGTTTCCAGGATCCGTGAGAACCGCTCGGCGCCGCGGCGCGTTGGCACGATGACCGGCCCCGTCCGACCGTCATCGTCTTGTCCGGCCGCGCTGGCCAGGGCCGCTTGTCGCGTGCGGAAATCGTGCTCCCAGCCTTCGCGGCGGATGCGCTCGGCCGTGTCGCGCCCGTTGGTAACCAACCCAAGCTGTTGGCCGCTTAGCGAAATTGCCAGCGCCAGGGATGCCGCGCAAGTCACCACCAACTCGGAGCGGTTCGGCTCATGGCGGGGCGGATACGAAGCACGGTGGAAGTCGACCAGCAGCGTGGCGCCGATGACCGTCGACGGATCGTAGGTCTTGCTCTGCAAGGTTAGCGTTCGCGCCGTGGCCCGCCAATGAATGCGATTTAGCGCGTCGCCGGGTTGATACTCTCGAATGCCCGAGATACGCGTCGGATCTTCAAACAATCGGTGCGTGATACGGACCTCGCCGATCGGACGACGCGACGCGATGTCGTAGCCCGTGATCGGCACCACCCGCGGATAGACCAGCACGAAGTGTGGCTTGGTCGCCACGCGATAGCGGCGGTGCAAACCGAAGAGATCGCCGGTTTCGAGTATCAGCGGACCAAGCTGGTAATAACCGCGGGCGTTGAACTGCAACTGGTAGCGAAGCGTCGCGCGACCTTGCCCTCGAAGCGTGGCCAGCTTGAGCCGCTTGCCCAGCACGCTAAGTCGCGGCGGCCGCTCGGCGAGCGGTCGCCGCGGCAGCATGTCTTCGAGTAAAACCCACGGGATGGGCAGGCGGGATCGATTGTGAATTTCGACGATGACCGCCACCCGGTCACCAATCTGCGCGGTCAACCGGCTGCACTCGCGGAGTGCCGAAAGATTTTCGATCCAGTGTCGAGCCAACAGCCGGCTAACGACGAGCATCGCCAACAGCACGTACATCGCGAAGGCCAACGCGCCCAGCCCGAAGAACAGCGCCACGACAAGCACCATCAGCGCGCCGGCGTACCACTTCATCGTGAGCGCACCTCGGGCGAGGCGCCCTCGACCATCGGCACCGGCACCGAATCGAGCACCTCGTCCACCACGGTCGAGGCATCCATCTTACGGATACGGCTTTCCGGACGAAGGATCAGGCGATGCGACAACACGCCGTGGGCCAGCCGCTTCACATCGTCGGGCAAGACGAACTGACGGCCCCTGATGGCCGAGAGCGCTTGCGACGTGCGATACAAGGCCAGCGAGGCTCGAGGGCTGCCGCCCAAGGCGACGTCCGGGTGCTCACGCGTCGCGCGGACTATCTCCAAGACGTAACGGCTGACCTTTTCGTCAACGTACATCTCGCGCACCGCCTGCTGGCAGGCAACGATCTCATCGGCGGTGACCACCGCCTCGAGCTGCTCGATCGGGTGAGCGTGTTGCAACCGAGCGAGGATCTTTGCTTCTTCTTCGAGAGAAGGGTAACCGAGCGACAGCCGAATCAAGAAGCGATCCAATTGGGCCTCGGGCAGCGGGAACGTGCCTTCATGGTCAACGGGATTCTGCGTGGCAACCACTAGAAACGGCGGCGCCAACGGGTAGCTGTTTCCATCAACACTCACGCTGCGCTCGGCCATCGCTTCGAGCAACGCCGCCTGGGTGCGCGGCGTCGCGCGGTTGATTTCATCGACCAGCACGATCTGCGCGAACAGCGGGCCGGGCCGAAACTCGAACTCCGACGTTTTCTGATTGAAAATCGAAGCCCCGGTAATGTCGGTGGGCAACAAGTCGGGCGTGCACTGCACACGCTTGAACGATCCGTCAATGCTTCGTGCCAGCGAACGTGCCAGCATCGTCTTGGCCACGCCGTGTACGTCTTCCAACAGGATATGACCTTCACAGAAGTAGGCCACCAAGGACAAGACAATCTGTTGCCGCTTGCCGATAATGACCTGCTCCATGTTCTGAATCAGCTTCTTGGCGGTGGAAGCAACCAGCGGCATGGTGAGGTTTCCAACAGAAGAGAGCGGTAGGGAGATGACTTATTTACCTTTATCCTACGGCCGAAGTGGAAGGGGCCGCAAATGATCGGCCGGCGACCCAAGCAATACCGCTGGCGACCCTCCGAGCAACTTTTCGCTGGCGGCGGTTCTTTTTCTTTGGAGGGCCACCGACAACAAGGTAAGATAATGTGGCGTTGCGAGGCAGCAGCGGGGGGGAGGTCGCAATGCGGATCGACGAAGGGGAAGGGGAAAAGTTTTTGCGGTGGGCGATGGCTTCTGCTTTACCGTCCGCTGAACTCGAGGGCCGCCGAACCCAAGTTCTCTCGGCTGATCCGCTCCTGGTCTAGGAGAGAAGCCCGCCGCTTGCGGCGTCCGCGCTTGCACGGTTGGAAGAAGCAGCGATGCGGAACTTCGCTGAATCGTCATCACGGTCCACGAACCGAGAGGAGTCAAGAACCATGCGCCGCCTTTTCACGATACATGCCATGGTCGCGATTGTCTGTGCGCTTTGGGTGGTGCCGATCGAGGCATCACGAGCTCTTGCAGACGACGCGAAAGTGGATGCCAAAGCCGCCGCCGTGAAAGCTGCCGCCGAGGCGGCCAAGAAAAAGAAGCAGAAGTTCCCTAAGTGGGACGAGGTGATCAAAGACACGAAGAAGCTCGAAGGGCTGTTCCCGCTCTACTACGACAAAAAAGGGCAGCGGCTGTTCATGGAGATCGGCCGCAATCAGTACGACAAGGAATTGATTCTGCCGATGGCCATCTCGCGCGGCAGCGGCTGGTTCCTGGGCGGCGATACGCTGAACTTCGGCGATCAATGGGTGATCACCTTTCACCGGGCCGCCGACAAGATTCTGGTAACTCGCAAGAACGTTTACGTCCGCGCGAAAAGCGGCTCGCCGCAGGCGGACGCCGTGAAGATCTCGCACACGGACAGCGTGATTGCCGCCCTCAAGGTCAAGAGCGAACAGTCCGGCGGCAGTAAAGTGCTGATCGATCTACGCGATCTGCTGATGACCGATCTTGCCGGACTCGGCTTTACGCCCGACCGCGCGCGAAGCACGTGGGGTTCGGTCAAGGCGTTCCCGCACAACATCGAGATTGAGGTCAACGCCGTCTTTAATATGTATCGCGGTAACTATTTCTACTTCTTCGGTGGCGATACTCCCGATCCGCGCGGTACGCAGATCGGCATCCACTACGGCTTTTCCATGCTATCCACCAAAAGCGGCTACAAGCCGCGAGTGGCGGACGACCGCGTCGGGCATTTCCTCAGCGTGGTGAAAGATTTTTCCAAAGACACGGATAAGACGCCCTACGTTCGCTACGCAACTCGCTGGAACTTGGTAAAGGCCAATCCCGACGCGGAAAAATCGCCGCCCAAGGAACCGATCATCTTCTGGATCGAAAAGTCCGTTCCGCGCCAGTACCGGCCCTACGTCAAGGCGGGCATTCTGGAATGGAACAAGGCCTTTGAAAAGATCGGTTTCATCGACGCGATTCAAGTCCGCGATCAGCAGTCGCGCGATGAGTTCGATCCGGAAGACATCCGCTACAACACGTTCCGCTGGATCACCACGTCGTCGGCGTTTGCCATGGGTCCGTCACGCACGAATCCCAAGACGGGGCAAATCCTCGATGCGGACATCCTGTTCGACGAGTCCATGGTCCGCTATCGGCGGCAGGAATACCTGTTGCTGGCCGGCCTGCCTGAAAGCTTGAAGTTGGCCCGCCAAGGACCGCGGCAGGCTTGGCTCAAGCTGCACGTGGGCGATCTGCCGTGGCTGGTGACGCATCGCCCGGCGGTGGACGATTTGCTGGCAAGGATGGACAAGGTCGAGGCCACGCATGACGCGGACCAAGCCCGCTTTGGCCCGCCATCCGCCCACGCCGCGTTGCCGGCTCGTCGCGGTGGTTTGACCAACCGCTGCCAGTTTGGTCCCGGCATTCAGCGGCAACTCGGCTTTCTGGCCGCCGTGTTGCAATCGCGCGGCATGCTGGACCCCGGCGGCAAGGTGCCCGAGAAGTTTATCGGGCAGGCAATCAAAGAGGTCACCATGCACGAGGTCGGGCATACGCTCGGGCTGCGTCACAATTTCAAAGCCAGCACGATGCTCAGCCTGAAAGAGTGCAACGATCCGAAGGTCACTCACGACAAGGGAATGGCCGGTTCGGTGATGGACTATCTGCCGGTGAATATCGCGCTAAAGGGCGAAGAGCAGGGAGACTATTTCAGCCAGACGATCGGCCCCTATGATTATTGGGCCATCGAGTACGCCTACAAGCCGATCAAGGGCGACGAGGCCAAGGAACTGGCCAAAATCGCCTCGCGCGTGGCCGAGCCGGACTTGGCCTATGGCACGGACGAGGATCTTTCTCGCAATCCGGATCCACGGATCAACCTATACGATCTAGGCGATCCGCTCGATTTTTCCAAATCTCGCGTTCAGTTGGCCCAGCAGCAGCTTGAGGATCTGGCCAAGCGTGTCGTGGCCAAAGGCGAAGGCTGGCAGCGTGCGAGGGACGCGTTTTCGAAGTTGCTTAGCGAGCTGTCGTCGGCCACGTATTTGTCGGCCCAATATGTGGGCGGCGAGTACAACTATCGCGACCACCGCGGCGATCCCAACGCCCGCACACCGCTGGCGCCGATTCCCGTGGAAAAGCAACGCGACGCCATCCAATTCCTGGAGAAGAACATCTTGTCCGGCTCGGCGTTCCATTTCTCACCGGAGTTGTTGAAACGCCTGGCGCCCGAGTATTGGCGTAACCGTGGGTATTATTACTGGTATTCGAACTATCAGTACCCGATTTACGATCAGGTGCTTTCGATCCAGCGGATCGTTCTTTCTCAATTCCTCAATAGTTCGACGTTGCGTGCGATCCAAAACGCCGAACTGCACGTGGACGATCCGAAAAAGGCGTTGACGCTGCCCGAGGTGTTTGCGTCTCTGACCGATTCGATCTGGAGCGAGTTGCCCCCGGCGGATAAAAAGCTCGACGGCAAGCTCGACATCTCGACGATTCGCCGCAACCTGCAACGTGAGCATGTCAAACGTTTGGCCGGCATGGTGCTGGGACCGCGACAAGGGAATACATTCTACGGACTTTCTATCGTTAACTTTTATTCCTCGTCGCCGCCACCGGCGGATGCCCGCGCGTTGGCCCGGCATCATCTCAGTCAGCTCGAGAAGCGGCTGGACCACGTGCTGGACGACAAGGAAAGTCAGATCACCGACTATGCCCGAGCGCACTTGGAGGAAATGCGAGAGCAGATCACCAAGGTGCTAGACGCATCGCTCGAAGCGAGCCGTCCATAGCCCCGAGCCCGTTAACCTCTGAGAGCCTTTCGCCCCGGGACACGCGCTGCCCGCGATTGTCCCGGGGCGTTTCGCGTTTTCAGTATGCGCGGCGGAGCGGACGGCTTGGGCTGCCGAAGCGGAGCGGGTGCCGGAAGCGGCTTGCCCTGGAGTGCGATTTGCCGGCGGGGACCGCCAAGCAGTCCATCACGGCACCGGCGTGCGATGGCGTTCGCTCCCCCATCATCCGGCTTGATCGGCAGGGCTGTTTATTGGAGCCGTGGCCACCGTTCTGGCAAGCGACCTTCGCGGCGCAAATCGCCACCAAAGCAGCCACAGCAGCGCGGCGGCCACGAGCCCGGCAATCAGTGCAGCAACAATCATCATGGTCAGCACGTGATAGGTCGCCTGAACTTTTGCCGGTTCGCCGATCCCCAGGCGGATGTTCTGATTTTTCGGCGCGATGGCCAACGCGCCGATCATCATCTCGTCCCAGGTCTGATCGCCCCAGCGAATCGCGGCATGCGGATCGGGGTTGGATAGATTGTCTTCCGAGTTGTCGAAGTGAGCGATGCAGTGAATTTTCGTTCCCTTGGGAATCGACTTCGGCCGGGTCAGCATGTAGTCGAATTGCCAGTTAAAGTCGTATCGCGGCACGTCGAGCAGCGTTTCCCTGCGTCCGTCGGGGAACAGGGCCTCGAACACAAACGACTTGCCCCGCAGGTGCATGTGCGGGCTCATGGCGTAGAGCAGCGAATCTTCGTCGAACGTATACCACGCATCGACGCGGTGGCTGGGGTCTTCCGGAGGAATCTCAAATTCCGTGTTGGCCACGATCACCACGGAAAGCTGCTTCTCCACCTCGCTCGGATCGGCGAACAGCAAGGCGATTGAACTGAGGTCCTGCTGCTCCGTGCCGTTGGGCGTGTAGTGCATCTCGAAGATGAACTTCGAGCCGGCCGGAACATAGCGGGCCATGTGCTCCCAGTTCGTCGCGTTGACGGGCCGTTTCCCCGGGGAATAGCCCCCCAGCAGATTAATTCGTGCCCCGAGCTTCAGCGACCAGTCGGCATACGGTGGCTTGTAATAGACCGTCACGTGATGCACCACCGCCGGATTGCCGGGTCGGGCTTCAACCGCCTTGATCCATTTGTCTTCGGTAAAGCCGGGATCGGCCTCGAACCATTGGTATTCGACGATGCCTTCGGCCGGAACGGTAAACGGCCGCTCGCGCATAAAAACGACCTGGTCAGGATTGGGAATCTGCCACCCTCGAACGAACTGTCGCGGTTCGGGAAGCTCCGCCGGATCGCCCTGAGGGCAGCCCGCTTCCACCCAACGATCGATCAACGCCATTTCCTCGTTGGTCAACAGCGCCTCGTTGACGAAATCGCCGAATCGTGGGTCGGCGTTCCAAGGCGGCATCCGCCGCTGCTGGACCACCTCGCGAATCATGGCTCCCCAGCCGACGGTGTCGTCGTAGGTCATCAGCGGAAACGGCGCGATCTGTTCCGGGCGGTGGCACTCTTGGCAGTGTTTCTGAAACAGCCGCGAAATCTGCCGTGACCAGGTGACGTCGCACTGCTCATCAACTTTTTGCAGTCGCCCGATGTGGCAGCCCGTGGCCTTGGTCACCGCAACGCTTACCGGCCTACCCGCCAACAGCTCTTCAACCGCCACGGCCACGTCACGCCGCGTCGGCTTGTCGCGCGAGAAGTTGACGAACTTGTCTCCGATGCCGTATTGATCATCAACGCGACCCCAGTAGCGAACGCGGCGGTCATGATCAAGGATGAACACCTCCGGCGTGCGAATGGCCATGAAGCGGTCGGCCACGACGTTGCCCGCATCCTTGAGCAGTGGGAAGTTGATTCCGTGGATGCGGGCATAATGTTCCATTTCGGTCACCGAATCCTGCCGGTTGGAAACGATGCCCAGAAACTGGACTCCGCGATCACGGAACTGATCGGCCAACCGGGCCAACCGCGGCGCGTAAAGTTTGGCCAAGGGGCATTCCGTGCCCAGAAAGGCGACCACCACGATTTTTGCCGACGCGAAATCGCTTAGTGAATGTTCCGCGCCACGAAAGTCGCGTAGGGTGAAATCATTGATCTGTCGGCCGATGCGGTCCCCCGGCTTCTCGGCGCATCTCACGGCGACCGGTGCGGCCAGCACGATCAGCATACCGCCAAGATATCGTAACAGGCGACCACGGCTGCGGGGACGTTGGTGATACGGGACCGTTCTCATGGAGCACTTCGCTATCGGCGTGGGGTCGCGTGAATCAATAGTATTGAATGACCAGCCAAAGTCCGCCGGAAGCGACCACCGCCTGAACCGCGAAAATCGGCAGCATGCGAAGCCGCATCGCGGGTCGCCACATCGGGCGAAGCAGAATCTGCTGGACGATGAAAATCACAATGCTGCCGCCGATGAAGGAAACAAGCTGCATCGATAAGCGTGGGGGCCTCCACCAGTCGCGGGCCGCCGCCAGCCGATCGTAGCCGCAAAGCAAAAGCGCGATCCCGCTGATGCCAAGAACGTAAGCGGCCAGCTTTCCGGAGTAATACTGAAGCAGCATCACGGCTTTAGTGATCCAAAGGCGAATGCGGCCTTCCCAGTTCCCGTGCTCCCGGTAAACGCCCATCGCCTGGTCGAACTTCGCCATCGCCGCACCCACGTCAGCCCGGCTGTAAAGGAACATCCCTTGGTCGACGAGCTTATCGCCCGCTTGACCGGTCATATAATCCGGCAAGACGGGGGGATGATGCGGATCGTGCGCGGCCAGATATTCGTCCGGAGGACGCTTGCGCGAGATGCCCAGCGTGCCGACCATCATTTCATCCCACGTATAGCCGCTCCAACGGATTTCACGCGCGGGATTGGGGTTGCGCGGGTTGTTCGGCGAATTGTCGAAGTGCGCGATGCAGTCGATGCGGGTTCCTTTGGGAACCGGCTTGGGATCCTTGAGCCAGTAGACCGTCTGCCAATCGTAGTCGTAGCCCAGAATCTCGAGCAGCGTTTCACGCCGACCGTCGGGGTACGTGGCGTCGAAGCGAAAGTTCTTGCCACGCAGGTGCATGTGGGCATTGAGAAATTCGATATGCGCGTCTTCGGTGAACGTGTACGACGCCGCGACGCGATAGTTCGCGGCATACGGCGGAATCACGAAACGGTCGTTGTAGGCGCAAACGTGCAACGCCTCGCGCGTCACTTCGCTATCCTTGGCGTAAATCAACCCCACACTGCTAAGATCCTGCTGCTCCGTGCCGTTGGGTGTGTAGTGCTGCTCGAACACGAACTCGGACCCGGCGGGTATGTACATCGCGGTCCCCTTGAACTTGATCGGGGGAGGAACCTGCCCGGGCAAATAGCCGGACACCAGATTCACTGTTCCACCGATCCACGAAATCCAGCTTTGCCAGGGCGGCTTGAAATAGACGTTGATGTGGTGCACCACCTTGAGATTGCCCGGACGGCTCCAAGTGGCCTTGATCCACTTGCCTTCCGTATAGCCGGGATCGACGAAGAAATACTTATAGACGGCCTCTCCCTGCGCCGGCACGGTATAGGGCTTGTCCGCCATGTAAATAACTTCGTCCGGATCGCCCATGGGCCATTCCCCGGGAAACTCTCGCTCGGGCGGCAGCTGCGCGGGATCGCCCTGCGGCGCGCCGTCATCCACCCAACGCTCAATGAGACGCTGTTCCTCATCGCTTAGCCGAATCTCGTTGGCGAAATGTCCGTATGCGGGGTTGGCGTACCACGGTGGCATCCGCCGTTGTTGGACCACCTCTTTAATCATCTCGGCCCATCCGCGAGCCTCGTCATAATCCAATAAGGCGAACGGCCCAATCGCCCCGCGACGGTGGCACTCCTGGCAGCGCGACTGAAAGATGCGGACGATCTGGTTCGACCAAGTGACTTCGCCCTCGGGCACGGCCTCGCGCACGCGGCCGATAATGCAACCCGGCGCCACGGTCGCCGGTAGCGAGACGGGCTTGCCGGCCAACAGTTCGTCCAGCGCGATGGCCAGATCACTCCGCTTGGGTTCCGGTTGACGGAAGCCAACTCCGTATTGATCGTCGATCCGCCCGCAGTAGCGAACCACGCGCTGCCGATCGAGCACAAAGACCTCGGGCGTGCGCCGTGCTTCGAATCGATCGGCCATGCGGTTGCCATCGTCCTTAAGCAACGGAAAGCTCAGCTTGTACTGGCGGGCGAACGTCGCCAAGTCTTCGCGGCTGTCCTGCACGTTGGCGTCGATGCCGACAAACGCCACGCCGCGCGGTTGATACTTGTTTCGCAAGCTGACCAGCCGGTCACCGTAGAGCTGCGCCAGCGGACACTCGACCCCGAGAAAGGCGACGACCACCAGCTTGGCGTCGGCGACCTCTTCCAGCGAAAACGCCGCCCCGTGACAATCGGGCAGCTCGAAGTTGCCGATTGCTTTTCCGACTCTCGAAGCCGTTTGACTTGGCTGGGCGACCGCCTTCGCCTGTTGGCCAGAACCGGCCATCGGCGGACGATCTTTCTTCGCCCGTGAAACGAAGAATGCGGCCAGGGAAAGAGTGCCCAACACACAGGCACCCACGACGGCGAATTTTACCCAGTGATGTTTCATCGGCGGAGTGAACGCTGGGCAAGCAAAGGCGAGATCAACGGAGGGCGGAGTGCCCAACAAGCGTGAAACTCTTCCACCGAGTTTAACAGCCCTCGGATGGCGACTCCAATGTGCCGCAACAGATTTCCCATAATCCACCGCCCCGGGAGAGACGAAACGGCGCGCTCCCGCGAGCGGATCGGCTCATGGTGCGCCATTTCCGCTCCCGGCGGGAAGCTGTTTCCGCGGCTGCTCATGCTCGTCGAAAAAAACGACCTCGGCTTCACCGTCGGTCGACAGGCGGATCACGGCGCGCCGCTTGTGGTTTTCATCAAGCAGCGACAGCTTCGGTTGCCCCTCGGCGGTGACCTTCAGCGCCGCGCGCAAACGATGCTCGGCGTCGAACAAGCCAAGCTGCGGAGCATCGACGTCGGCGACTTCAAAAGCAAGTCGCGCTTTCTCGTCGGAGCCCATCACGCCCAGGACCGGACGGCCCTTGCCGGTCACGCCGAACACGGCTCGTTCACGCTGTTGGTCGTCATGGAAGATCAGATAAAACCCTCCGTCTCCGCCGTGAGCAAGGATCGCCCGCGGTTCGCCCGCCGCATCGGCCAGCGTGAACTGCTGTGCCTCGACGCGGTCGTCGTGCAGCGCGCCGGCGAGCAGAGAAAGCGCGACGGTGATCCACACCAGGATCAGCGCGCCCGCCCCGGCCCGCTTGAGGAATAGGTTTTCTCGCTCGATCTGATCGAGCCGTTGTTGAATTTCGTCGATCTGCATGTCAGCGTTCGGTGAGAATCACGTCTCGGCGACGTTGGCGTCGGACCGGCCGTTTGGCGTCGAGCCAGTGGCGGACCGCCGCGCCGCACGGAAGGGGCAATGGAAAAAATAGTAGGCGACGAGCAAAATGGGCAGTGACAGCAACAGTTCATACTGTAGATGGACGACGTTGTCCCGCGTGGCAAGTTCGCGAACAAACGTTGCCAGCGAATCGCCGGCGTGGCCGTGACGAATCCCACGAAAGATAAGCCACGGCGAAGCATACACATGGTCTGAAAAAGGCCACAGCAACCGCGCTCCCGCACCGTGGTTCACATCCCCCGTGCAGGCATCCAGCAACACGTGCGAACTGTACAGAGCCGTGGCGGTAAAAAACGTCGGCCAAAATTTCCATCGCACCAACTGCAACGCTACCGCCGACACAAGACCATAAACAACCGCCGCCAACAGCGTATGGCTCGAACCCCGATGAAAATCGTTGATTCCCTCGAACACCAGACCCGCGAGAAAATCAAGATCGGGTGCGTTGGATGAAAACAGCGCGAAGCCGAACCAACCAAGCGTCGACCTTAAACCCTTCGGTTGGGCCATGCGGCCGATGGCAAGCCCCACCAGGCTATGTGCGATTGGAGACGGCAAGGAATCGGCTCGGTTGAGGTTTTTTGAGGGGAAATCGCGATATGCAGCCTTGGCCGTGCCGCTGTCGGCGAGGCTTGGTCTTGAAACTCATGCCTGCCATTGTAAGCGCGACCCGGCGCGAACCCAATTGACCAATGGGCTCGACCGTAGTCCGCCGTATGCCGCAACCCGCGCAATCGGCGGTCTCGAGGCTGACGTGTTGCCCGCCTTCCAGCCGTGAAAACCCGCTGCCCGCTCGGTTGCCGCCCGGACGTTTCCTTTGCAGAATGGGGAAGTGGTCGCTCGCGATCTCCACGGTTCCTATCTTCTCTCGGCCCTTTGGTAATG
>Ga0114931_10006446_pt1 | contig 14432 bp, 13 predicted proteins | sample 2SBtaG_FD_89579 | JGI IMG/M metagenome (GOLD analysis project Ga0114931, IMG submission 89579) | Deep subsurface microbial communities from Kolumbo volcano to uncover new lineages of life (NeLLi) - 2SBTROV14_V59a metaG | ecosystem: Environmental > Aquatic > Marine > Volcanic | place: Kolumbo...
TGGAAGCTTCTTTGAGAAGAAGAATTCTTCCGGGACATCCATGGAGAAAGCAAAAGATGGGACATTTCTCAGACCAGCTTCCATCGCAACTGCGCATGTTCCGGAGGTGAGGATGCTGTGGATGGAGGTATTCTCTCCTCCATTTATTCCAGAGATCACCACATCAGGATGTCCTTTGACGATGTGTTCGTAGATTGCAATTGAGTCAGCGGGGAGACCATTGTAGGCAATGAGGTCGAGACCAGAGGCACTGGATTCCCTGTGAATACGCAGAGGGTGATTGAACGTCAAACCCTTGGAGGTGGCTGTCTGTTGCCTTTCAGGTGCAATGATCTGAACATCACCTAATTTCTGTGCTGCACGTGCAAGAGCATCGATACCAGTACTTTGGAAGCCATCGTCATTTCCGACTAGAACCTTCATGAATTTGGATTATACTACTGCAATTTAGAGGTTGCCATCCTGCTGTGGGAGAGGACATGGAATCAAGGTGAATTTTGTATACTTCCAAGCAAAGCCTTATCCCATAGTACTGCGATTCATTCTATATGGGAGAACTTCTGGAAGGAATTGTAAAAGCCCATAGTAGGATTCTACCGTATATCAAGAGAACCCCTATCTTGACTTCTCGGACCGTGGATGAGATGCTTGGATGCAAGGTTTATTTCAAGTGTGAAAATTTTCAGAAAATGGGGGCATTCAAATATAGAGGTGCATGTAATGCACTGTTACAATTGAGTGAAGAGCAGAAGCAGAGAGGAGTGATAACGCACTCATCGGGCAATCATGCGCAGGCACTCGCACTGGCTGCTAAACAGATGGGAATCCATGCCGTCATCGTGATGCCGGAGAATGCTCCACTTGTGAAACGGAATGCAACCGAGGGATATGGTGGGGAGGTTATTCTCTGTGAGGCGACACAAAAGGCGAGGGAAGAGACCTGTGCTTCCCTTATTGAGAAGCGTGGGCTGACAATGATCCATCCCTATGACAATGACAATATCATCAGAGGAGCGGGTACGGCAGTAAAAGAGCTCTTGGATGAGGTCGGAGATCTTGATGTGGTGATCACACCTGTCGGAGGTGGTGGTCTGCTATCTGGAAGCTCGGCATACTCCAAGTTGAGTGGGAAGGTCGGGCAAGTCTATGGTGCTGAACCTACAGGAGCTGACGATGCCTATCGTTCTCTAAAAGAGGGGAAACCTCTCCCCCAGACTGACCCGAGGACGATAGCGGATGGTCTCCGTACTTCACTTTCGCAGAGAACTTTCGAGATAATCAGTGAATATGTCGATGGGATTATCCCAGTCACTGATGATGAGATTATCGAGGCGATGAAAATACTTTTTGAGCGGATGAAAATCGTGGTTGAGCCCTCAGGTGCCACGCCTCTTGCCTCACTCATGAAGGCGAGAGAGGAGGGCACAGTGACTGAAGGATCGAGTGTCGGACTGGTTCTAAGTGGTGGTAATGTGGATCTTTCAGCCTTCTTTGAGAGTTACAGGTGAGTAATATGGACAAGCAGCAAATTGGTGACTGGTTTAAATTAGATGAGGAAATACGTGACCTCGCCCTTCTTCCAAAGTCACTCGGTGGTGGGAGCGAGTTCAAGGTTTTAGCACTCTTCGGAGATTTGGTCATCGACCTTGTCCTCCTAGAATTCCTCCTCGGAAAGTACCCGAATTTTCGGAAGTTGAACCAGGGGAAACTCACTGAATTGAGAAGTGCAACGACAAACAGGAGAACCTTCAGGAAGTTAGCCACTCATCTTGGACTGGATCAGATACTCGAAGGTGCATCCGACAACGACATTAAGGAGGCGATAGAAGCACTCGTTGGCGCATGCTTTCAGACCAAGGGGTTCAAGGTTTCGAAGGATGTCGCTATGCGATTGATCCTCATCATCGCACAAGAAAATTACTTTGATGATAATCCAAAAAAGAGCCTTCTGGAACTTGTACAGGCGGAGATTTCTGAGGGAGCAGCAGAAACAAACCTTCCCAACTTTGACGACACTAACCGAGTAGGAGGAACAGATCATCAACCACTCTTCATCTGTAAATTAGACTTTCTATATTTAGGACAGCGGGTTACCTGTGAATCCAATGAGTTCAGTGATAAAAAATCTGCTCAGAGAAATGCCGCTAGAAAGGCATTAAACATTATTCAACAGATAAATACACAGATAAGTGATAAGAGAGGTAGTTCTTAAGAACCCTTGTTGATCATATAGCACAGTGAACGAAGCAGGTATGCTGGATATATTGATTCGGAGGCTCAGTATAGAGGATTTTCGAGAGATAATCTTGGAGAGCTCAAACACCCGCTTTGATTCAGGTAAGCTCGTGTGGTTGGATCTTGGGTGTAAGGACATATCTTCACTTCCTCCAGACATATTCGATCCCTTTCCAAACTTGGAGTATATCGGTCTTTATGGGAATCAGTTGAAAAGTGTACCTCCAGATCTTCTGTCCAAGCAGAGTCGTCTAAAAATTCTGGACATAGGGGAGAACAGTCTTAGAACACTGCCAGAGGATTTCTTTAGAGGTGTCCCTAATTTACAAAATCTTTGGATGTACTCAAACATACTCTCTGAGCTTCCAAGTTGTATTTTTAGGAATTTACATAATCTTGTTGAGCTCAATTTGAATTCCAATAAGCTCTCCGAGTTTCCAGTGGAATTCGTCAGCCACATGAAAAAACTAAGAAGGTTAGAGTTGGCACTCAATAAATTCGATGAACTTGATCCTCGAATCGTAGAAAAATTGCCTGACTTGGACAAACTGGTCTTCAACATCCACATCAACGGAAATCTGCATGTCGTCAATCACATTCACAAGGATGAGGGGGAAAGGATAGAAGGGAGGAGAATGGATGAATTCGTCCTTGTCACCGGTCTCATGGGTTCAGGGAAGTCCACATTTATGCAGCATTATAGCTCTACACAGATCAATCCGGAGATCCCACCAGTTGGGAAGAACATCCTGTACGACAATATCCTTGGAGTTTCTGTTGGAGACAACAAGGTAGCTAATTTCTTCGAGATAGATGGTCCCACCGTGACTTCATGGACGAAATTTATAGAGATATCAAGAATTGCAGTTGTTTTGGTCAATACACTGATGACAGATAGAGTGGACAGGATTGAGAAGCTTATGAAGCACATTTTCCACCATAAAAGACCTGAGTCAAGAATTGTGGTAATCCTCAACAATTACACAGGATCAACGCCTGAGACATGGTTCGATGAGAATCATATAAATATCGATCAGAGTGGGATTACATTCTTCTCAATACCTCAAGGTGAGATCCTACCTGATGTTGGAGGTCTGCAGAAGACCATTCTTGACACAGAATTGGTCAATAGCATAATTATCAGCATAGCAAAAAGTCTGCGTTAAGGAGCAATATGTAGGGTAAATATTTGAGTGGATCAAAATACGAATAACGGAGCTTCAGTGCATCATAGCCTTACATAAACATCTATATTTATAAGGTAGAGTGCGCATTTAATTCTGAGAAGGAGAGTTCATCAGGCTCTTCTAAACCACCGCTTGCAACCAAAAGCCGCAAAAACCCAACAACCAGCCAACCAACAGACATCGTCGGCCAAGTCGCTCATGGTTTTGATGGCTCTCCTTCTTTCTCACTATCTTTTCCTTAAGATTTCCTTTAAGAGATTCTTACCATCGTACTAAAGATAGTTCATTCCCAAGATTCTTGTCAAAGTAGCATTGTCTTCAAACTATATAATCATTTGCTCAGGTACTTGAATTTTAAACATTCAGATAGCCGAGATCAAAAATTTAGAAAATCTGAAGCACTTATATACAGCTATATACGATATTATTTCTATATTTATTTGAAGATAATACAAATTGTTTATTCATATGGTTTTCATGGGAATTATTATGAATATATTAGAGATATGTATTAATATATAAATTTTATCAATTATAGCATTTTTATTCATTTTATTATGAGTATAAGATATTTATAAAAGAATAATACATATAAATTAGATATATTACATGAGATAATGGCATTTATTTATGAATAAATCGAATAATTTTATACATTGAGCGAAGAACAGTTACAATAAAGACCTAATCAATAGCAGGGCAGCAGAAGTAGTATCCGGGAGCTTGGATACCTGACCGTGCTGGTCTCACTTGTGAGGTTCTGCTTGAAGGCAAACTAGAATTGTTAACAATTCAGACCATACCAAGGAAACCACTGCAATGCTTTTGTAATATTTCATACATCCACAGTCTGATGCTTAAATGTCTGGCCTGTGGTCGAACGCCCGATAAGGTGCAGCCCACATATTGCGCATACTGTTTTATTCCCGTCCCAGGATCACCAAAAAATGATTCTGACCTGAAGTTGCTTGAGATCAGAAAATCGAATAGGGAGCGATTTGCACAGGAGATTCTTGCAAAGTCAGATGCCTCAGTTGAATTTTTACAGACCCTCGGTCTGGAGCATCTTACTCCCTACGATCTGGCTGCATCTCTCAGTGCGATTGGACAGGAGAAGCTCCATCCCATGAGTGCAGAGTATTCATGGACAGAAGCGGAGACATATTTAGATCTTGGATACGGCTTAGCCCAGCATCTTGAGTCGGATAGCTTGAAGGTGCTAACATCACAGAGGCTTGCAGAGCAACTTATCAAAGGCGGCTGGAGCAGCGAGATAGAGTCTATACTTGATCAGCCAGAGAACTTGGGAGAGAGTTTAAAGAAGTATGAGTTAGGTGAGGAGATGGGGACAGTTCTCTCCAATCTGAATAGTTTCGCAATTCTGCAACTTGCAAGGGCAGTAATGGGTCAGGAATGGCAGCGGGAGAAGTTAATGAATTCAGTGTCTCACATCTGGGAGCTTATGAGACCGAAGATATCGCGGATAATAGTACAGGGGGAAGCAAGGAGTTTTACACAGGGAACGACATCGGTACCTCGTTTGGACAAACTAGCTTTCGTGCAGTCGTTTACTGTCCAAGCTGAGATTGCATCCTCCAAGGGTCATTTTACAGATACTGCCGTGGAGGCTCTTCAAGTACTTGGAAGAATGGTCGTCATCCTTGGAGAGATGAGTCCAGAGGACGATCCCCTCTTCTACGGAGCAGTTATCCGTGAGTACATACGACTTTTCAATGGGATGTTCTGGCATAGGACAGCTCTTCACGAGAATGACGCAGATATTATTCAGACTGCAATAGTACAAGCGCACTCGATCATTGTCCAATGGAGTAAGCTCATCCCTCCACACACATGGATTGCAACCAGACCTTCGAGATTCATTGAGATATTCTTCAGAGCTACTCGATGGGCTGAACAGCTCAGTCCACGGATATTTCTTGATTACTGGATGGAGCATGCTTCTGAAGAAGCCATTCCCTACATCAAGTATTTTGAGGCAGAAGCTCTTCTCAACGATGGACAAAAGGAGGAAGGTGAAGCGATTCTGCTAGGGATATCCGACTTGAGTAAAGCAGATCCTGCACTTCAAGAAGCAGTCAGAGACCTTCTTCAGAGATCAAGTCTAGAAACGCTTGGACTTGTCCTGAATCGACCTCACCCGACATTACTTCCAGTACTGGAGACGATTATCGAGGTTCCAATAGGTGGGGATATCTCTGAGTACAGCAAGTTGACCGAGCTTATGGGTATCCAACTCCCAGACCCGAACTCCCTGATGAGGCTTCAATTTAAACCAGTAGTTGAAAGATTGGGCAGGACCATCGCTCTCAGTGGTGAGGCGATGGATAACCTAGTATATCGCACTCCTGAGGATCCAAGGCAATTTCTCAACCAGACTATTATCATAGCAGGTGGATCATACTACCGGGATGTCCATTGGCAGACACCATTTAATGCTATTGAGAAACCAGTAAATGGTCTGAGAACTGATGTCTTGGTGCTCCGACTGAGTTTTGAGAAGGATATTCTCTCACTTCTTTTCGAGGCTGAGAAGATGCCAGTGGAAGAGAGAAGTGGTCAGATCTTTGTAGACATCCCTAAATTCTACCATCTTATTGGAGTTGACTGGACATCCCACCCACCTGAGGAGCTTTTAGAAGCTATAGTAAATCTTCTCGAGGGGCGATCCTTCCACCATCAATTGGACATATACACTCTGAAGATCGATCTCCCCTAGCTTTATTTGAAGAGGTCTCGCAAACCTTAAATCATCAATCCAAGCATTTCAATGGTATTAATGTTGGAGTTTGGAGATTTGGGCTACTCGACCATTTACCACAAGGATCAGGATATCCGTTTGACTCCTATCACAAAGGCTCACCTTGATGATCTGAGTAGATGGCCGAAGTTCAAGACCTTTGATATGCAGTGGGCAAACTTCTTCCCAAGTAATATCGTACAGAAGAATCGGTGGTTTCGAGAGAATACACAAGGGAATAGACTCTGGTTCGTAGGTGAGAGGACTAAGGACAATTGGAGAACAGCAGAAGTGATTTGCAGGGTAAGTCTCATCATACCCATCCACGGAAATGATTTTATTTTCGGAATTGTCATCCACCCAGAATTGCTTGAGAGGGGATTAGGTACCAAATTCACAGAAATGATTCTCAGAGGGGTACTCGAGACGACAGACGCAGAGGGGGTATGGCTCGAGACACATCACACAAACAAGCGAGCGCAGCATGTCTACGAGAAGGTGGGGTTTGAGAAACTTGGCTACTCTTACCACAAAGGGTTCACCTCGGACCATGACATGTTCCTCAATTACCACATTCCAAGGTCTGTGATGGAAGAGAAAGCAGGAGTTGTCATTGTTCTCGGAGAAGCAAAAGTTTAATATTCACCAAATGAACTTTCATCTTAATTTGAGACTACTTGCATTATTGAAAAGGATCATTATCCACAGTCCTTACCAGAAATTACGAAGATATAGTATGTTCAAGGGCGAGGGGAGTTTCTTGCAGAAGTGGAGAGGTCATCATCCCAATGTCGATGAAGAGGGGATTTCTGTCATTTACGAGGAAGCATCAATTCAGGGAACAGTCTGCGCACTTCCGTACACTGGAATCAGATGAAGTTTGAGAAGCAACAGCAGGATGAGACCACAGTTCATATTGGTTTGAGAGAATTGTCTAGAGTCACTGACCAACGTTTTATTCCACCTGCTATATTGAATACATTTGAGAAGCCGTTCTCCCTCAGAAAGCGGGTGACAGCAGCGGATCGATTACCTGATCTACAAAGGATTCCAACATCCATATCTCTTGGAATTTTCTCAAGATTGTGAGGAATCTCATTCATTCGAATATAGATGGATCCATCGATTTTTGCAGCTTGGATCTCCCGTGGTTCCCTCACGTCAATGATTGCTAAAGCTCCATTGTTGAAGTCATGAAATATCTCCTCAGGAGTTCGGGATGGTACTGATGCACCAAAAACAGCCATACGTTCCAAGCGTTGAAGAAGATTAAAAGTTTAAGATAACAACATCTTGAAGCACTACTCATCGGATAGAGATATGAATCAGTTCGGAGGGAGGTATAAATCAGCCAGATAGGGAATTAATCGTAGGATTCACTTGTCTGGAGAACGTTCATTTTCACAAACCCATATAATTTCAACCTAAGACAGACTTTCAGCCTTCTCGATGAAGTGGATAATAAGATTGTCAATCTCCTTAACCACATCACCGTACCACTTATCCACCTTCTCTTTCAGGTCTTTTTTGACTTCGATAAGGGATCGGGGATAATAAATGTACTTGTAACCACTTTTCCCATCTGCGCTGACCTTTTTCCTTGAAACTAACTCCATTTCGATTAACTTGTTCAAGCTCCTGTTTATCTTCGTTCGATCAGTTCTTCCCATATGTTCCATGAGACAGTATATATCAGATTCACGGATCATTTGTAGCGTGCAGAATGTCTTAAATTCTAGAAAATTCAATCCATATATGCACTGTATGAGTTGCTCGCATTGCGGATTTGAATTTATGAATTCTGCTGTGGAAAGGGGTTCCTTCCTGAACATGCTATGTACTACATAGTCATTTTACTATATAAAGTATATTTCTCGGTCTTAGATCAGATCGGATTCTTCTTGAAGAAAACAGATAAAATGGGATATATGGCAGATTTGGATGCATCCAAGAATTGTGTGACAATCAGTGAGGCAGCAGAACACTGGGAACCTTTGAAAGCCTTCGTTCACAATGGAAAGATAGATCTAGGAGACCCTGCCTCGCTGCTTGAGTACAATCGGGCAATCCTCCATAAACTCACTGGTTTCACCCTTGAGGTACCTGCGGGAAATCTCATTCCATCGATTTGTCTGAGAGCAACCTACGTCCGTGCAATTACTGAATTTACAACAGGGGTAAAGAGAGTAATTGACATCGGAACTGGAGCTACAGCGATCATAGCACTGCTCGCAGCTCACAAGGGATATGAGGTCACGGCCACAGAGGTAGATCCAAGGTCTTTGGAGTACGCAAAGAGAAATGCAGAGAAGAATCATCTAGATATACAGTTCTTGATAAGCAAAGGATCTATACTTACAGGAGTTCTCCCCGAAGAGGAGAAGGGGAGGATTGACCTATGTATGACTTATCCACCATTCTATCCCAACGATAAACCGGGATTCACATCGAAGAAGAAACGTGGATTCGGGGGCACTGATTCAGAGCTATTTGGTGGAATTTCTGGGATAGAATTCTCAGAACGCTATGTGGAAGAATGCGCATTCTTTCGAGTGAAATATTGCACACTAATAGTACATAAACAGATTTATTCGGAGCAAATAGAGAAGAAATTACTTAATTTTGGATACTCCACAAAAGTTGTAAAAATACAGGCAGGGAGAAGAAGTCGATATTTACTAATAGGTAAATTGTCATAAATACACCAAATTATTTACAATACATAAGTAGTGCATATTACTATTGAATTTATTAGAATTGTAGAATATTAATAACAAATTGTGCAATAATTCAAGATATGTTGATAAACTAAAATATTTGATGAGTTACACTTATAAATCGTATTTGAGACAGAGCGTAATCATTACAAGAGTGAAAATAGATTATGTTCATTGAAAATGTGAAAAAATTCATGCTTGTGTTTATAGCTGTAGGCGTTGCAGGACTTCTTTGGTTTCTTATCATGGTAGTCCCCGCCGATGAATTTGTAAACAAGTATGCATTATTTGACAGTCAAAATATGATTGGATTCCAAGCAGAAGAAGGAGTATTTACCTTTGTACGAAGCTTCTTACTGGGTCTAGAAGGTTTTTGGTTAGTAGGCTGGGCTGCATTCTTTTTCTGGTTGGCTAAGAGATCGGAGAATGAGAAGGATAAGACCACTCACAAGAAAGTTGTAAACGTTGAGAAATATTACTTCTGGGGAGTTGCTGCATTTCTTTTTGTTTTAGTAGTTGGAAGTTTTGTCATACCCTATGCAATTTACGGAGATCAACTGACCCATTTCCATGCACCGGACGAACCAGATTCGACAGCAGTCCATGTTCTCGCAACAGATGGATTCCAGTGGAAGTTCGATATTAACAATGATGGAGACTATGGTGATGACACTTCAGGTTTCTTCATGAAAGGACAGAAGTACGAATTCTTTGTGGATTCACAGTCCTTCTCACATGGTATGGGAATTTATTCCCCAGATGGTGTGATGAGAGCACAGACCAATATCAATCCAGGAATTACAGCTATACTCTACCACACATTCGAATTCAGTGGAGATTACACAATTCTCTGCATGGAATATTGTGGAATTGGTCATCACAATATGATGACAACAATCACGGTTGGAGGTAATTAAGTATGGCAGAAAACAATCAACTTGAAGTCGCAAAGGAAATGTCTCTGGGATATTACCTCACAGGTGTCACCATCCTTGCAATCGCAGCATTGCTCGGTTTCACCGTGAGACTGTCACAAACTGGATCACTGGGAAATGTTCCAGAGCTGTACTACACTTTAATGACACTGCACGGAATGGCAGCATTTGTCGGATGGGGATGTTTTGCCTCAATGGGTCTTACATGGTACACACTTGTCAAACACCTCAATTCCCCCTTGCACAGTGCACGCCTTGTCCAGTTTATCTACTGGAATTTTATGGTCGGAGTTGTCTTACTCGTCATAGCTACCCTTTTTGGTAACTTTGGAGCATCTTGGGTATTTCTCTATCCACTCTCCTTCTACGGATATTGGGAAAGCTGGGCAGCCTTCATATGGAATCTCGGGGTGCTACTTGCTGGAGTTTCAATCATCCTCTATGGTCTTGAGATTCTGCTCACAATAAAGAAAGCAGGGTATGGGATACTCGATGCCCTTGGTTTTGAGATCTTCAAGCCAAGTAAATGGGAAAAAGGTGCAAAGAGAGTTCCTCTTCCAATTGTTCCCTTGGCAGTAATCGGTCTGGGTATGATTGTAGCTACTATTCCATTTGCGTACCTTCTGGTCTATACCCTTCTGGAGTTTGCAGGTGTGACCGGAAGGATGAATGCACTTCTGGCAAAGAATATTCTCTGGTGGTTTGGTCATCCAGTAGTTTACCTCATTCTTTTCCCCGTCGTAGCGTTCATGTATAGCGTGACGATGGATTATACTGATCACAATATAATCGGTGAGAAGTGGGCAAAGTCTGCGTGGTTTGTTGCTACTGCCGTTCAGAATTTTATTGGATTTCACCACGTCTACGCAGATCTTGCACAGCAACAGTGGATACATGCAGTGAGTGAGGTGGGAACTTATGCAATCATCCTTCCGTCCCTTGTATCGATATTCTCAATCTCTGCGACGATCTACCTTTACAAGTTCAGATGGGGTGTAGCCTCACGATATGTATTTGTCAGTCTCACATTCTGGCTTCTTGCAGGTATGTCAGGTTGGGTCAACGCGACCATTGCATTGAATGAGTTTGTTCACAATTCCCTCTGGGTCGTGGCTCACTTCCACACTATGGCCGTCCTTGCACTCTCCACGATGCTCTTCGGAATGGCATTCCATATCATGGAGCAGTACAAGGGAGTGTACTCTGAGAAGTTGGCAACAACAGCTCTCTACACTTATGTAATTGCAGGAGTTGGGTTTGTACATCTATGGTTCATACAGGGTCTCTGGGGAGGAATTAGAAGATCATACAGATCGACTCCTGAGTCACTCAACCTCTTCACATGGCTCTCAATCTTCTTCGCCTTCTTCCTGATGCTCGGATTGTGGCTTAATGCGTACAACTCATACATGAGTATTTGGGGAAAGACTGCAACTAAGAGTGAGTCAGCAGTGGCCGCTGATTGATATTAATCTAAGAATATATTATATTCAATTCAAAATTGTTATTAATCTCCAATTTTTTATTCAACACGTGAGAAAGGACGCCATCAGATTGGATGATATAGCGACAAATGAGATAACAAATCATCTTGCGAAAAGTCTCAAGTCAAATAACTGTAAGGTGGAGCTTGAGAGCAGTGCAGGCTATGAAGTAAGGTTTCTTATTCAGAGATTCAGATTAAAGACAACAGCTGTTCTTTCCAGATTTAGACATAAACCACTCTTTGTCGAGGTAGACGTGAATAATAGCGTCCTTCGGGAGATGGAAGAAGGAGCAAAGAAACAGGCAAAACGAGCGGCAAGTGCCCAGAAAAAACAAGATAGAGGAGGATACGGTTTCATTTTCATCTACTATGTTATCTTCTTTATCGCTGCGTTATTTGTAGCGGGAACAACCGCTGTTAGGCAGTGGTTGCAAGAGCCAGTCAATCAAGGCATATCTGTTGGTGCTATTATTTCAATCACGATCATAATTTACGTTATGGTACCTATGATCAAGAAGAGACATATCCGAGCGTTGAACAAATTTGACAATGAGGTTTTTGGTGTCATCGTTGCAAGTCTGGAGGAATTGCAGAAACGTCAGAGTGGAGAACCCAAGAAGATTAAGTGCTGGAATTGCTTTGAAGAGATCGACAGCACTCTCGACTTCTGCGAGAACTGCGGGAAGGAAATAACCACTTAATATCTGAATCTGTCCTTTTGACTGGTTAGTATCTTGGTTGACTTGAAATCTATATTTTCGAGTTTCATCGCGAATGGTGTAGATGAGATATCAAGTTGCTGGATGTATCCAAATATCTCATCAGAGACCTTCGTGAGGCGAGTTGCCCATAGACGGAGATCAATGAGTTTGGGAAAGGTTAGAAGGTTTATACCCACTTCTTGGATGGGAGTAAAAGAAAGATCAAGTGTCTTTAATTGAGGAAAATACTCACCTGCAGCAGGTATGGATTCGATGGTATTTCCTGCGAGGATCAACCGTTGTACTTGGGAAGGCCTCTTACCCACTGGAAACTCCATGATATCTGAGAAGCTACAGTCGATGTGAGTTACATTCTGGAGAATGAGAGCAGTATGTAATGCGTGGAGATGGGAATTTCTGATAGAAAGTGATCGAAGTTTGGGGAGTGATCCAAGAATATCCTGGAAGTTATCGAGAATCTTCAGGTGATTGATTTTGAGGCTCTTCAGATTTCTGAACTCACTCAACTCAGGAGGAGTGAAATCGAAGAATGGGGAAAGAGTAAGGTGGATCAGCTTCTCATCGTGGAAAATTGCGGCACGTTTCATGTACTCAATCTCATAAATTTGGAGATTATAGAGCATCCTCCAGTGACTGAGTATAGCTTCGAACGACTTGTAATCGCTCATTTCTTGCGGTCCCTCTTGTAGAAACCTACGAGGTAAACAAGAACAACAGGACCCATCCCCTGTATGAATACAGTGAAGAACAGATTTTCCTGAATCCCTATTGTCAACTGTTTGGTAATGAAGAGACCTTGAATGTCCAGTCCTACTACTGCGTGATATGTCCCTAACTCGATGTTATTGCCAATATTGACTGAAATGCTGGTGGAGAAATTCCCGGACTGTGGAATCGTCTTAGTAATTGAACCAGTCCCAAAGATTTGATCCCTATCTTCTGAATCTGCAAAGCTCCTTGCACTACTGCCTATCAAATCTTTACCAACAGAAACCTCCATAGGTACAGAGAATCGTCCCACCCTGCCTATTGAATACTCCTGCTCTAGCTGTATGCTTACTTTAGGGAGAAGATCACCCTCTATTAATCCAAGAATTCCCTCTGTGTACACCCCATACCAGAGATCAGTACCATTAACGTCAATCCATTGAATGAGGGGGTCGCGTTGTGGGAGGACAAATTCATACATCACTTCATTGATGGTATCATAGAACCCCACTCGATTGATGAAGTGCTCTGCAAACCAGAGTCTTCCCTGGCTGTCTAAATCAACCTCATTAATACCTGCAAATCCCCATACTCCTCCAACAGGAGGCACAACCAGAACTGTCTCATATTCACCAGTTAGCGGATCAAATTTGAGCACTCGATTACCAGCATGATCAGCAGTCCAGAGTTTACCTTCAGAATCTTCTTGGATAAAGACTGGGGAGTAGAAATCGGAAGGAAGACGGAAAAGCGTGTAGCTCATATCTGATGGATCCATCTCGACCAAAATAGAACAAAGGGTTTCAACCACCCAAATTTTTCCATTCTTCACTTGGGTGAGCCCAACTGGACCACAGGGTAGATCCGAGTACTTATTATTGTCGAATTTGACAGTACTTAGCTGTCCACTCTCAGGATCAAGACGAGCCGCAACTCCAGAGATCCACTGGGTGAACCAAACCTTTCCTTCTGTTAGTAGGATATCAAAGGGACCTGTTTTCGGGATATTCAATTGGTAGACAGTAACATTGAGGGTTACTGGATCAAAATGCACAACACCGTCATAATGTTTGAAAGGTGAAAAGTCGTAATCTGTGAACCAGAGACTACCATCGGTATCTTCTTTTATAAGAAAAGGAGTGACATTGGCAGGTAGGAGGTAGCTTCTAATCTCGGATGATGAACGATTGAGTGACCAGATCTGATTATCATCAAGAACACTGAACCAGACAAGCTGATTACTCGCGACAAAAACGTCAAAAACTGCTTCTATTCCATCGACAGGATACTCAGTCCTATAGCCCTCTTGAGAGGGGATGGATGGCATCGTGACATTAAGGCTGGACTGAAACGTCGACATCTGCACACTTTCCTGCTCTTGCAGAAGCAACGTTCCATGGTCAGGAGAGGAGTGAGAAGATGTGGGTAGAACAGGAACTACCGACATAACTAAGAGTAAGAGCAGAATGAGCTTCTTCATTTTACCAACTCCTTAATTTTTTGAGGTATGTAGAGCCCAGTAAAAAAGAGAGCGGGATTGAAGATATCCATATACCTAACGAACTCGATGACTGCATTCTCGAAGTCATTTACCAGAATACGAATGAACAAGAGCAGGGAGTAGATGGCTGATAGAATCAGCACTACTATAAAGAGGTCGAGGACTAGAGCAAAAAGCCATCCA
>Ga0114931_10006447_pt1 | contig 14432 bp, 13 predicted proteins | sample 2SBtaG_FD_89579 | JGI IMG/M metagenome (GOLD analysis project Ga0114931, IMG submission 89579) | Deep subsurface microbial communities from Kolumbo volcano to uncover new lineages of life (NeLLi) - 2SBTROV14_V59a metaG | ecosystem: Environmental > Aquatic > Marine > Volcanic | place: Kolumbo...
CGGAGATGGCCAACCCGCCGGGGCGACTGCGTATCGCCACCAAGTACGTCGAGACCGCGCGACGCTACTATGCCGAGCAGAACCGGCAGGTCGAGATCATCAAGCTGTACGGTTCCATGGAACTGGCGCCACTGGTGGGGCTGGCCGATCTGATCGTCGATCTGGTGGATACCGGCAATACTCTGAAAGCCAATGGCCTGGTGCCGCTGGAACATATTGTCGATATCAGCTCACGGCTGATTGTCAACAAGGCGGCGATGAAAATGAAACATACGGCCATCATGGGCTTTGTCGAACGCATGGCCGAGGCGGTCAGTCTGCAGAAATAGCCCGGGTCCGTTTAACTAGTCATCCCGGCGCTGTTAGAGGGTCATCCCGGCACCGTTAAGTCGCCTTCCGGTACCGTTAAGTCGTCATCCCGGCGCAGGCCGGGATCCAGGGTTTTGATTTCCCAAGAATCGGTGCAGGCCGGATCACCGCAGACAACGCGCAGCAATCCTGAGGGCCTGATAGAATACTGTGTTCTTGCCTTATCCGGGTTCGCCACGTTGGCTGATGTATGCAACGGGATTCGGGTGGCGCCGGGAAGACGGCTTCAGTGACTCTTTTTGGTAATGATAATATGACTGCTGTACAAGAATTCTCTACACAAGACGACAACTTCTGGTCACGGCTGGACCAACTGCTGGCCTGGGACGGCGTCTCTGACAAACAGGTCAACAACACCGTCCGGGATATTCTGCAGGCGGTAAAAAGCCATGGCGATGCCGCCGTGGTCGATTTCACCAACCGCTTCGACCGCATGCAGGCCGGCTCCATGGCCGAACTGGAGATTCCGGCGGCCAGGCTGCGGCAATCCCTGGAAAACATTCCCGCCGCTCAGCGCGCGGCGCTGGAACAGGCCGCCGGGCGGGTGCGGGTCTACCATGAACATCAAAAGCAGGAGACCTGGCGTTATACCGAGGCCGATGGAACCGTGCTGGGGCAGAAGATCACGCCATTGGACCGGGTCGGCCTGTATGTGCCGGGCGGTAAGGCGGCCTATCCGTCATCGGTCTTGATGAACGCCATCCCGGCCAAGGTGGCGGGCGTGCAGGAACTGATCATGGTGGTGCCGACCCCGGACGGGGAAACCAATGACCTGGTGTTTGCCGCAGCCGCCATCGCCGGCGTGGACCGGGTGTTCGCCATCGGCGGCGCGCAGGCCGTGGCGGCCCTGGCCTATGGCACCGATACCGTGCCTCAGGTCGACAAAATCGTGGGGCCGGGCAATATCTATGTCGCCACCGCCAAGGGCATGGTGTTCGGCAGCGTCGGTATCGATATGATCGCCGGACCGTCCGAGATCCTGGTGATCTGTGACGGCCAGACCGACCCGGACTGGATTGCCATGGATCTCTTTTCCCAGGCCGAGCACGATGAGGATGCCCAGCCCATTCTGATTACGCCGGATGCCGGGTTCATCGACCAGGTGCAGGCCAGTATCGACAAACTGCTGCCGACCCTGGAACGCCGGGACATCATCAGCGCCTCGCTGCGCGACCGCGCGGCGATGATCCGGGTGCGGGACCTGGACGAGGCGGCCGAAGTGTCCAATTATGTCGCGCCCGAGCATCTGGAGCTGTCGGTGGCGGACCCCGAGGCCCTGGTCGACAAGATCAAGCATGCCGGCGCGATATTCATGGGGCGCTATACGGCCGAAGCGTTGGGAGATTACTGTGCCGGCCCCAATCATGTCTTGCTGACCTCGCGCACGGCGCGTTTTTCCTCGCCGCTGGGGGTGTATGATTTCCAGAAAAAATCCAGCCTGATCTATGTGTCCGGGGAAGGGGCTTCGGTACTGGGCAAGACCGCCTCGGTGCTGGCGCGGGGCGAAGGCCTGACCGCGCATGCGCGCTCGGCGGAATACCGGATCAAGAAATAGTTTGCCGCCAAGGCGCCAAGAACGCCAAGTTATATCAAGTACTCTTTGCAGTACACTTCCTTGTCATTCCCGCGAAGGCGGGAATCCAGGAGGCTTGCAAGAACATGGATCCCCGCTTACGCGGGGATGACGAAATAATCACGACTGCTGACAAACTTATATTCTTGGCGTTCTTGGCGCCTTGGCGGCTCAAATCAAATGACCATTGAACACAAAATCCGGCAACTCATTCGCCCTGAAATACAGGCATTATCGGCTTATCACGTGCCGGATCCGGGGGATGCCATCAAGCTGGACGCCATGGAAAACCCTTACCCCTGGCCGGCACCGCTGGTCGATGCCTGGCTGGAGCGGCTGCGGGAAGTGAGTCTCAATCGCTATCCCGATCCGGCGGCGCAGCGGCTGAGAGAGCGCCTGCGCGGCACCATGCAGGTGCCGGCCGGCATGGATGTGCTGCTCGGCAACGGTTCCGATGAACTGATCCAGATGCTGGCTCTGGCCGTGGCCGGCCCCGGCCGGGCGGTGCTGGCCCCGGAACCCTCGTTTGTCATGTACCGCCTGATTGCCGAATTTGCCGGCATGGACTATGTCGGCGTTCCGCTGGCCGCAGACTTTTCACTGGACCTTGCCGCCATGCTCGCGGCCATCGGGGAGCATCAGCCCGCGCTGGTATTCCTGGCCTATCCCAACAACCCCACCGGCAACCTGTTCGCCATCGACGACGTACGGGCCATCATCGAGGCTGCCCCCGGTCTGGTGATCGTGGATGAAGCCTATGCCGCCTTTGCCAGCGACAGCTTCATGAGCGCCCTGGGTGAATACGACAACCTGCTGGTGATGCGCACCGTGTCCAAGATGGGCCTTGCCGGCCTGCGTCTGGGACTGCTGGCCGGCGCCCCGGCCTGGCTGCAGGAAATCGACAAGGTACGCCTGCCGTACAATATCAATGTGCTGACCCAGGTGAGCGCGGAATTTGTGCTGGACAACCGCGAGGTGCTGGACCTGCAGACCGCCGACATCCGCCGTGACCGCGGCATCCTGTTCGACGCGCTGGCGGCCATCGAAGGTATCGAGCCTTATCCTTCGGAAGCCAACTTCATTCTGTTCAAAACCTCGGCCGGAAAGGCCGACGCCGTCTTCGAAGGACTCAAGGCACGCAAGGTGCTCATCAAAAACCTCAACAAGGCCGGCGGCGCGCTCACCGATTGCCTGCGCGTCACCGTCGGTACCCCGGAAGAAAATCTCGCTTTTATCGAGGCGATGAAAGAAAGTCTCTGAGGATTTTCTTAACCCTAAGCACCTGCTTATAAATCCAGCGTATTCCTCAGGGAGCCCCTGATTAACCCGTCATCACGGCGTAGGCTAGGATGCCCTTCGGCATCATCAGGGATACATCAACCCACACCCCCTGATTAACCCGTCATCCCGGCATAGGCCGGGATCCAGTATTTTGGTTTTTTTGGGTGATTGGTAACGTTCGCCTTGCTCCTGCCCTGAAGTTGTTCAACGTGCAAATGCTTTTGTCCAGTCCGTACTGTGCGATTAGTGCTAAGTCGGTCAGAGGGCTTTGCATAGCGTTGTTTGTGTTCCAGTCCTTGTTCATGTACGGTTCAGAAAAGTTGCGCTAAAGTGATGGCTATAGAGAGGGATGGTTTTATAGTCACGAACAATGAATAACAAGCCATATTCGAACTACTGGGGGAAAGTTTCACAGGCTGGGTGCAGCCACCTGTTGGTCTTTCATTCTCTCGATGTGGCCGCTGTCGGTCATCAGTTGTTGAGAGCGCATCAACCGCTCAGACGGCATCTGAGCGCGCTTTGCGGTCTCGAAGAACCCATTTTCATGCAGTGCATGAGTTTTTTTCTTGCTCTGCATGATCTGGGGAAATTCGCCGATGGTTTCCAGCAGCTTGCACCACTTGCGCTGGAGCAACTGGGGCGGCCGGTTTGTCCGCGTGATTACCGTCTCCGCCATGATACGCTCGGATATCACATCTGGCGGGAAATTGTGCGTCCTCTGTTTATCGATCAGGGTATTGTTCCTGCTTCCACCAGACGACGGGGCCGTGTGCCAGGAGGCGTGGGACTGGACCAGTGTCTGCGCGCAGTTACCGGTCATCATGGCCAACCTCCGGAAGCCAGTGAGATCATCCTGCGGGATCATCTCGATATGGAACGTGATGCCGGCGCCGCGTGCGCCTATGCCAGTGACCTTCATTCTCTGCTGCTGCAAAGTGAACCACTGCCCCGATTCGATGCAAACCGCATGCGGCATGCCGCCTGGTGGCTGGCGGGCTTTACCGTGCTGTGCGATTGGCTGGGGTCATCCCGTCGCCCAGAAGAATTTTCCGATGAACTCATGCCTCTGGAAGAATATTGGGAGATGGTTCAGCCATGGGCCGGGGAGCGCATCCGCCAAGCAGGCTTGCTGCCGCATGAACCTGCGGAGCGGTTCGGCCTCGCTGATTGTTTGGGTGGCCTTAGTGAGAACGGTCTTCGGCCCACGCCATTGCAGGCAAGGGCAGCCGATCTTCCACTTGCCGAAGGCCCACAGCTTTTTCTGCTCGAGGATGTGACTGGTGCCGGCAAGACCGAGGCAGCTCTGTTGCTCGCTCAGCGTTTGATGGCTGCGGATTGCGCCACGGGCATCTATTTTGGACTGCCCACCATGGCCACCTCCAATGCCATGTACGAGCGCCTGCGCAAAATTTATCGCCACCTGTATGTCCCGGACAGTGAGCCTTCATTGGTTTTGGCTCATAGTGCGAGCCGGCTGTCGGACAGTTTCATGGGATCATTGGCCAGCGGTTCGGCGAGTGCCTACGGTGACAACACCCTCAGCGCCAGCGCCCATTGCAATGCCTGGTTGGCCGACAATCGCAAGAAGGCCTTACTCGCCGAGGTGGGCGTGGGCACCATTGATCAGGCACTGCTTGCCATCCTCCCCGCACGACACCAGTCCCTGCGCCTGCTGGGCCTGCTGGACAAGATTCTGTTGGTGGATGAGGTCCATGCCTGTGATGCTTATATGCAAAGTCTTCTGTGCGATCTGCTGCGAGCCCATGCCAGTGTCGGCGGCAGCGCCATCCTGCTTTCCGCTACCCTGTCGCAGGCTCAGCGGCGGGCCTTGAGCAAGGCTTTCACCGAGGGGTTGGCTGCCCCGGCGCCGGACCTGCGACGAATAACTCACGAAGACTACCCGTTACTGACCCAGGTACACGCCGGCGGCTGTGAGGAATATCGGGTTGCCACCCGTGACAGCGTGCGCCGGCGTGTGGGCGTCGAGATACTTGAGTCAGAAACAGCAGTGCTGGAGCAGATCGTCACTGCTGCAGCCAAGGGCCAATGCGTGTGCTGGATTCGCAATACCGTGAACGATGCCCGCCGGGCCTTGATCCTGCTGCGCAGTCATTTGGCAGAGGGATATATTGACCTGTTCCATGCCCGCTTTGCCCTCGCCGACCGCCTGGCCATCGAACAGTGTGTTCTCTCCCGATTTGGACCGAACAGCACGCCAGGGGATCGGCGGGGCAGGGTGCTTGTCGCCACCCAGGTGGTGGAGCAGTCGCTGGATCTGGATTTCGATCTCATGGTCACTGACCTTGCGCCCATCGATCTTATCATCCAGCGTGCCGGGCGCCTGCAACGCCACCGGCGTGATCCGGAGGGTCGCCGTATCGATGGTCCTGACGGACGGGGTGAACCCCGCCTGCTGATCCATGCGCCGCCCTGGACGGAGTCGCCGCCACGGGATTGGCTGAGCAGCTATTTGGCCGGTACCGCCAGGGTCTATGAATTTCAGGATGCCCGGCTCTGGCTCGGATTGCGTTTGGTGCGGGAGGCGGGAAGCTTTCACATGCCCGAAGACGCCCGCCGGCTCATCGAGGGCGTTTATGGCGAAGAAGCAGCTGAAGATCGCCTGGCCGGTCTCACCGAGACGTTGTTCGATGCAGAGGGAAAAAAAATTGCTGAAACCGCTCAGGCTGAAATCAATGCCTTGCGCCTGGAGTACGGATATAGCCATGAAGGAGTCAATCGGTGGTGGGACGAGGCCATGACTCCCACTCGCCTCGGTGATCCCACCACCACAGTGTATCTGGCTCGCTGGGTTGAAGGCCGTCTGCGTCCCTGGGTCGATGAAGGTGAGCATCGCTGGGTGCGCAGCGCCGTATCCCTTCGGCAGGCCTTAGTCGCTGGCGAGGCAGAACATCCCGATATCCCGAAGGACGTACTGGATACCACCCGTGACGGCCTCCCGGCCAGGGGACGCTGGGGGGTGCTGCTGCCAATGGAGCCGCAGGGAGAAGGTTGGTGGCGAGGATATGCACGTAACAATAAAGAGGAAACTGTGATGTTGACCTATCACACGGAGGAAGGCTTGATGATTGAAAATGTGCAGGGGCATTAGCCCCTGCACATCCCCACAAAGTGGGGAACAACATGGTAATGAATTATCACAACGGTCCATCCCCATGATGATGGGGAATTCTGACATTGTATTGAAACTAATAATTTTGTGCAATAATAAATTAACACAACTTGTAAATTTTTTTATTTGAGGTTATTCTGTCGCCCAAGCTCATAGCAGGGAAGGGTTTGGAGTGGGGTATCTGGAACTAATTGTGTGTGTCATCGTTGGAGTTGGAGCCTTCGTGGCGACGAAGATCCGTTCTATTTACATTGATTTCAACGCCAAGGAAGAAAGTGATGAATAATTTGATTTTTGACCCCTGGATACCAATTCTCCGGGCCAGCGGCCGGCAGGAACGGATTGCTCCCTGGCAGCTCACGGAGACAGACGATCCCGTCATGTCCCTGGCTGCTCCACGGCCGGATTTCAACGGAGCCCTGGCGCAGTTTCTCATCGGCCTGTTGCAGACGGTGGCGCCTCCAGAAGATAACGAGACCTGGGCGGATTGGCTCGAAACCCCGCCATCCCCCGAGACGCTGCGAGATCGTTTCGCCCCCTTTTCCAGCGCCTTTGAACTGAATGGCGAGGGACCGAGGTTCATGCAGGATTACGGGGAACTGGAAGGCGAAAACAAGGCTATCGATACCCTGCTCATCGATGCTCCCGGCGCCAAATCGCTGCGGGACAATACGGATCACTTTATCAAACGCGGAACGGTCTCGGCCCTGTGTCCTGCCTGTACGGCAACGGCACTGTTTACCCTGCAGGCCAATGCCCCCAGTGGTGGCGTCGGCCACCGGACATCATTACGCGGTGGCGGACCCCTTACTACCCTGGTGACACTGGACCCGGCAGGCAGCAAGCTGGAAGAGACTTTGTGGCGCAACTTTTGGCTCAATGTTCTGAGGCACGGTAGTCTGGTTTCCGGGAATGCGGTGGCGATGAATTCACCCACAGCGGAAGTCTTTCCCTGGCTAGCCGCCACGCGCACCAGTGAACCGAAGACGGGCAGGGAAACCACGCCACTCGACGTTCATCCCCTGCAGATGTACTGGGGCATGCCGCGTCGTATCCGTATCGACTGGGAGAACCGGAAGGAAGGGGTATGTGATATCTGTTCCTCCAATGATATCACTCTGGTTACACATTATGTCACACACAACTACGGCATCAATTACACGGGCCCGTGGCAGCATCCGTTGAGTCCTCATTATATTGAAAGCAAAAGCGGAGAACCCCTTCCCTTGCATGCCCAGTCGGATGGTTTCAGCTACTGGCACTGGCCCGGCTGGGTAGAGGGGACAGACAAGACCAAACCAGCCCAGGTGGTAAAGGACTTTCAAACCAGCGAGGAGCGCCGCTTGCCTGAAGAGCAGCTTCGCCTCTGGGTATTTGGTTATGACATGGACAACATGAAAGCTCGTTGCTGGTACGAGGGCACCACTCCCCTGATCGTCATCCCTGATGAAACCCGACGTATCGCCTTCGCCCAGCGTGTAACGCAGATGGTAGATATTGCCGAGCAGGCCGCGGCAGCGGCGCAGAAATGTATCAAGGAGGCTTGGTTCAAGCGGCCTGGCGATGCGCGCGGCGCCACTGATTTTCTGAAGGAGGATTTCTTTCAACGCACGGAGGCAGATTTTTATGCCCAGCTTCCGGTGCTTGAGGCGGCTGTGGAAACCGGAGAGGATGCCGGCATTGTCAATAATTGGCAACAAATCATTCGTCGGGCAGCCATGCGATTGTTCGAGGATTACGCCGAGCGGGGTGATTTTGCCTTTTCCGATCCGCGCAGGATCATTAAAGCAGAAGCAAACCTAAAACAATCCTTGAATAAACTGTTGAAGCCCCTGGGCCAGAAGGAGAAGGTGGCATGAAAAATATCTTTACCAAAGACAGTGAGGCGGGCAGGGCACTGATCGCCTGGTGGGAATCCCTGCGGGACGACCACGGAGCACGCGCCGAACTGAAGCGCTGCAAAAGCCCGGACGAGGTCGCGATCACGGCAAGCTTTCAACGTCTCTGCCACAGGCTGCGGCCACTCTTCGCCAGTGAAACCGGCTGGGAAGGCAGGTTGGCGGCCATTGCTGGATTGATTGCCCATGTTGAAGGATATACTCCCGGACAATCACTGGCAGCGCAGATGGCGCATGGCACGCCTCCAACCGTAAGCGAACTCCGTTTCCGCCGATTGTTGCAGCGCGAACGTTCCGATCTTTATCCAGCGTTGCTGCGCATACTTCGCATGCTGGACAAAAAAGTTGATCTTCCTGATCTGGCCAATTCAGTCTACTACTGGGGAAAGGCGGTCAAAAAGCGCTGGGCGGCGGACTATTTCCCGCATGTTCCAGAAAAGCAAAGCGCCTGAATATTCATTTACCTGTCTACAATACCAATGACAAGGAGTATTTCGTCATGAGTCGTTTCGTCCAACTGCATTTGATGACCTCATATCCCCCCGCCAATCTCAATCGAGATGACCTGGGGCGCCCCAAGAGCGCCATGATGGGGGGCGAGCCGCGCCTGCGGGTTTCCTCCCAGAGTCTGAAGCGAGCCTGGCGGACTTCTGACATATTCAAGCAGGCGCTGGATGGTCACATTGGCACGCGCACCAAGGAAATGGGAGTCAGGGTATTCGAAAGCCTGATCGCCAAGGGGGTCAAAAAGAAACAGGCGGTTGAGTGGGCAAAGGCCATAGCAGGCGTCTTTGGAAAACTGAAGAAAGAAAAGGGTGGATTGAAGAATCTTTCCGAAGAGGAAAGGCAGAAAAAGGAATGCGAGGAACTCGAGATCGAGCAACTCGCCCATTTCAGCCCAGAAGAGCAGGCCGCTATCGATCAACTCGTGGATAGCATCGCCCAGCGTGGCGAAGGCCCAGAGGACGAAGAACTGGATCTGTTACGCAAGCAGCACCGCGCTGCCGACATTGCCCTGTTTGGGCGCATGCTGGCCTCCCGCCCCGACTGTAACACCGAAGCCGCCGCGCAAGTGGCCCATGCCGTCACCGTGCACAGTGTGATTGCCGAGGATGATTTCTTTACCGCCGTGGACGATCTCAACAAAGGTGAAGAGGACGTAGGCGCCGGACACATGGGTGAGACGGAATTCGCGGCCGGCCTTTTTTATCTTTACCTTTGCATTGACCGTGAACTGCTGAAAGAAAATCTTGATGGTGATACTGATTTGGCAGACAAGGCCCTGGCCGCGCTGATCGAGTGTGCCGCTACCGTGGCGCCAACAGGGAAACAGAACAGCTTCGCTTCCCGTGCCCGAGCTTCTTTCGTGCTTTGTGAATGCGGCGATCAGCAGCCTCGTTCCCTTTCCGTTGCTTTCCTGGAACCCGTGAAGACCGGTGATTTCCTATCGCGGGCAATCGCCAGGCTGGAAGAAACCGTGGAAAAAATGGACAAGGTCTATGGTCCTTGCGCGGATTCACGCAGCACGTTGAATGCCATGCAAGGCGAGGGTAGTCTGCAAGCCGTGATCGACTGTGCTCTGGGACGTGGATGATGACAGACTATCTATTGTTCCGTCTTTATGGTCCCTTGGCCGCGTGGGGTGACATAGCCGTGGGGGAACGCAGGCCTACGTATAGCCACCCCGGTAAATCGGCCATCATTGGGCTGCTGGCCGCGGCGCTGGGTATCCGCCGGCATGAATCGGACCGCCTGGCGGAATTGGCGGGGGGCTACGGTCTTGGCATACGTCAGGACAGCGCCGGAGAGTTTCTTCGCGATTACCATACCACCCAGGTGCCACCGCAGCGGCGGGGCGTGGTGCACCGTACCCGCAAGGATGAGTTGGATGTCGAGTCGCTGAACACCATTTTGTCCACTCGAGACTACCGGCAGGATGCCTTGTACACCATTGCGCTATGGGTATCCAGACATGATGTGGCGTTTACACTTTCAGAATTGGAGGCTGCCTTGAAACTGCCAAGATTTGCCTTGTATCTTGGCCGCAAGTCCTGTCCTCCCGCCTTGCAACTGTCCCCGCGCATCGTGACTGCGGACAATCTCAAAAGGGCCTTCGATCAGATACCAGCCATAGACGAGTGTCTTGAGCCGCTGAAATTACCTGAAACGGTAACCTACTATTGGGAAGGGATGGATTGTGTCACCGCCGGTTTTACCGACGAAGGTGCAGTGATGACAGAGGTGCGTCGGGACCAGCCTGTCAGTCGTACTCGCTGGCAGTTCATGGAACGAGAGGAATACCGCCTCGTGCAGCAAAGGGAGGAATAGCCATGTATCTTAGTCGCATTTCCTTGTCACCAGGCGCCAATGTTCAGCAGGTGGCCTATCAGTCCTGCCGGGACGCCTACCGCGAGCATCAGTTTCTGTGGCGTCTGTTCGAGGATGACCCAGAGGCCAGGCGTGATTTTCCTTTTCGTCGGGACAGCATGGCAACGCGGCCCCGGTTTTTTCTTTTGTCGCATCGTCCACCGGCACAGTCGGGTTCCCCCTGGCTGGCGGAAACCAAGCCTTTCGACCCAAAAATTCAGAAAGGACAGCGACTGGCTTTCAGCTTGCGCGCCAATCCCGTGGTTACCCGGCGGGATGAGACGGGCAGGCAGGTCAGACATGACGTAGTTATGGATCTGAAGCATCGTCTTGGTTTCAAGGATATGCCACAGAGCGAGCGCCCGGCAGTGTCTGAGATGACCCAGCAGGCGGGATTGGATTGGCTGCGGAAGCGGGCGGAAAGGAATGGTTTTTCGGTTTCGCCCGATGCTGTTCGAGTCGAAGGTTATCAACAACACCGCGCCTTCAAGAAAGGCGGCAAGCAGGCAATTCGTTACAGTACTCTCGATTTCGTTGGTCTGCTGACCATCAATGATACCGAACGGTTTCTAGAAGTGTTACGAAACGGAATCGGGTCAGCCAAGGCTTTCGGATGCGGCCTGCTACTGGTCAGGCGTGTGTAGCGGGGGGCTTCTGCATCGCCTCCCTGGTTGGGTCGCCATGATTACTTACTTATGTTATTATGTAAGGAATCATGATTTCCGTGAGGAGATGAACAGATGTCAGTAGCAACGATAACCAGTAAAGGCCAGATCACCATACCCAAGCCAGTGCGCGAACGTTTGGGTGTGCATCCGGGGGACCGGGTGGAATTCGTGGAAATGGAGAATGGTGTTTTCCAATTAGTGGCGGCAACGCGGGAGCTGAGTTCACTTAAGGGTATTGTGCCCAAGCCGAAAAAAACCGTATCTCTTGAAGAAATGAAAGAGGCTATCGAGGCCCGGGGGGACGCTTGATCGGATTGGATACCAATGTCGTGATTCGTTATCTGGCGCAGGATGATGCCGCACAGACGCGGAAGGTGAGCCAGTTGATGGGTACTCTTTCGCCGGACGAACCGGGTTTTATCAACCTGACCACGCTGTGCGAAATCGTCTGGGTACTAAAACGGAATTATCATCTGGATAAACAAGGCCTCGTGTCTGTTGTTGAAAGCCTGTTGACAACAAGGCAATTGCTGGTGGAAAACCTGGCCGTGGCGTGGAAGGCATTGCGGGCATATGAATGTGGTAAAGCAGATTTCAGCGACGCGGTAATTGCCCACGCCAATCTGGCTCATGGGTGTGACTATACATTGACTTTTGACAGGCAGGCGTCCAGGTTGATGGGTATGCAGGAACTGAAGTAATTTTTCGTGTTGAACGATATTTGATTCTAATAACATGCTTCCGCCCTTAAAACCCCTGCCTATGAAAGATCGTGTTTCCATGATCTTCCTGGAATATGGCCAAATTGATGTCATAGATGGGGCTTTCGTTCTGGTAGACAAAACCGGTGTTCGAACCCATATCCCGGTTGGTTCCGTGGCCTGTATTATGCTGGAGCCTGGCACACGTGTTTCTCATGCCGCTATCAAACTGGCCGCTGCCGTTGGCACTCTAATGGTATGGGTCGGCGAGGCAGGCGTGCGGCTTTATGCCTCCGGTCAGCCGGGTGGCGCAAGATCCGATCGCTTGTTGTACCAGGCTAAATTGGCATTGGACGAGGAGCTGCGCCTTAAAGTGGTTCGTAAAATGTTTGAACTGCGTTTTGGTGAAGAAGCCCCGTCGCGGCGTAGCATCGAACAATTGCGTGGTATAGAAGGCGCGAGGGTGAGAAAAATATATCAGCTTTTGGCCAGGCGTCACGGGGTAACATGGCATGGACGACGCTATGATCCCAAGGATTGGGAAAAAGGTGATATCGCCAATCAGTGTCTTAGTGCCGCTACCTCTTGCCTGTACGGAATAACTGAAGCCGCGGTTCTGGCCGCTGGGTATGCGCCTGCTGTAGGGTTCTTGCATACGGGTAAGCCGCTTTCGTTTGTCTATGATATTGCCGACATCCTAAAATTTGAAACGGTTGTTCCCATTGCCTTTCAGATAGCAGCGAAAAAGCCACATTCACCTGACCGGCAGGTACGGCTTGCCTGCCGGGATATGTTTCGTAGTGACAAAACACTCAAACGGCTAATACCGCTGATAGAGGAAATACTGGCGGCTGGTGAAATCGAACCACCCCATCCTCCGGAGGACAGCGTGCCGCCGGCCATTCCCGAACCAGCCTCATTGGGTGATACCGGTCGCCGGAGCGGGTGATATGAGCATGGTCATGATTGTCACCGAAAATGTACCCCCGCGACTGCGGGGCCGTTTGGCGATCTGGCTGCTTGAAGTGCGCTCGGGTGTTTATGTCGGAAAAACCTCGCAGCGGGTAAGAGAAATGATCTGGCAACAAATCACCGAACTGGTGGAAGACGGCAGCGTTGTTATGGCCTGGGCCACCAACAGCGAATCCGGTTTCGATTTCCAGACATGTGGAAAAAACCGCCGTATATCCGTGCAATACGATGGATTGAGGTTGGTTTCTTTTCTTCCTGTCGAGGAAAAATAAATCGTTCTTTAACAATTCGGAATAAAACAATTCGCGAGCAAAAATGCTGGTGGAAAATCATGTGCTGATTTTTTCTTTAATGATCAATGGTGTAATCTTAGTGCGTTCCACACATGCGTGGGGATGAACCGATTGCCCGGTCCATTCCCGACATTATCAAGGAGCGTTCCCCACATGCGTGGGGATGAACCGAGAAAGAATGGCTTTGAAACAATGAAATACGCGCGTTCCCCACATGCGTGGGGATGAACCGCATATCGAGGCCATTCGTAGAGCAGTGCGCGAGCGTTCCCCACATGCGTGGGGATGAACCGGAACTCCTCGTCAAAAACGGTAATACCAGTCTGCGTTCCCCACATGCGTGGGGATGAACCGGACGAGCCGATGGACCTTGACCGTGCCAAGGTGCGTTCCCCACATGCGTGGGGATGAACCGGGGATCGGCTTCCCGCCGGCCGCTTCCAGGGCGCGTTCCCCACATGCGTGGAGATGAACCGGTTACAAGCGGCAGAGAACTCATTAACTGAAGGCGTTCCCCACATGCGTGGGGATGAACCGTTATTCCCGGTTGTGAAATTGACACGGAAATGGCGTTCCCCACATGCGTGGGGATGAACCGGGTGTTGAGCACGGCATCCACTTGGCTGGGTGGCGTTCCCCACATGCGTGGGGATGAACCGCGCCCGGAGCCAGGTAGGGGTACACGGCGATAGCGTTCCCCACATGCGTGGGGATGAACCGGATCTTGACCTGGCCGGACGCATGAAGGTGCTGCGTTCCCCACATGCGTGGGGATGAACCGGAATGCCAATGGACTGGCGCCCGGCTCAACGGGCGTTCCCCACATGCGTGGGGATGAACCGTAGGCGTTATGGCATCGGAGTTCTGCGCCGTCGCGTTCCCCACATGCGTGGGGATGAACCGAGTTCCCGCTTGCTCGCGAGGGGCACTTCAACGCGTTCCCCACATGCGTGGGGATGAACCGCAGCGCAACGGGCTGTACGGCTACATCGGACAGCGTTCCCCACATGCGTGGGGATGAACCGCGGTATATCGAGCGCCTGCACTCCCGGCTATTGCGTTCCCCACATGCGTGGGGATGAACCGTCGAATATGCCAGTAACACCGGCACAGAAAGAGCGTTCCCCACATGCGTGGGGATGAACCGAACGGCCGCCGCCGCCAATGCCTGGATAGCCAG
>Ga0114931_10006448_pt1 | contig 14431 bp, 12 predicted proteins | sample 2SBtaG_FD_89579 | JGI IMG/M metagenome (GOLD analysis project Ga0114931, IMG submission 89579) | Deep subsurface microbial communities from Kolumbo volcano to uncover new lineages of life (NeLLi) - 2SBTROV14_V59a metaG | ecosystem: Environmental > Aquatic > Marine > Volcanic | place: Kolumbo...
AGATTGTATAGCGATTCTCCCGATTTATCCGGATGGAAAATCAGATTTAAGGCATCATCGTCAATCTCCTCTAAATAGGTGGAGAAGGTTACCGGCAGAGAAATCTCCGGACGGTAAGCTCGGCGGCATTGTTTCATAGCAGATAAAGCAATCTTTTCATAGCGGGCTTGCTTTGCTTTCGCTTTTTTGTAATCATCGATTTTAACCTTTGACTTTTCCGTAATCAAAGGGACTAAACGTTTCACCCCGAGTTCGGTACCTTTTTCCACCAAGGTATCAAACTTATGACCGGTCGACAAACCACCGGCAAGAGTGATAATAACATTCGGTTCCCCAAAATTGCGAAGGGAAGTAAATGCTTTCACGAGAACTTTTTTACCTGCACCGAGTTTTATAATTTCACCGCGGTAAGCATTTCCCAAGCCATCGACCACAAGAACCAAGCTACCGACTTTTAAACGCAACACCTTGACGGCGTGATGGCTTTCACGACTATCAAGAGTAATTAATCCATCGTTTATAGCTTGAGGAGACGCATAAAAAATAGGTGGTTGCATAACGATTATTTCTTATATATCAAAAAAATTGACCATTCATTCTCTCGCCATATTTCAAAATCATTTAACTTATTTTTTTGTAAATGGGCAACAACTTCCTTTATGAAATCATATACAATATCTTTATACGATGACAAAAAACTCAAAGATACTTCGACATAAGATAATGGCTGTTCAGCCAAAACATTAAACTCCCAAAGTCTCTTTTAATTTTTCAAAAAAAGATTTGGTAGCTTCTGGTGGTTTCAAAGAATCCGAATTCGACAATTTTTTCAAAAGCTCTCGGTCTTGTTGATTTAGTTTGGTCGGCACCCAGACAATTATACGCACCAATTGGTCACCCCGTCCGTTATGATGAAGATGAGGAATGCCTTTACCCTTCATTTTAATTACTTTACCGGCTTGAGTCCCTGGTGAAATTTTAATAGTCTCCTGACCCTTTAAAGTACGAACCACCACATCTCCTCCCAAGCTGGCAGTCACAAAAGAGATGGGTAACTCACAGATAATATTATCTCCGTGACGTTGGAAATAGTTATGTTCTTTTTCTTCAAAAACAATAATCAAATCACCAGCTTCGCCATTGTTAGGAGCAACATTGCCCATATTTTCAACGGTCATATAGTTGCCACTGGAAACACCGGGAGGGATATGGATATTAACTTGCGATTCTCCATGCACCCGTCCTTCTCCCCGACAGCTCTTACAAGCGTTAGCGATAATTTCTCCTGTCCCGCGACACATATTACAGGTTGTCACCTGCTGAACCGTACCTAAGAAAGTGCGAGTAATAGTTCTTACTTGTCCTGCCCCTTTACACTGAGGACAAGTTTTTTTGGAAGAACCGGCGGCAACGCCACTGCCCCCACACGCATCACAGCGCACCAAACGCTTTACTTTGATATTTTTTTCCACTCCTTCGGCAATTTCCTCCAGAGTGAGTTTAATTTTAGCCCTTAAATCCTCTCCTCTATTACGACGACGCTGTGAGCTTCTTGAACCCATACCAAAGAAATCATCAAAGATAGACCCCCCTCCCCCGAAGTCACGCATAAAAGCACGTAAAGCATCACTGATATCGAAGCCCTCGAATCCGCCAAAACCACCAAAACCGGCCCCCTGACCGACTCCAGCATGACCGAATTGATCATAAGCTTGCCTTTTCTGAGGATCTTTCAAAATTTCATACGCTTCCGTAGCCTCTTTGAATCTTTCTTCCGCTTGTTTGTCCCCCGGATTGCGGTCTGGATGATATTTCAAAGCCAGCTTACGGTAAGCAGTTTTTATTTCAACTTCCGAAGCGCTACGGTCAACTCCCAGAATTTCATAACAATCTCTTTTATCCATATTCAATAATTACTTCTTATCATCGTCAACAACTTCAAAATCAGCATCGACAGCACCCGAACCTTTATCCGAACCGCTATCATCACTCTTCCCGGTTTCTTCTTGAGAAGAAGTACCGCTCTCGTTTGCGGTTTGCGATGCGCCTTTTTCCTGTTGCTGTGCTTGAGTTTGCTTATACATTTCTTCGGCAATCTTGTGCGAAGCTTGTGTTAATTCTTCTTTGGCACTATTGATAGCTTCCATCGAATCAGAATTCAAAACATCTTTTACTTTCTTGATAGCGTCTTCAACTTTCTTCTTCTCGTCATCGGATATTTTATCTCCATAATCTTTCAAAGTCTTTTCAGTTGAATAAACCAATTGATCCGCTTCGTTGCGCGCTTGAATCAAATCCGCTTTCTTTTTATCTTCCTCTGAATATTTTTCGGAATCTTTAATCATCCGATCAATTTCCTGGTCGGACAAACCGGAAGACACCTCAATACGAATCGATTGTTCTTTACCGGTAGCTTTATCTTTGGCGCTGACATGGACAATGCCGTTGGCATCGATATCAAAAGTAACCTCAATCTGAGGAATACCGCGGGGTGCCGGAGGAATTCCCACCAAATCAAATTTACCCAAAGTACGGTTGTCAATAGCCATCCTTCTTTCCCCTTGCAAAACATGAATAGACACAGCTGTTTGATTGTCATCTGCGGTAGAAAATATTTGTGATTTCTTGGTGGGAATAGTTGTATTTCTTTCAATCAATTTGGTCATCACTCCACCCAGCGTTTCAATACCGAGGGAAAGTGGGGTAACATCCAAAAGAACGACATCTTTCATATCCCCCGAGAGCACTCCCCCTTGAATAGCGGCTCCGATAGCCACAACTTCATCGGGATTAACTCCTTTATGAGGTTCTCTGTCAAAAATTTCCTTAACCACTTCAACCACTTTGGGCATACGAGTCATACCACCAACCAACACCACTTCGTTAATATCGGAAGTGGAAAGTTTGGCATCAGCCAAAGCGGCCTTGCAAGGCTCAACAGTGCGATGAATCAAATCATCGGTTAATTGTTCAAACTTCGAGCGCGTGAGGGTTAAATCAAGGTGTTTGGGACCGGCTTGATCAGCCGTTATAAAAGGTAAATTGATATTGGTCTGTAAAGTTGAGGATAATTCGATTTTTGCTTTTTCGGCGGCTTCTTTCAACCGCTGTAAAGCCATCCTATCTTTACGCAAATCAATCCCATTAGATTTTAGAAATTCATCAGCCATCCAATCGATAACGGTTTGATCAAAATCATCACCGCCAAGATGGGTATCGCCATTGGTGGAACGTACTTCGAATACGCCATCGCCAAGTTCAAGGATGGAGATATCAAAAGTTCCTCCTCCAAGGTCATAGACGGCTATTTTCTCATTATTCTTTTTCTGCAACCCATAAGCTAAAGACGCCGCTGTGGGTTCGTTGATAATACGCAAGACTTCCAAACCGGCAATGCGGCCGGCATCTTTGGTGGCTTGTCGTTGGGAATCGTTAAAATATGCCGGGACGGTAATCACGGCTTGTTTTACTTCGGAACCCAAATAGCTTTCCGCGGCACTTTTAAGAGCTTGCAGTATCATCGATGAAATCTCCGGAGGAGAATATTTTTTACCTCCGGCTTCAATCATAACCGCACCTTTTTCATTTTCGGTTATTTTGTAGGGAACAATTTTTTCTTCGGAGTCAACTTCTTTATGCAAGCGACCCATAAAACGTTTTATGGAAAAAACAGTGTTCTCCGGATTAGTCACCGCCTGACGTTTAGCCGCCGCACCTACCAGTCTTTGACCATCCTTGGTAAAAGCGACAACCGAGGGAGTGGTTCTGGCGCCTTCAAGGTTTGGAATAACAACCGGTTCTTGTCCTTCAAGAACGGCAACACAGGAATTAGTAGTCCCCAAATCAATACCGATAATCTTTCCCATTTTATTTTACTCCTTTATATCCATATTATTTTATATTATTATTCTATTTAACTTATTTATGCTTCTTCTTTTTTCTGACCATTACTTACACCGACCTTACTGTGACGAAGAACTCTGTCACCCTGCCGATAACCTTTACTGACTTCCATAGCAACGACACCATCTTCGTGTTCATCGGAAGGTATTTGCATTAAGGCTTCATGAAGTTCGGGATCGAAAGGTTTGCCCATGGCTTCTATGGGGGTTATATCATATTTTTTTAACAAGCCGGTCATTTGATTGAAAATCAGTTCAATCCCCTGACGAAAAGCTTTGGCGTCGGAGTCGTTACTGTTATGCTGTAAGGCACGTTCGAAATTATCCACTACTTCCAATAATTCGAGCAAAATTTTATCATTGGCGGTGCGGATAATTTCTTCGTATTGTCGCGCAACTCTTTTTTTATAATTTTCAAACTCGGCGGCACTACGTAACAACTTATCCTCCAGTTCGGCAACACGTTGTTTTAATCTCTCTTCTTCGGTAAGTTCGTCTTGTTTTTTTTCTTTCGACTTTTCTTTCACTTCTTCTTTAGTGTCTGCCATCTTATTCTGAACCTTTTGCTCTTCATCCTTCTTTTCTTTTTTGTTATGGACATGTGTTTTTGTTTTGACGTCATGTTCTTTCTTATGGGACATTTTTATTTCTCCTTTTTCTGTGTCAAACCGGAGAGGACTTCCGTGATTGTTTTTGCGGTATATTCGACAATGGAAACCAATTTATTGTAAGCCATCCTTGTCGGCCCCACGATACCAATAGTACCGGAGACATCACCAACCTTATACTGCGAAGTGACCAAAGAACAATTCATAATTTCACGAAATTTATTTTCACGACCAATCGTGATGAATAATCCTTCTTCGATAGCGTTATCCAAAAAATCAGAAAGGACTTTACCGTCCTCAATTATTTTAATCAATTCGGAAATTTTTATCAAATCAGAGAATTCCGGTTTTTTCACCAAATTGTCAGTTCCGGCAATATGAATGTCACCCGAACGATTTTCGCTCCAAATCTTTTCTTTGGCATTGATTATCAGCTTAATCAACTTCCCATCACCCGTAACATCAGCTAACCTTTTGGAAATACTCTTTTTTATTTGACCCAATGTCAGACCGGAGAGACGTTCATTCAAAACAGATTCGACTTTATGTAAAGCATCATCAGAAAAAGAAGCCTTGACTTCAATAATCACACTGCGAGCCAATCCCGATTTAACCACCACCACCACCATTAACCGTTCTTCACTGATAGGAATCAAATTAATTTTCCTCAGCACTCCTTCATCAAACTTCGGAGCTATGGTGACCCCCAATTGATTGGTAATATCACTCAACACATGACAAGTCTGACCCAAAACAGCGTTTATCCCCTGACCGTCTTTGAGGACTGATTTCCTTATATATCTTTTTTCTGACGCCGTCAATTTCTCCGGCTTAAGCAAATAGTCAACATATACCCGATAACCCAAATCCGTGGGAACACGTCCCGCTGAAGTATGCGGTTGTATAACCAATCCCAATTCTTCCAAATCCTGAAGAGTGTTGCGAATGGTTGCCGAAGAAATACCCATCTTGAATTTATTGGCAATCACTCGCGACCCAACCGGATCAGCGGTTGAAATATAATAATTTATAAGGTTAGCTAAAACCTCTTGTTCTCGTTTAGACAAATTTTCAAAAGCCATAATATCACACCCATAGACTACTGCCATATTGGCAGCATGTATGGCAGACCGCTAACAAATCTAATAAAATTATAACAAAAGTCAAGTTGAAACGGTGCATATAATTTTAATGTTTACTAATCTTTTTAATAGTCAATAATCAACAAACACCAATCTTAATATTTCTTAACATTATATTTGATAGAACGCTATTTATTATTCCGATGAAGTAAAACTTCCCATAGTTCTTGCGGAGTTTTATTCATAGCAATTTTCTCCCAACGGCACATTTTATCGGAGGCGTATCCCATAAGATATTTTACCTGTTGTTGGGCAAAATAAGTGATTTTATATTTCTTCAAAACATCACTTCCTCCTTCGCTAATAATGGGAGTATAAACTTTGGAGGGATTGATAAGTACCATCAACAAAGCCGCCGCACGACCAATATAGCGGTCGTAAATCACCAAATCTTGATTATTATTTCCCATATCATTTTTCATGAAAGTTACAAGAGGTTTAATACCCGAAGCTTGTGATTTAAAAATAATTTTCCCTTTCCCAATAATAACTAACGACCACTTACTCTCAACAAATTTTTCAAAATTATACATTTTAAAACAACAAGATTTCTTTAAGTATAAAATAAAAAATAAAACCCCCGCTAAAAACGAGGGTTTTCAAAATTTGGTGGAGCCAAGGGGGGTCGAACCCCTGACCTCTTGACTGCCAGTCAAGCGCTCTCCCAACTGAGCTATGGCCCCGTCTTGTTAAATTATATCTATTAATTCGGCAAAGTCAATGTTTTTATTATTCTTTGGTAACAAGTTTGTTCTGTCGTGTCAGGCAAAAAGGTAAAGCCACAATAGCAAAAATCATAGAAATAAAGATAACTTTGTGATAGCTGGTCAAAAATATTTCAGTGTTATTATTAAGATAAGATAATCTGTTTTGATAAAAAGCAAATAAAGAAGTTGCCAAAGCAACGCCGATAGAAATACCGATATTTCTGGTAGTGGCCAATATTCCCGATGTTACCGCTCGCTGCTCAACTTGTACCGATCCCATCAAAGCCGATGAGTTGGGAGTGTTGAAAATCCCCGTCCCCATACCGACAATAACCAATGCTAAAATGATGTAACCGCTACTGGTAGTGACTTCCAATTTGGTTAACAAAAACAAACCCGCAATAAGAATAATCATTCCCAAGCTGGTCAAAAATCGAAAACCGATTTTATCTGAAATACGACCGGAAACAGGAGCGAAAATAAACATAAGAATCGGTAAAATAATCAAAAATAAACCCACTTGTTCAGGTCCAAAATGTTTGATCCGTTCTAAATAAAAAGGAATTAAAATCAGTATTCCCGATGTTGCTATGAATCTTAAAAGCATAGTGAGAATCGAAACAGTAAACTGCTTATTTTTAAAAATTTTAAAGCCTATGATAGCCGTTTCAATATTTATTTCATATTTCAAAAAAACGGAAAAAGCCAAAAGAGACAATACCCCCAAACCAATAATTCTCCAATTTGTAAGGGAATAATCATCAATTAAAGAAAGGGCAAAAATCAAAGTAACAAGAGTTAAAGAAAAAGTAACGGCACCTTTCCATATCAATTTTTTCTTTGATGAAAGCGGCGGAATCTTTTTAAAATACTTATAAGTCATATACAATCCTATAAAACCAATGGGGATGTTAATAATAAAAATCAACTGCCACTGCCAAAGATGAAGTAAAAATCCTCCCAAAGGGGGACCGACCATAAATCCGGCGGAAACCATCATAACCATCAACCCCATCCCTTTTCCTCTTTCGTTTTCAGGAAAAATATAAGTTACCATACCGGGACCGATAGCGGCAAACATAGCCGACCCCACCGCTTCAACAATACGCCCAAAAATCAATAGATAAATGCTATTACTAAGGGCACAGGTTAATGACCCTATAATAAAAAAAATGTAACTAAAACGATAAGCGAAGAAATAACCTTTCTTCCCCGTCCAAGCGCTAAAAACCAACATCAATGAAATCAATGTTAAAGCATAAGCTAATACAACCCAAGCGACAACATTAACGGGAATATGAAAATAATCGGCAATCGTGGGCAAGGCTACGTTCAAAATCGAACCATCTAAGGTAGCCATAAAGGTACCTATGGCACCGGCAGAAAATAACCTGTATTTATGGGTTTGAATATATGTATCTATCATCGTTGCATTTTTCTTATAAGTTGTTGGCTAAAAAAAGATTGACTTTCTTTTCTCTCTACCATAACCTATTTCATATAAAGTGTCAATTTTAATCAGAAACTTATTTTTGTTAAACAAATGTCAATATCAATCGTTTTTATTATAGATGAAAAAAAAGTTCGAGGGATATGAAAAAAACAATCCCTGAACTGGTAGAAAGCTTCTTAAATGGCGATGAGAAGGCTTTTGCCGAATTAGTAAAGAGGTATCAAAAAAAGATATATTCTATTGCTTATCAGATTTTGCATAACCATCTCGACGCCGATGAAGTAGTACAGGAAACCTTTGTAAGAGTATATAAAAAACGTCAGGAATTAAAATATGTAAAATATTTTACCAGTTTTATCCTACGGGTAGCCACCAATTATGCTATCGATCTTCTCCGTAAGCGCAAGGGACAAAAGAAAATCACCAGTGATACGTCAGCTCTCCCAGGTCATATTCAATTGGATTTATCTCAACGAGTGGCCACTCCTAGTGATAATCTTGAAAATAAGCGGTTGATGGGAGAAATTCTTCGAGCCTTTGATGAATTGCCTTACAAACAGCGTTTAACCGCCATCCTTCACGATATTGAAGGATACAGTAAAGCAGAAATTGCCAAAGCTTTTAATTGCCCCGAAGCAACGGTTCGTTCGAATCTTCATATCGCCCGTAAAAAACTAAAAAAGATTTTAAAACAGCGCCTAAAGCAAAAGGAGTAAAAATGACATGCCGATTTGCTTTATTGCTTCTCGATGATTACGTTGATAATGAGCTTGCCCCAAAAGAACGTGAAGCGTTAGAAAAGCACCTTGAGAATTGTTCTTCCTGTCGCCAAGAATGGGAAAGGACAAAATATCTCAAGGAACTCTTGAAGCAAAAATTGGTCAATGATCCGGGCGAGGATTATTGGAAGGAAATGACCGATATTATCCTTGCCCGGACAATTGAAGCATCTTCCCGTGAGACGGTGTCTCTCTCTTTCACCGAAAAAGCTACCATACAACGTGGCGCCTTTATTCGTTCTTTAGTGTCTGCTGGGGTATCGGTAATTATTCTCGTTTCAGCAATTATTCTCGGAACAGCCCAGAAAAAAAGCGATTCTACGATTTATGCCGGAGAAAATCGTCTTTTTGTCGCCGCATCTTTGAAGCCATCCGATAAAACCGTTACCACCATTATTACCAAAAAAGAACAGATAAATCAGGCACAAGGGATGCTCTTGATGGGAGCACCGACATTTATAGGAAGATTTTCAACCATTTTCGAATTTATCAACTCCGGAGAATAAAGAAAATAGAATATTAAATTAAGATAAGGAAAGAACTTTTGAAAAAAATAACCGCCATAATTTTTATTTTTTTTGTTCCTTTAACATTGAATTTTTGCTCACCAGGGAACAAAAAAATCACTCTTCGTTTTAAATATAATCCCGGTCTTAATCTCACTTACAAACAACTTTCCAAACGCAGTGTAAAAATATCAAAAGGGGATTCTATAATAAAAGAAGGAACCCATTCATACACGATGAAAATACAACAGGAAGTTAAACGGTTCGTAGATGACAGCACTGCCGAAGTTTTAGAGCAAGATAGTTGGCAAACATTCGGACCAAATAAGGAGGACTCTTCGCTAATTGACACTATTCAGAATACTCGCAAACTCATCCTTCAAGTTCTTCCTAATGGCAAAGTTATCAATTTTAAATTCGTAAATGACGATGATATCACTTTGGCTAACTATATAAAAAACTATTATGAGCAGGGCTTGCCTGTTTTCCCTGTCGGAGAGAAATCACCCGGTTACAGCTGGACACAATCAACCAGAATTATGCTCCCTGATAATAATATAGAAGCATCGACCACCTACATCATCAAATCTCTGGTGCGCGAAGCGGGATATGATTGCGCCGTTATTGAATACAAAGGAAACATGCTTATTCCCATTGAATCCGATCCTAATGATTCCACCCACCGCAGCGGAATCGACCGCATAAAAACCAACGGTCTTTTGTATTTCGCCTACAAAGAAGGAATCGTTATCAGTCAACGGGAACATTGGATTATCGACGGAGACCGAAGTAAAATTTTAAACGGTAAAAAAGAGCACTACAAGCTGGCGATGAATTATGATATTGATTATATGTTAATCAAAAAGGAACAAATTTAAAGATATATTATTAAAAAGATAAGACATATCAAAATAAAAAGTTATATGAAATACAACCGTGTTATCCTGATTATCATTGATGCCTGCGGCATTGGAGAACTTCCCGATGCCCATCAATATGGCGATCAAGGTTCCGCTACTATCCCGCATGTTGCCCAAGCTGTCGGAGGATTGAATATGCCCACCTGCCGAAAACTTGGACTGGGGAATATTGTTGATATAGAGGGAATACAGGTGGAAAGAAATGCTATCGGCTGTTATGGGAAAATGGCGGAGAAATCTCCCGGAAAAGATTCCACCACCGGTCACTGGGAAATAGGTGGGGTGGTTTTAAAAAAGCCTTTTCCCACTTTTCCTCACGGCTTTCCCGAGAAAATTGTCAAAGAATTTGAATCAAAAGCTCAAGTAAAAACTATGGGCAATATTGCCGCCAGCGGAACGGAAATTATCAAACAACTTGGCGAACGACATCTGAATACCAAAGAAATAATTCTCTATACTTCAGCGGACTCGGTTTTCCAATTGGCGGCTCACGAAGACATCTATCCCCGAGAAAAACTATATAAAATATGCCGTATAGCCCGACAAATACTTACTGGTGACTATGCGGTGGCAAGAGTCATTGCCCGACCTTTTATAGGTAGTCCGGGAAATTTTACGAGGACTGTCGGAAGAAGAGATTTTTCTTTAGAACCTCTTTCCGATACCATCCTTGATTTGCTGGCACAAAATAATTATAGGGTCTTAAGCATCGGAAAGATTTATGACCTTTTTGCCGGTCGCGGAATCTCTCACAAGATAAAAACAACCAACAACACCGAAGTTATGGATACTATTATTCAAACCGTGAAAGAAGACCAAATACACAGCCTTATTTTTGCCAATTGTGTTGATTTTGATATGCTCTGGGGACATCGCAATGACGAAATTAGTTTCGCTCATGGATTAGAAGAATTTGACCGTCGCTTATCAGATTTATTACCGGTGCTTCGAAAAAACGATTTGCTCATTATCACCGCTGACCATGGTTGCGATCCAACCATCAAAACTTCAACCGACCACACCCGTGAATATGTCCCTTTGTTAGTTTATGGGGAAAAGATGCGAGGTAATATTAACTTAGGTGTCAGGTCGTCATTTACGGATATCGCTTGTACGTTAGCTGATATTTTCGAGATAAAGCATAACTTCACCGGAATTTCCTTCTATAAAGAAATAATAGAATAGAAGATGCTTTGTTATAAATATTATGACCGATATTTACAAAAATTTAAACCTTCGTTTTGAACACACAGCTTTAAAACCGGAAACAACCGCTAAAGATATTGAGAAACTTTGCCAAGAGGCTCTTCGTTGGCGATTCTATGGGGTGGTGGTAAATCCTGTTTGGGTTAGACAATGTCAAGAGAGCTTGCGAAATTCAAAGATAAAAATCATTTCCGTCTGTGGTTTTCCTCTTGGTGCCAATCGTACCGATGTTAAAACAATGGAAGCGGTAAAAGCCGTCAACGATGGTGCTAACGAAATTGATATGGTGGCAAATATTGGCTGGTTGGTAGCTGATGCATTTACAAAAGCCGAAAAGGAAATTGCTGAAATCAGAAAAAGCCTTCCTTATAATATTATTCTGAAAGTCATTATTGAAGCTAACAAGTTAAATAAAGAACAGCAAGAAAACGCTACTCGGTCGGGAATCAATGGCGGAGCTCAATTTGTCAAAACCGGCACCGGCTTTTTTGGCAGAGTCACGCTTGAACAGGTAAAAACATTGTATCACACCACTCAAGGACAAATAGAGGTAAAAGCCGCCGGTGGCATTAAGGAACTGAAGCAAGCCAGAGGATTAATCGAAGCCGGAGCAAGTAGATTAGGTTGCTCTTCCTCGACCCAAATAATGGAACAGCTAAAAGAAGAAGATAATAATAAAAACAAATAAAAAAAACTGTCAAAACAAAAGGGGATTTCCACACATTACTGAAATAAAAACTACCTATTTTTTATAACCTTTAAGATATATTATATCATATTTGTTGTCTTTACTTCAATTAGAAATGACAAAGTTGTTGTCTTATCGGCAAAAAATATTTATTTTAATTAGTGTCGGGAAAAAAAGATGTAAAGAAGAGACCGTTTATCGGAATGCATTTTAAATGTTGTAATGTCTATGCGCGACTATATTTAAACCGTAAAAAAACCGCTTATGTCGGTTGGTGTCCGAAGTGTTCTAAAAAAGTGGAAGTGAAAGTATCTCCAAATGGCACTGATAAACGTTTTTTTATTGCCGAGTAAAATGATTTTTTAATATGGGACTTTTGAAATCCAAAATTGTTGTGGTACCGTTAGGTGAAGTTGACTTTATGATGGTCAACAGACTGGCGGCCGAATTAGGTCCTGTTTTTAACCGCTCCGTTGATATTCTCAAAGGGATGAAAATGCCCAAAGAGGCATATAATGTCGTGAGAAACCAATACTATGCTATGGTGATTCTTGCCAAGTTGGAACGATTGAAAGCCAACACTCGCGAAAAAATTCTGGGGGTATGTGAAGAAGATCTTTATTTGCCTGAAGAAAATAATATTCTGGGATACGCTGATATGCTTTCGGGAACAGCGGTTGTTTCTTTGTATGAAATCAGGCAGGAGTTTTATGGCCTTCCGGAAGATGAGCGCAAAGTATATCCTCGTCTTTTTAAAGAAGCGGTTCATCGGTTGGCTCATTTGTTTGATCTCTCCGATTGCCGTAATCCCAAGTGCATTAATTATTACAGCCAGATGATGCCTGATATTGACAACAAAAGCGAAAAATTCTGTGATATCTGCCGCAGACAACTCACCCATCTGGTTTAAAATATCATAATGAACCTCGAACAAATCATCCAACAGCTTCACCACGATTCCAATCTGAAAAAAAATATCGTTCATTGGAAAACATATCCCGCCAAGCCGGCAGAATATAGGGAATATCCTTATCAACTTGATCAAAGATTGGTGGCTATTTTAAAAAGCAGAGGAATAAACAAATTATATACCCACCAAGTTACCGCGATCGAAAATGCTTTACAAAAAAAAGATACGGTGGTCGTTACTCCTACCGCTTCGGGGAAAACACTATGCTACAATATCCCCGTTTTGGATGGTATAATGAAAAAACCATCCAGTCGTTCTTTGTTTCTTTTTCCCACCAAGGCATTATCTCAAGACCAATTAGCTGAACTCTATGCCCTTATTAATGAAATCGATATTGATATTAAAACTTACACCTTTGATGGCGACACCCCTCAAACCGCTCGCCGTCTTATTCGTTCCGCCGGTCAAATCGTTATCACCAACCCAGATATGCTCCACGCGGGGATTTTACCGCACCATACCAAATGGATAAAATTATTTGAAAATCTGCAATATATCGTAATTGATGAGATTCATCATTACAGAGGAATCTTTGGTTCTCATCTTGCCAATGTAGTTAAACGGTTAAAAAGAATTTGCGAGTTTTATGGTTCGAACCCCACTTTTATCTGTTGTTCGGCAACTATTGCCAATCCGGTGGAACTGACCCAGAAAATTATCGGACGAGAAGTTACTTTAGTAGATAATAACGGCGCCCCTTCGTGTGAAAGGCATTTTATCGTTTACAATCCTCCCATAATTAACAAGCAACTTGGTATTCGTAAATCAGCCATTAACGAAGCGGCTCGATTGGCGAAGCTGTTTTTAAAAAACAAAATACAGACAATCATTTTTGCCCGTTTCCGTCTTAATGTCGAAATAATGTTAACCTATTTACAACAGGAATTAAAAGGGTATCTCAATACCGGTGTAAATATAGCCGGTTACCGCGGTGGTTATTTGCCGAAAGAAAGACGCAAAATAGAAAGCGGTCTCCGTCAAGGGACTATTACCGGAGTTGTCTCCACCAATGCTTTAGAGTTGGGGATTGATATTGGTCATCTCGATGTTTCTATTATTATCGGTTATCCCGGTTCCATTGCATCTCTTTGGCAACAAGCCGGTCGAGCAGGAAGACGTCATGGTACTGCCGTCACAATTATGGTCGCCAACTCATCGGCAATCAACCAGTTTTTATGTTCCGAACCGAAATATATCTTCGACCACAACCCCGAATCAGGTATCATTGATCCCAATAATCTCATTATTCGCACCAATCATCTAAAATGCGCCGCCTTTGAACTTCCCTTCAGTGAAAGCGAAATTGCTGATGACGACGGCACCATACAGATTCTGGATTATTTGACCGAGTCAAATTTATTGCGTAAAACCGGCAATCGTTATCATTGGTCATCGGAAATTTATCCCGCCCAACAAATCTCATTACGGTCAGCATCCCCTGATAATTTTGTCATCCTCAACGAAAGTAATCATAATGAAGTTATCGGTGAGGTTGATTATTTTTCCGCTCCCATTTTTTTGCACCCCGAAGCCATTTATCTTCACCGCGC
>Ga0114931_10006449_pt1 | contig 14430 bp, 12 predicted proteins | sample 2SBtaG_FD_89579 | JGI IMG/M metagenome (GOLD analysis project Ga0114931, IMG submission 89579) | Deep subsurface microbial communities from Kolumbo volcano to uncover new lineages of life (NeLLi) - 2SBTROV14_V59a metaG | ecosystem: Environmental > Aquatic > Marine > Volcanic | place: Kolumbo...
ACACTAAGAGGCTTCGCCTATATCAACCTTGCGACTGATCTAAAAAATTTCTCCTGCATAAGTGCACAAACTCTCGACAGACGCTTCCTGATCGCTCCACATGAGATTCAGTGGGGGAATTCAATCCCAAAACCCATATTTGCTCCAGGAAAGGCGATGAGCATCAGTGAGAGGGAATGTTCAAAAAATCCTATCCTTTCCGAAGGGTCCCCCCAGTCCTGTCCTGAGCGCAGACGAAGGAAAGGCCACAGCCTTTTTGACGCGCGGAGCATACTCTTAGTACGTGAGCACGGCAAAATGGCGACATCTGTCTGTGCGAGCCGCTTCGGCAAAGCCAGGGAACGCTGCTGGCGGCTTTTTTCAACATTCCCAGCGGAGATTTTTTATTTTTCCTCACTCTTCTGATAGCGCGAGGAATTTTCTTGGAGTAAATGGCGCAAGCTTGAAAAGTGATCAACCATGACATGAAAATCCTGCGAACTCAAAACTAAGAGACGTACAGAGGTTGCAGCCCGTGCGGTGGCCCGACGCGTTCCCCCATCTAGAAGGCATGTTTCTCCAAAATGATCCCCTGGTTTCAACTCATCTCGGAACAGGACGTGTCCTTCATCATCGGTGCGGCTAATTTCCATGATTCCTTCTTCAATGACATAAAAGGCTTTTCCAGGCTCTCCTTGACGAAACCATACATCACCGGGTTCCAAATGGATTCGACTCATTTTGTGTGTTTTTTGGAGATCGAGATAGCTGAGATCCCTGGGAAAGATTAACTCCAGAGTCCAATCCATCACGATCCGTAATTTGCGGTCAAGGCCGGGTAATTTCAACAAATGGATCGTGCGTGTCAGCCACCATGCAAAAAGGCCGCGAATCCGCAAGCCCCCAATGACACAGATACCATTATGATGACCTAAGGTGGCGACGTGACCGAAGTTACGAAACCGGAATGGATGTAAACCCTTCCCCTGTATATTCCTCAGAATATTCTTGGCAACATGTTGGCCCTGTTGAACGGCAGCCTGCGCGGTTGGAGGGCAAGCCCCACCATGACCATCGGGATTCACCGCCGTATCCCCGATTGCCCAGATATATGGGTGTTCCTGAAATTGAAGATGAGTATTGGTGGTGATGTATTTCCCTTTTCGTTCCACTTCAAGGTTCCTGAGAATCGGATGACAATCGTTTCCGATGGTACAAATAACATTCCTCGTGGGAATGATCATGGCATGGTCAAAATGGACAGCGTGAGCACTTACGGCTTTCATACGATGTTTCAGCAATACCTCCATTCCTCGATCTTCCAATGTACGATGCGCAAAGGCCCCAAATTCCGGGGCAAGGTCTGGAAATAGTTGAGCCCCAGAGTGAATCAACGTCACTTTCAATTCCCGCGCATCGAGAGCGGGATAAAATTGTTTCGCACTTTGCAGCAAATCAAAAATTTCACCTGCGGTTTCAACTCCGCTATAGCCTCCGCCAACAATAACAAATTGGAGCAGTGCCTTTCGTATTTCCACGTGGGGCTCAACACTGGCTTCTTCTAATCGACGAATGATCCGTTCACGAAGCTGCAAGGCATCGGCCAGGGTTTTTAAAAATAACCCATGCTCCAACATTCCAGGCACTGCATTCAGGTTCGTCACATTTCCTAAGGCCAACACGAGATGCTCCGCCGTGATGAGACCATCCACCCGATCATCTATTCCTCTGAATTCTACACGCCGATGTTGGGGGTTAATGTTGGTGACGGTCCCTCTTTGAATGTGACACCAACGGAGTAAGGTTCGTAAGGGATTAATCACATGTCTGGGTTCCACACTGCCCCCGATGACCTCGGGCAGGAAGGGTTGATACAGAAAATAATTTTCCGCGCTGAGCAGCAGGACCCGGTGACGTGCCTCCTGCCCCCATGCCTTATCGAACTGCCTCGCGCAGGCCAGTCCGGCAAATCCTCCTCCGACGATGACAATGTCCCAATCTGTTTTCATTTTATCGGTGCCTTCCTTAACGTCACTCTATGAAGTGCGTGTATATTGGTTATGATCTCCGTGATTATGAGGTCAATCTCAATGCGCGTAAACCAAACTTCGATTTTTCTCTAGTTGAGAACTCCTAGCCAAACCCAGATGATACTTATTAAGAAGAAATTAGGTTGAGCATATTCTATCCTTTATAAAAGTTCTTTTTCATTAATATGAAAAATTCTTCATGGTCAATTCATCGCCTCTTCATGTTGGGAAAGTATGTTTGAGAAAGATTTGAGGTAGCTCCCATTCGGAGAACAACAATTTTAAACTTGGAGGTAAGCATGAAGAAAGTATTATCGGCTTTGATAATTGAGGGTTGTATGTTAATGTCTCGGACTGTGTTGGCAATGTGAGCATTTGTCATTCTGTAAAATTTGACATGCGCCTTTTCATAAAATTTATTCTTCTAGGGATTGTCAGCTGCAGTCCATTCCTTGGATGGCCATCCTCGGCCCTGGCAGATGAACTTCCGCCAGAATTAACGGAAACCCTCAAAAACATTCCCCTACCGCATACGCCGGAATTTTTAACCTACCATGGAGAGTTACTCGAACATCATCTTGAGTTGGCGCCAAAATGTTTTTCCTGTCACACCGAGAAACGAACGTTTTGCGTTAGTTGCCATGCCGTATTCTCTGAGGGTGAAGAATCAGGGGAATCGGATGAAGGGGAGAGCGAGGATTGGAAACAGTTGGGAATGGGCGATGAAGATGTGGAGGAAGATCGCCAGATTTTCAAACAACTGGGAATCCCCTTGTCTATGGAACAGAGCGAGTAAATTGGGAGGTATTCCATGATCAAAGACTATATGGCACCGGTCATACCGGGGCTGGTGTTGGCTTTTTTGGCCATTGTGTTTGGCACAGTGGCGGGGATGGCCTTTGGATTGATTGAAGACGACATCAAGGCCCATTTTTTGGCAGATGTCAAAGCCCATCCCGCGATCCATGAACAAACTCCGGGGAATATTAAGAAACAAGTCCATGACAGCTGGCGGTACACTCAACGAGCCCATTTCCACGCACAAGGGCTTGGCGCATTGGGAGTTGGTATTATTCTCGCGCTCGGCTTAAGCTCAGCCTCGACTTCAACTCGAAAATGGTTGAGCCTTGCCGTCGGAGGCGGAGCATTGCTGTATCCTTTCTGTTGGCTGATTGCCGGACTTCGAATTGCGTCCATGGGAAAACATGCGGCGAAAGCATCGGTAGACTGGCTTGCCTATATCAGTATCCCCATGTTTTTTGGTGGCATGATGCTGACGTTATTGATCCTTATTCTGGGATGGCTATTTCCACAAGGGTGGCCAGGGTTTTTGAAAAAATTTCAATACGAATAGGAAAGCATTGGAACTTCGAGTTCATGCACTGTTGGGACATACTGAGGTGGAGACAGCAATTTGCCAGGACTTCCACTAAGGAATGTCATAGTCTGAAATGGGAAAAGCTGGTCCTCCTTTGCCTTGTCCTGCCCTTCCTCTCAGGCTGTCAATTCACCTCCTATTATAGGTGGAATGATTGAACAGTTTTGGAATTAATCGTGTAAGATGTATTTAACGTAATCAGTAACACCTCAGTTCTCTCAAAAGTTAAGATGCGGAGAGAAGAGCATTATTTCCTTTGAACCATTCGGGTCAGGTTAAAAAATCTCTACCTCCTGGGAACAAACTCGGATCGCCCAAAACAGCCTAATGGGTGACAAATAATTTGGCATGGAAAATCTTGCTTCCCATTTTTCAAAAACGGATACCTTATGGGCATGAGATATTTAATAGGCCCACCTAAGTTTTGAAGATGGGATATCAACGGCCTAATTAAATACGGAGGAGAATCATGTTTAATCGATTATTGGTAGTCTTGATGGTAGGGGGATTCCTTTTTGGCGGTTGCGCAACCAAGGGGGGATACAAACCTACCATAGACTCATACAATGATCCCAATGCCGGTCGAATTGCTCAGGACCTTGCCGAGTGCAAGCAATTGGCTGAACAGGCCGCCGGTGACACAGCCAAAGAAACAGGTAAGGGAGCCCTCGTAGGTGGCTTGCTTGGGGCTGCGGCTGGTGCGGCCATTGGAGCTGCAACGGGGAACGCGGGAACAGGCGCAGCGGTTGGAGCGGCGGCGGGCGGTATCGGCGGTGGTGCCAAGGAAGGGTTTGGCGCGGAAGAGCAATTTAAGAGATCATATCAAAAATGCATGCGTGGACGCGGCCATACAGTCATTGACTAACCAAAATTCCTTTCTGGGATTTACCACGACGTAAGACCGAAAGTCGGAGGATACTGTTTAGAACATAGTCTCTTACTGTAGCTGCAGCGCCTTACCTGTCCTGAGTTCTATCGAAGGATGCTGCCGCTTTCGCGTGCCAGAGGCGCCATTCCTTCGACCTTGCTCAGGACAGGAAGATGGCGCAGCTACAGCAGATACACGGATAGCTCAAGGCATTTTCATTCGCCAGGGTGGCCGGCTCTGCGGGCCATGGGGAACTGCTAGGGAATCCTGATCAGTACCTAAGGGGTGCTTGGCGATGATGGGTCTCACCTCCCCTGGAAGAATTCCACATCCTGCCCCCAGGCGAAGGACAAGAAAATTGTCCTTCGCCTGAGGTACATCGTCCAGCTATTTGTCCATTCGTTTACCTTCCTCACACTTACGGATTAATCGAGAGAAAGATCGAGCTGCGACCACGTTGAAGCAAAACGAGTACTCGATCGTCAGGGCCTAACTTTTGAGTGAGCTGGCGGAAATCATCGACATTCTTAACGGAATGACGATTGATTTCCAGGATGATATCTCCCTCTCGAACTCCGGCTTGATCCGCTGGACTGCCCGACTGAACACTCGTCACCGACACACCCTCATCATACCCCTTCTCAGGTGGAACCGGTTCTACTCTCACACCTGCCAAGGCATGGTTCCCTTCGGCTTCACCTGTCGAAGACAGGGAGGCCAAATTTTTTGGCATTTCATCGATAGTGACCCTGAGAGTCTTCGTATGGCCATCCCGCAAGATCTCCAACTTCACCGGGGTATCCGGAACCGTTTCGGCCACTAAGGAACGAAGGCGTACTGAATTGTTCACCGTTTTCCCACCATAACGTTTGATAATATCACCCCGTTTGATGCCGGCTTTCTTCGCGGGACCATCTTTCACCACATCGCTAATTAAGACACCGTTGGTATCGGGGGCATCGAATTGGTCTTTCAGGTCAGGAGTCAAATCTTGAATGGACACGCCCAACCACCCCCGAACCACCTTTCCACGTTTGACCAAGCTTTGTTGAATAGACTTGGCCATATTGCTGGGAATGGCAAAACCAATTCCCATGTATCCGCCCGACCGGCTAAAAATGGCAGTATTAATTCCTACCAACTCCCCCTTGAGATTAACGAGCGCGCCACCAGAATTTCCGGGATTAATCGCAGCATCGGTTTGAATGAAATCTTCATAATCCACGATGCCGACGTTTGCGCGTCCCACGGCACTGATGATTCCCATGGTTACCGTTTGGTTCAATCCAAACGGGTTGCCAATCGCCATGACCATTTCTCCTACTTTCAACCGATTGGAATCGCCCCACCGAATGGCCGGTAAATTATCGGCATCGATTTTGATCAAGGCCAGGTCCGTCTTGGGGTCCGTGCCAACCACCTTTGCGTCAAACTTTCGTTTGTCCGAGAGCAACACCTTCACTTGGTCCGCATGTTCGACCACATGATTATTCGTGATGATGTATCCATCAGGACTGATAATCACGCCTGACCCTAAACCCTGCGCCTTTGGACCCTCAGGTTGTTGGGGTTGTTCAGGTTGTTGAAATCGGCGGTTGAATTCGTCCCCAAAAAACCTTCGAAAAAACGGATCATCGAAAAAGGGCAGAGGGGTTGGGGACTTGGCGGCAGTAGAAAGAACTGAGATGTTGACGACCGCTGGTTTGGCGAGTTCAGCCACCTCAATTAACGCCTGATTCACCGAATCGATGTTCGCGGCTTTTGATAAGAGTGAAACAGGGGTGGCTTCCGGAGGAGACGCCACCGCCATTTCAGAGTAAGTCGTTCCCAAAAATCCTGGATTGATGATGATCCAGCCAGTGGCCACAAGGGCGAGGGTCGTCAGAGAAATAACCAAAACTCGGGCTCGGGTCCACTGAGCAAGGTGCAAAAACTCGTTGCGAAGCTTCATTGTGTGTTCCCCTTTCATTTATTCAAATAGCGACAATACGATTGTTGGGTCTTATACAAATTATAACCCCTCCCTAAAAAGATAAAAATGGAACACCCCAGGTCAAGATCATGAGAATATTAAATCTTCTTACGTCAAAATATTTTTGGCCAGGGCCAGAGCACTGAGTATAGAGAGATGGTCAAGATCAACTTCATTGACGACGGCAAAATCATGTGGAATTATGTTTATGTCTTCTCGAACCCGACCGAATTGAACAAAAGAGAAAAAGCCATGAGCGAGCAATCAAAGTTCGGGGAATCCGGGCATCCATCCGATGCCAGGTCACTAGCGCCCCCCGCAACAAATCATGCATCGGTGTGGTCGAAACGCCTAATGGCGAGTGTGATACTTTTGGCTGCCGGAGGTGTGTTGGCCTTAGGCGTTGTTTTACCGAAGTGGCTCTTCCTGTTGGCTTTGCTGGTCGCCATCACGCTGGCCTGCCGTCAGTGGATTTGTTGGCGGGCATGTTGGCGGTCGAAACTGCTTGCTCTGGCGGGCGGTGTCGCCCTGCTGCTGGTTGCCGCTGGTGTAGGGGGATATTTTTACGTCGCGCACCGTTACCACGTCGCTGAGATCATGGAGATGCCGATTATCGAATACGGTCATGTGCAATACCCGGAGGATCCGGCACATTGGAGCATTCACTACGGCAACTACAATGGCCGGAAGCTGACGCTCGTGCAAAAAGACGCGACGCACTTCGATTTTGTTCTGGAGCCGCTGCACCCGTATATCGCCACGATCGAAATTCGCGACGTCGACGTCAGCTTGATGACGCCTGGCTTGCCGGATTGGGCCAAGGAGGATGACGGTCTGCGCCGAATCGCCCTGACCGATCGGCAATGGAATCGGCAAGAGGTCCGCTTTGACGCAGGGTCGCCGCACATCAGGATTACCGGCGGCGACGGCTTCGAAAAAGAGCACATCTACAGCGTGGAATTGGCAAAGAACTGCCTGAATGCCGGGTTGTGGGAGATTCTCTTGTTCGAGAAGGACGATAGCGGCAAGGCCCTATACTACCAGGACTGGTTCACTTTCCCGCTGGGCCACTACAAAAACATTTTCGAACGCAATACGGGTTTTGACTACTGGCGGCATTGGTATTATCTGGAGCACTGGTTGGACCCAGCCGGCACGATCGTTCCTATGGAGAAGCTGAGGACGGTGGTTGAGGAGCGCGAAGTGCCGACCACGTTCGATCGGAACGAGCGCGTGATTGTTGACGGCGAGCAAGTCAACAAACGGCGGACAACCCTGACCGATGACATCCGCGTCTGGAACGACTTTTACGACGGCCGTCACGTTCAATTGGCTTCATTCATTCCGCCCGGCAGATACAGTGTTAGTGTGCCGCGCAATACGGAGTACATCCGCTTGGATCGCTTCGATAACGCAATCCTGCGTACGATCCAGTCCCCCGCGACGAAAGAACCACTGTCCGAACTGGAACTCGTCTTCTCGAGCAGCAAGCAACCCGGAAAGTGCCGCTTTTTTGTCAGCGGCTTTGACCTTGCCGCGTTGCCCCGATTGCCCATTCACGAATACCCCCAGGGTCTTTACCTGCCGATGGGGATTGGCACACCGCCGTTCTTTCAAACGTACAACGAACTCCAGCAGCATCCGCCCAACCTAAGTTCGTATGTGAGTGTGCTGCTGGAGGAAACCGGCGGTTGGATCGACCATCACGCGGTCGGCATTGACGGTCCAGTTATGCACCTGGACGAGAAAGACCCTGGGTTGCTGCACGTCTACTTGTTGTCCTACGAGCGGCATACGCTTATCGCACACTTGGTTATTCGAATTGACCAAACTCATGAACAATCGATGCATTAACGTATGCGATCGTGATTTCTACGCGCCATCGGTGTTGGGGCTGCCGAATATTTCCTCTCGCGACTGACGTCAAATCCTTTTGAGCATTTACGTACCATTGAAATGAAATATTCAACAGCCCCTTGCACTAATTTTTTCCTTGAGGTCCCATGTTGTTCATTTTTTCACAACATTCCTGCTCCTCCTGCATCATTCCCCCCATTCCTCTTCCATGCCGTCTCATTCCGCCCATTCCCCTGTGCATTCCAGGGCCACCTCTCCCTCTACCCATGTTCCCCATCCCCTTGCCGTGCTCGGCAAAGCTACGCTCGTATTGCATGACCGTCCAGATTTCCTCATCCGTGAGAAGGCCGCCAAAGGGAATCATCCCGGTTCCTGGTGATCCATGTTTAATCACCCAAAAGATCTCCCCTTCTGTTCGATGACGCCACATCCCCCGCCGGTGAAAATTGCGGGGAGACGGGTTCAGGGATTTGCCCCCAGGACCATTTCCCCGACCGGTGAGACCATGGCAATTAAAACACGTCCCTTTCCCTTCGAAAATACCCTTGCCTCGTTGAACGATGTCATCCGAGTCTGGCAAAGGGCTGGTCAATGTACGGGCCTGCTCAATCTGATCAGGGGGCACCCTCGGCATCATAATATGGCGTTCCTCCGAGAATGCGGAACCGGCGATGAGAACTATAAAGAAGGGGATAGACCCCCACAGAAGTATTGATCGCATCATGCTGTCTCCTTCCTGATCAGAAAAAGTTGCGAAAGAAAAAAGAATTCAGTGAACAATGAGTAGGGAAATGTTTTGCTGCCTCGATGGTCGGAATGTGAAAGTGGCTATCTTCTCACGACTGAAGCCTCTTCCCTTCCTTCGACTCCCTCAGGACTGGACGCACCCTTCGGAAAGATCAAGGGCAGGCTTGTTTGAACATTTCCTCCCCTGATACGGGGTGTCTTTCTTGGATTTTTTATGGGCCACTGCATTGAGATATACACCAGGTCCATCGTACGAATCTTCTCACAAAGGAATTTCAGTTAGTCAATGACTGTATGACCGCGTTCAAGCATGCAATTCTGATACGCGGTTTTAAATTCCCCTTCCGCGCCAAACCCTTCTTTGGCGCCGCCGCCGATACCACCCGCCGCGGCACACACCGCCGCCCCTGTTCCGGCGTCACCGGTGGCTGCCCCTATGGCCGCGCCCGCTGCCGCCCCAAGAAGTCCGCCAACGAGGGCGCCTTCCCCAGTCTTTTTGGCGGTACCGCCAGAGGCTTGTTCAGCCAATTGCTTGCACTCAGCAAGATCACGATACCTTCGATCGGCATTAACATCGTTGTAGGTGTCGATGGTAGGTTGATACCCTCCCTCTGTTGCACACCCTCCGAGAAGAAGTCCTCCTGCCAACATGATGACACTGAATTTTGAAAACATGATTTGCCTCCTCCGTCATCTGAACGTGATAAAAAATGGTTGGGAATGGGGGGCTAGCTATCTTCTAACGATTAAAGATTGTTCTTAAGGCGCTTTCGAGCCATGACAGAAAATTCCTTACTTCGACTGTTCCCGACTTTTCAGCTTCAATTCTTCCGCAGCCATGGCCGCGGCGCCCGCATGTGTCTTTTGCACATTCTCCTCAAGTTCTTTGAGTCCCTCTTTGACCGGTTTTTCATGTTTCAATCCTGTGAGTACATCGCCTCGACTTCCAGGACCACTGCCATCTGGCAAATCATCGCCTTTAAAGTAAGGATCACTACGCTGAATCTGTTCAGGGACATTATCCTTTGGATTTAACGCTGTTCCCGGCTCCCCTTCCAATATTTCAGCGAACGCTCCTGTTCCGAGTAACACACTCAAACCTAAGATACTCACTAGAACTTTCAATGGATTCATCCCAAACCTCCTTCGGGGTGAAAGCCTGTATGAACTCTTCACCTTAGATAATTTTCATTTTCAGTCCTATTAATAATGGACCATGCGTTGTCGTTCCTTTGACCATTGGGTCAAGGTGTCTAGCAGCGCGGCCTCATCCCCGAACGTGGCGTCAATGAGAATATTGCGTTTGTCGAGAAGAAATATGGCCGGCACTCCGACGGGAATGTTCATCACTGTAAGGCGGGCATCAACCGTTATCTCAAAGGGTTCAACCTTTCCTTGCGTCGTTCGAATCAAGGCCCAATGGTGATCGCCCACCAATGGCTGAACGAGCACTCCACGCACCACACGGTCCCATCCGGATTGCTCCACGAGATGATAGTCAATCGGAAGGCCGGTGTTCGTCAGCACGATTTCTAATTTGCCACCTCTTTCGATCGACGTGATCCCACGTTCCGCGGCATCTTGTACAGAAAGGAACAACGGTTCGAGTTCCCCGATGTTGACCTGAATGACTCCGGATTTAATGTGCTGCACCGTGCCGATGACGATCCGGTTATCCGGTAAGAGGAGATGAGGATGTAAACCGTTGTCGGATTGGATGACGGACGATGAGCCGGCCATACTGCTGAGTGGAAGGACAACGGCCCCAGTCACAATTCCTATCGTCAAAACCCAAGGCAGATAACGAAAGCGGATTTTCCCCTGTAACGCAGGCCTCATGGTTCCTCCTCCTTGATAGCTCTTCTAGATTAAGCTTTCTTCCCCACGAATTGGGTTGTTCTGAGAAAAAGCTCCAACGCGGGAAGTTGGGCTCCCAGCGCTTCGTCACTCTTCATCCACCCCTAAATCGACGCCAAGATACCCCCGCAGAATATCATGCCGGGTATAGATTTTTGTGATGATCCCCTACTCTTCAACCGGAAGATTCATGAGGTGTTTCTCTTCCATGAATTGGACTGCCTCCTTGATGGTGGTACCATCACGGATAAGGTCGCGCTCCGTGGACATGATCCACCCGTCGATTTCGCGAAGGCGCCAGTAATTCCCACTGCGTCTAACGCCACAGGCAGAACAAGCTCACGACGAACATGTTAAGGGTTTTTCTCATCGCACATCCCTCCTTGTTGTTGAGTGGTGAAGGGGCGCTCCCTCAAGATCGCCTCGTTGTTTATAACCAGTGTCATCCACACCATACCAATGCTGAATCGCTGGTTCTGCTACTTTGGTTACACAACGTCGATTTTTTTTGAAAATGTTGGAGGGCAGACGGCGGGAAACGTTATTGCGGGGGAGAATGTTTCCGATATTTACTAATCCTAGACCTCATGTATTAACGCTTTTTGCGTGGCGCAAGTTAATACATGAGGTCTAGGCTCATACATGATGGAGGGCACTTATTTGTCGATGACTTGCTTGTGCTCGATCAGCGTATGCTTAAGTTGCCGTTTCAGGTAGATGCCTTTGTCACCGGCCTGCGCAGGGTGGCGCCAAGTGAAAAGGTAGCCCTCGAGCCAGCTCTTGCATGGGTGTTGACTGAGTATTGCCATCACCCGCCTCGCAGCAGGAGCTCGACGTCAGCCCAAACGCCGAAGGGTACGGTGATCATTTCCATAAAGCCAAAGATGGCCACTGAAATAAGGGTTTGGAACTGGGGAACGAGGTATAACAGAGCCAGGATGATGAGAAGGCCATACTGGTCGAGCCGTCGATACAAGCCAAGACTTTCTCCGGTGAGCAGGTATTGGAAAACGCGGGAGCCGTCGAGCGGCGGAATCGGAATCAGGTTGAAGATGGCAAGGAGCGCGTTCAGGAAGATCCCCACTGCAAGGACCTCCGTCAGCCCCGAGGACCTGTCGGCGAGGCCGAGCCGGGTTACGATCAAGAGAAGAGCCGACAACAGGAACGCGAGGAGTGTATTCATCCCGGGGCCGGCGGCCCCCACCATTGCCCAGTCCCGTCGGGGACTCCTCAACCGTGAGACGTCGACTGGAACTGGCTTCGCTCCGCCGAAAATGAACGGGGATCCGGAGAGAATCAGGAAGAGCGGCAGTAGGATCGTGAAAAACAGGTCGATGTGAGGAATCGGGTTCAGTGTGAGCCGGCCATGTTCCCGTGCCGTAGGATCTCCTAACCAGTCTGCCACAAATCCATGGGCCGCCTCGTGGCTCGTGATGGAGATGACAGCCACAAGCACCACACCAATCATCGTCGTTACATCCATCAGGACATTCCTTTCGTTCTATGCGGAACAGGGCAGCCGGGCACGATCTTCGGCCGAAGACCGCAAAAATGCCCCCTCAAAACGACATACGTCACGGTATTCTTCCAGTCGCCGCCATCCAGCCAAGTCAGGGGGATTGTTCTGAATGTACAGGTTTTTGTCCCTCCTTGCCTTTATCCGTTTAAGTGAAGTTTCCACTTCCAGTTCCGGACTTCCGGCATGTCTTGGCCGTGCTCGTCGATGAATTGCTTGTGCTCGATCAGTTTGTCCTTGAGCTGCTGCTTCAGGTAGATGCCTTTGTCGCCGGTCTGCGGCAGGCGGTCGATGACGTCCATCACGAGGTGGAAGCGGTCCAGATCGTTCAGCACCGTCATGTCGAAGGGCGTGGAGATGGTGCCCTCTTCCTTGTAGCCGCGGACGTGGATGTTGTCATGGTTAATGCGGCGGTAGGTCAGCCGGTGAATAAGCCACGGGTAGCCATGGAAGGCGAAAATGACCGGTTTGTCCCTGGTGAAGAGTTCGTCGAAATCCATGTCGGAGAGCCCATGCGGGTGCTCGGTTGGCGGCTGCAGCTTCATTAGGTCGACGACGTTGACCACCCGAATTTTCAGGTCGGGCAGATGCTCGCGTAGGATGGAGACGGCAGCGAGGGTCTCCAGCGTGGGCACGTCGCCACAGCAGGCCATGACCACGTCGGTCGATGCGTCCTGGTCATTGCTGGCCCACTGCCAGATACCGATACCCTCGCTGCAATGCTTGACTGCGGCATCCATTGTCAGCCATTGCGGCGCTTGATACTTGCCCGCGATCACGACGTTGACGTAATGACGGCTGCGCAGGCAGTGGTTCATCACCGAGAGCAAGCAGTTGGCATCCGGCGGCAGATACACGCGCACGACGGAGGCCTTCTTGTTGACCACGTGATCGATGAAGCCAGGGTCTTGATGGGTAAAGCCGTTATGCATTTGCTGCCAGACATGCGAGGCCAGCAGGTAGTTCAGCGAAGCTATTTTTCTTCGCCACGGCAGCTCCGCCGTGATCTTCAGCCACTTGGCGTGCTGGTTGAACATCGAGTCGATGATATGAATGAACGCCTCATAGCAGTTGAACAGTCCGTGTCGACCGGTGAGCAGGTAACCCTCGAGCCAGCCCTCGCATTGGTGCTCGCTCAACATCTCCAGGACGCGGCCGTCAGGGGCGAGGAACTCATCGCTGTCCTTCGTCTGTGCGTCCCACTGGCGGTTGGTGACCTCAAAAACGGCTTGCAAACGGTTAGAAAGTGTTTCGTCGGGACCAAAGATTCTGAAATTGCGTTGCTCTCGATTGACCTTGGCCACATCGCGCAAGAACACTCCGAGCTCGTGCGTGTCGGCGGCCTGAACAGATCCCGGTAATGGCACATTCACTGCATAGTTCCGAAAGTCTGGCATGATCAAGTCGCGCAGTAGCAGCCCACCATTCGCATGCGGATTCGCCCCCATGCGTCGTTCGCCCTTGGGCGCAAGTTCGGCCAGTTCCGATTTGAATCGGCCCTGTTGATTGAAGAGTTCCTCAGCCCGGTAGCTCCGCAGCCACTCTTCTAATAGCTTGAGGTGTTCGGGATGCGTGGCCGGGTCGGAGAGCGGTACCTGGTGCGCTCGGAATGTGCCCTCAACCTGCAGGCCATCGACGACTTTCGGTCCCGTCCAACCCTTGGGTGAATTGAGGACGATCATCGGCCAGCGCGGGCGAGTGGTGTCGTTCTTATTCCGTGCATGGCTCTGGATTTGCCGAATGCCCTCGATGACCTTATCCAACGTGCCGGCCATAAGTTGATGCATCGTTTCCGGGTCATCGCCGTCCACAAAGTAGGGCGTCCAGCCGCAGCCTCGCAGCAATTGCTCCAATTCTTCATGCTCGATGCGGGCCAGCACGGTCGGGTTGGCAATCTTGTAACCGTTGAGATGCAGGATCGGCAGCACCGCGCCGTCGGTTACCGGATCAAGGAACTTGTTCGAATGCCATGAGGTTGCCAGTGGCCCGGTCTCCGCCTCGCCATCGCCGACGACGCAGGCAACGACGAGATCGGGATTGTCGAACACCGCCCCGAAGGAATGGCTGAGCGAATAGCCCAGTTCGCCGCCCTCGTGGATCGAGCCCGGGCATTCCGGCGAGGCATGGCTGGGAATGCCGCCGGGAAACGAGAACTGCTTGAAGAGCTTCTGAAGACCTACCTCATCCTGGCTGATGTTGGGATAGATCTCGCTGTACGTGCCCTCG
>Ga0114931_10006450_pt1 | contig 14428 bp, 18 predicted proteins | sample 2SBtaG_FD_89579 | JGI IMG/M metagenome (GOLD analysis project Ga0114931, IMG submission 89579) | Deep subsurface microbial communities from Kolumbo volcano to uncover new lineages of life (NeLLi) - 2SBTROV14_V59a metaG | ecosystem: Environmental > Aquatic > Marine > Volcanic | place: Kolumbo...
CCCACCTCGCTGATCGCCCGCCCGAACCCGGACAGCAGGGCCGTGACCAGGCCCTGTCGGGCCACGCCCATCACGAGCAGCGCCTGGCGCCAGGGCTTGGCCCCCAGCGTCGAGGCCGCCTCGGCCAGCAGCGGGTCTACAGCCTGTAACGCGCTCAGGGCCACGCCCGCCAACAAGGGGAAGATCAAGATGCCCTGGGCCAGAACCATGGCCTGGGGTGTCCACAACAAACCCCACTGGCCCAGCGGTCCTCGTCGGGTCAACAGCAACAACACCACCAAGCCCACGATGACCGAGGGGAAGCCCATCCCGGTGTAGACGAGCAGGCGCAGCGCGTTGCGGCCAGGGAACGCCTTGAACGTCATCAACGCGGCCAGGGGGAAGGCCAACAGCGTGGCCCACACCAAAGCCAGACCGGAAACGCGCAACGAAACGCCTATCGTAGACCAAACGTAGGGGTCGCCAGAGAACAGCAAGACGAGCGCCTGCCCCACGCTGTCTCGCCAAAACCCCCACCAGTCCACGCGCTAAAAGTCGGGGGCGCTGGCGGGGATGTATTGTCTGAAGTTGGGCTCTGTGCTCAACGCGTCGGGGAAGAACAACGGTTCGTCGCCGATGCGGAAGTTCTCGATCGCGTCCTGCGCCCCGGGGGAGGTCAAGTAGCCGATGTAGGCCATAGCCAGGTCGTAGTTACGGTTGGGGAAACGCGCTGGGTTGACCGCGATCACGCCGTAGGGGTTGAGCAAGATGGGGTCCCCGTCCTTGATCGGCCCTTCGACCAGAATTTGGAGGTTCAAGCGGTCCCTAAAGGCCAGGAACGTGCCGCGGTCGCTCAGCGTGTAGGCGCCCATCTCGTTGCTCTGCACGAGCGTGTCGCCCATGCCTTTGCCCACGCTGAGGTACCACTTTCCCTGGGGTTGTACGCCCGCTTCCTGCCACACGATGAGCTCTTTTTGGTTCGTGCCGGACTGGTCGCCCCGCGAGATGAACAACGACTGCGTGGCCGCGATGCGGCTAAACGCCTCTTTCGCGCTGCCCAGGCCACGGACGTTCGCTGGGTCGTCGGCCGGTCCCGCGATGACGAAGTCGTTGAACATCACGTCGCGCCGGTTGACCCCGTACCCCGCTTCGATGAAGGCGTCTTCCGCCGGGCGGGCGTGGACGAGCACGACGTCGGCGTCGCCGTTTTGGGCCGTGCGCAACGCCGCGCCCGTGCCCAGGGCGATCACCCGCACGCGCGCGTTGAACTGCGCTTCAAACGCGGGGTTGAGCAAAGCCAGCAGGCCACTGTCGTTCGTGCTCGTGGTCGTGGCCAAGGTGAGCAGTTGGGGCGTGACCTGGGACACGGTGGGGAAGACGACCATCCAGAGCAACACGACCAAAATGGGCACAACAATGCGTCTCACCGCAACGGGTTTCACAAAGGCCTCCTTAACGGGTTGGTGCGTTGCCTGTTATGCTATAGGGTAGGCAAAGTACGTTCAACTAAAAAAACGTGCGTGGTAGGACGAGACCATGGGTGCCATGGAAGGGCTGTTCGCTCAACGACGGATCGTGCCCCTGGCCCAGCGTTTACGCCCGCGCACGCTGGAAGAATTCGTGGGGCAACCCCACCTGGCAGGAACGCAGGGCGTGCTGCGCAAGCTGATCGAGGCCAACCGTGTGCGCTCGCTGTTGCTCTGGGGACCGCCAGGGGTGGGCAAGACCACGCTGGGCTCCATTCTGGCGCGCGCGTTTGGCTCCAATTTTGTGTAGTTCTCGGCCACGCGCACGGGCGTCAAAGAGCTGCAAGCGGCGATGGAACGCTCGAAGCAAAAGTGGTCGACGCAGGGTAGTCGGGACCTGATCTTCGTGGACGAAATCCACCGCTTCAACCGCGCTCAACAGGACACGTTTTTGCCCTACGTCGAGGAGGGCAGCATCCTGCTCGTGGGCGCGACCACGGAAAATCCGTCGTTTCGGTTGCGTTCGGCGCTGCTGTCGCGCTCCCAGGTGTTCGTGCTCGAATCGCTGAAGGACGCCGATTTGGAGCGTATCGTTGCCGTGGCCCTCGCCGACGTCGAGCGCGGCTTGGGCGAGCGTGGGCTTACTTTGGACGACAGAGCTCAACGCTTTTTGATCCAGGTTTCCGACGGGGACGCGCGCAAGCTGCTCAACGTGCTGGAGTTGGCCGCAGACCTGTGCCAGGGTCAAACGCTCACGCTCGAGTTGGTGCAACAGGCCGTGCAGCAAAAAACGCTCCGTTACGACGCATCCGGCGAGCAGCACTACGACCTCATCTCGGCCCTGCACAAGTCCGTGCGCAACTCCGACCCGGACGCCGCGCTCTACTGGCTGGCGCGCATGCTAGCCGGCGGTGAAGACCCGCTGTTCCTGGCCCGACGTTTGGTGCGCATGGCCAGCGAGGACATCGGCCAGGCCGACCCCAACGCTCTGGGCGTGTGCGTGGCGGCCTGGCAGGCCTTTGAGCGTCTGGGCCCGCCGGAGGGCGAGCTGGCCTTGGCCCAGGCGTGCGTTTATCTGGCCACCGCGCCCAAAAGCAACGCGATTTACACAGCGTTCGACGCTGCCAAGGGCGACGTCGAACACACCCGCAACGACCCCGTTCCCCTGCACTTGCGCAACGCCGTCACGGGCTTGATGAAGGATTTGGGGTATGGCAAAGGTTACCAGTACGCCCACGACAACCCGCAAGCGCTCACCGACATGACCTGTCTGCCCGACAACCTCAAGGGCAAACACTACTACGAGCCCACGAGCCACGGCGCCGAAGCACAGATCAAGAAACGCCTGGACGCGTGGCGTACAAAGACAAGTTAAGGCCGACCCCTGCAACATCACCGGTCGCCTTGACGTTTTGCGCGGTCGGTTGGAACTCAACGCGGTTTGGGTTTGAGCGTGATGTGTGTGTTGGGGAGGGGTGCGCTTGGCAGCCGTTGGCGCAACGCTTCGAACAAGTACACGCCGGCAGCCACCGAGACGTTGAGGCAGGAGACCTGGCCTTGCATCGGGATGCGCGCCAACACGTCGCACGTCTCGCTCGTGAGCCGACGCAACCCCCCTCCCTCGGCCCCCATCACCAGGGCTAGCGGCCGGTCGAGGTCGAGATCAAAGAGCGACCGCTCTGCCGCGTCGCTCGCGCCGACCACAAAAACGCGCTGTTCTTTCAGGTAGCGCAGCGTGCGCGCCAGGTTGGTCACCTGAACGAAAGGGACGTGTTCGGCCGCACCGCTGGCCACGACGCGGACAACCCTGGTCAGGGCCACGGCACGGTCCTTGGGGGCCACCACGGCGTGGACGCCCGCCCCCTCGGCGCCGCGCAGGCACGCGCCCAGGTTGTGCGGGTCCTGCACGCCATCGAGCACGAGCAAAAAGGGCGAGGGCTGTTCGTCCACGATGTCGACCAACGTGTCCTCGGTGTACTCTGGCGTCTTGTCGGACAAATTGGCGTGCCTGGACCTGCGCCTCGTTCGTTTGGGCACGGTTACCCCCTTCGCTGCCTTAAACGCGCTGCGGAGTTTAAACGATCCGACCCGCGGTTGCACGCCCGGGGAGCGCGCTCAAGCGTTCGGGTGTTGCCAGGCGTAGGCCGCTGCGCCGAGCAGGGTGGCTTTTTCGTTCAGGATGACGTGGACGGGCATGTGGCCGACAACGTTGGCAAAACGTCCCTTGTTGTTGAACGCGCGCATAAAGCGTTCTTGTTTGAGCAACTTGAGGATCTTGGGCGGGATACCCCCCCCCAAATACACCCCGCCGGTGGCCAGCACCTTAAGCGCCAAATTACCCGCTTCTGCTCCTAAAATAGACACGAACAAATCGAGCGTTTGCGCGCAAAGTTCGCAGGAATTTTCCTCGCTCAAGGCCGCGGCCACGATGTGCGGCACCGGGTCGCCTGCGCCGGCCAAGCGCAGGCGCAACCACGTAGGTTCGGGCGCGCAGTCGCGTTGCTTGAGGTAGGCGTAGATGTTTGGAAGGCCTATGCCAGAACAGATGCGTTCGTAGCTGACGTAGTCAAAACGTTCCTGCAAGTAGCACAACAGGCCCAACTCAAGGTCGTTCGTGGGCCCAAAGGCGGTGTGCCCTCCTTCGGAAGGGTGGGCGTGGTATTTTGAGCCGTTCCAGGTCAAGTACGCCTCGCCCAACCCCGTGCCGGGAGCGATAACGGCGATCGGCCCTCTGGCCACAGGCCTGCCCACGTTGAGCGTTAGCAACTCTTCTTGTCCGAGCAGGGGCACGGCCGAGGCGATGGCCTCCAAATCGTTGAGCAAGTGGACGTCGTCGACGCCCAGAAACGCCCGGAGCTTTTGGGCGTCGACCACCCAAGGCAAGTTCGTGACCTTGACGCGCGAGGACACCACGGGACCGGCTACGCCAAAAGCGGCCCGTTTGACGTCACACTTGGCCTGGTCCAAAAACGCGCGCACGATGGATTCTAAATCGTCAAACGCGTCGTTCGAAAAGCTCCGTTGTAGCAGGGGTCGGTGCGACCTGTTTTCCAACGGGAACAGGGCTAAACGGGTCTTCGTCCCTCCGATGTCGCCTGCGAGTAACATGGTAAAATCCTTCAAGCCTTCTTAGCCGGTTGGCGTTGTTGCCCGTGCCCGCTCGAGCGCCAGCCCTCTGAAGGGTCCAGGCGCGTAACCTCTCTTCCTCTCTGCGTCAACAAACACCTTTGTATAGTGAAAACGTCCCCTGAAAACAAGGTGGCCCTCGTTGCGCTTGGGTTTCGTTTTTTTGTTCAGGCTCCCAACTTGGCCCGTGTTTTTTGCGCGAGGTACGCGCCGATCTCGAGCGAGCACGTCGCCGCGGGCGAGGGCGCGTTGAGCACGTGGAGCGAGCGCGCGCCCTCGATCAGCAAAAAATCGTCGACCAAACGCCCGTCTACGTCCAACGCTTGGGCACGCACGCCCGCGCCCCCCGGAACCAAATCCTGAGCCCTTACCTCGGGCAACATGGCCTGCACGCTGCGCACGAAGGCCGCCTTGCTCAGCGAGCGCACGATTTCCTGCAAACCCTGCTTGGCGTAGCGGCTTGCTAACCTGAGAAAACCAGGGTAGCTGAGGGTCTCAAACGCGTCGCGCACGCTGAAATCGCGTTTGAGGTACCCCTCGCGCTTGAGGCTCAGCACGGCGTTGGGTCCGACGTGGACGCGGCCCCCGACCGTGGGGGTGATGTGTACGCCCAAGAAGGGGAAGTTGGGGTGGGGAACGGGGTAGACCGGGGCGTGGACGAGGTGACGCTTTGCGGGGGTGAGTTCGTAGTACTCGCCGCGGAAGGGAACAATTTTTGCGCCCAATTTGAGTCCCCACATTTTGGCCACGTGGTCGCTATGCAGTCCCGCACAATTGAGCGCAAATTTTGTGTTGAACTGGCCTTGGTTCGTTTCCAGCACGAGCCCGTCTTGTGAAGGGATGACCCGTTGCAACCGGGTGTTCAAACGCAGCGCAGCGCCGCGCCGGGCGATCAACGCGACGTACGTTTGACACACCGCTTTGAAGTCCACCAGGCCCGTGCTGGGCACCCACACCCCGGCCAGCGCGCGCACGTGCCCTTCGCGTTCCCGCACGGCTTCCGCGCCGAGCCGGGACACGTCGAGCCCGTGGGCCAGGCCGCGTTGGTGCAGTCGGTCCAACAGGGGGAGTTCGTCTTCTCCGTTAGCCACGATGAGCTTGCCACACACGGCGTGTTCGAGGCCGTGTTCTTCGCAAAACTCCACCATCGAACGGTTGCCCGCCAGGCAAAAACGCGCTTTGAGGCTGCCGGGTTTGTAGTAGATCCCAGAGTGAATCACGCCGCTGTTGTGGCCGCTCTGGTGCGCGGCCCAGCGCCCTTCTTTTTCGATCACCAAAATACGTTTTTGCGGCAGGCGTTGGCTCAAACACAGGGCCGTCGCCAGCCCCACGATGCCCCCCCCCACGACCGCGATGTCGTACATGAACGCTCCGATGTGCCAGGGTTTCTAGGCCAACTTGACAACGTCTAAATTGCAGCTATGATGACAGGCTGCCCGCGTGGCAGTGTATCGCTGTTTGTGATAGTTGAGCAACCTGCAAGCTCCCATCGTCTAGGGGCCTAGGACGTAGCCCTCTCAAGGCTAAAACAGGGGTTCAAATCCCCTTGGGAGCGCCACTTCAGTGGCGTGCGTGGAGGACGGTTACCACGCGTAGAGCAGCAAACCCACAACGACACCGAGCGACGAAACGCCCCACAGCATCCAGGTGATCTTCGTCTCTGGCCACTCCACGGTGGGTAACAGGTAACGGTAATCTACCCCTTTGGCCGCCTCGAAATGGTGGTGCAAGGGCGCAATTTTGAAGATGCGACGCTGGGTGAGCCGGTAGTAGCCCAGTTGCAGGGCCACCGAGAGCGTCTCGACCACGGGCACGAGGGCGAACAACAACAAATAGAGTTCAAGGCCCGTAAAAAAGGTCACCGCGGCCACGAAGCCCCCCAGGGCAAAAGAACCCGTATCCCCCATAAAAAGTTGTGCCGGGTGGCGGTTGAACCACAAAAACGCCAACAACACCGCGGCCAACGTCACGACCAACAACAGCACGTCGTGCTGGCCTTGCCAAGCGGCGATCGCCCCCAAGGCCAACAGGGCGATGAGCCCTACGCCGGCGGCCAAGCCGTCCAGCCCGTCGGTCAAATTGAAGGCGTGTGTGCTACCCGAAAACACGAAAAACAGCCACAGCCACGACCCCACACCGTGGAGTTCGACGGTCGCAAGCGTTCCCGGCAGCTGCAAGACGTGGACGGACCTCTCCGGCAACAGCGCGAGCAAGAACACACTAGCCAACGCCTGTAGGGCGAACTTGTAGCGCGCTTTCAAACCCAGCGAGTCGCGGTGGAGCACCTTGAGCACGTCGTCGACCAAGCCCACCCCTCCCAACAGCAGCGTTCCGAGCAAGGCGAACTTGGCGTGGGCCGAACTCAAACCGTACAGGAAAAACGAGGCACACAGCACGAGCAAAAAGACCACACCCCCCATCGTGGGGGTGCCCTGTTTGTGCATGTGGATGTTCGGCCCGTATTGGCGCACGAACTGGCCGCACCGGACACGTCGCATCAGAAAGATCCAACCCCAAGTCAGTCCCAAACCCGATAGAAAGAAGCCAAAAACGGAGGAAGATAACACACCCGTACGTTAAGGCGCCGGCTTCGTCAAGAACAAGCACTTGTGTCCACCCAGCACGGGACGCTACACTCCCCGCATGAGGGTCGGCATCGGGGTGGATTTTCACGAACTGGTCGCGGGTAGAAGGCTTGTACTGGGGGGCGTGGACGTTCCGTTTGAAACAGGTTTGCTGGGACATTCGGACGCCGACGTGCTGAGCCACGCCATCTGCGACGCGCTGTTGGGCGCCGCCGGCTTGGGGGACATAGGTCAACACTTTCCAGACACGGACGCGCGTTACAAAGACATCAGCAGCCTCGTGTTGCTCGAACGGACGCGCGCGTTGCTCGAACGACGCGCGCTTGCGATCGTCAACGTCGACGCCACCGTGATCGCCCAGGCCCCCAAGTTGAGCGGGTACTTTACGGCGATGAAGGCCAACCTCGCGCGCAGTTTGAACGTAGACCCCGCGCAGTTGAACGTGAAAGCGACCACGCCCGAAGGCTTGGGTTTTATCGGAAGCGGCGAGGGGATGGCCGCTTGGGCCAGCGCGTCGCTCAAAACACCGTAACGCTCCAACGGGCGATCAGCCCGGTTGGAACAGCGTGCGACAGAGGTAGAAGTAATGCGCTCCAGAGACCACCGAGGTCAGCAGCGACAGCCACACCAACACCTGTTTCACGCCGTCCAGCGAAGGCGGCCAACCCCAATACCCTCCCACGAGCACGACCACGACCAACGCGATGTGGACGCCCGTCTTGAGTTTGCCCAAGGCACCAGCCGAGAGCACCATGCCTTGGGCCACGGCCAAAATTCGTAACCCCGTCACGATGAAATCGCGGCCGATGAGCACCATCACCACGGCGGCGCCCAACTGCCCCGTTTCCACGAACGCTAGCCACGCCGCGGTCATAAGTAACTTGTCCGCTAGGGGATCGGCGAACTTGCCAAACGTCGTGATCTGGTCGGTGCGCCGCGCCACGTAGCCGTCGACGGCGTCCGAGATCGAGGCGGCCACAAAGACCACCAAAGCCACGAGCGTCGCCCAGGGCGCCTTGACGAGCAGAAAGGCCAGAAAGACGGGAACGATCGCAAACCGGGCCAGGGTGATGGCGTTGGGGAGGTTCCAGCGAAAGTCCTGATGGTACAAGCTCATCGCCGTTTGAGTGTACGTCGGCGTTGTCGGGGTGTCAATCGTGGTCTTATACTTCCATTTGTAGCGGGCGGGCACTTGGCGTTATGATGCTAAAAATACGGTCGCTAAGGGAGTGGTTTAGGATGAAAGAATTTCGCATCACGTTGATGGACCGCCCGGGGGAGTTGGACCGCGTGATCAACGTCTTGGCCGATCACAGCATCAACGTCAAAGCCCTGGCTGCCGTGGTCTCTGGACCGCAACCGCTCATCGGGGTGGTGGGTGACCAGGAACTCAAGATGCGCGAGGCGCTCGAATCCGGCGGTTTTCCCTACGAAGAACACGACCTGCTCATGGTGTCGCTGGCTGACCAACCCGGAGAGTTGGGCAAGGTTACGCACAAACTGGCCGACGCGCTCGTCAACGTCGAATCGGTTTACTTGATTGCCAAAGCCGGTTTGGAGGTGCAGTTCGGCCTTACGGTAGACAACGCCCAAAAGGCGCGCCACGCGTTGGGTTGAGCGTGTGTCGGAGCGTATAATCGACGCATTAGCAACTTTGGAGGGGGTTTCATGACCCTGATAAGCCGATTTCGCAACGTCTTTCGCTCTAAGGCTAACGCCATCTTGGACAAGATAGAAGACCCGGAAGAGCAGTTGGATTACCTCTACGAACAGCTACAAGAGCAAAGAAAATTGGCCGCGCGCGCGATCCGCGACGCCACGGCGGACCGCAACATGATCCGCAACGAGCTAGACGACCAGCGCGAGGCCATGCAAAAGGCACACGGGAGCGCCAAAGCCTACCGCGCCAAAGCGCTACAACTCGAAGGGGATGGCGCCGCGGAGGACCAGGTAGGGCGTTACAACGACGCTGCAAAGCGCTTGTTGGCCGAGTTTTTGAAGCACCAAAAGCGCGTGGAAGAACTAGAAACCAACCTCGAAAAAGCTACGCTCAGCGTCAACACGCTCAAAGAAAAGCAGATCGACTTGGACACCAAAGTGGACGATTTGCGCTCCCGCAAGGAACAACTCAAGAGCCAGTGGCGCATGGCCAAGGCTGAGGAACGGCTGTCGAGCTCTCTGGCCGGTTTCGAGGGCGACTTCAGCGACATGGACCTGACGCTGGGGCGCATCGAACAGAAGGTCAAGCGCAAAAAAGCCCTAGCTCAAGCGTCAACCGAGGTGTTGGCCGAGCAGCAGTCGGAGCAGGCTACGGACCTCCCCCCGCTGGGCACCGACGCTGAGGCGGCCTGGGACAAGCTTGGCGAGGAAGTCAGCCGGGCGCTGCCCAGCGCGCACACGGCCTATTTTTGCATCGCGATTTCGGGCGGCGGCACGTGGGCGTTGGACGAGGCCAGGCGTGACGAACTGTTGTCCAAGCTCAACGAGGTCGACAACGAACTCAACGGCCTCAACGAACGGGGCCAACTGAGCGAGGAAAAATTCGCGGCGCTCTATCCGGAGTTGTTTGCGTTGATCCGGCGCGAGGGCAAGCTCGTCGGGCGGGACCTTACCCCAGAAGACGCGGGCGAGGCGTACCACAATCCCGAGATCAAGCTCCCCCCAGAAGACTTAGAATTCGAAGAAGCGCACCAGCTGTTTGAAGGCGAAGGGTTGCTGCCGGGCTGATCGTGGCCTGCTTGCCCGATAAGGGGAGGACGTGTTCAAGGTACTGGGAACCTACCTGTTGCCCGTTTACCTCGCTCTCTTTTTGTGGTCCCTGTACGCTCCCGGGCGTTCGTTGGCCGTGGTCGTCCACTTAAGCTGGGTGCTGTTGATCATCTTTGGGGTGGCCTGGAGCGTGGCGCGCCTGGGCCCGACGCCGGAAGAACGCAGGGCCCCTAAAGTGCTTGACTGTCCGCTCTGCGGGGCGTCCAACCCGGCCGAGCGCGTGCTCTGCCGTGCGTGCTTGGCTGACCTGTACACGCTCAACGACCAAGGGGACGTGGTCCCGATCGTGCCCGAAGCGCGTTCAACGCTTCCCTAGACGTTTTTGCCCCGCCACCAGGCAGCGCACGTAGACGATCTGACCCGCGTGGTAGAGTTTGTGTTCGTGGAGCATCTGGAACACGCCTTCGACGCGGACGTCCCGTTGGCTGTGGCTACTGACCACGCGGTCCAAATCGTTGTCGTGCAAGCGCCCAAGCGCGTCGAGCACGGCCTTGTGCCCCCGGGTCAGCACGTCCAGGGCCGCCTGCCAGTGGCCCCCCTGGCGCTCGAATTGCCGAGTCACCTCGTCCCAGTCCAGTTGTGCCCTTCCAAACGCCGCGTCCACTTGGATCAGGTCGTCCCCGCCCAAGTGAAAGACGATGTCCCGGACGGAGCCCGCGCTCCAAGGGAAACCCCGATAAGCTTCGGGTTCCCACGTTGCCTCCGCTTGGCTGATCCCTTTGAGCGCGGCCTGGACGCTGTGCCAGCGGCTGCCCTGCCACGCCCGTTCGAACTGCTGTTGCCAAAATTCAACGCGGGAACGGGACGGGTTCAAAACGATCGCCTTTCAGGTTGGTCCAATCTCTTGGGTTGGGACGAGAACGCCTCGGCAAAAGCCGCGGGCACGCGGATGGGCTTGTTCTGTTCATTGAGGAACAAAAAATCCATCGTGGCCGTGAGCACGCGTGTGCCCTCTTGGTTGACAAGTTCAAAGCCCATCGTTACGCTCGCTCGGCCTAGCGCAACGATCGTTGTTTGTACGGTCAACACGTCGTCGGCGTACGCCGGGGCGAGGTAGCGCAGCTGTGCTTGACTGACCACGGGCACTTTGCCCCAGCGCTTGAAGTCGTTAAAACTCAGGCCTACCTGGTTCAAACAGTCACAACGGGCGGCTTCCAAGTAGTTGAGGTACACGGCGTTGTTGACGTGGCCGTAGGCGTCGAGTTCGTACGAACGGACGACCACGTTCGTGGTAAAAACGACGTCGCCGCTCGGCCTTTGGGCATCGGGTTCTACAGCGTCCATAAAGCCTCCCTCGCCTGTAACGAAGCCACTCCCATTGTAAAGTCTCACGTAGAAATTTTCAGCCTCCCTCTTGTGGGTTTTGGTACGAACCGTTACACTCCTTGGCATGGCACAACGGCCCAAAATTTCGTCTTCAGACATCGTTCTGTGCTGCGCTCAGCCTACCGATCTGGCGCACATCATCGCTATCGAGGAACGCGCCTTTCCTACACCTTGGTCTCGTACGGCGCTCAACGCCTACATCGGCGACGAGGGGTTCATCGTGTGCGAATACCGGGGCACGCTCGTGGGCTACACCCTGGTCGGTCTACAAATTCCCTCGCTGTTCGACCGCCTTGAACGCCTGACCCTGGGTTTTCTGGGCAACACTACGAGCGATGAAGCCGTGGGCCACGTGATGAACCTGGCCATCCACGCGAGCTATCGCAGTTGTGGCCTCGGCCGCTGCTTGTTGGAAACGGGCCTGGCTTACCTGAACGGGTTGGACGCCGCGCGGGTGGAGCTCGAAGTGCGCACGGACAACGAACACGCCCAAGCCCTCTACCGTTCGGTCGGGTTTGAGACGATCGACGTGCTCAAGGGCTACTACCAAAACGGGGACGACGCGTTTTTGATGAGCAAACCGTTGTGTTCTTAGTCCACCGTTCGCCCTTGTTCCGGCCACCTACTATAATACGGATTTTTGTAGAGAAGTAGGACAAAGGATGATGTATGCTCAAGGCAGAACGCAACGAGGACAGGCTACTGCACATCACCCAGGAACTGCTCGAAAAGGACAGCCTAGACGAGATTTTGTCCAAAATGGCCAGCGTGCTGGCGGAACAGGGCCAGTTCCTTCGGGTGAGTGTGGTACTTTTCGACCGCGCCTACGCCCTCGAAAAGACCTCGAAGGCGTTGTGGTCCCGCCAGGTCACCCTAGAGCTCAACCAACCCAGCGCCAAAGGGACAAAATCAAAGCGGTCGCTGGGGGGAAATTCGCTGTCGTTCCCGCTCACCGTTAAGGGCCAGGCGCTGGGCAGCGCCACGGTGTTTCCAGGCGAGAAAGGGCGTTCTGTGCCGGAGGAAGAGTTAAACTACTACAGGGCGTTGGTCAACATCGCGGGCATCGCTGTCGAGCAGGTCAAGCGCCGCATGAAACTGGAAGAACTCTCGATCAAGGACGCGTTGACCGGGTGTTACAATCGGCGCTACTTTTTTGAATCGCTGAACCAAGAAACGTCTTGGGCGAGCCGCTACGAGCGCGTTTTTTCGCTGTTGCTGCTCGACCTGGACGGGTTGAAGACGATCAACGACGTACACGGCCATTTGGCAGGCGACACGGCGCTGCGAACGTTTGGCACGTTGTTGCGCAAAAGCGTCCGCACGTCCGATTTGGTGTGCCGCTACGGCGGCGATGAATTCACCATTATCTTGCCCGAAACGTCAAAAGATCAGGCCTCGTTGTTGGCACAGCGCCTCACCAAAAAGGTCGAAAGACACCGCCTGAAACTCGGCCGCCACCGCTTGTGTCTGAGCACGTGTTGTGGCGTTAGCACCTTCCCCGAAGACAAGGACTTGGTCGACAAGGCTGACCAGCAGTGTTACCAAGAAAAAGCCGCAAAGAAATCCCCAACGCCTTCGTAAGCCTTTAGCGCGTCGCTTCCGAACGCCACCGGGTTGCTTACAAATATGAAGTTGTGGTATTGTATTCCCAGATGAACACCCAACTGGCCCAGCGCACGTTCTTCATTCGGGCCCGCACGGCCGAACTCAACGACCGCGCCTTCGATCAGGAGTTGTTGCCCCAGTTCTTCTGCCTGTTCCACCGCAGGAGCTTGAGCAACCTGGAGCGCGTGGTGTTCGACCTGCGCGGCGTGCGTTGGGGCAACCCTTACGGGGCGTTGGGCGTCGTGCTGTTGTGCGAAGTGCTGCGCGATTATTCGCCGTGGGAACTGGAGATCTGGCTGGCGTCCGCCCAACAACACAAACGCCACACCTGGCTCGCCCACCTGGGCCTTGGCCAGGCCGTGGCTCGCTTGGCTAAGGTCAAAGGCCAACTGGAGGACGAAGTTCAACTGGCCACGCGCTACCGTTATCTGCCCATCACCGCCCTACCGAGCGCGCCCGAGGGGCAAGTGCGCCTGCTCAAAGACGTCGCCCTGCACACGTACGAGATACTCGTCAACGACTTCGGCTACGACGCCGTGCAGGCCAGCCGCTTCATCACGGCACTGTCCGAACTGTGTACGAACATCTACGACCACAGCGCCCCACGAGGCCAAATGCGCGGCTTTATCGCGATGCAAGCCTACCAAAACACCGTCAAGTTTGCGGTGATGGACTTGGGGGTGGGCATCCCCAAAAGTTTGCGCAGCCGCTACGGCCTCGACGACGCCGCGTTGCTTGAAAAAGCGTTTGAGCCCGGCGTGTCGGCGTGCGAAAACAGGGGGCTGGGGTTGGCGCGGGTGAGCCAAATTGTGGAGCGTCAACACGGCATCCTCAACGTACGCTCGGGGCGCGCCAAAATTCTGTTGCTGGGCAGGGAACGCCACCGTACGCTCTACCGCTTGACCCAAAAATCCGCGTTCCAAGGAACACAAATTGGCATCCTGCTGCGCAGGGTGTGAGCCACCACCGCCGACATCAAAGGGGAGACCGTGAAACACGTCAACCACACACTAGAACCCGAACAGGGATTTTTGATCGGCCGCCAGGAGGGCGCGCGTTTAAAAGAGCTGATCTGCGAAAAACTCGAACAACAGGAACCCTGTTCCGTGCTTGAGCTCGACTTTTCCAAGGTGGAATTCGTCGACGTATCCTGCGCCGACGAGTTGGTCGTGCGGGTGCTGGCCCGCCTACAGGCGGGCGAATTCCCCAACCGTTTCCTGGTGTTACGAGGGCTGAAGCCCCAACACCGGGAGAACGTCGAGGCGGCTTTGGCTGTGGGTAGCAAGGCCGTATACGCTCAAACCGAGACGGGGTGGACGCCCCTGGGCGAACTCATCAGCAGCTACCGCGAGGCGCTCGAGGCCGTCGACCAAAAGCAGCAGATCACGGCGCGCGAACTGTTCGAGACGATGGGCTACGAGACGATCAACGAATCTAGCACCAAACTGTCCGCACTCTACAAACTGTGCCTGATCGGGCGCGAGCCCTACCGGCGCCCGGTGCGCGGCGGCGGCAGACAATTCCGTTATCTGTCCTTGCTCGACCCGTAGCTTCGTGGACAGCCCAACGATC
>Ga0114931_10006451_pt1 | contig 14428 bp, 16 predicted proteins | sample 2SBtaG_FD_89579 | JGI IMG/M metagenome (GOLD analysis project Ga0114931, IMG submission 89579) | Deep subsurface microbial communities from Kolumbo volcano to uncover new lineages of life (NeLLi) - 2SBTROV14_V59a metaG | ecosystem: Environmental > Aquatic > Marine > Volcanic | place: Kolumbo...
AAGGAACCTCTGATTAATTATCCGTGGATTGCGTTGCTGGTCAAAACGGTCAGATTCAAGGCGCGGTCCACAGGCAATGGCCTGAGTCCTTGCCAAGGAACGCAACACAGAAGCTGGGCGTTTTGGCCGCAACTTCTTGGAGCCAAGGCGATTTTCTCACAATCGAGAGTGGGTACTTGCTCATGTGATCCAGGCTACACATCATTCATACCGTCTTGCCCTGGAAGAAAATCGCTGCGGGCGCAACCGCGTATAATTAATCAGAGATTCCTTAATCAGTTCACAGATTGTAAGGCGGCAGACAACCCGCTGATTAATTCATGAATATGCGGGTTAAACCTTCGATAAAGGTTGTGTTTTCTTCCGCTGTACCAACAGTCACCCGCAAGCAGTCTTTTAACATGTCATGACTGCCGTCAAGGTTCTTGATCAACACCCCGTCAGCTTTAAGTAATGAAAACAGTTCGCCGGCCTGCCCGGACGGAACCCTGAACAGGATAAAATTCGCATCGCTTGGATAAACTGTTAATCCTTCAAGCTTAATCAATACACTCAACAGGTTTTCCCGGTCCTTGCGGATCCAGCTCGCCTGTTCGTCGAGAACCTCCCGGTGCTCAAGTGCAAACTCAGCGCTGACCTGGGTCAGGGTATTAATGTTGTAGGGTAATCTGACTTTGTTAATTTCGCTTAGCCATGCGGAAGGACCAACCAGATACCCCAAACGCAACCCGGCCAGGCCCGATTTTGACAGTGTGCGCATTACCAGCAGATTGTCGTGATCTCCCAGTCTCGACATAAAACTCTTGTCAGAAAACGGAGCGTAGGCTTCATCAATCACCACAATCCCCGGTGCGGCCTTGATGATATCTTCAATCGCTTGTTCATCAAACAGGTTGCCAGTCGGATTATTCTGGTATGCTAGGAAGATAACCGCTGGCTCATGTGTTTTGATGGCCTGCAACATGTTCGTTGCTGCTAATGAAAAATCATCCTTTAACGGGACACCCACAAAATCAAGACCGGCAAACGTGGCAATCATGCGATACATCACAAAGGCCGGCTCAGGGGCAAGGATGACACGATGGTTGCCACCGACGGCCAGCGCAATCATCTGGATGAGTTCATCAGAACCATTGCCAAAGATCACAGTAGATGATGACGGAATATCCATGCACGCACGTAAACGTTCTTCCAGCGCGTGTGCCGAAGGATCAGGGTAACGATTTAACCTGACGGCTTTGAGTTTTTCCTGCCAGGCCTCGACCAGCGATTCAGGCCATGAATACGGATTCTCCATGGCATCCAGCTTTACATAGTCATTTTGATCCGGCACATGATAAGCCGACAGTTCCCGGATTTCCGGCCTGATCCAGCGATTAACTTTTTTCTGAATCTCGTTTGTCATCTGTAACCCTTTTCATTGATGCAGAAACCACAGGATGCAGTATAAACGCAGAGGCCGCAAAGAAAAATACAATGTCATTCCCGCGAAAGCGGGAATCCAGGAATTAAAATAAACAGGATTTACTAAACAATAAATTCAACCACGGGGAACACGGTGCTCACGGGGAAATAAATAGACAGGATTAACAGATGTGTTTTTACCCCGTGTTCCCAGTGCTCCCCGTGGTTTATTTAAAATTCCTTTGCGTCTATTACATTACTTTTTAATTCGATAACGAGCCGACCGGGCGTGCGCTTGCAAGCCTTCGCCTTCGGCCAGTGTCGATGCGACCTTGCCCAGTTCGCTGGCTCCCTGCTCTGAGCACATGACCAGTGAACTGCGTTTCTGAAAATCGTACACACCCAATGGTGAACTGAACCGCGCAGTACGTTCCGTCGGCAAGACATGGTTAGGCCCGGCACAATAATCGCCGAGTGCTTCAGCCGAATACCGCCCCATAAAAACAGCACCGGCATGGCGTATTTTATCCAGCAGTGATTCAGGATTGTCCACAGACAATTCAAGATGTTCCGGTGCAATGAAATTAGCCAGGTCGATGGCATTATTTTCAATATCACCAACTTCTATCAAAGCGCCGCGACTTTCCAGTGATTGTTTAATGATGTCAGCGCGTTCCATGTCCGGCAGCAGACGTTCAATACTGTGTGCAACACTGTTGAGATAATCCGCATTCGGGCACAGCAATATGGACCGGGCGTTTTCATCGTGCTCCGCCTGGGCAAACATGTCCATGGCGATCCAGTCGGGATCCGTCTGGCCGTCACAAATGATCAGCACTTCTGATGGCCCCGCAATCATGTCAATGCCTACCTTGCCGAACACCATGCGTTTGGCGGTGGCAACGTAGATATTGCCCGGCCCGACAATCTTGTCGACCTGTAAGATCGTATCAGTTCCATAAGCAAGTGCAGCAATAGCTTGTGCGCCACCGACTGCAAAAATTTTATCTACTCCGACAATTGCCGCGGCGGCCAGCACCATGTCATTAATAACACCATCCGGTGTCGGTACCACCATGATCAACTCACTGACACCGGCCACTTTGGCAGGGATCGCATTCATTATCACCGATGAGGGATAAGCAGCCTTGCCACCAGGCACATAAAGGCCCACGCGGTCCAGCGGTGTCACTTTTTGTCCCAGCAAAGTACCGTCGTCTTCGGTATACGACCATGAATCAGCTTTTTGTTTTTCGTGATATCGACGAACACGTTCAGCCGCCTGCTCCAATGCCGTGCGCTGCTCAGCATCAATCGACTCAAGAGCCTGCTTCCATTGTGGGGGTGGAATGACAAGTTCATCCATAGACTTGACATTCAACCGATCAAAACGGTTTGTGTACTCGATCACGGCGGCATCGCCGCGCGCGCGAACATCGGCAAGTATGTCACTTACCATTTTTGTGACTGACGCATCCGTATCGGTATCCACAGCAAGAAGATCATTGAGCTGTGAACGAAAATCCGGATCCGCGCTACGAAGTCGTTTAAGTCTGATCATTAGTTCTAAAGAAATAAAAGCTGTGGTAATTGTTAGAAGTCATCTCAAAATGTCGCGAGCGCAGTTGTGACAAGGCAAAAATGAACGAGAAAGCGGAGTTTACACGCAGTAAATGAGCATTTTGAGTTCATTTTTAACACAGTATCAGCAAGCGCAGCAATTTTGAGATGACTTCTAGCCTGATGCCTTTACAGCATCAGCCATAAGATCAATAAACGCTTTTATCTTGTCATGCTTCATTTTCATCGACGCCTTGTTAACAATCAGTCGTGAACTGATGTCGGCAATGTGTTCGAGTGGTACGAGTCCGTTTGCCTTGAGTGTATTACCGGTATCAACCAGGTCGACAATACGGTCCGCCAGTCCGACCAAAGGTGCGAGTTCCATCGAACCATATAACTTGATGATCTCAACCTGCTCGCCTTTGTCGGCATAATAACGACGGGTCGTGTTAACGTACTTGGTCGCAACACGCATACGACCATTGACGCCGTTATTACCTTCCTTGCCAGCGACCATCATGCGACAGTTAGCAAAACCAAGGTCAAGTGGTTCATACAAACCCTGTCCACCGTGTTCCATAAGAACATCTTTTCCAGCAACACCAAGGTCGGTCGCACCGTATTCAACGTAGGTCGGCACATCGGACGCACGGATGATGACCAGTTTTACATCATCACGGGTCGTATCAAGAATAAGTTTGCGAGTAGTCTCCGGATCATCTGTCGGCTCAATCCCCGCATGGGCAAGCATAGGCAACGCTTTTTCCAGTATGCGTCCTTTGGATATTGCTATGCTCAGTGTGTTTTCCATTTTCCTTCTCTATAAATCCTTATGATGGCATCCGGCGAATACTTGCACCCAGTTGTGCCAATTTCTCTTCAATACATTCATAACCGCGGTCGATATGGTAGATACGCTCGACAATAGTATCGCCGGCAGCGACCAGCCCGGCCAGTACCAGACTGGCGGATGCCCTCAAATCAGTAGCCATCACCGGTGCAGCGGTGATGTCGTCAACACCTGTACAGAATACGGTATTACTTTCCTGTTTAAGTTTTGCGCCCATACGTTGCAATTCAAGCACATGCATAAACCGGTTTTCAAATACTGTTTCCGATATGGTGGCAGAACCTTCAGCAATAATATTCATCGCCGTAAACTGCGCCTGCATGTCAGTGGGAAATGCCGGATACGGTGCGGTTGTTATGTCCACTGCCCTTGGTCTCTTGCCTTTCATGTCAAGCGATATCCAGTCTTTACCTGTTTCGATTTCCGCGCCCGCCTCACGCAACTTTGAAATCACCGCATCAAGTAACAACGGGTTGGTATCCTTGACCTTGATCCTGCCAGCAGTGATTGCAGCAGCCACCAGATAGGTACCGGTTTCAATTCTGTCGGGCAACACTTTATGGTTGGTGCCATGAAGTCGCTCCACACCTTTAATAGTAATCTTGTCAGTACCAGCACCAGCAATGCTCGCTCCCATACTATTAAGACAGCTGGCGAGGTCAACCACCTCGGGTTCGTGAGTAGCATTTTCAAGCACCGTTGTACCCTCGGCCAGTGTTGCCGCCATCATGAGGTTCTCAGTACCAGTCACCGTCACCTTGTCCAGAACCAGTTCAGCACCCTTGAGCCGCTTGGCCGTTGCACGAATGTAACCGCCTTCCACCTTTATATCGGCACCCATGGCCTTGAGACCGTTGATATGCAAATTCACCGGCCGGGCACCAATAGCACAACCACCTGGCAGGGATACATTGGCATGACCGTGACGAGCCAGCAACGGACCCAGGACGAGTATGGATGCGCGCATGGTCTTGACCAACTCATACGGCGCCTCACATCTGGTCACCGATGTTGTGTCCACTTCGATATTCATGTGCTCATCAACCACCAGTGAAGCACCCATACGACCGAGCAATTCCATCGTGGTGGTAACATCATGCAAGTGAGGCACATTACTGATAGTGACCGGTTTATCAGCGAGCAATGTGGCTGCAAGAATCGGCAAGGCGGCGTTTTTAGCGCCGGATATCCGGATCTCGCCATCAAGTGTCGTTCCGCCAGTAATAATCAACTTATCCATACTTTTGCTCTTTTAATTCAGCGCCACCTGTAATAATCAGTTTGTTCATACTTACTCTTTTAAATTTTAAAACCAACGGTGTTATTCATCCAGACTATCGGCGATTATGTCATGTAAAAAGCCACCGTTGATGGTGGCTTGTCAATACAGATCCGGCACTCCCAAGTACTCCAACAAGTTTCAGTCCTGCTGTTTAACCGCTTCCCACTCGCTAACGGTATAGGCCTTTATTGATAATGCGTGGATCTCGCCAGTGCTGATCCTGTCACCGAGAGTAGCGTAGACCATTCTTTGCTCATCCACCATGCTCTTGCCGTCAAAGACATCACTGACAACGATAGCATCAAAATGGCTCCCGTCTCCCGTTACACTGGCTTTGCAGCCCGGAATGCCGGTTTCAATCATGGCTTTGATATTATCCGGGCTCATTATTTCCTTCCTGTTCTGATAAGCATCCCGTTTTTATAAATACCCGGGAGACGCGAGAGGATAACGCCTGGGCTGTAGTTTGTAACCCTCTATTTCCGGTAAAATTAAAGAATATGGATGGTAAACAGCGAGCCATCAGGCACCGTCACAGAAATATCAGGTCAACCACGCGCCAGAGGAAGAATGTTGTCGAGACTACTCACACGTGCGATCGCCAACATCTGGTGAGGAATATTGAAAAAAGTGATTTTCTTGTCATGCTGCTTTGCAAATCGCATCCACTCTGTCAGCAGCGCGAGTCCGGCGCTGTCCGAATGGGTCACACCTTTCAAGTCAACCCTGATCTCGGGCATGGTTTCAAAAAAGGAGATCCCTTGCTCACGGATCGCCGGCACTGTATCAAACCCGAGAGCACCCGAGAGTATGAAACACATATCGCCGTGTGGTGTCAGATTAACATCGTTCATTTTGTTTTCTTTTCTTTGTTGCGCTCAGCCAGATCAGAAATCAGCTTGTCAAGTCCGTCACGTCTGATCGCTGTTGCATAGGTGGACCGATAATTGGAGATCAGACTGATCCCGTTGATTTTCAAATCATACACTTTCCAGCCACCGCCGTTATAATGCAAACTGAAATTTACCGGTATTGATGGGCCGCCATGCTGTGTAATCATGGTTTGCACGGTAACATCTTCATCAACCTTTACTTCCGCGCGTAACGGCAAATATTCAATTTCTTCATTTGTGTACTCATACAGTGCAGTTGCATATGTTCTTACCAACAGGTTACGAAATTCGCGAATGAAATCTGCTCTTTGCTCCGTACCGGCCTTCCGCCAGTATTTGCCTAATACCCAGCGTGACATACGCTCAATATCAACATTGGGTAATATTATGTCGTTAATAATTGAACTCAGTCTGCCTGGATCTTTTTTGATTACATCGTGTTCTTTTCTGAGGACAGTAAGCACTTTCTCCGTCGTGTTCACAACAACGTCTTGCGGGCCAATGTCGTCTGCAAATGCATAAGACAAACAGATACTTGCGCCAAACAAAAATGTACCTGATACTATTAAACGCAACGAATTAAACACCGCTTTTCTGTAACTCCTATTTCTCATTGCCACCTCCTTCTGATGCCTTGCTGAACAAGAACTGTCCAATGACCTGCTCCAGTACAAGCGCAGACTGGGTCAATTTAATCTCATCGCCGGGACCAAGATAAGTCTCTTCACCACCCGGCTCCAGACTGATATATTGCTCACCAAGCAAGCCCGCCGTAAAAATACTGGCCGATGTGTCTTTCGGCAGTTTGTTATAGGATGGGTCGATTTCCATATGGGTAACTGCTTCATAAGTATCGTTGTCAAACTCAATCCTGGCAACCTGCCCGATGCGGACACCCGCCATGGTGACAGGTGATCGTTCTTTGAGGCCACCGATATTTTCAAATCTGGCGAGAACTTCGTACCCATCCTTTCCCGTATAGATGTTGAGATTACTCACCTTCATAGCAAGTACAAATAACGCCAATAAACCACCGTCGACGAACAAGCCCACAGTGATTTCAACAGATCGTGTATTCATCGTCTCTTTCCTCATTCATCATAAAATATCCGTGAGCGTTTTAATCCGACACAGATTTTCGGCTTTTTTAAACAAACCATCAAAACATTAATGCTGTTAAAACAAAGTCCAGTCCCAATATAGCCAATGAACTGTGAACAACCGTACGCGTTGTTGCGCGGCTGACCCCCTCGGATGTCGGGATTGCATCATATCCCTCAAACAGTGCAATCCACGTCACGACAAAGCCAAATACAAAACTTTTGATAACACCATTGTATATATCATCATACAGATCGACTTTGGCCTGCATTTGTGACCAATACGCACCGTTATCAACACCCAGCAGGTCAACACCGACAAAAAAGCCACCCATCACACCGACTGCGCTGAAGATGGCAGCCAATAAAGGCATTGAACACACACCGGCCAGAAACCGTGGTGCAATCACACGATGCAAGGGATCCACCGCCATCATTTCCATGCCGGACAACTGTTCAGTGGCTTTCATCAAACCAATTTCGGCCGTCAATGCTGAACCGGCCCGGCCCGCAAATAAAAGCGCGGTCACCACCGGCCCCAGTTCGCGCACCAGTGATAACGCCACCATCACGCCCAGGGATTCCTCGGCACCGAAATCAACCAGCGTATTGTAGCCCTGCAGACCCAGCACCATACCGACAAACAACCCGGACACCACGATAATCAATAGTGACAATACACCAACCGAATACATCTGTTGCACGAACAACCTGAGGCGCACCACCAGATAGGAAATACCTACCAGTGTATTGAGCAGAAATATATGACCGCGGCCCAGACGCTCAAATACATTCAGGCCTGTTCTTCCAAGATAGGCGACCCAATCCATCATGCGTCACTACCATTCAAAAGATCATGATCATAGCTTTCTGCCTGGTAGTGAAATGGCACCGGTCCGTCTGGCAAGCCCTGCATGAATTGTTTGACCCACGCCGAGCTGGACATGCCGAGCGCTTCCGGCGTGCCTTCACCAACGATCTTCCCGCCGGAAAGCACATAGATATAATCTGCAATCGTGGCGGTTTCCTGAACATCATGCGACACAATTATGCTGGTTAATCCAAGTGCGTCGTTAAGCAAGCGTATCAGTTGCACCAGCACGCCCATGGAGATCGGGTCCTGGCCTGTAAATGGTTCGTCATACATGATCATCATGGGGTCCAGCGCAATGGCGCGGGCCAAAGCAACGCGGCGCGCCATACCGCCGGAAAGCTCATTGGGCATTAAATGACGGGCACCGCGCAAACCGACGGCCTGCAACTTCATCAGTACAAGGTCACGGATCATGGACTCAGGAAGCCTGGTATGCTCGCGTAATGGAAAGGCAACATTTTCGAAAACATTGATGTCCGTCAGCAGCGCACCACTCTGGAACAGCATCCCAAGCCGCTTGCGCAAATCGAATAATTGTTTACGTTTGATTCGATGGACATTCTGCCCGTCAAGGATGATGGTGCCTTTGGACGGACACAATTGACCACCAATGAGCTTGAGCAAGGTTGTTTTGCCGGTGCCACTGGGGCCCATAATGGCTGTAACCTTGCCACGCTGAATATCGATATCAACACCATCAAAGATGGTATTGTCGCCCCTCGAAAAATGCAGGTCCCGGATTGCTACCAGGATTTCTTCATTATTATTAATAGACATTCTTGTTCCCCATGCAGCACAGCATGGCACGGTTCATTCTATGTGGTTGTACCCAGTACTCCAACAAGCTTATATTGGTGGATTCAGCGCCCATGGCGGCGTTACGTTTCTTGCAAAGGACTAAGGGCATTCGCTGCGAAACATGCCTTGCCCTGAACGCTGACAGACCAACTGACCCCATCAATATAAGCTTGTTGGTGTACTAAGCAGTGTTAACGACTCCTGGCGGACAGTCAACCCGGACAATTAACTGATTCAGGTCATAAGATCGACCATAATCCGGATATTGCGAACATCTTCTGTGACTGACGAATGTCCCCCCAGCAAGATAGTCACCCTGTTGTCATCCGCTCCCGCCGCCATTATACCTTCAACGAGCTTACGCAGTTTACGTAAATCATAAGGTTGTTCGCCCGTTTTCTCCACTATGAGCAGTGAAAGCGCAGCGGATGACGTTCCCACGATGGATGAAGACTGATGCAGGGCATAGGCATGGTATGTATCTGCGGGTGAACCAGAGAAGGCTTTCTTGACGTAGTCGGGCAGATTTTGCTGTTCCAGTTCCATATATATAGCGCATTGGATCTCCATCCGGGCCACCTGGTTTTCCTGTTCACAGGTGAGTCCGGCTGGCAGCAAAATCCCTCCCAGTTTGGCGCCCAGTGGCCCGATCCTGTCCAGCAATACAGACAGTTCAGGATCACAAAGATTCACCGAATCAGGTAGTTTGATAAAGAAAAGAAAATCATCCCGGGTATCTTCATACCACTGCTCAGCCTCCTGCGATGTTATCGAATCAAGTCCATGGACAGGAACCAGGACTGTATCAAATTCATTGCTGTAGTAAGACAGCCGCCAGTCATCTGGCAGATCGTCCGGATAAAAAGCATACACCCAGTCGTCATGATTCCAGCCACAGGTCCCTGTGCGTATCTCCAGTGAGGATTGTTGTGCCATGTCTGTCATGATTTATATGATCCCGGTAACTACAACCGGGGAACTACATATTGGTAACATACACAACCAGAGCCTGACTCTTTAGAAACGTCGGCTTCTTTAAGTTGCAGGTTAATTGTGGTGCTTGTGGTAATGCCAATGAACTTAATGAGTAAAAAAGAACCCAATTTAACACCCTGATATGTGCAAGTGTACTCGTTGTAATAACCTGAACAAGAACTCAAATTAGACCTCTTAAACACTTGATTATAAAGTAGCTATCTATTCCAGAAGGTTAAAATGATAAAGATCACATCCAGGTTGCCGATATCTACAAGTATTCTTATCGCTAAAATTACATGAAAACAACTGTTTCATACTTACATTATCTTGATTTATTAATGCTTATTGGCCAGAATGCAACACTGCTGCAAAAACACCCACAATAAACAGCATACTAACTAAGGAGTCTTCATGGAGCCTGCTATGGGAGATAGGAACATTCACACTTTCAGAATACTCGCGGTTATTGGTCTTGTTGCGTTCATATCGGGCTGTGCTGCGCCTGGCCCGACCGATGAGAAAGACCCGTTCGAAGGCTTCAACCGTTCGATGTATGACTTTAATGACATGCTCGACCGGAATGTTCTCAAGCCGGTGGCCCAGGGCTATAACTATGTCCTCCCGAGCCCGGTCAACAAGAGTATCAGTAATGCCTTCAGCAACATTGATGATGTCGTCGTGATTTTCAACGACATTATGCAACTTAAACCAACACAAACCGGTTCTGATATTGGTCGCTTTCTCATCAACTCAACCGTTGGCATTGGCGGGTTGTTTGATGTGGCCAAAGAAGTTGATCTCGTCAAACACGAAGAGGATTTCGGCCAGAGCATGGGTTACTGGGGTATAGGTAATGGCCCTTATCTCGTATTGCCCCTCCTTGGCCCAATGACAGTACGTGATGGCATCGGCAGTGGCGTTGATGCATTCGCTGACCCGCTTAATTATATCGAGCCTGATGCAGCGTTATATTCAGTGCAGCTACTTGAAGTCGTTGATAAACGTGCTGGTCTGCTCAGTGCCACCAAGATCCTGAAAGAAGCGGCCCTGGACCCTTACCTGTTCGTTCGTGATGCCTACCTGCAAAAACGCAGAAATCTGGTCTATGACGGTAACCCTCCGCCTGAGGATTTTGAAGAGCTGTAAAACCTCAATAATGACAGGCGGCATCTATTCAACCGCCTGTCTTTTTCAATTATCTCATGTAATCCAGTCACCCCGGCTGTTTGGTTTATATCAAATCAACCAAAACACACTTTTTGTTGACTAATCCGCTTGCAGTAATGAATGATCATCTTTTAAGGTGATTCTATGAATTCGATGATGCTATTCTTGTTTGCCGTCATTGCAGGCTTTGTATTGCTGGTCTGGGGGGCAAATCGTTTTGTCACCGGTGCTTCGGCAACCGCCCGTAATCTCGGTGTTTCCCCCTTGATTATCGGACTAACCATTGTCGGCTTCGGTACGTCAGCGCCAGAGATGCTGATTGCAGGGATCGCTTCCTGGGAAGGTGCACCAGGTATTGCGATTGGTAATGCCCTGGGTTCCAATATTTCCAACATTGCCCTCGTGCTTGGCACCACCGCTCTTATTACTCCTCTGGTTGTTCATTCGGACACCATGAAACGTGAATTCCCGATCCTGCTCATCATTATGTTGCTCACATTGCTATTGCTGTCTGACGGACAACTTGGCCATTGGGACGGCGTTCTTCTGATTCTCGGTATGGGAATTATGATCTTCTGGGTTGTCAATCTGGGACTGCGCACCCGGCGAACTGATCCGATACAAAAGGAGTTCAGCGAGGAAATTCCTGAAAAGATGCCTATGAAAATAGCCATCATGTGGCTTTTGATGGGTCTTGTCATCTTGCTGGTAAGTTCACGCATAGTGGTTTGGGGAGCCACTGGCATTGCTACCGCCTTTGGCATCAGCGACCTTATCATCGGGCTGACAATCATCGCCATCGGCACCAGCCTGCCAGAACTGGCAGCCTCTATTGTCTCAGCGATGAAGGGCGAACACGACATTGCTATTGGCAACATTATTGGCTCAAATATGTTTAATCTTCTGGGTGTGCTGGCGCTGCCAGGACTGATTCACCCGAGCCTGGTTGAAGATGTGGTACTGACACGAGACTTCACTGTCATGATCCTGCTGACTATTGCTCTGTATGCGATGTCCTACGGATTTGGCAACAGCAAGGGGCGCATTACCCGGTTTGAGGGCGCCACGTTGCTCTCCGCCTTTGTCGGTTATCTGGTCTATCTCTATTTTTCAGCCGTTCATTGAATAGACTCTGTATTACATGTCGCTTTTGTTGTCAGGCGGCATCATATATACTCACATTTATTCACAACTCATTGATACTTTTAAAATAGTGCTCTGATTATTTTCCAATCACACCACGAGATGCTTGCCACAAAACGATTACTAAAGAACTCTTGATGAACCCCTTGCAGCCGATTTTTACTTTCCCGCACCCACGCCCCGGGATGACATGATGAATGACGATGCCTTTATCAAGATGGGCCTGGCGGTTATCGACTCTGAAGTAAAAGCTGTCAGCGACCTCAGCACTCGCATCAACGCTGACTTTGCCAGAGCGTGCCATCTCATTATTGACTGCCAGGGAAGACTCATTGTTATTGGCATGGGCAAGTCCGGGCATATCGGCGGCAAAATTGCCTCAACACTGGCAAGCACCGGCACACCGGCATTTTTTGTTCACCCCGGCGAAGCCAGTCATGGTGATTTCGGCATGATCACAGCCAGGGATGTGGTGCTGGCGATATCAAACTCGGGGGAAACGGAAGAAATCATGACGTTGCTACCCTTACTGAAGCGGCTGGGGATTCCTCTGATCACATTGACTGGAAACCAGAAATCAACACTGGGCAGTGCAGCAGAAGTCGTCCTGGATACCCATGTTGATGAAGAAGCCTGCCCACTGGGACTGGCACCTACGTCCAGCACCACCGCCACGTTGGCCATGGGTGATGCCCTGGCCATCGCCTTGAGCAGCGCACGCGGATTTACGGCGGAGGATTTTGCTTATTCACATCCCGGTGGCAATCTGGGCAGACGTCTGTTATTGCACATTAACGATATTATGGTAACTGGTGACGCTGTCCCCAAAGTAAATGCCAATGCATTGCTCAAGGACGCGCTTGTGGAAATCAGTCAGAAAGGCATTGGCATGACCAGCGTTATCGATGAAAACGATCATATTATCGGCATTTACACAGACGGTGATTTACGCCGCTCGCTCAATGAGGAAGTTGATATACATACAACCGTTGTCTCAGATGTTATGGGCCATAATCCAAAAACCGCACGTGCCGATATGCTGGCGGAACAAGCGTTACAAATCATGCAAAAAAACAAGGTTAACCAACTTGTTATTGTTGATGATGGCAACAAGGTGATCGGTGCACTCAATATGCATGCCTTGCTTAGAGCAGGCGTTATTTAAGGCACACTCATGCAGGACATTCTGGCATTGGCAAAAAATATCCGACTCGTCATATTTGATGTTGATGGCGTATTAACGGATGGCAGTCTGTTCATGGGCGATAATGGTCAGGAGTACAAGGCTTTTTATTCCAGAGATGGACACGGCATGAAAATGCTGCAGAGCACTGGCGTACATATCGGGGTCATCACCGGGCGCACTTCCAAAGTGGTCAAACTCAGAATGAAGCACCTGGGTATTGAACATGTATTCCAGGGCCAGGATGATAAACTCAAGGCGTATGAAAAACTGAAAGCAACACTCGAACTTGATGACAATGAAATATCCTTTGTGGGCGATGACATCGTTGACCTGCCAGTGATGAAGAGAGTCGGTCTTGCTATTGCAGTCAATGATGCCGATCCACTGGTGTCCAAACACGCTCATTGGCGGACACCCAATCGAGGTGGCCGGGGAGCAGCCCGTGATGTATGTGAGATGATCATGGAATCCCAGAACACATTGGCTGAACAATTGAACAAGCACCTCTAAATGACCCAAAGAAACATCTCCATCGCAATTGTTCTGATCATTCTCTCGTTCATAAGCTGGTGGTTATCAGAAATTGTTTCACCAAGAAGCCAGGATTTCCGTGGCAAGATCGTGCGTCATAACCCTGACTATTACCTGGATGTGTTCACACTCACATCCATGGGTGCCGACGGGGAACCCGCCTATAAGCTTGTTTCTGATCACATGATACATTACCCGGATGACGACAGCTCTGAACTGACCATGCCCAGACTTACCATCTATCGCGAGGAAGAATCACCCTGGCAGATCGATGCAAACCGGGGTTGGGTGCTCGGTGAAGGAGACTTCGTACTACTTCGCGAAGATGTCGTCGTGGAACGTGTGAAAAGCCCTAACAATTCACCGATCAAAATCACAACCGAAGAATTACGCGTCCGGCCGAATGATGAATATGCTGAAACTGACAAGTATGTTCTGATGGTCAGTGATAAAAGCAGCATGGAAGGTGTAGGTATGCGCGCCTATTTTAAAAAAGGCCAGTTACAATTATTGAAGAACACCAAGAGCCGATATGTTAACTAAGGAACCTCTGATCAATTATCCGTGGAGTGCGTTGCTGGTCAAAACGGACAGATTCAAGGCGCGGTCCGCAGGTAATGGCCTGAGTCCTTGCCAAGGAACGCAACACAGAAGCTGTC
>Ga0114931_10006452_pt1 | contig 14426 bp, 2 predicted proteins | sample 2SBtaG_FD_89579 | JGI IMG/M metagenome (GOLD analysis project Ga0114931, IMG submission 89579) | Deep subsurface microbial communities from Kolumbo volcano to uncover new lineages of life (NeLLi) - 2SBTROV14_V59a metaG | ecosystem: Environmental > Aquatic > Marine > Volcanic | place: Kolumbo...
AGTCTACATTCCGTTTTGTCATTCAAGCGGAAGCATTCGGACTGGTCTTCGATCAACGGGAAATCGTCCGCGAAGCACCTGCGAATATCGACCTGATCGGTGGCTTGGTTAAGACAGGAGAAGCAGCTCTGAGCAACAATTCGCTGGAGGTTATAAACGGCCAGCGGATTCGATTGCGCGTCAATCTCAGTCAGGGAAATGCCAGACTGGGAAACAAGATTGTATTTTTCAACATGATCGGTGAAGGAGAGTTTTCGTTACTCAACGTCAGAACTGATGCTTCTGGTCATGCGGAAGCGATTTTCACCCCGCCAGCGAACAATATTGGACGTACAAAGATTGTGGCCAGCTTCTTTCAGGATGGTGTGCTGAGACAGGATGTCTTCGATGTATCGTTTACCAGTACAGCGGCCGACGCAGAGGTGATTGCCCCGGTTTCTGACGAGCAGGCATTAGCCGAAGCGCAAATAGGTGCGATTCTAAACCAGGCTGCATTCGACGCATTCCTTGGAAACGAAAATGACTTTCAGGCAGAGTTGATCCCTCCGATGCGCATCTGGCATACCACAGGCGTGATACCGCGATTGCAAGAGGCGCAAAACGATCTCACTCAGATGGATCAACTCGATGAAGCCACGAAAGAGTATTTCAACTGGCGGTCGCTGGCCGCTTTGCTCTTGCTAGATTCTTCAATCGACAACCCAAGCAATGTTGCCGCCGAACTTGGGGAATCGACGGATCTTCTCAACCAGATAATCCGGGGAGGAATCGACACCTTCATCAGTCAGGCCATCGACAATCGTGATGGAGATTCTGCGATAAAAGCATTGCGACTAGCAAGTTTCGGGAGCGATAATTCTCTGATTGACGACGACGATTCCACTCACAGCGTCGTTGCAGTCACAGATCGTCTTGGTTTCGAGATCGTGATCGATGACACGCTGATCAAACCGGTGGTCGAACAACTGGCTGACAAAAAAATCGATCCCAACGCTCCTTTGGAACTCTCGATTGTGGCCCACGTGGAACTGCGCGGCGTGCCAACAGAAACGGTTCCTCGGCTTCCCGTCAGCATCAATCCACTGGGATTCAGCTCGATCGGTCAAACCGAAGGAAAATTGATCGACGGTCTCTTCAAGACCTCGATCAATTTTGGGAACGGTGATCGCCGTTTGCATGCGCAGATAACGCTTGGCGAGTTTCCTTTCGCAAAGACGACATTTGAAGAGTTGTCCGGTCCCGTCGAGTTTGTCGTCATTGCTAGCCGAACCGATCAGCAGGCTGTCAGCGAGGTAGGACCTTTGCAATTGGGTGCCGGTCAGACGGCAACGTTGAACAGCTTACTCGTGCAGGGTTTGGGCAGGCTTCCCGGTCACACAATTGAGTTTGAAGTCGTCGGTGAAGGCACTCTTTCCCAAACAAACATTTCGACGTCTCAATCTGGAGCAGGGAACGTGATGTTCACACCTCCCGAAACCGGAGCAGGTTCCACGATCATTCGCGCGTTTGTACTGGCCAATCAGAAAGTGGAAACGAAGGAAATCGAAGTTTCCTGGGACAACGCTGCCGAACCGATGCAGGCTCCTCCAGCAGCGGAATCGCCGGAAGCAGCAGGGTTATTCAACGGATCTCATGTCACAGATGCCGTAAATGCGCTCTCGGTTCCGGGCAGCGATGCGTCTCTCGGCGAAGGAGTGGGTCTCAACCACACGCTGTTCGGAATCTCGATGGAGCATCTGTGTTCGTTGGTCGATCATGGGGAATCGGTGGCGGATTGGGCCGATCAGAATGTGGAATTGCTGGACATTGTCGATTTCGATGAACTGATCGGTTTCTTCACCAACGGACTCCCCGACAATCCTGCCGAACTGGTTCGTATTCGTCTTACCCTGGACAACGAACCGACCGCTCCTGACGGACAATTGTTTGCAGCAGATTTCGGCAAGATTTTACCCGAAGGGATGTCGGCCACAGTGGGTATCGATCAACCCACGATGAACGGCCAGTTGGTATTCGGTGTGGATACCTCTGCAAGCCCCTTTTACCTGCTCACACAACGGGATGAAGTGAGTGAAGCGACCACCCCGATCAACATTGCATTTGGAATCGACGGTGGATTCCAAAGCGATACACCACTGGTCGGAACGCCTGAGGATCCGATTTTCGATGTCAACAGTGCGTCGTTGCGGTTGGACAGTGCGATCAACATCGATTTTTCTCGCGTCGCTACCGATCCTGAACTGGACGGTAAGCTTCGATTTGACAACTTGGGCGAGCTAGCCAATCTCCGAGTGAACTTCGATGGCGATCCGTTAAGCAGTTTCGAGGCAATCGTCGATGCGGAGTTGCGTATCCCCGGCCTGAAGGAAAGCTCGACCAGCAACGTCGATGCCGTAATCGATCTGGTAGGTAGCGTTGCCAAGTTGGGTGAAGGTGAGCCATTCGTATTCGAGATTCGTAACGGAGGTTTTCCAAAGCTCCCAAACGAACTGGCAGAACAAGTGCGAACCGCCACACCTACCGAAGACGATGTTTTTGAGGACAACGATTCGCCGGAAATCGTAGCAACTCGACCTTTACATTTGCCGAACGATCTGCCGTCACCTAATCTCGGCATTCCAACAGAGCTGACAACGCTTTCCGGGTTGTCTCTGCTCGACAGCGATGACTGGTTCCGCTTTGAAACAACTTCCGTCGGAGACTCGCTGAGTTTTGCGAGAATTGACTTCGACAATCAACGAGGCGACCTGGATCTCGCTTTGTTTCGTCAGGAAGGAGACAATCTCGTTTTTGTCAGCAGAGACGTAGCAAGCAATGCCGATTTCGCGCAAGTGTCGCTGTTGAGTCAACCGGCAGGCGAGTATTACCTAGAGGTCTTCGACGACACCGGTCGTCTGAATCCCAGTTATGTCTTGCGGGTCGTCCCTCCGGGTTCCACGCATCCCGGTCTGGATTTGTCGCTTGGTATCGCCGACTTGAGCGATTTGTCCTTCCTGGGTCGTGTCGATTCGGACGGCAATTTTCTAGCACAAGCGGATGGGACACTGACGATCCCGTCATTCACCAACGAAGATGGAACACTAATCCCGATGGAATTTTTTGCGTCGATCGATAATGATGGCTTCACCGCCAGCGGCACGATTGACAGAACCGGGGAAACCATCGTCTTGGGGAACGATCCCATCCTGCTCGAAGTACAAGACTTCGTCGGAACGATCGATTTCACGATTCCCTTTGACGGAAGCCCGATTTCAGGCGGCCTGAAAATCGAGGCTGGCTCGGCTGTTGTCACGCCCGGTCTTTCATTCAATGCCAATGTTACCGGTGATCACTCCAACGCCAATAACATCCTACCCGGAGTAACCGGTTCTCTGGATTTCTTCACCGGTGCGGTGAACCTGGACCTGCATCGCCTTCAAGCAAACTTGGGTGGTTTTGTCGAAATTGATGCGCGTCCTACATCAACCGGCGATTCATTAAACCCGTTCGACCCCGCTGTTCACCTGACCTTCGACCCCAACGCTGACCCCACAGACGATTTGCTGGTTTTCGCCTCGCTCGAAGCCGACATCACAGGCTTGCCCACGACATCAGGTCAGACACCTGGCATTACGTTGGAAGGATTCGGATTTCAGCACAATGGTTTGCCGTTCCTCAGTGGCGCAAGCGTTGCGATTCCTCCAGAGGTTTTCGAGGATCTAGGCATTCCAGGAATCATCACGATTTCGGAACTCGGGTTCTCTGCGACGGAAGGTCGCATCACGGGCGAAGATCTCGTCAATCTCAATTTTATTTTGAATGTGTCGGCTGAACTCGACCTCCCTTTGGGTGGTGACGACGGTCCCCGATTTCGCGCAGCCGTCGAAGACATGACAATCGCAATGGATTCGTTCGACGACGACAATATTTTAAGTGGAATTCAATTCGGTTCTATCGCAATCGAATTCGGCACGGAAGCAAACCCGATTGAACTAGGTGCCATGTCTGTCTTCGGAGGGTTGTTCCTGGAAAACTTTGATCCGACACCAGATATTCTGGATGACCCCAATTCGATTATTCTGCGTATCGATGCGGGTGTGAATCTTGCTGGGATCGGTGTTTCAGGAAAACTGTTGATTACAGAATACGGGCCAATTGCAGCCGGGTTGAGTGCTTCATTCGGACAAAGCGGTCTCCTTCTTGGGCCGGTTGCACTCTATGAGGCCAACGCGCTGGTGCTATTCAATGAAGACGTTCCCGACCTGCCGCTGAACGATCCACTTCGTCTGATTGAACCGGGCGATGGTAGCGGAAACGAATTCGACTTATCTCGTTTCCGTCGTGACAACCAAGCTGCGTTGGAACTGGAGATGATCGCCAACGCGCAACAATTTATCGTGGACAATCGCAATCGCGCTGTGCCAATTGCAACATGGAACACACCGTTTCTCCTCACGTTGGGAGGCACCTTCGGCCCGAGCGGTCAACCGAAGGATACGGCTGCTTTTCTAGCCGATGTGACTATTGGTGCCAACATCGACCCCGATCCGAATAATCCCGAGGTCGTGTTGTTTGGTCTGGGTGAGGCATTCGTCAATGAACTAGCCATCGGCACAATCGGGGCTGTGATCGAACTGAGCGACCCGCTGAATCCGACATTTCAAATTGCTTTTGCTACCCCGTCACCGGGGAGCGGACTCTCCGAGAAAATACCGGCAGAAATTCGATTGGGAGCGACATTCATCAAGGATGGCGATGAATTACGGTTGGACGTTGTCGGTGACGTCAAAGTGCTTGACCTTCTCGAAGCTGAAGCCACGGGAACACTCATTTTGGATGAGACCGGTCTGTTCGGTCAGATTCAGGTTGCCGTAGGAGTCGAGACCGGGGGTTCCGGAAACGATGAGACTTCGCTTGACCTGAGCCAAACCGGGGCCGATTTTAGTCTGACCGGTCAGTTCGAGTTGATGTTCAACTTTACTGACCAATTGCAAGTCATTGATCGACAAGATCGCAACCATGCCAGCCAGATTACGCAACTCGAACTGCCCGCCGACACGACGCGATTGTTCGTTTCCGGCATGTTGGAAGCGGGAGGTTTTGAAGTCAGCGGTGCGTATTTGATACAGAACGATCCCGACGGCCTGTTGGTCTCCGCTGCCGGTGAGATTATCCTGGGTGACTTCGGACGAATCGCCGCAAAAGGTGGTTTGTTGTTGGTTCCCGAAAAGAAAGACCCGGACGGTACCGGCGGAGCGGCAGGCAGTATCACAATAATTGCAGATCTTTCTGTACCAGGTTTGATTATAGTCGATGGCCGTGCTGTGTTAGAATTCAACAGTTTCAATCGACCGATTCCCATCGAAATTCCAAAGATCGATGGAAGCGGAACTGAAATTGTGACGGTGGAATCTGGGCCATTCTTTTTCGTTCGCATCGCTGGTGCCAATGATCCAACCTCACCCGCACAAGTTTCGCTCTTCCCAGCTGATGGCGAACTCTTTCTGGGAGCCGACCGCATCATCGGTCTGGACTTTGAAGGGTTCTTTGAGTTGACAGTGCGCGGAGACGACCTCGATATGTCGCTGGAAGCGAACGCTGTGTTCATTCTGTTCGATACCGAAGTTTTGGGTGCCGGTTTAACGGCGAATTTCACAATCGAAAACGGAAATGCCTACGGAGACTTCCGAGGGAATTTGACCTTCGGAGATATTGAACTTGGCCACATCGAAGGAGAACTGGATCGCTTCGGTTGCCTGCATACGAACATTTTTGGTTTTGAACACATCGGATCTGGAGAAGCCTGCAGTCAGAAAATTTTTATCGGAAACCAGGAATTCCAGGAATCGTCCGGCAGCCAGGAAATTGAAGTCGAGCTAACTTTCCCGGCTGTCGACGATCTCACGGTTACGGTCGTCCCGATCAAAATCGGATCAAATGGTGCGGAGGATGGCGACCATTTCTCAATCGACACGCAGATTGTCATCCCCAGGGGCGAAACAACGGGGCGAATTCCGGTGACATTCTTCGATGACGAAACCATCGAACGGGATCGCGCATTTCATTTGCGGGTCAGTGGTCGCTATCCCAACGGGAGATTTCTCGAACGTCCAGATATTGAAGGAGACATCACGATTTTTGATGACGACACTCCGCCGCTTGGCCCACCGGTGACTGTCTTCATCACGCCCGCTGGCAATCTCAAGGTAAACGAATCGGTTCAGGAAGGACAACCAATCGAAGCCAGCATCAATGAGAACACCGGGCCGGTTTCCTTTCAGTTCATCGCGCCGGACTTACAGCAACAAGACAGCGTGCGGATCGAGGTTCGATTGCTTCGAGTCAGTTCTTCCAGCGGCCCGCTTAACAGCGACTTCGCACATCCGCATGCAAACGTCGTCGTGGCCAGAGAAACTTTCACTCTCGAAGGCCCTCGTCCCGTGACGATTAAGATTCCGCTAGTTGATGACGACATTGCCGAATTCCACGAAGAATTCCGTTTACGCTTCATCGTTCTGCGCGATGCCCGTTTTGCCCCGACTACTTCGCTACAAACCAGCGCAGCGATTGTGACCGCCATCAACGACGACCCGGAACGCCCCGACGATGCCGTTCTCTTTTATAACTTTGAGAAAGCTCCGGTGGTGGATCCATCGACCGGCACGGCAGATTATCCTTTCACCGATGCTGTCTCTTTCACACATGACAGGTTAATCGCTTCGGAATTTATTCATTCTACAGGCCCCGTTTTTTCCGATGCCGGTTTACCAAAGTTGGAACCAACAGCTGTTCCCGACGACGAGACTCCAGCAGCGGGGGCCACAGATTGGACAAATCGAACCGGCGGTGTCAACCGGTTGCAGAATCCCAGTGGTGAAAACGGTCTTCAGAACTGGATCGAGTTGGCCGGAGACTGGAGCAATCGCCTGTTGAGCGACCCGCAACCGTTCGCCGGAACAAACCATTTCAACGCCGGTCGGCTCACCGCATCGAGTACGAACGGAACTAACGTGCTTTTACAAACTGTTTCACTGGAGGGATTCCAAACCAGAATTCAAAACGGCGACCAGACCTTTCGTCTGGCGGGACAGATTTTTTCAGAATCTCTTGATGCCTCTGGACAAATTGTTGTGGAATTTTTCGACGAAGCCGGGCGAAGTGTGGGAATTCTGGGAACTGCAAGCATCACTGCAACGAGAAAAAATGACTGGATTGCTGTCGAGGAATCATCGCTGGTTCCAGACTCCGCTGTCACGGCAGAGATCAAACTTGTCGCAAAAACTACTGCAACAGTGGGTGCTATTCCCGTCTATTTTGATGACCTCAAATTCTCGCTGCTCGATGTTCCCTTCTTCGAGTTTGAGGTCACACTGGACGACATCGATCGTCCTCTGAAAACCCCGGAGGATTTCGATGCTGCGTTGGGATTGATCTTGACCGGAATTGATTTCTGGGATCGTACCGATGCAGATGGCCCAACGGTGTGGGAATTGCGCACAAGTATTGATGATTTTCAGACTTCGATTGCCTCGGGAAATACAACAAGCCGAAGTTCATTCGGCCACAATGTTCGAGTACCGGTAAAAGATCTCGGCGTGCAACGACCAATCGGCGAGCCACTTAGGCTAAGGTTGTATGGACTGGGAGCCAACGGAGGAGCCTGGCGGGTCGATAATGTCGCGCTGCTCGGTCGGGTCGATGTGCTGTCGAGTTTTCCACTGCCACCGGTTGCCAACGACGACACAGTATTAATGTTACGTCGTGATGATACGGTATCGTTCGACGTGTTTATCGGAAGTGCAGAAGGTCGCGATTTCGATCCCAACGGGCTCGGTCTGGAAATCGTGGGAGTCGGTCAGCCGGAACATGGCACGGTCGAACTGCGAGGCGGTGGACGAATTCGATATACCCGAACCGACCTGAATGCCACCAACGATTCCTTCAACTATACAATTACAGAAAATAGCGCAGAAACAGACGGGTTTGCCACAGCAACAGTCAATATCGAGATTGTGAATCTACAAGCCACATCCGATGTCTACACCGCGATTGACGGTGAAATACTCTCCGTAACGGCAGAGAATGGATTGCTAGCGAACGACCAATTCGGAAATCTGACTGTGACCGACGTCATCGTCAGCATCTTCGATCAGCCGCTTGGTGATTTGACTGTGAATACGGACGGCTCCTTTACCTACGTTCATCCTGCGGGAGTCGCCAGTGACAGTTTCAGCTACTTCTTTCTAACAGAGGAAGGGCCTGGGTCTCTGACGGTTCCCGTTGAAATCAATATCGTTCCCGATGCCTCTCGGCAGGCGAATCCCGACAGCTACACCATTCTGGAAGATCACAGATTGCAGCCAGGATTACGTTCCGGGACGATCGTTGAAATCGACGAAAACGGACAAATCGTGGGGAATGGAAAACCAGACGTGCTAGCCAACGATCTTCGTGGCAGAGGAGCTGCGCTGGAAGCCGTCCTTGTCGGTAAGCCGTTATTCGGAGAGCTGAATCTCAACAACGATGGAACTTTTGACTACAGACCAATTCGGAATTTTAACGGAGATGATAGTTTCAGTTACCGCATCGGAACCTCAACCAACGACCCGGTTGCCACGGTCTCGATTTCTGTTCTGGCAGTCAACGACCCACCTTTCGTCACGACCCAAAAGTTGTCGGTTGAACCCTCGAAATCACTCATCACAATCGACGTCAGCGGCACCGACGCAGAAACCCCTTCGAAAAAACTTGTCCTCAACTTTTTTACTCAGCCTTCGCAAGGTAGTGTTGTGCAAACCGGCGACCGCACTTTTGAATTCACTCCTCCCCAGGGAGGCTTAATATCCGAGACCAGTTTCACATTCATATTGCGCGATGACGGTGCCGGTGGGCCGGGATTCGGATACAGTGCACCGGCCACAGTAACGATTTCACCCCCGGATGGGAATTCTAAGAATTTTACTGTGTCAGTTACGGGATTCAACGGTTACATCGAAGGCGGGATTGCATTGCTCGATCTCAATGACAATCGTATTGCGGACTCAGTGATTCTGGATGGAATCGAATTGATCGAGCCAACCGCTGTGACTGCCGCTGACGGAAGTTTTGTGTTGTCGATTCCCCAGGCAGCCGACCGCAACGGAAACGGTTTGCTGGACGACGATGAAGGGCGACTCATACTTTCCGGAGGTGTTGTTTCCTCAACGCAGTTGCAGAATTCCATTCAATTTACCGCCCCGGCTAATGCCAAGGTCATCACACCGCTGACGACGTTGTTCACGACGATGGTCGACGAGTTCGACATGACGACAGCCGATGCCGAGCGAGAAATTCTCCAGACTTTGGAGCTGCCGGAATTTGACATCCTACATGATATCACAATTGACGATGTCCTTGCTGGAGATTCCGCAGCGACACTCTCTTATCGTAGTGGAGTCCAGGTGGTAGACACGGTCGTTCTCATCTCGAACCTCTTCGCAGAGAAAACCGGACAGCCGGTCGAGTCTCTGGCAAATGCAGCGTTTATTGCGATAGCCTCCGAACTTCGAGTTCAGCGCAACACTGTCAGACTCTCCGATATTGAAACCGTTCGGTCGATCTTACGTTTCACAATGTTAAGGTTGAACGAACAAATCGATGAGACACTCAGCGAGACACTTGCACAAGTCGTCGCTGAGTCGAATTCCCGGATTGAAGCTGTCTCTCCTATAGCCGGTGAGGATTTCCTCAAAGGAATCGCCCGTATTGAACAAGTCGCTTTATCTCTGACTGTGGACGATGTACGTGCCGCTGTTCGTGGCGAAATTTCAACCAAAGAACTTCTCGATCAAAACTCCGATGCGACACTCACCGAACGAACCGAGCAGGCAATCCTCGGAAACACAAGTATCCCACAAATTGAGGTTCCCGACATCGTGGTCTCGTCGAACGAAAATTCCGAATCGGTCGTGGCACAATTCGTCGTTCGCCTCAGCCAGCCTGGAACTGTTCCTGTCAGCGTGAAATACGAAACTGTCGACGGAACTCTCTCGGCAGCTTCCGGCGCTTACATTTCTTCCTCAGGAATTCTTGAGTTCCTTCCCGGTAAGACGCAACTTACTGTCGATGTCAGAGTGTCTGCCGAAGCCCTTTCTGAAGGGGGCACGTTGCGGTTGCAACTCTCCGATGAAACCAATGCCGTTTTCTCCAACAGTATTGCAAACGGACTGATCCTGCCCGCAGGCAACGACGACGACCCCATTCCTTCAGTCCTTGAATCGCTCGCTCCAAATCATGGAGACGGAAACTCTGACGGAATCTTCGACATGCGACAGTCGAACGTCGTCTCGCTGCCGGGTGCTGTGATTCCGGAGTTCGTCACCATAGCGGCTGAGCGAGACACCGTCTTTTCGATTGCCCAAACTGAAACGACTTCGAATGAACTGGCGTCCCGAAATGACGCCCTGTTCCCATTCGGAGAAATGGAATATGCCTTCTCGGATATCGAAGGGGCGACTTCCGTCTCCATCTACTTCGATGAGGGATTGACAATAAATACCTGGTATCAATTTGGTCCAACAGACGACAATCCCAATCCACACTGGTTCGAATTTCTGTTCGACGGTCGAACGGGAGCGCAGCTGTTCGACCGAAACCACGACGGCTTTGTTGAACAGGTGCGACTGCACTTTGTCGATGGTGGTCGCGGCGACTGGGATTCTGCCATCAACGGCATGATTGCTTCGAAATCCGTTCCCGGAAGTTCGGCCACGGCGAATCCACCGGGAGGCGATTCGTTTACGATTGAAGGTACGGATCGAAAAGATCGTATCGAAGTGAGTTGGGATAGAAGCACTGCAAAGTATTTCGTCAGTCTCAACCAACAACCAATGGGATCCTTCCCCGCATGGCCCGTGTATGAAATTGTCATCAACGCAGGTCGCGGTGACGATGACATCATTGTGGACCCCAAATTCCCCATTCCAGTTCGTATCGATGCCGGACCTGGCCACGATGATATTAGAAGTGGTGCAGGAAACGACATCATTTTTGCTGGTTCGGGGAACGATCATGTCTTTAGCGGCGCAGGAGACGATGACATTTTCGGTGGATCGGGTAACGACTTTCTGCTTGGCGGTGATGGAAATGACAACCTCGAAGGTAATGCCGGGAAAGATCGCCTGATAGGTGGCAGTGGAAATGACGATCTCTTAGGAGGAACAGATAAAGACAAACTGTTCGGCAGCGATGGAAGTGACAGCTTAGACGGTGGATTGGGGGACGATTATCTGTTCGGTGACGCCGGAAATGACTCGTTGGCTGGTGGTGCAGGCAATGACCAGATTCACGGCGGCGCAGGAGACGACCGATTAAATGGTAATCCTGGGGACGACATCCTCAATGGAGATAGCGGAGATGACATCCTGAGGGGTGGATTTGGTAATGATCGACTCTTCGGCGGAATAGGGAATGACTTCCTCGACATCATCAAGGCACCGCATGTAATTTCGCCCGTCGGTTCGACAGAGGATGAAACCCCAACAATTATCTGGACCTCATCCACCGGTGCGACTTCTTATAACCTTCTGGTCTACTCAATTTCGGCTGGACAGGAAGTGGCACGTTCGTTTGGTAAGGCAAGGACTTATTTCACTCCTACTGCTCTGCTGCCCGGAGCAGGCGAATATCAGGTCTTCGTGCAAGCTTCCGATGGAACCGAAACCAGCAACTGGAGCGATCCCTACATCTTCCAATTGACTGCGGGAATGGCCTCGCTTCCCGATGCACCGAATCTCGCTGCACCGATTGGAACCACGAGCGATTCTACACCGACCGTTGTCTGGACAGCAGTCGGTAACGCCGACAGTTATGAAATGCTGGTCTACAACGTCAACACCGGTCAAGAAGTCGCAAACGTTTCCGGTTTATCAGGCACGTCGTTTACGATCGTCACACCTCTTGCCGTTTCGGGTCAACATCAGATCTTTCTGCGATCAGTCAACAGCTTTGGCAACAGCGACTGGAACGGACCGTTTACCTTCGATCTTGCACTCAAAGGCCACGAAGCACCTCTCGCACCGACTCTGTTAAACCCTGTCAGTTTAACCGACGACTTCACACCGACGTTTGAGTGGACAGCGTCGAACGATACCGAGACTTACGAGTTGTTGATCTACCGCATCGAAACGGGTCAAGAGATCCTCAGACAGAATCTCCTCACAGGAACTTCTTTCACTCCAACGAGTTCACTTCCGGGTGAAGGGCACTATCAAGTGTTTCTGCGAGCCACGGACGGATTCGGGAACAGTGCCTGGAGCGTTCCTCTAACGTTTCATCTGGTCGTTAACTTCGATGACGCGACAATCTGGAAGCTGAAAACCGATGAAGTGAAACAACCTGTCCTGGCAGAAACAGTCGATACCGCTGAAGAAGTCACAACGAACGAAACGGCATCCGAACAATCCGAAAAGGAAACAGAATCGACAACGGAACTCGACGCCGTGATGGCTCAGTGGTCAAACACCGACTGGTAGCAAGAGCCGACAACCATCGAGTAGTAAAATGGTTCCAGAATCGAATGGCTCGTCCTGAAGGTTAACTTGTTTGTTGGAAAAGGGTTGGGAGAAAAAGGCCTCATCGGTTAGAACTCGGTTGTAACAAGATCGAGTTTCTGAACCGAGGAGGCCATGGATGGCTGAGAATAAGTCACGGTGGATTTCTTGCCAAGTGCGATCTGTTCTTCAGCGGGTCCAGGGGGACAATGGGGTGCCGTTTCAGGATATCCTCAGTTCGGAATTTCTGGAAGATGCGATTCGCGAAACGGGGGCCACGTGCCGTGCTTGTGTTGACACGCCGGCGGTCACGGTCTGGACATTTCTCTCGCAGGTCCTCAGTGCCGATCATTCGTGTCGCGATGCCGTCATGCGTTTGAGAATGCATCGGGTTTCTGAGGGTCAGCAACCCTGTTCGGTCGATACCAGTCCGTATTGAAAAGCACGCAGACGGTCTTCGCGTCCCCGATTGCCGTCAATCCCTTGGCACTGTCGTAAATGACATTCACCTCACAATGGCATCATACCGCTTCAGCCATTTCTCGTGCCCACGCCCGCCGTGATGTCAGCCGTGAACAGCTTGACTTCGTATTTGCCAAAATAATCGACACCAATCCCGACATCAAAAAGACGACACAATTCATCAAAAGGATTTCGATTGACAGGCCATCGATTGGACAGGAGTAGGCGGCATGTCCTACGGTACGTGTTTCCATTTCGCAACGGCACATTGGCACGTTTTGTGCTCAAAGCTGGGTTTGTACGCGACATCCGGCTTCTTTCGTGATTTCGACAAGCGCGATCAAAATCAGAACTTTCAAAGGGCCGCCGTTACGTTTCCTCCACGCACACAATTCAAATCCAGGAGACACGAATGCATTTCCCCACGTCTGCTTTCGTCAACTTGACTCGCCGAAGCCTCCCGCTGTTCGCAGTTTGGCTCGGATGCGCGGTTTCGACCTGCGTCGCACAATCCGGAAAGAGCGGTTTCACCGAAGCGATGGAAGCCAACCAAGAGCTTCGCACCTCGGTGTGGAAACTGCTCGACAACGTAAGCAATGCCAAGCATCCACGAGACGCCAAGTATCGCAACAGAAAAATCGAAAACGCTAGAAACAACCTCGCCAAGGCGAAAGCAGCGGCAGCCCGTCTTCGCAAAGACATCGCGGCGCTTGAAAAAACGGGAAGTCTGAAGGAGACCGTCAAGATTCTCAAACGGCGACTGAAAGACTATGAGAACGAGCTTGAAAAGGGCGCATCTCAGCTCGCCGAACTCGCCCCGAAACTTCCCCGAAAGTCTCCTCCCGGAAAATCCCCCCGCAAGAAGTCGTCTCCAAAGACCTCTCCACCGAAGAGTCCGTCGAAACAACCGAGGCGGAAGACCTCGCCGTCCGTGCCGCACCCGTCGTTGGAAACGGCGATTGCACAGCTCGAACTCAAGGAGATGTACGACGAGATGCTGCTCTTTAATGCCTACTTGGACCGAGAGCTGTATGGATGGGGACTGCACAATCGCGTGATGGCGGCATTCAAGAAACACGGCGCGACCGACAAACACGGCTGGGTGCAACCTTGGGCGATGTCCCTCGGGTTTGCCGCCCACGCGATGAGCATGCACAGCTACTGGAAACCGCTGAAAGACGCCATCCGAACATTTCGTTACCAATTGCGCAATCGCACCGAGATTCTCGGAACCCACAAACGATACGTGGCATATCTTCAAAACAGTATGAAGAAATGGCGAAAAGTGAATAAGCGAAAGATGGACCTCACGTTGAAGATGATCGACCTGATCGGACAGCGAGCCGCGGCCCTCGAAGCACGCGACGACAAACTCGCAAAACTCATGTATGACCGATCACAGGCTGTGGCGAAACAGATCAAGCGCAAGGATCCACTCAACATCAAATCGTTCCC